>Ga0315298_1001023_pt1 | contig 53094 bp, 45 predicted proteins | sample WHS_1_MG_FD_203077 | JGI IMG/M metagenome (GOLD analysis project Ga0315298, IMG submission 203077) | Extremophilic microbial mat communities from Washburn Hot Springs, YNP, Wyoming, USA - WHS_1_MG | ecosystem: Environmental > Aquatic > Thermal springs > Hot (42-90C) | place: USA: Wyoming... | reverse complement strand
AATTTCATCTCGGTTAATGATGATATTTGTTTGCATAGGGCATTTATCCTCCACTTTTTTTCAAATTTAATGAGGGTAAATGCCTCTTTCATTATATCTCTTTACACACTTTTTAAAACGCTACTTACAATTATTCGTTCATTTGCAATTAATTCAAGTGGTAATTTATTTGCTGCTGCAGATGGCGGAGATTTCTGGGCATCTTTAAGTGGAGTTTATATTTCTACGGATGATGGCAATAAATGGACACAACTTAAATCGGGTTTGACAGACATAGCAGTTTATTCACTTGCTTTTGATTCAAAAGGATATATTTATGCTGGCGCAAAAGATGGTTATGTATATCGTTCAGTAAATCCAACAGCTCTTGTTAAAGAAAAATATATCATCAATTCATATTCACTCAAACAAAATTATCCTAATCCATTTAATCCCAATACAATAATTGAATACTCAATTGGGAAAAGAGAGTATGTTAAGTTAAATGTGTATGATTTCTTAGGAAGACTAATTGCCAATCTTGTCAACAAGGTTCAAGATGCAGGCACATATAAAGTCAGTTTCAATGCAAATAATCTATCGAGCGGTGTTTATTATTACAGAATTGAAACAGAAAATTATAATGAATCAAAACAAATGATACTTTTAAAATAATGTTAATTAAAACAAGGGATAATACAAATGAAGAAACTATTGTTTTTTATCATCTTGATTTTACTTAGCTTTTTCATTAGTAGCTGTGATAAAAAAGATGATTTAACATCATCAAATCAAGAAGACGAACAGCTTACAGTTACAATGCCGCGTCCTAAGGGCTGGTTACTTGGCACATGGACAGCAACTATGAACCGATATCTTCAAGGTGGAGTTGAATCTGCTTTTGCAGGTAAAAAAATTAAATTAGTTTTAACAAAAGAACATACTCTAAATATTGGTTACTGGTATGAGGGTCAATTAATCTTTGATGATGGTTCGCCTAATGCTGTAAAATTTAATTTAATATCTCCAGCCGAGCAGCCTGCAAGTTATATTGAATGGATTTATGATAAAGCTTATGACATCGAAAATCTATATCTTGAAGTTAAAAAAGATGAAAATAATTACATTATATTAACTACTACAAACTTAGGGACAAAAGGAACATCACCAGTAACTATTTCATTTGATTGGGAAATAAAAATAAATGGAATTTATGAAAGTGCTTACTTCATAAGCCCAGTTATTTTCGTTAAACAATAATAAAAAACTCTATCAATAAATGATAGATAACTAATAAACAATACCACAAAATAATTAAAGGAGTAAGTTATGAGTAAAATAATCAAAACCATTTTAGTCTTTATTTTCTTATTCAGTTTTGGTATTACAGCACAAACTGATATTGGACTTAAAGGTGTTGGTGTAAAACTTGGGTATGTTTCTCCGGAAGATCCAATTGAAAACACAATTGGTTTTGGTGCAGTTGCAAATCTTGGCACAATTACTTCAAAAATTCATTTAGATGCAGTGGTTGATTTCTGGTCAAAAACTTATGGTGGTTTAAGTCCATATGGTAAAGCAGATTTTACTTTTACTGAAATTACAATTGCTGCGTTAGGGAAATATTACTTTCCATTAGAAAATTCTTCTTTAAAACCTTATGCTGGCGCAGGAATTGGATTAGTTATTGGCAGGACATCTTTCGAATATAACATACCTTATTTTGGTTCTGGTTCTGAAAGTGAATCAGAAACAAATATAGGTTTTAGAATATTAGGCGGAGTAGATTACAAATTATCTCCTCAATTAAATGCTTTTGCTGAAGTACTTTATCAAACAGACGGAGCCGACTTTTTAGGTATTTTTGCTGGGGTAGTTTATAGCCTTGGCAAGTAATTTTTAGTAATTAATTTCAGACTACATAACACTGATGGCCTCGTCCCCATTTTAAAGGTCATCAGTGTTATTTTTATCACTAATAATACTTTTTTTGAATTTTCTCTTTTGTTAATCTGTTACTATTCGTAATTTTAATTCAACAAAAAGGAATCAATATCATGGAAATTACACATATAGAGCATATCGCAATAGCAGTTAAACATTTAGATGAAAAAATTAAATATTATGAAAATGTTCTTGGCTTAAAATGCGAATTAATTGATGAATCAAGAACGCAAAAGACAAGAACTGCTTACTTCACAATTGGCCAAACTAAAATTTATCTGATTGAATCAACAGAACCATTTGGACCAATAGGAAGATTTATAGAAAACAAAGGCGAAGGAATTCATCATATATCTTTTGCTGTTAAAGATTTAGTTGGTGCATTAAAAGAAGCTGCATCAAAAGGAGTCCAGTTAATTGATACTGAACCCAAATTAAGTCCTGAAGGCTATAGATATGCATTTTTACATCCAAAATCTACACATGGAGTTTTAACACAACTATGTGAATTACCAAAGTAAATCGTTAAAACATCATTCTGAAATTTACTTTTGCATTTCTGTCAATGCATTTTATATTGCTACTCAAAAGCCAGTAAAATGATATTTAAAACACTTATGCCCGGAAAAATTTTAATATTCATCACAATCTTTCTTTTATTTTTATTTAAAAATTCCATTGCACAGGTTGATGCAGAATATTGCTCTAAGTCAAAAACAAAATATTATGAAAAAACACTTTCGTTATTAAAAACTAATTATTACAGCGATACCACTATTGATGTCACTTATTATAAATTAAATTTATCTGTCGACTACAACACAAAAAATATTAAAGGAATAGTTTCGGTAAAGGCAAAGTCATTAAAAGAAAATTTAAATAGCTTTTATCTGGATTTTTATTCTAACTTCAAAATCAACCGAATCATCAGCAAAGGAAACAATTTAAATTATTCATTAACTCCCTTAAATCAATTAATCATTTACTTAGATAAAAATTATTCTTTCAATGAAGAAATTGATATTGAAATATCCTATGAAGGAATTCCAAATATAAGTGGAGGAATAGGAGGAAGTTTTGTTTTTGATAAAACTCCTTACGGACAGCCTGTTATCTGGACATTGAGCCAGCCTTATGGAGCTAAAGATTGGTTCCCGTGTAAAGATACTCCAGCTGATAAAGCAGATTCTTCTGATGTATGGATTACAGTCGATTCATTCTTTGTTTCTGTTTCCAATGGAAAACTTATCGAGATTGTAAACAATCATGATGGGACTAAAACATATAAATGGAAAAACTCCTATCCGATAGCTAATTATTTAATTTCTTTAGCAATGACAAATTATTATAAATATGAAACTCCATATGAATATGAAAGTGGAAAGTTCCTGCCAGTAGACCATTACATTTATCCACAAAATTTATTGAACTATAAAAGCAAATTAGATTTAACAAATGATATGCTTCGCATCTTTTCTCAAAAATTTGGGCAGTATCCATTTTTAAGAGAAAAATATGGACATGCTGAATTTGGATTTGGTGGAGGAATGGAACATCAAACATGCACATCATTAGGTGCTTTTGTTGAAGATGTAATTGCTCATGAATTAGCTCATCAATGGTTTGGTGATAAAGTAACTTGCAAAGACTGGCATCATATATGGCTCAACGAAGGCTTTGCTACTTATGCAACGAATATTTATTATGAAGAAAAATATGGCAAAGAAATTTTTATGAGCAGAATTAATTCAATGATGAGTTCTGCTAAAAATGCTATCGGTTCAATTTATGTTCAGAACATTAACAATGTCTCAGAAATTTTTAATCATAATCGTTCTTACAATAAGGGAGCTGCTGTACTTCATATGTTGAGAGGAATTATTGGTGATGAAAAATTTTTTAAAACATTGCAGGAATATTTATCTGAACCCAATTTAGCTTATTCTGTTGCTACAACGGAAGATTTTCAAAAAATTGCTGAAAGAGTGTCGGGATTCGACTTAAAATATTTTTTTGATGAATGGATTTATGGCGAAGGTTATCCTAAGTACTTTTATAATTGGTATTATATTGCTGCAGACAACAATAAATTTATTTTAAATCTTACTATTACTCAAAAACAAAATACGAAGCCGCAATTTTTTACTATGCCAATTCAAATAAGAGTAACAACATTAGCAAATACATTCACATTTAATTTGTTCAACAATTCACAAACTCAACAGTGGCAATTCGAAGTTGATGGTAAACCAATAAAAGTAGAACTCGACCCTGAAAACTGGATTTTAAAAGATGTTATTGAAAATTTATTTCCCCATTCATTTATTCTTTTTCAAAATTATCCTAATCCTTTTAATTCATTTACTACAATCACCTACCAATTACCTGTTGATACTTTTACTAAATTAAAAGTATACGACATATTAGGCAGAGAAGTAGCAACTTTAATAAATGAATACAAAGAAGCAGGCACTTACAAAGTAGAATTTTCAGCTTATGAGTATAAACTTTCGAGCGGAATTTATTTTTACATATTAAGTGCAGAAAAGTATTTTATAGTTAAAAAGATGATTCTGACGAAATGATTTTTTCAATATCACTAAGATTAAAAAATTACTAAGATTTCAAAGATTATCAAGATTACCAGAATTGTAACATAAATTGCATCTTGTGAAAAACTGTAAATCGAGATTCATCTCGATTGAATGATAAAACAAGACACAAATTCCAACGTAAGAAACATTAAAAGTCATTCTGAATGGAGCGAAGCGGAATGAAGAATCTCAAAGAGCATGAAGGAATTATTTTTAGATTCTTCGTCGTCCGCCGTTGGCGGTCTCCTCAGAATGACAATGGAAGTGTAAAATGTCATTCTGACTCGCCGAAGGCGAGGAAGAATCTCTCAAAAATGTAAAATTGTTTTTAGATTCCTCGTCCGCCTAATGGCGGACTCAGAATGACAGAAGATAATAATACAGTCATTCTGAATGGAACGAAATGGAATGAAGAATCTCAAAGAAAATGAAAAAATTGGTATTAAGATTCTTCGTCATCCGCCCTTGGCGAATTCCTCAGAATGACAGTGTAGAAGTGGAAATGTCATTCTGACTCGCCAAAGGTGAGGAAGAATCTCTTTAAAATTTAGAATTGGTTTTTAGATTCCTCGTCCGCCTAATGGCGGACTCAGAATGACAGGAAAAAATAATGTAGTCATTCTGAATGGAACGAAGTGGAATGAAGAATCTCTAAGAAAATGAAAATATTGGTATTAAGATTCTTCGTCATCCGCCCTTGGCGAATTCCTCAGAATGATAGTGAAAATGTAAATGTCATTCTGAATGGAGCGAAGCGGAATGAAGAATCTCAAAGAGCATGAAGGAATGGTTTTAGATTCCTCGTCGACCGCCGTTGGCGGTCTCCTCAGAATGACAGTGTAGAAGTGGAAATGTCATTCTGACTCGCCGAAGGCGAGGAAGAATCTCTCAAAAATGTAAAATTGTTTTTAGATTCTTCGTCCGCCTAATGGCGGACTCAGAATGACAGAAGAGAATAATACAGTCATTCTGAATGGAACGAAGTGGAATGAAGAATCTCAAAGAAAATGAAAAAATTGGTATTAAGATTCTTCGTCATCCGCCCTTGGCGAATTCCTCAGAATGACAGTGAAAATGTAAATGTCATTCTGAATGGAGCGAAGCGGAACGAAGAATCTCAAAGAGCATGAAGGAATTGTTTTTAGATTCTTCGTCGACCGCCGTTGGCGGTCTCCTCAGAATGACAGAATAATTTTCACGCAGTTTATGCAGATTATCGCAGATATTCACAGATGATAAAATTCACTTTCCTTAAATACAAAAAATATTTCAGAATACTTTTGGATAAAGTCCAAGTGTTTTAATAATATCAAGCTTTTTATTCAAATCAATTTTTTTTAGAACATTATCATCAATGGGCTTATTATAAATTTCTGGTAAATGTTTCTCTAATAAAATTTTTGGACTAAACACAAACTCAACAAAATTTTCTGCACTTGGATGATTTTTATATGGTGCATAATGATGTTTTTCATTTGCGTTACGCCATACCATTACATAAGCAATTTTAATCGAATCATCATCAAGTGATTTTAATAATCTTTCTGTCCACCATTTATCATTAATTATTCCTTCAAGACCGGTTTCTGTAAAAGCTGCAATTTTATTTTTCTTTTGAGCAAGTTTTGATACAATTTTTAATTTTCTTTTTACCCACTCCAAACCATCACCATCAGGGACAAAATCATAATAATTGTCTATACCAAGTATATCAACATATTCGTCACCTGGATATCTTTCAAGGTAATCTTCTTCTGAATAAAAATTTCTATCAGGTGAATAAGCATAAAGAAAATTTTTTACACCTTTCTTATCACGTAAATAAGTTACAGTAGTTCTCCATAATTCAATAAATTCATCTTTTGTGCAAAAATTTTTTCCCCACCAAAACCAGCTTCCATCGAATTCATGAAACGGTCTAAAAATAATTGGAATTAATTTACCCGCAGAATCTCTTAAATTATTTGCAATGCTTGCAATTGAATCGAGAGTTCTAAGATACTTAAGATAGAAACCTCCACCAGGCAAAATTTTTCTTACAGCTATAGTTGTGTCATAAAATCCTTTGTCAGTAACAGGATTATTGTAATGCCAGCAAAAAGTATTTATTCCATTACGATAGTAAGCTTCTCTTATTAGCTTAGGTATAATATTTTTTAATGGATGATTTTCATGATTTGTGAAATAACTAAAATCCCAGCCGTATAAACCAGGATAAGAATTTACTATTGCTTTTACATCAGAACTATCTTTTCCAAACCATCCAACACCATATGCAGTATCATCGTGATGACCAAATATTATTTTTTCTTTAGATATTTTTTTTAGATTATGATAAAGCAGAACAGTTTCTTTGCTTGCAAGTGTATCTGCTAATTTTATATTTAATTCTTTTTGAAATTCAATACTGTTATACTCAGGTATGCACGAAGTAAATAAAACAATAACAGAAAAGAAAAAAGGCAATATTAGTTTCATATAAAAATCCGGGATTATTTTTCTGATAAAATTTTTTGAATAAATCCTTTTTGAATCAAAGAATTCATTTTTTCCGAATGGTCTTTAATTATTGAAAGAGTAGACAAGTCAGTATCATAAATTGAATTAAAACCTTGAGGTTCTTGAGGAGGGTCCCCTACAAAAGGATCCCCGACACGCCAGATATTATCTTTATTTTTACCTCGACCAACTCCACCCCACGACCAGAAGTTTGTCCCTGCAATTGGTGCACCTGCAGAAGCACTATCATATACAAGATCAAATATTATTTTGTAATATCTGTCTCTCGCAGTTGTTGGAGTTCCTGGAGAACAAATTTCAAAATCTCGTGACAAACCAAATTCTTCCAGAGTTATAGGCTTATTTAATTGTCTTGCATAAATCAAATGCTGATTGATGTAGTTAACAGCTTTTTCAATTGTAGAAGGAAGTGTTTCTTCAATTCTTTTTGCATCAAACCATCCCCAGTTTTTGGGCCACAGATGAAAAGTCATATAATCTATATTCTTGCTTTGATGTGCTTTTAAATAAATTTCTTCTGAATCAAGACTGCCTCGTAAACCTTCGTTTCCTGTTGTAACAATATGATTTGGGTCAAGTGAATGAATATAAGCTGCTGTTTCATCTATCCATTTATAAAAATAATCGAGATAAGGAAGAGCAACATCTCCCCAGCCCGGCCTTGGTTCGTTTGCTAATTGCCATGCCATTATTGTTGGGTCTTCAAAGTAAAATTGATTTGTAAATTTATTTTTCCTTGTAATTATTTTTTTAATGAACTCTCTAAAATTCTCATTGGCTTTTTCATTCCTGTAAAATTCTGCTGAGTAATTCATAAAGTCGGGCCATGTATATTCAGGTTGATTTGGGTCTACTTCTTTACCTGAACCATACCATTTATTATAAACAACAAAACCGCCAGACCATTCCCAGTAATTATTTAAGAAAACTACTGCATGCATATTTCTTTTTTTCATTTCATATAAAAGATAATCTAAACCTTCAAGTAAATCTTCATCTAAAATTCCTGGTCCTGGCTGTATTGCAGGATTAAGAGATGTTTTAATGTATGATTTTTCTGATGCTGCTAATACTCTAAGATTTGTAATTCCATATTCCTTCAATAAATCAAGTTCTCTTTTGAGTCTTTCTCTATCGCCTGTTATTCCAGGAGAACCAAGATAACATCCATACCAGAAATTTGTACCTACAAAGTAATATGGTTTTCCATTTAATTCGAATTGAGTTCCTCTCACTTTAATAAAATCAACTGTATCTTTAACAAGTGTTGATGCACACCCTTCTGTTAAAAATAAAATTACAATAAACAGCAAGTAAATTTTTTTCATAGAGCCTCTTTTTTTATTTAAAATAATTTTGTGACACTGATGATGTTCAATTCCATTTACAATTTAGAGATTCAGCAAAATTGAAGACCATCAGCATTATTTCAGACCCAATTCTTTACACATTCTATAGAAATTTGAAGGTGCCAATCCTAGTCTTTCAGCAGCAGCAGAATCTGAACTTGAAATGCTTCTAACATATTTGAAATATTTTATACGAAAGAGTTTTTCAACTTCTTTAAGCGTCAATACCTGTCCATTGTAAATATCTTCAAAATTTGTTTCTTCTTTTGCAATTATTTGATTTCCAAGAATTAATGGGCTGCTAATATCTTTTGCAGTAATAACTCCATTTGTGCAATTCAACATTAATCTTTGAACTACATTTCTTAGTTCTCTTACATTGCCGGGCCATTTATAGTTTAATAAAATTTCTTTTACTTTTTCGTCATAAGTGGGTTTGGGAATTTCCATATCATTACTGAAATAATCCAGGAAATAATCGAACAGTAAGATTATATCATCACCTCTATCTTTAAGGGGGACAATATCAATAGGAACAACATTCAAACGATAATATAAATCTTCTCTAAAACGATTGTTATTTACCTCGTTTGCCAGGTTCTTATTTGTAGCTGCAATAATTCTAACATTAACTGAAATTTTTTCTGTTCTTCCTATTTTTTCAATTTCACCATCTTGAATTACTCTAAGCAATTTTACCTGTGCTGAAGGCGGCAGTTCTGCTACTTCGTCGAGAAAAATTGTTCCATTGTTCGCAATTTCAAAAAGTCCTGCTTTACTTCCATTTGCACCGGTAAACGAGCCTTTTTCGAATCCAAACAACTCACTTTCGATTAATTCCGATGGAATACTACCACAATTAATTGGAATAAAGTTTTCGTATTTTCTTTTACTTTTTAGATGAATATTCCATGCTACTAATTCTTTGCCGGTTCCCGAAGGACCATTAATTAAAATATTGACATCGCTCTTTGCATACTTTTCAATATTTTCTTTCAACTGAAGCATCGGTTTTGATTCGCCAATAATCTTTTTTGACTCGAGCATTTTTTCTATGCTTTGTTTTAACCGCTTATCAGATTTCATTTTTTGCTTTTCTAATTTTTTCTTTTCATAAGCATTAAAAATGCTCAATATAAAATCTGTTGGTTGATAAATATATTCTTCAATATTACCTGGATATTTTGTGCAATACCAGAATGCTCCAGCTCTAAGCAGATTATTGGCAAAATTATAATTGGTAATATTAATGGTCATTTTAGTAATTACAATTATTTGAATGAGCGGGTCACAATCTTTCATTTTAGAAATCAATTCTTCGCCTTTAAGTCCCCCGGATATTTGATAGTCCATAATTATAACATCATATTTATCGGGGTTTTCTTTTATGAGCTGCAGGGCTGCAAGTCCATTTGAAACAACATCCTGCAATTTTATCATTGAGTTGTAATAATTGAGAGTATTTTTTACTCTCTTAACATCAAAATCTTCATCTTCTACTAACAAAACATTTATTTGTTCATTCTTACTCATAATGTCCACCATGATTTTTTATTGTTAATATAAATCTGCAGCCACCTTCTTTAAGGTTAAATGCATCTATATCCCAGCCGCATTTTTCTACTGCCATTTGATATGCTATATAACAACCATATCCTGAGTTAGCACCTTCAACTTTTTTTGTAGATTCATTTTCTAAAAATATTCTTTTTATTCCATTCTCACTAAATTGCAGAAGTTCTTCTTTTATTCCCACTCCATCATCTTCAATAATTATATATGACAAATTTTTAGCTGCATCATACTTTGTAGAAATCTTAATGGTAATTAATCTTTTATTTCCATGGTCAATGCTGTTTTGAATCAGAGGTTCAAGAATTTCCCAGATTACAAATTCATTTACATTTACAAGCGGAAGTTTATCGTCCAGATCAAGCTTAAATGTAAACATCTCATTTTTACTTGATATTCTAAGAAATACATTTTCTACAATAAATTTAATTACTTCATTAATATTTGTTCTAAACATTGGATTAATAATTGTGTTAATATCCTGGTCATACCATTTCATATCATAAATTATTCTTGAAATAAAATTTGAATAGGTAATCACTTTGTTTTTAAGTTCTTCAATGCCTGGTGCATTCATTTTACGAACATCTTCTTTTATAAATCCAATTATTTTTTCTGCTTTGTGATGTGTATGATAAATTCTTTTTGTAAAGAGGGATTCTTTTTCAAGTCTAATTTGTTTCTCAATATTTTCCTGATGTTCTTCATAAAATTTTTGAAGAGCCTCGTTTCGTTCTTTAACTGCCTGTGATGATATTACAAAAATTATAATCAGACCAATAAAAATCAGCGAAGTATAAATCAATGCAACTTTATCATAGTTTGCTCTTACTTCTTTTGTGAGGAATGAAAAATCAGGTGTAATTTTCATATACATTACACCAAGATATTCACCATCAGGGACAAACGGCACAAGTATATTGAAAGTTTTATTATTCTCCAGTGTGCTATAAATTATTTCAGAAGCTTTCATTTTATCTTTTACAGTTAAAAATAAATTTACAGCCTCAATATGTGCATCTTTTTGACTATCATACGGTTTTAATGTGTTTGTCAAAAATTTATAAAGTTTTTGACCGCTGTCAATTACATATAATCTGTGATTCTTTATCAAAATTAAACTTATGTCTTCCACACTTTTTTGAATCAATTGTTGCTTAAAAATCACATTAAAAGAATAAGTTATTCGCCGTTCATCATATTCACTTTGAGGTTTTTCCATAAATAAATTTTCATAAAGAAGTTCCATGCTTGTTGATGTTACAATTGCAAGTCTTTCTGCAGAATATTTTTGATACCAGGCTTGAGTTTCAACCAGAAAATCGTTCAAAGAGGATTTTTGAACAAGTGCCATTATAATTTGAAACACAATCAAAATAAATAGAAATGCTGTTACATGTTTGATTTCAAATCTATACTTTGAAAATTTACTCTTTACTTTTTGTCGAACCATAACACTTAATATTCTTTAATTATATTTTTTTCATATTGAATTGAATTTGTTGCTTTAATCAGTGCTTCTTTCACACTAATTTTTTTTGTTAATGCCTGTTCAAAATAGTAAGACATAATTTTTGAATAACGAGTATATTCCTCGTGAGCCGGTCTATGTATTGCATATTTTATCAACTCACGAATTTCTTTAAACTCAGGATATTTTTTTATAAATGAAGAATCATAAAAAAATTTTTTAATTACAGGATAATGCCCGCTTAAGCGATAAAATGTTTCCTGAGATTTTTCACTCAATAAGAATTTTACAAAGTCAACAGCAGCTTCTTTTTTATCTGAGAATTTTGAAATCATCAAATTCCAGCCTCCAATTATCGAGACCGGTTTTCCATTTTCAAAATATGGCAGAGGAGCTTTTCTTAAATACTTTTCTTTTGATGAATCGAATTGAGATTCTTTAAAATCTTTGTCGTAGCTTGGCCATCCTCTAATGAACAGACCATCATTTTTTATAAAATAAGCATAACTTGGAATTTCTGTAAATTTAATTACATCACGAGGAGTAATTTTATATTTATAAATAAAATCAACAATCATTTGTAAAGCATTTTCGGCTTCAGGTTTGTCAAGATTAAAACCATATTGATGGAAGTAATCAGGATTTTGACTTAACAATAATTCCATAAAAATGCATATAAAACCTTCATAATCTGCAGCAGGGAAAATATAAAATGGGTAATCAATTTTTAATTTTTCTTTTAGTTTTATAAAATCCTGCCAGGTTATACTGTTATGAATTTTCTTAATTATTTCTTTTCCATTTTTCAGTTTATTAAGTAAATCTTCTCGATAGTATAAAACACCTTGCACACGATTAAGCGGAACAGAGACAAGTTCATCATTTGAATAGCAGGATTCCAAAGCTAAAGGCAATATTTTATTTTTTTCTTCTTCAGAAAAATATTTATCGAGAGGTTCACACCATTTTGCAAATCTTTGAACCCAGATTATATCAACAGCAAAAATATCAATACCATCGCCTGTCCCTCTTAAAGACCTTGCTAAAACTTCTTTCCTTTCATTTGTGCTGAAATCAAAATTAGGAAAATCAATGGGAATTACTCTAACCTTTCCTTTCATTAATCTATTGTATTCATCAATTAAAACACGGTGAGCAGCTGTAATTCTATCTGCAAAATAAATTTCAGTAACAGGATTATTTTGAACTCTATTCCTTTGAAGATAAAAAATTCCAAGATATATAACAGCAAGAAGCAGTAAAAGTACAAATCCCCATTTTTGTTTAATTGTAATCATTTCAGATTTCCATAATTATTCGTCATTCACATAAACAATTAAAATAATCCATTATAAATTTGTTATTCAAAGAAAATATTTTTCAATGCAATTTTAGTTACATTCTTCTTTTTAATAAATTTTTTAGATGATGCTTTTATTATGCTGTTGTATATCTTAAAATCTTTTCCATTTTCAAGATAAAACATTACGTCTCTTGTTGCAGGTGGAGGAGTTCCTTTTAATCCATTAATTGTAATATTCTCAAAGCCTTCGGCCCATATTCCATATTTGAAGAAACCTTCCATATTTTCTTCAAACTTGAGTGTGGTGTTCGAAATAAAAATGTCTTTAACATTTTTTAAATAAATTCCCGGTATATCATGGCTAAATAAATTCAAATCTTGAAATGCTGTTGGGCGTAAATCGATGTTCCCGCCATAAGTTTTTTGCAGCGGTCCATTTTTAATAAATAATTCCAAACCATCAAATGTAATGTTTGAAATGTTTTCTTTTTCATAAGCATAAAGAATAATCCCATTTTCACTATTAGCTTTGATGTTATGAAAACGAATATCTTTAATAATCCCAGATTTTCTTCCTTTAGTTGTTGGAATTGATTGAATATGAATTGGTTCTGATTTACCCCACCAATCACCTGTGTGTAAACGAGTTTCAATAATTATATCAGAGAAAGATACATTTTCAATCCAGCCTTCAATTCCTGTAAATAAACCAATTCCACGATTTGAATTATAGATTACAATGTTATTGAAAGAATAATTCTTCATATAATTGTGGTCTATGCCGCCAATTCTAATTCCACTGGAACGCGACATCAAAACACAATTACTTACAACAATATTTTCAGATGGTCGTTTTAAATCCTGAAAACCCGGCAATTCAAAATGAGTGCTGTAACTGTTTAGGACAATAGCATCATCTCCACCAATTATTTCACAATTTGAAATCAAAACATTACTACAGGAAGTGCAATCAATTCCATCACTATTTGCAATTAAAACATTATTATGAATTCTTACATTGTTAATTATCACTCCATTGCAATCTGCAAGATGTAAAGTCCAGAATGGTGAATTTTTTATTGTAACATCCTGAACTTTAACATTATTGCAATTAGAGAAAATAATCATTTGATATGGTCTTTGTGAATGCGGTTCAATTGGTCCATCTTGAATTCCTGCATCATCGGGACAGTAATTTTCTTTCTGACGGGTATACAATCGAAGTTCAGGTGGAAGAAATTTTTTTCGTTTGTCAATGTAGTTAAATAAGTCACCATTCCCATCAATTATGCCATCTCCTTTAATTACTACATTGTCAGAATTTTTTGCAAATATTAATCCAACTCTTAAACTGTCAATATAATAGTCATTTAGATTTGGAGAGCCTAAAAGTACTGCGCCATTTTCAAGATAAAGTGTTACATTTGATTTTAATTGAATAGTCCCACTCACAAATATTCCTGAAGGGATATAAACCGTACCTCCGCCGTTTGAAGCACAATCTTCAATTGCCTTTTGAATTGCTGCTGTGTTCAAAGTTTTCCCATCACCAATAGCACCATATTGAGTAACATTATACTGCTGTGAAAATAGTGATGTAATGTTTGTAATAAGAATTACTAAAATTATTTTGAATAATTTATTCATAAATGAAAATTACAATTACTGGATTATTTTTATTTTCTACAAACTTTATTAAAAATTTTCGTTTTCATTCAAATTCATTCATGGTTCTTTCTAATACAGAACTTTTAATTATTATTAAGAATTTTCACTTTTTCATAAATTGTTTAAAGAACTCACCGCATTCTGTTAATTCAAATGTTTTCCAGGATTTTATCATGCTTGGATACCATTCAGGGTCAAAAACCCAGGCAATCCAGCTAATTCCTTTTGATTCAAGATAATTTATAATTGCATTTCCATATTCACCATTGGCATTGATTGATTCATCTCCTAATGTAAAACCAATTTCAGTTGCTATGATTGGATAATGACTTGCTGCAAAACCAAAATTCTCTTCCCACTTTGGTTCCCATGGTTTATTTCTTTTGTGCGGATATGGATGAGTTACATAGGCAATATTTTCTGCATTAATTGGTTCAATAAGAAGTGGAGTTAAATCATAAGCCCAGTCAAAGCCTGCAACTAGTGGAATTGTTTCTTTATCATAAGCTCTAATAAGTTTAATAATATTTTCATTTGTTTTTTTCCAATCACTCCACGATGCAACACCCAATTGGTTGAAATAAAGAGTTGGTTCATTAAATAATTCATAAAAAGCAATAGTATTATTGCCGTTATATCGACGCGCTATGGTTCGCCAAAATTCATAAGTTTCTTTTTTTGTCGTTTCATACATTGGGTCTTGAAACAATTCCATTTCAAGATTGCCGATTGTATGCCAATCAATAATAATATACATTTCTAAGTCAGTACACCATTCAACAGCTTGATCAATTAATTTAAGATATTTTTCAGGTGTTCTTTCTCTCCAGGCAACAGGATGAATTGGTATTCGAACTAATTGAGTCCCTAATTCTTTTACCTTTTCAAAAAGTTTTTTATTCCAGTAACCTTGATTTTCTATTTTATCCGGGTCAGAAATTGAAAGTCCTCGAAATAAAATTGTATCCCCTTTTTCGTTTACAAATCTGTTTCCTCTTACTTTGATTAATGGCAGTTTTTTGTTATATGGACTTTCATAAGGTTTATTTAAGTATTGTTCATTCCACCACGCACGATATTTACGCTGCTGTGCGCTTGCAAATTGAATCTGCATTAATAAAATTATTAAGAATATCTTTAATAATATAGATTTCATATTACATTCCTTTAATATTTATTCCCAATTATCTGTTCGGAATGAAGAAGCAGGTAATCCTGCTTTATTAAACAATGTTGCTTCTGAAGTATTATCCCAGCAATATCTTACTGCAACTGGATTTTTTATTTCTGGATTATATACAATTAATTTTTTCCCAGATATTTTAACCATAGCTTTCTTGAATACTTTATCTTCATTAGCAATTAAAAAGTTATTCTCCCCATCTCTTTCTTTCAAAACTAATCCACCATCGGCATAATCAAATGTTAATTCAATTTTGTCTTTAACAATTTTCATTGATTTATAAATTGGTCCTGAATAAATAACTTTTTTGTTATAATCTTTAGCAAGAGCCCATAAAGCAAGCCTTTCTCCAACATCTTTTTTATTTCCGGGATGAATATTATTTGGATTGCCGATATCAAGTGTAACAACCATTCCTGTTTTAGGCACAGAAAGTGTTTGAAGTTGTGCTTCTCTTAATTTTTGTGATTGAGTCCATTGACCATAATTATAAGGAGCTATTTGAACATAATAGAACGAAAAATTTCCCTGCTTCCAATCTTCTCTCCAGTTTTTAATCATTAACGGGAACAAAGTTTTATAAAGTTCTGGATTATTGGTGTTTGACTCTCCCTGATACCAGATTACACCTTTTATTCTATAAGGAATTAAAGGTGCAATCATGCCATTGTAAAGTGTAGTTGGAGTATTCGAAGATAAATCAACAGAAAGTTTAGGACGATTAAAATATTCTTCGTTAGCAGCGCCAATGACATAAAATTTTCCGCTTAAATATTCTGCAACGGGTAAATATTTCCAATTACCTGAAAGAGAAATTGTTTCATCAGAATCTTTAGGATGAATTTTCATTTTTTCAGGTGCACCCCAGATTCCACCGCCTCCTTGAGTATCAATTACACGCACTGCTATTGTCAAATTTTTTTCTTTAACAATTTCTGATGGGATTGAATAAATTCTATCAATTTGCCAGTAACCTTCGGCTTCATAGCCACCGATTTTAATTCCATTGACAAATGTAATATCCATATCATCAATTGGACCTAATTCAAGAACTAATTCTTTATTCAGCCATGATTCCGGTATTTCAATTTTTTTTCTGAACCAGATTACACCATCAAAACTTCCAACTTCAGTTCTTTCCCAATTTTGAGGAAGAATAATTTCTTTCCAGCGTGAATCATCAAAATTAATTTCTGCACACATTGAATCCTGAAATTCTAAGTTTTGCCAGCGGGTTTCTGCTTCTTTCTTGGAAACATCAATTATTGGTTTTGAATTTAGCCATTTATAAAGTTTTTCAATTTCATCTCTGCTGTTATTTAATTTTTCTACGAAATCTTTGTATTGTTCAACTTGAGAAATATATTTTCCACTTGTCCATGCTTCTACAGGGGTACCGCCCCAGCTTGAATGAATTAATCCAATAGGAACTTTTAATTCCTGATAAAGTTTCTTTCCAAAGAAATAAGCTGTTGCACTGAATCGCGCTGCAGTTTCAGGATTAGATTCAACCCATGTTCCATTGCAGTCAAACTCTGGTTTATCGGATACTGTGCGTGCTACTGTAAAAAATCTAATGTTCGAATTTGCTGCATTCTGAATTTCTTTTGTTGAACCAAATATTGTATCTCTCGGAGGCCAACCGGCAAGCGGCATTTCCATGTTCGATTGTCCTGAACACAACCAAACTTCACCTATTAATATATTCCTGTAAACAATAGTTGAATCCCTAAATTCAATTTTCATTTCATAAGGTCCACCAGCTTTAGGAGTTTTAATTTTTGTTATCCAGTTGCCATTTTCATCTGCTATAACCTGTGCAGTTTGTTTCCATGATGTTGTGATTTTTACACTGGATTTGGGTTGTGCTTTACCCCAAATTGGCACAAGTGATTTCTGTTGAAGTACCATATTGTCAGAAAATATTGCGGGCATTTCAATTTGACTTTTCTTTTCTGTTTGAGCATTTGCAATTGAAAAAAGAACAAGAAGCACTAATAGTATTCTCATATTCATTCCTCAGATTTGTTGTAATAATTTTTACTTACTCAAAAATAACCTAATTCCTTCATATAATGTAGGCTCCCACACAGTGTAATGATCTTTACCCGGATTAATAAATGATTTCATATAAAAATTCTTGTAATTCCTCTCTTCAAGAATCTTTATTAATTCTTTAAATGGATTTAAAAATCGAACTGGCTCCTCATTTCCTCCAACTGTTATATATAAATTTGCTTTTATTTCTTTTGTTTTTGAACTAAGAATTTTTTCTAAATCAAATAAATCAAGATATTCCCCTTTGTAATAAGTTTTTTCTTTTGCAGCTGGACTTGCAATTATATAGTTCTGAAATATTCCTTTTGTTTTTTCAGCATAATTAAATAAAACATACATGCCAAAGAATCCCCCAAAAGAAGAGCCCCACAGAGTTCTTTCATTATTTGTTCGATAATTTTTATCGATGTAAGGAATTAATTCTTTTAATATAAAATCAAGAAAAAGGTCTGCTCGCACAATTAAATCACGTACTCTAATACTGTTAGGATTATAGCTATCAGGATATCCGATTCCTACTATAATCAACTCCTTTACATTTTCTTTTTTTGCCATTTCATGAATTGGATTATGTTGCCCTCGTCTCCAATAACCATCTGTCATATATAAAACAGGAAAATTTTGGTTTGTATTTTCAAAATAACTTTCGGGCAAAGAAACATCGATAACAAAAGTATCCTTTACAGTTTCGGAAAACATTTTTACACTTTTAATTTCAGAAGGATTATTTATTGTTGAACTGATGTCTGCTTTACAGCTAAATAAAAGTATAATTGATAAAATAATGCAGGACATATTTAATTTTCTCTTCATTATTTAATTCATAATAAAGATTTTTTATGATTTTAACTTATGGCTGATATTTTATTTCTACTCTGCTAATTTGAACTCCATCATTTAATGTGATTTTAATAAATCTTGAATTTTCAGGTAAATTAATTGAAGTATATCTCACGGCGTCAAAAAAATTGTAATCATTTTTCCCGAATTTAAAGATTTGTTTTTCGGGAATAACTTCTGACAAATTATTAATGTCATTTCCAGCAGCAATTTTGATGTCCCCATCTTCATCTGATAAAAAGAAATCAACTTTTACTTCGGTAATATTCATTGGAGATTTATAAATGATATAACTTCCTGCTTGGCCGATTAATCTGCTTCTATCTTCTTTTGCTCGACGTATATCTTGATAAGTAAGCAATTGAAGTTCCCCATCTTTTTGAAATACCTTATCGAAATTTTCCATTTCGTCAACAATTTTTTTGAATTTTACTTCCACTGGTCCAACAATGTTTGAATAATCAGAAATGCCAGATTCATTCTTCGCTGCAATACGATAAAAATATCTTTTCCCAATTTCGGCTGTTTCATCATTAAATAATGGCCGATATTGATATTTTGCATCATCAATATTATCTGCAATTACTTTCCATTCATCAACATATTCTTCTTTTCTCTCAATTATATAAGCTTGTGCACCTGCAGAACCCTGCCATGAAATTTCAGATACATCATTAATATCAAGAAGTTTGGGTCTTTCAGGAATTGGAAGAGGTGGAACTGTCAACCCATCAATTTGATAAGCCTTTTCACGAATCAAGTTTAATATTAACTTTTCGTCATACCAATTACCATCATTAAATCCTGGCCAGCGGTATGCTGCAACATTATTATATTCATAATGATTATAAAAACCTCCTTCACGATTATGAAATCTCAAACTCCATAACATTCCACCAGTCAAGCCTTGATTTATAATTGTATCTGAAATTGCACGAATTTCTTGAGGAGGTACAATTCCATATTCACCAACAACATAAGGTTTTTTGCCTTTTGCTAATTTTTGATTGGCAACAATTTTTTCGAGATTAGATTTTGTATTTCTATAATGATGCGTTGTAACCACATCAATATTTGTATCTTCAATTGCTTCTACTGATAAATCAGGTGAGTTCCTTCCTTCGATTACAAGATGATTTTTATCAAGACTTTTTATATAAGCAGCAATTTCTTTTGTCCACTGGATTGGAGCATTTAATTCGTTGCCAGTTTCCCAGCCCAGTATTGCTTTGTCGTCCTTGTATAAAATTCCTGTATAAGTATTTTTTCTATTGATAGTGAATTCTATAGTTTTCTTAAAATCGGCAATAATTTCAGAGTCTGTCCAGAATGCATCTCTATCTTTATTTCTAAATGCAGCATACTCTCTTGGTCCACCCCACCAATGCCAATTATCTACTAAAGGAATAATTACTCTAACACCAACTTCATTTGCTACTTGCAAAACTTTATCAAGAGCTTTGAATGCTTCTTCATTAAATTTACCTGGTCCTTCTACATGTCGAATTATATCAGGCGAATCAATATCTCTGCGAACAGATAACACATACATTCTTGCTACTTTTCCACCAAGTTGCTTAATAGAGGTTAATGCATCACGAATTTCAAATTCATCTGGAAGACGCCATGGATTTGTTGAATCAAAAGGCAAATAATCTTCGATGTAATGCAGATTAGGAATATTAAAAGAAATAAATCTTAGTTCTTTATCATTATCATAAAGTTTATCATTTTTTCTGACAACAAATGAAGTAAATTGGCTTGAAGCACATTGAGGGAATAAAAAGCTTACAGCAGTAATTAATAGAATAAATATTTTCTTGCGCATATTTTCACCTAATATTTTTTCAAGTTTATTGTGATGATTTTCTTCTTAAAATTCTATTACTTCATTAAAAGATTCTTAAGAACCAAGCTAATTTTAACTTCTAAAACTATGCCGCAGGAATATCAATTTAGTGAACTAAAAAACAAGCCTTGAAAAGTTATCTCTTTATTATTTTAATAAAATCATTATCATATTGTAAAAAATGACCTTATCAAATTTCTTCATAATAAAACTTTTTTATTAGCATAAAATTTGCATAATAAAATTAACACGAATTTAGAGTATAATGGAAAAAGAAAACAACTTAAATGTGTGTAAAGATATGTTCGAAGAATTAACAAAGAATTTATTAGAAAAGTGGTATCCATTGGCTATTGATAAAGAATGCGGAGGCTATTTTACAAATATTTCATATGACTTTAAACTCATGCCTTCGCAGGAAAAAATGGTAGTAACACAAGCAAGGCATATGTGGACTACAGCAAAAGCAGCAAAGTTTCTAAATAGTGATAAATATTACGAATACTCTCTGCATGGATTTAAATTTCTTACAGAAAAAATGTGGGACGATAAGTATGGCGGATTTTATCAAATTAGAAGTCGTGAAGGAAACACTACAGATATAGAAGGCTGGTTTGACGAAAAAAGAGCTTATGGAAATGCATTTGCAATTTATGCATTATCTGCTTTGTATGATATTACTAAAGACAAAAAAGTTCTTAACGCAGCAATCGATGCTTTTGAGTGGCTGGATAAACATGCTCATGATGAGGAATACAAAGGATATTTTCAATTTCTTAGAAGAGAAGGAATTCCATACGATAAATCAAGTTCATATAAAACAAAAGCCACAGATGCAGTTGAAGTTGGTTATAAAGATCAAAATTCTTCAATTCATTTGCTTGAAGCATTTACAGAATTATATCATGTATGGAAAGATGAGAAATTATATAATCGATTATTGGAACTACTTAAATTAATTCGAGATGTTATTACAAATCCCCGAGGTTATCTTCAACTATTTTTTGAAAGAGATTGGACTCCAGTATCATTTAGAAATGCACCGCAAGAAATTCGAGAAGCAAATTATCGATTAGACCATGTTTCTTTTGGGCATGATTATGAAACAGCATTTCTGATGCTCGAAGCTTCTTATGCACTTGGGCTTAAAGATGATGTTGAGACTTTAAGAACCGCAAAAAAAATGTTAGACCATGCAATTGAAAATGGATGGGACAAATTAAACAGTGGATTTTTTGATGAGGGTTATTACTTCAAAGAAAATGGTCAATGTGAAATTATAAAAGATACAAAAACCTGGTGGCAGCAAGCCGAAGCTCTCAATATTTTATTGATTTTTTCAAAAATCTTTCCTAACGAAAAAAAATATTATAAACTTTTTCTAAAAGAATGGGAATATGTAAAAAGATATTTAATTGATTATGAGCACGGAGATTGGTACTGGGGTAGTCTTGAAAAAGAACCATTTTACAGAACCGAACCAAAAGGAAATATCTGGAAAGCTACATATCACAATGGCAGAGCTCTAATGAACTGTATTACAATGCTTGCTGATGATGATTGCGAACTTTATATATCAAACGAAAAATTTCGTTCAATTAAATATGAGTTCGAAGATTTTATAAGACATTGGCAGAATGTTGCTAATGTTGTAAGTGTTGAGTGAGTGGTGGTCGGTGTTTGGGCTTAGCTAAATATTTGATTTATATAAAGCATTAAATTTTTTTAGAATAATAATTAAGAGCCATATAAAAAATCCACGAGGACTATCCATGAAAAAATTAATCTTCCTTTTTGCTTTGTTTCCATTTCTTGTAAATCCTCAAATAAATTTAATTCATAATCCTTATGGAAGAAATTTCACTACATTGAATGGCAAATGGAAATATGTAGTTGACCCATATAAAAGCGGCAAAAGAAATGATTGGTACGAAGGCATCTTTATGAATCGCAAACAATCAAATAAAAGTGAAAGAATCGAATATGATTTCGACAAAAGTTTAACCATTTATGTGCCAGGCGACTGGAATACACAATCTGAAAAATTATTTTACTATGAAGGTCTTATCTGGTATAGAAAAATTTTTGACTATAAAAAAGTAAATCCATCGAATCGCGTTTTTATTTACATAGGTGCTGCAAATTATGATGCAGAAATTTTTTTGAATGGAAATGTTGTCGGTTCCCACAAAGGGGGATTTACTCCTTTCAATTTCGAAATCACAAATTATCTTAAAGAAAGTGATAATTCGTTATTCATAAGTGTAGATAATGAAAGAAAAAAAGAATATATACCAGCACTGAAGACAGATTGGTGGAATTACGGCGGAATTACAAGAGATATTCTTTTAATTGAAGTGCCCGAAACATTTATTATTGATTACTACATCCAATTAAGAAAAGATTCTAATAATAAAATTGAGGGTTATGTAAAACTTAACGGAAAAGATAAAGCTCAAGAAATAACAGTTGAAATACCAGAATTAAAAATCAGCAAAAAATTTCAAACCGATAACAATGGTTATGCAAAAATTAACTTTGATGTAAAGAAAATTGAATTATGGTCGCCAGAAAATCCTAAACTTTATGAAGTTATTATAAAAAGTAAAAACGATATTGTGAAAGATGAAATTGGATTTAGAACAATAGAAGTAAAAGGAACTGATATTTATCTTAACAACAAACCAATTTTTCTAAAAGGAATAAATATTCATGAAGAAAATCCAATTAGAGGTAACAGAGCGTATTTAAGGGAAGATGCAAAAATGCTACTCGGCTGGGCTAAAGAATTAGGCTGTAATTTTGTACGCCTTGCACATTATCCTCATAATGAATTTATGACCCGTGAAGCAGATAAAATGGGAATACTCGTATGGTCTGAAATTCCTGTCTATTGGGATATTGACTGGTCAAATCCATCGACACTTGAAATAGCAAAAGGCTACTTAGAAGAAATGATTTCACGCGATAAAAACAGAGCTTCAATTATCATTTGGTCAGTTGGAAACGAAACACCAAATAATCCACTTAGACATCAATTCATAAAAGAACTTTGTAAAAAAGCCCGGTCGATAGATAATACACGTCTTATTAGCAAAGCCTTTAATTCATATTACACCAAGCAAGATAATCCATTTGTTAAAATATTTGATGACTCAACAGCAACATTAATGGATGTAATTGGAATAAACGAGTATGTTGGCTGGTACGATGGTTTACCTGATAAATGTTTAAAGACAAAATGGGAAATCAAGTTCAATAAACCGGTTATCATTTCTGAATTTGGGGGCGGCTGCCTGCAAGGTTTTCATGGAGACACATTAACAATATGGACAGAAGAATTTCAAGAAGATTTATATAAGAAAAATTTATTTATGATTTCTCAAATTCCACAGCTTCGTGGCATAGCACCATGGATATTAGCAGACTTTAGATCTCCGACAAGATTACTGCCCGATATTCAAGACCAATGGAATAGAAAAGGAGTTATATCAGAGAAAGGAACTCGTAAAAAAGCTTTTTATACACTGAAAAAATTTTATGAGAATTTCTCACCCAAAATTAAAGGGGAGTCACTATGAAAAATTTTATTTTATTTGTATTAATTACTTCGTTTATTTTTTTATTTACATCCTCAATTAATTCTCAAGAAAAATCTCAGTGGAAAAATTTGAGATATGCACTCTATTTTACAAATGGAGATATTGAACAATTGCTTTCCGATTCAACCAAGTTTAATGAAACAATGAAATATTTTGCTCCTATTAAAATTGAGAAAGTATATCTTGAAGGGAAAAAGAGCAACGATGCTGAAATTAATTTAATGAGAAAAATAGCAGAACGTTTCCGTAGAATAGGTATTACACCCATCGGAGCTATGGTACCAACATCTGAAAGAGGCGGACCTATGTGTTATAATAATCAAGAAGACATGAATACTCTTGAAAGACGAATGCGCGCATTAGCATCCATATTTGATGAAATCATTCTTGATGATTGGCTTTTTACAATTTGCACTTGCGATAAATGTTTAACCGATAGAGGAAATATGAGCTGGGCTGATTACCGAACCCAACTGATTATTAAACAGTCGAAAAAATATATCATAGAACCTGCTAAAGAAGTAAATCCAAACGTGAAGATTATAATTAAATATCCCAACTGGTATGAAGGACATAGACAAAACGGTTACGATGTTTATAACGAAACCAATCTGTTTGATAAAATGGCCGTCGGTATTGAAACTCGCGTACCTGAAATGCAGGATCAACACATTCCAATTTACAGTGGCTACATCTTCCAAAAATGGTGGGCAAGTGTCGACCTGTCAAAATGGATTGGATCATGGCTGGATAATTACAACATGAAAAGCGCTTGGAACGATTATAATGCACAAGTCTGGCAAGCTATTTTAGCCAAAACTCCAGAAATTATTTTATGGTGTGCAGGACAATTGTATCCAACCAATCCATCAAGCGATGTTTATCCGCATTTTGTGAAAATGTTACCTGAGTTTGATAAAGTTGCAGGAATGCTAAAAGGCGAAGCTCGTGGTGTTCCGATTTATCTTCCTTATGGTTCAACAGGGGAATATAATATTTTTGGTTACCTCGGGGAAATTGGAATTCCTCTAACACCCGTGGCTCAATTCCCAAAAGATAGCAAGAACGCAATATTTACATTGCATTCACTTCAAGATCCAAAACTTGCAGAAAAGATGATTCAAAGATTAAAAGATGGGAATGATGTATTTATGACATGGGCACTTTGGAATAAAATGCAGGATTCGGAATTTAAAAATACTCTCAGCCTCAATCCTCACACTGGTTTTATCACTTCATCAGAGTTCAGAATTAGAGAAGGTTGGAATCAAAAAATAATTAAGGCAGAAAAAACATTTACTTTCCCACGTATCGAAACGGTTACATGGCCTTATGTTCGTGAAGTTGCTGTGATTGAAGAAGATTATGACCTCGGAGTTTTTCTAAATGTGCCTTATCTCAATGGGCATATTTACATTCTCAATATGCCAGAAAATAGCTATGATTTATTGCGACTGCCTGTTGAGATTTTGAATAAAATCAGACGTGCTTTCACCAACGAACTTGGTTTTACTTTCCAGGCACCAGGCAAAGTATCAATTTATCCATATGGTGAAAAACAATATGTTATTTACAATATGGGTGAAAACGAAGTACCTGTTTCTTTAAGATTTTCAGGAAAAATTGAAAAAACAGGCTGGAAAGAAATTGTACATAACATACCTTTGACTATTAAAGAAAATGTACCGCCAGATGGTCATGGATTTCAAAATTCACCTGTCATAACCGATGTTTCACTGAAAATTAAGCCTTTTCAAATTGCTATTGTTCAAGCACCTTAAAAATTTAGTACTGTTCTTTGCTCGAAAAAGCTAAATAAACCCGAATTATGTAATGGGTTTATCAAAATATTTAAAGATTTATAATTCAATAGAAAAAGGGGAAATAACAAAGAAATAAAATTTTATTTAATGATTTTTGAATATACCAAAAAACTTAACTCCCTTTCATTGGAGCTGACTAAAATGTAGAACAGGTTTCAGTCTGTTGTTATTATAATTGTATTTATGTTTCATTTTTTCAGACTAATGTCCGCATTGCAAAGCTAGTGAACTGGTCCATTCCCGGAATCGAATAAGTAAGCAGGTGTAGAGTTAATATTAAAAGAAAGCATTAGGATAAACGGAGATGACCGATTTAATCCAGATGTAAGAATAGATACAACAGTTCAATGGCATAGCCATCACTATGTGAGAAAACACATAACCTTCCCGACAGATAATAAATTACACAATGAGTTTTAGGAATCCATATGACAGACACAGTAGACAGGGGTTAGAGGGGAACGAGTAAAATAAATGATGTAAAAATTCAAAGTCCAAAACCATTTAACAATAAAAACAGACAAAGTACAAACAGAATAAATTGAAGAAACAATTTGGCAGAAGAGCAGCAATAGAACCAGTAATTGGACATCTAAAGTCAGACCACAGAATTAAACGAAACTTTTACTAAGGAATAACAGGTGATTCAATAAATGTAATGTTATCAGCAGCATATAACTTCAAGAGGATGATGAGAAAATGGAAATCATCTTTTGGGCTATTTTTTTATCGCCATTTTATTTTGCCAACCCGCCTTGAACTGTATTACAATGCTTGCAGATGACGATTGCGAACTTTTCAAATTAGATAGTTTTAGAAAAATTAAATATGAATATGAAAATTTCATTAAGCATTGGAAAAATGTTGCTGTAAATTTATGACTGTCATTGAATAAATCAGTTTTCGCCAAAAAGTGTTATTACAATTCTTCTTGGACCACCATAATTTCTATGTTCACATAAATAAATTCCTTGCCAAGTTCCAAGATTAAATTTACCATTTGTAATAGGTATAATTAAAGAACTGCCAATAATTGTGCTTTTTATATGAGAAGTCATATCATCAGAACCTTCGAGTGTATGCTCAAAGTAATTTGCATTTTCAGGAACAATTTTATTAAAGTATGTTTCCATATCCGAACGAACGGTTGGGTCTGCATTTTCATTTATTGTTAAAGAAGCAGAAGTGTGTTTTATAAAAATATGGGCGATGCCAATTTTAATATCTTTAATTTCAGGAATGTAATTAAGAATTTCATTTGTAATTAAATGAAAACCTCGCGGTTTAGATTCCAAAGTAATTTCTTTTTGAATTATCATATTTCCATTCAATAAGTTATTCAACTAAAAAATAGCAATTTAAATATCATGTAATCAACATTAAAAAATTTATTAATTTGCATCAAAAAAAATTTACTATGGAAACTCTCGAAGCCATACTCACAAGAAGAAGCATAAGAAAATTTAAGAACAAGGAAATTGCAGAAGAATTGATAATTAAAATGCTTCAAGCAGCAATGTATGCACCTTCTGCAAGAAATACTCAACCTTGGCATTTTATTGTTATTAACGACAGAAAAAAGCTTGATGAAATTCCTCGTCTTCATCCATATGCAGATATGTGTTACGAAGCTCCGCTTGCAATTATGATATGTGGAGATTTAACATTAGAAAAAATGGAAGGTTATATTGCAATTAATTGTGCTGCAGCAACACAAAATTTATTATTAGCAGCTCACGATTTAGGTTTAGGTGCGGTCTGGCTTGGTGTATATCCACGCAAAGAAAGAATGAGTGCTCTCTCAAAATTTTTTGAGATTCCAGAAAATATTATTCCCGTTTCACTCGTTGCTATTGGTTATCCTAATGAATCGAAAGAAACACCGGATAGATTTAAGTCAGAGAGAATTCATTACAATAAATGGTAAATTAAAAATGATATTATGAACTTTGCTTACTTTACAATTCAAATATTTTTGAGCAAATTGTGAATAAAGAAAATAATTGAACATGCTTTCTATTGAATGGACTGAACAATTACGTTTCATTGTTGCATTAGCTCTTGGTTTTCTAATAGGTCTTGAGCGTGAAAGCAGCAAAACCAAGCAAAAGAAAATTGTACTTGGTGGAATTAGAACATATCCTATAATCAGTATGCTTGGATTTGGATGTGCCTGGCTTTATCACATTGGAGTTCAAGCTATACTGCCTATTGGATTGATTGCAGTTTCTGGGTTGACTGCTATTTCATATTTCACAAAAGTTCAGACAGAAAGACTTGGAGTTACAAGCGAAGTTACTGCTCTTGTAACTTTCGTTGTAGGTGCACTTGCATTTCTTGTTGATATCTGGGCTTCGATGGCTCTTGGAATTATAAATACAATTCTACTTTCTGAAAAATCAAGATTAGAAGAAATGGTCGAAAAACTTGACCGTGTCGAATTTCTTGCAGTTTTGAAATTTCTTCTTGTTACATTAATTATTCTTCCTGTCCTGCCAGATAAAGATTATACAATCTTCAACCTTAATCCATCTAAAATCTGGAAAATTGTAATCATTGTCTCTTCTCTTGGATTTACTGGATATTTCTTGTCTAAAAGATTTGGCAATCATATTGGATTTAGATTATCCGGTTTAGTTGGCGGAATTGTTTCAAGCACAGCTGTTGCAATTGCTTATGGAAGAATGGCACAAAAAAACAGCACTATTTCAAAGAATGCACTTCAAGGTTCATTGATTGCTTCCAGTGTAATGTATTTGAGAGTTTTAATTTTGATTCTTATTATCAGCCCAACGATTGTTGTTTACATCGGTTGGCAATTGATTTTACTTAGTTTAATTGGATTTGGCTTATCATTTTATAAACTAAAAACTCATTCAGGTAAATCTTTTTTTAATAAAGAATCACAAAATTTGCAAAACCCATTTGAAATTAGACCAGCATTGTTGTTTGCTGTGTTATTTGTTGTATTATCTGTTATTACTGGATGGGTAAAAATGTATTTTGGTAAATCTGGAGTTTTAACACTTTCAGCTTTAGTTGGTGTTACAGATATTGACCCATTTATTTTATCTTTAATCAGCTCTTCAAACTTTAGTATTAATATTCTTGTATCTGCAATATTAATTGCAATGATGAGCAATACAATAATGAAAGGAATTTATTTTTCATATCTTTCCGCAGAAGTTAGAAAAGAATCTATTTATCGATTTGGATTTTTGACATTATTACATATACCACTAATTTTAATTACTCTTTTATAAATAAGGTTGACTAAAAGTAATTTTCAAATAGAACAATCCACAAAAATCATTTCATTTCTTCTGCATTCTTTTTAAATACTTTACTTTTAGTCAACCCCTTCAGAGTTTGTGTTTATCAAATATTAATGACTGCCATTATATAAAACCATGTTGAAGTATCTTTGCCTCTTTTTTCTTTGAAAATTTCTCCAGGGGAAAATAACGATGCCCCACCTTCAAAGTTTACATACTCATTATATTTATAGTTAATTAGAAAATCGAATTCAGAACCAAAATCATTTGTAGTTTTATTGGAAATCAATCTATAATCTTGAGCAGATTTGAAAATATGATAATTGAAATGAACTGCTAATCCATTCAAAGGTGTGAAGTTAAATTTACCAATAAAATCCATTATACCTAATCCATAAGTATCGTTTTGAAGATTTATAAAGTAATCCATGTAACCATAAAATTTGTGACCTGTCGGATATAGTGAAGTATAAGTTTTATAATTATTATCAAAAGGATTATCATCACCGCTTGCATAATCAAATTGTAAACCAATTGTTGGCTTACAATTTCTTTTGAATGTGTAATTCCCACTTATTGAAAAAGTCAAAGCATTTACATCTTGTTTTCTATTAAATAAAAATGCTTTTCCAAATTGATAACCAAAATCCAATTCGTGCTGGAATCTTCCTAAATCTCCTTTGACATAAAATCCTACAGTTGCTCTGTCGAGATAATTTGTTGGATTGATTCTTTGCCAGATAACAAATGGTTGAATTTTATAAGCACCTGATAAATATAAATCTGTAAACAATCCATAAATATTCTGGTCTAATGAATCTGATTGATTAAATTTCTCAAACTCACGAATTGCAAAAATTTCTGCTTTGAAATTTTCATTTTTGAAAGTAATTACTCCACCATCAAAAGCTCTTCCAATATTGCTCCAGCCTACAGGACCAATAAATTTTTCTGAACCATATGATAATTCCATTCTACCAACTTTAATGTCAAGTGGAAGATTGAAAATATCATTAATTACAAAGTATGCCTGATGTACATCAAGATTTTTTGAATTAGACAATGTTGATGGTTCTTCTCCAAATGTTCTTGAATCCTGAATTTGTATAAAGCCATTAAGATTTTTTATGGGTTTGAAAGACAATCCCAATCTTGTTCTTAATTGAGTAAAAGTATTTGGATTAGTTGATGATTTGAAATCTTTATTATCAATTTCAAATCTTGGACGAATTTGCAAAGAGAATTTTAAATTTTCTTGAGAATACAAATTCACAAATGAAAAGATAAAAATGATTACAGCAAAAAACTTTTTCATAATATGCCTCTCAATTTAATTGTTAAAAAATCATTTATTTACCAAAATTTAGATTAGCAAACTCAATAACTTTTAAGAGTGCCTTGACGTTCCTTTGCTTTTTTATCCCATTCAACTACTGTAGTTTTAAGAAAATCATTTTTGTCATCCTCAAGTTCTTTCATATTAAGTCCAATATATTTTTGAGCTTTTTCTTTTGTTGAAATATCCGGCAATGCAACAGGATATTTAACCCCATGTTTAACAAGAATTAGAGCTATTTCTTTGCGTGCTTCTTCTGCTTTTTGAATTGCTGTGCCGAGCACTCTTAAAGCTTCAACTGGTGAATGAAAGCCCATTCCATTTGCAGCTGCAACCCAATCCCATCGCCATTGGGCATGTCTGATTAATTTCAAAGCATTTTTCATTTCTGATTCAGTGGCACCATTATCCCATGCAATTTTTGCTTCGATATGAGCTGCGGCTAATGATTTTTCTGCAAGTTTTCTTAGTTCATTAATTTTATCCTGCCTCTCATTTACATTTTGAATTAACTTTTGTGTTTTTTCACGATGACAAACCTGACACGAGTTTTCAACATTGTTTAATGGGCTTTGTATATGATGGTCTGTAAATTTCACTCCACCTTCTGTTTTATAAGGCATATGACAATCTGCACAAGATACACCTCTATCTGCATGAACTCCAGTCATGTATAATTCGTAATCTGGATGTTGAGCTTTCAACATAGGAGCTTTACTTAATGCATGTGTCCAATCTGAAAATTCTAATTCATCATAATATTTTTCCATTGCATCTGCACTAAATCCTTTATCCCAAGGGAATGTCAAATATTTTCCCTCGCCTTTGAAATAATATTCAACATGGCATTGAGCACAAACAAGAGAACGCATTTCATTATGTGTAAAGCTCTTTATGTCTTTTCCTAATCTTTGAAAAGCCTCAATCAAAGCTGGACGAGTGATTCTTAAATCCATTGTTTTAGGGTCGTGACAATCCTGACAGCCAATTGGATTTACAAATTCATGACCTTTGTCAATCCATTTTCCTTTATAAAATTCTGCCACACCGTCTCTTGCCATAACACGGGGAACATCAGTGCTTTTGCATGTCCAGCATGTAGCTGGCATTGGACTGATTTTATTACCGCCTGTTCTTAATGTCAATCGAATATCTTTAACTGCATATGCATGACCACGTGGAGTTTTGTAATCTTTAGAAAATGGATAACCTGCCCACATGATAACAAGTTCGGGTGACATCTCTAAGTAATCTCTTGTAACAGAGCCGGCATATTTACTGGCAAAAGTTGTATCAAGTGTTTGAAGATATGTTTCATATTCACGGGGATAATTTTCTCCCCACACTTCGTTGCGCGGCTCCCATTCTGCAATTGGTTTTACAACTTGAAGTGTAAAAGCTTCGCTCCTTCTTTCTACAATTGAAGAAGCAAATAAACCAATAAAGAAAACTATAATTACAGTTGCAAAAAATAATAACCATGCAACCCATGGTCTGCTTTTTATAATTTCTTGAATTGGCTTCATAAATATTCCCTTTATTTATTTTGTTCTTTTTCTTCTTCAATAAATTTTGAAATCCATTCAGGCATAATTGGCTCTAACTTTGGAACTCTTGCATATGGAGTAGAAGATAGACTGTGAATTTTTCCGTGCGGAGTTTCTCGATGACAATCCCAGCAGTATTTTTCTGTTTGGTCTGCTACACTTCTGTTATTAATTGCTCTCAAACTAATTGGATGAATTTGATTTGTATGACATCGAATGCAATTTTCTTGAACTGCTCTTTTTCCTGCTTCTTTAATTTGAATTACATGCGGTTCTAATCTTAATGTAAAAATTGTTGCGTGTCTTAAACCATCATTTGCTTTAAACCAATATTTTCTAAAAATATTATCCTGCGGAACATGACAATCATTACATGTTGTTACCTTACCATGACTCCCCCGCTCCCAAGTTGCATATTCTGGAGTCATAATATGACAGTTTACACAAACTTTTGGATCATCAGATATGTATGAAATAGCATTTGAGATATAAAAAACATGAAGACCAAGACCAAATAATATTCCAAGTAAAATTATTACAGTAAACTGCCATTTCTCTGGTGGAGTCAAAACATGAATTAATTTTTTTATTAAGCTAAATTTATTTTGATTTTTCATATAACACCTTCGATTCTGATGTTCTGTTAAGTTCATCAATATCTTTTGTGCTTGTCGGATGACCTAATTTATCAATATTCTTATGTAATATTAAATACTCATTTCTTGAAATTTTATTTTGCCAATGCCCCGTTAGTATCCCAATTCCTGTTATAACAATATAAGTAATTATAATTGTCAGTGCTATAATTTTTTTTGATAATTTATTTTCAAAAAATTTAGTTTTTACTTCAAGAGTATTTGCAACGGGACAAGCATCTACACAATTAAGACACATCGAACATTCATCCGAACGAACATTTATAACTTTATCAACTTTTATAAATGATGGACAAGCTTTTGCACACAGCCCGCAATCGATGCAGCTTTTTATATCTCTTTTAATTTTTACAGGGCTTAATAATCCAATCAAACCAAGCAATGCACCATATGGACATAAATATCTGCACCAAAAATTTCTTATAAAAATTGATAACACAAAAAGAGTTGAAATTACAATCAATGAAAAGCGACTAATCTTAGCAAAGAAATAATACATCTTTATATCTGCAACTAAATTATATGGACTGTCCAAGAATACACGCAGAGCAGTTACAGTCATCGAGAAGAAAATTGCATATATAAAAAATCCAAGTAAAAGATATTTCAATGAACGAAGAGGTAAATCAATAATTTTAGGAAGTTTTACTCTTTTTTTTAATAATTTTTTCCAGAACTTTTCTCCGAAATCACCAATCAGTTCAGATAAAAATCCAATGGGGCATAACCAACTGCAAAATGATTTTCCTACAAGAAATGATACAATAACAATTGCAATGAAAATAAAAAATCCAGCAGGGTGAGCATAATGAACTTCTCCAGTCAGAAGAAAATAGTAAACACTCATTAAAGAAGAAATTGGCAAAAATCCTTCTACACCAGGAGGACGATATGCAACAGAATTTATATCATCCGCTTCGAGTGATTTAACAAAAATTGTAAACTCAATTCCAATCCAGATGCACATTAAAGCAAATAAGGATTGAATCAAGAATCTATATCTTTGAATTGATTTTTCAGGGTTCTTAATTATTTTCATTTTATCACTTAAATAACAATTTTAAAAACAGATTAAATAATCTGTTATTAAAATATGTTCATTTATTCAATTTGTCAAATTTTGTAAAAAAGCTACAGAAATTTCGATTAAAATCTTAATTAAAATAATACTTGACATCTGATAAAAATATGATTATGTTAATACAGAATTAATTATCTGGTTATGATGTTTCTTAATAGTAAAATTAAATATGGTGTTAAAGCATTACTTTACTTCTCTAAATTAAATAGAAACGAGATTATATCAGCTGCTAAAATTGCAGCAGAATTAGATGTGCCAAAAGAATTTATTTCAAAGATAATGCAGTCTTTAGTTTATAATGGAATTTTAAAATCGAAAAAAGGAAAGGGCGGAGGTTTTTATTTAGCTGTTTCTCCAGATAAAATAAAATATGAAAACGTATTTAGAATCTTAGGTTATAATGAAAATTACAGCTTATGCCTGTTTGATATGGTTCAATTTTGTGAAAATAAAAGCTGTCCCTTTTGTGATAGCTGGAAAGAATTCATTGATAAGTTTAATAATACTCTAAAAAGCTATTCGCTTTCTGGAAATTTAGTAGAATAATTTTTTTTATAATAAAATCAGACTATAAATACTTAATATGTGGAGGAAGTATGAATTCAGCCAATATAAATCATCAACAAGAACTACTTAATTATCAGCTGAAAGAGATTGTAAGCTCTAACTTTAAAACAGCAGAAATTTTTGAAAAATATAACATTGATTTTTGCTGCAATGGAAACCGCAAGCTTCAAGATGTTTTAACAGAGAGAAATATTAATTCAGAAGAAATTTTAAATGAGCTTATCAAAATTTTTGATAAGGAGGTTCCGTCGAATGAAAATTTCATTGAATGGAATCTAATTGATTTGGTAAATCATATTGTTAATGTTCACCATTCATTTGTCCGTGATTCAATTCCAAAGATAAAAATGCATCTTGAAAAAGTTAATGCACAACATGGTGAAAAATATTCTTATTTATACGAAGTCAAATCATTATTTGAAAAAATTTCAATTGAACTTGAAAATCATATGATGAAAGAAGAAAAAGTTCTTTTCCCGCTCATTAAATATTTGATTGATACAGAAAAATTTAATGAAAGACCAAAAACACAGGGCTACGGTTCAATTAAAAATCCAATTAGACAAATGGAATTAGAACACGATAATGCCGGAATTATTATGCATACTATTCGCAAAATAACTAATAATTATAGTTTGCCTGAAGACGCCTGCACAACATTTTCTTTAACATATGACGAATTAAAATATTTTGAAAAAGATTTACACATTCATATCCATCTTGAAAATAATATTCTTTTTCCAAAAGCAATTGAATTAGAAAACAAATTACTCAACAAATAAAAGGAGAAAAAAATGAAACAACAAATTATTCTATTCTTACTTATAACATTATTTGCTTTAGCTTGCGGAGGAGGAGAATCAAATTCTAATGACCCGGAAAAAGAAAGACTGGCAATTAAAGCGGGTTTAACTGTTTTTGAATATGAAAATGGGATAGGACCAATTAAGGAAAAATTAAATATCCCTTCGACAATCGATAAAATTATGGCTGAAAGCGGTAAAAAAATTTTTGAAGAAAAATGTACTCAGTGCCACAAACTTGACGAAAGGTATACTGGTCCTGCTCTTCGTGATGTTACAAAAAGGAGAACTCCAGAATACATTATGAATATGATTCTTAATCCGCAGGAGATGACACAACGACATCCAGAAGCAAAAAAGCTTTTGGGCCAGTTTGCAACACAAATGACTTTCCAAAATGTAACACAGGAAGATGCAAGAAAAATTTTGGAGTATTTACGCTCCGAAGCTAAATAAAGGAGGAACAAAATGAAAACACGTAAAATTATTTATTTGTTAATTCCATCAATTATTTTGATTGCTTTTCTTTATAATTGTTCGCAGTCGAAGGAATCAGCTAACTTCTCCGACGCAGCTTCAAAAGTCTATGTAGCTCCCGGTAAGTATGATGAATTTTATGCATTTATGTCCGGTGGTTTTAATGGCAATATTTCAGTTTATGGTTTACCTTCAGGACGATTATTTAAAGTAATTAGTGTGTTTTCACAAAATCCTGAAACTGGTTATGGATATTCTGAAGAAACAAAAGCAATGTTGAATACTTCTTATGGCTTTGTTCCATGGGATGATGCTCATCATCCTGAATTATCTCAAACTAATGGTGTGCCTGATGGTCGCTGGATTTTTATTAATGCTAACAATACTCCGCGAGTTGCAAGAGTTGACTTAAGAAGTTTTGAAACTGCCGAAATTATTGAAATACCAAATTCTGCAGGTAATCATGGTTCACCTTTCATCACCGAGAACACTGAATATGTAGTTGCTTCAACTCGATTTAGCGTTCCGGTTCCAAATCGTGATGTGGAAATCTCTTCTTACAAAGAAAATTTTAAAGGAACTCTTTCATTCATTAAAGTTGATCAAAATACTGGTAAAATGAATTTAGCATTTCAAATATTAGTTCCCGGTTTTGATTATGATTTAGCTCATGCAGGCAAGGGACCTTCTCATGGCTGGGCATTTTTTACTTCTTACAACAGTGAACAAGCTAATACTTTGCTCGAAATTAATGCTTCCAAAAATGATAAGGATTTTATTGCTGCTGTAAACTGGAAAGAAGCAGAAAAATATGTTGCTTCCGGGAAAGCTAAATTGATTGATGCCGAATATTATCACAATTATTTTGATGAAGAAAAACAACATGCATACTCAGAAAAAAATTCTAAAGTGCTTGTGCTTAATCCAAAAGAATGTCCCGGAATAATTTATTATTTGCCTACTCCTAAATCTCCACACGGTGTTGATGTTGATCCAAGCGGAGAATACATTGTAGCCGGAGGAAAACTTGCAACTGTTATTCCAGTTCATTCATTCTCAAAAATGTTGAAGGCAATCGAAAATAAAGATTTCATTGGTGATATTGACGGCATACCAATTTTAAGATATGAATCTGTAATTGCTGGTGAAGTTGAAAATCCAGGTTTAGGACCATTACATACTGAATTTGATGGAAAGGGATATGCTTATACTTCTGCATTTGTATCATCTGAAATTGTAAAATGGAAACTTGGGACATGGGAAGTAGTCGATAGAATTCCAACTTACTATTCAATTGGACATTTAATGATTCCTTGCGGTGACAGCAAAAAACCCTGGGGCAAATATGTAGTTGCATTAAATAAAATTACAAAAGATAGATATTTACCTACAGGGCCAGAACTCTCTCAATCAGCTCAATTGATTGATATTTCTGGTGACAAAATGAAATTGCTTCTTGATTTTCCTACTGTCGGCGAGCCACATTATGCTCAAGCTATTCCAGCTGAAATTCTTATGAAAAACAGCAAGAAAATTTATGAATTAGAAAAAAATAATAACCCTTACAAATCAAAAAGTGAAAAAGAAACTAAAGTTGTGCGCAATGGCAACGAAGTTCATGTTTACATGACAGCATCAAGAACACATTTTAAACCCGATAATATCGAAGGCATCAAAGTTGGCGACAAAGTATATTTTCATGTTACAAATCTTGAACAGGACTGGGACATTCCACATGGATTTACGGTTAAAGGATTAAATAATGCAGAATTATTAATTATGCCGGGTCAAACAAAATCAATATTGTGGACACCTCAAAAACCTGGCATTTATCCATTTTACTGCACAGATTTCTGTTCTGCTTTACATCAAGAAATGCAAGGTTATGTTAGAGTTTCTCAAGCAAATAGTAATGTAAAAATTAGTTATAATTAAATATTGACCGCGGGTTATTTTAACCAACTTTGAAAAATAATCTGCGGTCTTAAATTTTGAGGAAAATATGACTAAAAATAAATCAAGATATTTAATGCTAATCTCGGTCGTGCTAATTGCAATGACTTATTTTTTTCCTATATGGAAAATTGATTTAAATGCTCCTCAGTACCCAGAAGGAATTGGAATTAGAATATGGTTGAATAAAATTACAGGTGTTAATGAATACGATCTTGATAATATTAATAAATTAAATCACTACATCGGAATGAAATTGATAGAACCAGATTCAATTCCAGAACTTAAAGTTATGCCTTACTTAATTTTGTTCTTTATATTATTTGGAATAATTGCTTCGATTATTAATAAAAAATATTTAATAACAACATGGACGTTTTTATTAATAATAACACTATCAATTGGATTATATGATTTCTATATGTGGGAATATGATTATGGCCATAACTTGAATCCTGATGCACCAATAAAAATACCTGGAATGTCATATCAACCGCCGCTAATAGGTACAAAACAATTATTGAATATGCGAACAACTTCTGCCCCAGACGTTGGAAGTTACTTAATTGGAATTTCTGTTTTATTGAGTTCTTCTATTTTAGTATTAAATAAAAAGGGAAATAAAAATGAAGTTAAATAAACTTCTTTTTGTATTAACTTTTATATTGCTTTCAACATCATGCACAAAAAATCCCCAGCCGATTAGTTATAATAACGAAGACTGTTCAAATTGCCAGATGACAATCTCGGATAATAAATATGGTGCAGAATTAATTACTCAAAAAGGTAAAGTCTATAAATTTGATTCTATCGAATGTTTAATATCATATATGAACAATTTTAATAAAGAAGAAATACATTCTTTATGGGTCACAGATTTTAGCAAACCGGGCAATTTAATCAATGCTGAAAAATCTTTTTACCTTAAATCGGAAGAATTACAAAGTCCAATGGGTTTAAATGTCAGTGCATTTGAAAATATGAACGAACTAAATGAAGTAAAACTAAAACACGATGGAATAATTTTAACATGGGATGAATTATTAAATTTTGCTAAACATGAAATGCATAAATGAAATATCGAAGAAGGTAATAATTTGGGTTTTTACCTGCACCGCAATCATATTATTTAATTTAATTGATGCAGAAGGGAAAACAATTATAGTTGATAAAAATTCCTTTTATAAAAATATTAAATCGGCATTAAATGCTTCAAAAAATTCCGATACAATTATTATAAAACAAAATAATTATTCAGAAAGAACTCTGATAATTGATAAACAACTCACTTTAATTGGCGATAACTTCCCTGTTCTGAATGGAGAGGGTAAAAATCAAATCATAATAGTAAAATCATCAAATGTAAAAATATCGGGAATTGTATTTAAGAATTCAGGCGTTAGTTTTTTATCGGACAATTCAGCAATAAAACTTGATAGCGTTTCAAATTGCATAATTGAGAATAATCAATTCATTAACAATTTTTTTGCTGTATACTTGTCAAAATCAAGCCATTGCAAAATTATAAACAATCAAATTAAATCAAACAGCACAAAACAAACTATGTCCGGCAACGGAATTCACTTATGGAACTGCAGAGATATTTTAATCGAAAGAAACAGAATAGAAGGACATCGGGATGGAATTTATTTAGAATTTGTCAAACACAGCCGGATAATAAAAAACATTAGCATAAATAATTTACGCTATGGACTGCATTTTATGTTTTCCGACAGTTGTTCTTATAAAGAAAATTATTTTGAAAGTAATAAATCAGGTGTAGCTGTAATGTTTACAAAAAATGTGTTAATGGAAAATAACATATTCATAAACAACTGGGGAAGTGCATCATATGGCATTTTGCTGAAAGAAATTTATGACAGCAAGATTTTGAATAATACATTTAAAAAAAATTCTTGCGGAATTTATTTTGAAGCTTGCAATCGCATTGAAGTAAATAAAAACAATTTCATTGAAAATGGCTGGGCGATTAAATTAATGGCAAATTCAATGGATAATATTTTTAAGAACAATAATTTTATTGAAAATACTTTTGATATTTCCACAAACAGCACACACAATTATAATTCTTTCAAAAACAATTTCTGGTCAAAATATGACGGGTATGATTTGAATAAAGATAATATTGGTGATGTTCCATACAGACCTGTTAAATTATTTTCATTTATTGTTGTCAATAATCCGCCGGCTTTAATTTTATTACGAAGTTTCTTCATTGATATACTCGATTTTGCAGAAAAAATAATTCCAACAATTACTCCTTCTGACTTAATTGATTCTGAACCATTAATGAATAAAATATTATGATAAGAATAAAAAATTTACACAAAAATTATGGTTCTGTTAATGCTCTCGAAAATGTATCACTCGAAATTCAAAAAGGCAGCATTACATATTTAATTGGACCAAATGCATCCGGGAAAACAACATTAATTAAACTTATACTTGGACTTATCAAGCCTACTAAAGGAGAAATTTTCGTTAATGGTACTAAACTAAATGGGGATTATAAATACAAAGAAATAATTGGCTATATGCCTCAAGTAGCAAATTTTCCGGATAATCTAATTGTAAAAGAAATTTTCAATATGCTGAAAGAATTACGAAATAATAATTCCGATTTAGATGAAGAATTAATTGAAAATTTTGGATTGGAAGAAGAATTTGATAAACAAATAAAAAATCTTTCTGGAGGCACACGGCAAAAACTAAATGCATCGATTGCTTTTATGTTTAAGCCCGAAATTTTAATTCTTGATGAACCAACAGCCGGACTTGACCCCTTGAGCTGCAGTATCTTAAAAGAGAAAATCAAACGAGAGAACCAAAATGGAAAAACAATAATTTTTACTTCTCATATTTTAAGCGAACTTGAAGAACTTGCAACTAATTTTGTTTTTCTTCTTGATGGTAAAATTGTATTATCAAAAAAGAAAGAAGAATTACAGAAATCAAACATCGAAGAAGTAATAATTTCTTTTATGAAAGGAATAAGTGGTGGACACATTAATTAAAATTATCAAATATCAAATACACGACATTATAAGAAGCAAATGGATTTTGATTTATACAATTTTCTTTTTTGCAGTAAGCTATTCTATTTTTTCATTTAGTGATAACTTCACAAAAGTTGTAATCAGTCTTTTGAATGTTTTCCTTCTTTTTATTCCTCTTGTATCAATTATTTTTGGAACAATCTATTTATATAACAATAAAGAATACATAGTATTTATGCTGTCTCAACCAATCAAAAGAGAAACTTTGTTTTTAGGATTGTATTTTGGTATGACTGTTCCATTGATATTAAGTTTTTTATTTGGTGTTGGTATTCCACTTATAATTTTCTCAAATAAATTTACGATTGATAATTCAATTCTGTTCTTACTAATTGCTTCGGGAATTTTACAATCTCTAATTTTCGCGTCATTAGCCTTTTATATAACTACAATAAATGAAAACAGATTACTCGGTTTAGGAATTTCAATTTTTTGCTGGCTATTTTTTGCTGCAATTTATGATGGAATAATTTTACTGCTGCTTAATAATTTTCAATATTACCCGCTCGAAAAAATTTCATTGGTTCTTACATTTCTAAATCCCATAGACCTTGCAAGAATTCTTTTAATTCTCAAACTCGATATTTCTGCATTGATGGGATATACTGGAGCAGTATTTCAAAAATTCTTCAGTAATTCTCTCGGGATATTTTTTTCTATAATTGCGATGACTTTGTGGATAATAATCCCGCTCTTTGCCGGTCTTAAAAAATTTATTAAGAAAGATTTTTAATGATTTAGTTGAGTTTAGAAAAAAATATTTCTATTTTATAATCAGAATATATAATCTGTTTATAGAAATCATAATGCTTAGACAAATTATTAAAATAAATGAAGAACTTTGTGATGGGTGCGGAAATTGTATCCCGGAATGCAAAGAAGGAGCATTACAAATTATAGATGGGAAAGCAAGGTTAATAAGCGATTTATTTTGTGATGGACTTGGCGCATGTATTGGGTTTTGTCCAACTGGAGCTTTATCTATAGAACAAAGAGAAGCAGAACCTTACAATGAAAAGAAAGTAATGGAATATATTATAAAAGGTGGAGAGAATGTTATTAAAGCTCACTTATTGCATCTCAAAGAACACAATGAATTTGATTTATTGACAGAAGCTATTGATTTCTTAAATAAAAATAAAATTCCTATCCCAAATTTTAATAATGAGCATGAAGAAAAAATTTTACCATGTGGATGTCCCGGCTCCTTTGAAAGAAATATAGAATTAAATAATCATGAAATAGAAGAAACAGGCAATAGAAATTCTCATCTGAGACAATGGCCTATCCAATTACATCTTGTATCACCTTTTGCACAATATTTTAAAGACTCAAATTTATTACTATCTGCTGATTGTTGTGGTTTTGCTTATCCTGATTTTCATAAAGATTTTCTAAGAGGAAGAAGTATTGCTATTGCTTGTCCAAAACTTGATTCGAACAAACAAGTTTATCTTGAAAAATTAATTACACTAATAAATGAATCAAACATTAAATCTATTACAGTATTAATAATGGAAGTGCCTTGCTGCAGTGGTCTGGCAAACTTAGCTTATCAAGCAATGCAATTTTCAAATAGGGAGCTCCCAATTAAAGCAATTGTAATTAGTATTGAAGGCAAAATACTTAGAGAAATAAATCTGCCAAATGAAGGTTGGTAAATAATTAATATCAAAAGAAATTTTTATATCAAGGAACTAATTTCATTTTATCCTATAACTTGGAGGTGCAATGAAACAAATCGTTATCAACTCATCAATATTATTGCTATTATTAGTTAGCATTATAAGTGCTCAAGCCAACAAATGTGTTGAGTGCCACTATTCAATAACTCCAAATATTGTTAGGGACTGGCAAATTAGTAAACATGCTGAAAATGATGTTAGTTGTTCTGTTTGTCATGGAGATGAACATACATCAGCGATGGATGTATCAAAAGTAAAATTGCCAACACCTGAAACATGTGAAACATGTCATGACACGCAAGTAACACAATTCAAAAAAGGGAAGCATTCAATTGCATGGGCAGCAATGAAAGCAATGCCAACTGCACACATGCAGCCAATGGCTTTAATGGAAGGATTAAAAGGCTGCGGCGGTTGTCATAAAGTAGGCTCAAAAACTGAAGATGAGATAAAAAAATTAAAGAGTGAAGGTTCGGTATTTGGACATGCTTCTTGCGATGTTTGTCATACAAGACATACATTCAGTAAAAAAGAAGCACAACAGCCCCAGGCATGTCAAACATGTCATCAAGGTTTTGACCATCCTCAGTGGGAAATGTATTCAGGTTCAAAACATGGGGTAAGGTATTTACTAAAACAAAATGGTGTCCTTCCATCAGAAACTTCTGCACCTACATGTCAAACATGTCATATGCTAGAAGGCAATCATGAAGTAAGAACTGCTTGGGGATTCTTAGCAGTTAGACTCCCTATGCCAGAAGATAAACAATGGGCAGAAGACAGAGCAATAATTCTAAAAGCATTAGGTGTTTTAGACCCCGACGGGAAGCCTACAAAATTAGTTGATGTTGTAAAAGCTGCAGATGTAGCTCGATTGTCTCAAGAAGATTGGCAAAGAGAAAGAGATAAAATGATTAATGTTTGCAGTCAATGCCATTCTGAAAATTATGTGAAAGCAGAGTTGCAAAAAGGCGATGATATGATAAAGAATGCAGATAGATTAATGGCAGAAGCAATAAAAACTGTAGCAGACCTTTACAAAGATGGTATAATTAAAAAGCCTGATAATTATCCCTATGCATATCCAATGTTGTTGACATTTCATGATGCACCAACAGTCATTGAACAAAAATTATTTGTAATGTTTCTTGAACACAGAATGAGAACTTTTCAGGGTACTTTTCATAACAATCCCGATTATGCTTTATGGTATGGATGGAGTGAAATGCAAAGAGATTTAACGGAGATAAAAGAATTAGCTCATCAGATGAGATTAAACAAAAAGAAGAAATAAATTTTATTTAAGAACGCAGATGACACAAAAGGAAAGATAATGAGAAGTAAATCATTAGAAATCATATCTTAACAGTGTCATCTGTGTTCTATTTATAATATTTGGTCAACTCTATTCTTATTTATTTTATAAGTTCAAAATTTTTTGTATTGTCTTTTCCTTTAATTGCGAAAGAGTTTCTTCACTAAACATTTTGTAAGCCTCTTCTCGAAGTTTGCCCCACTTATCATGAACAGGACATGGATTATCATTTGAACAACCTGGAAAACCTAAAACGCAGCTCTTAAATACATCCAATCCATCAATTGCTTCTATGATATCAATTAATCGAATTAGATTAGGACTTTTTGCTAAATAAAATCCGCCGCTTTTTCCTTTTTTAGAACCTACTATACCGTGATATGTAAGTTTCTGCAAAACTTTTGATACAAATTCTTTTGGTACTTTTAGTTCTTTCGATATTTCTTCTGCATTAAAAATTACTTTTTCTTTTTTAATAGAAAGAAAAAGAACAGCTTGCAAGCCGAGTTCGCATGCTTTGGAGAAAAAAACAGTCATCTTATTTACCTGAATTTTTCAAATCAAAAATAGATTCAAAATTTTTATCAATCAACTTTTGTTAACGAAGATTGTTTGAGTTGGATATGCAAATTCAATTTTTTCTTTTTCAAATTCGCGGTAAATATCAAAGTTAATTTTTTGTTGAATGTCCATATAAGTTTTGTAATCAGAAGAAAGAATAAAATAAACAAACTCAAAGTTTAGACTGAAATCACCGTAATTAGCAAAATGACCTCTGTCGAATTCAACTAATTCATTTTTTGTGATGATGCTTTTCACAAGTTCAGGAATTGCTTCTAATTTTTCCAATGGTGTTTGATAAGTTACACCGAGTTTTAAAATTACTCTTCTTCTTTCCAGACGCTTAAAATTATGCACTACTGTATTTGTCAATTTTGAATTTGCAACAATTAATTGTTCACCAGAAAGAGACCTTATTTTTGTTGTTTTAATTCCAATTTTTTCGATGTTGCCTGAATTGCCATCGAAAGAAATAAAATCGCCCACTTCAAATGGTCTATCAAAAAATATTACAAAGTAACTGAACAAATCTCCAAGCAATGCCTGAGCAGCAAGAGCAACAGCAATACCAGTAATTCCAAGTCCAGTTACAATTGTTGTTACTTGAAAGCCGAGATTATCTAAAAGGAAAATTAAGCCAATTACCCAGATTAATAGATTAATTATTCCGTAAAGTGGCTGAATTCTTTTTAATTCTTCTTCACTTCTATTTCTTTGAAAATATCTATCTAAAAGAAACCTTAACAATGCAATACTAAATCGAATGATGAAATAGGTTAAAATAATTATGTAGATAATGCTAATTATTTTATCGGCTTCTTTTCCAAAACTCAAATATTCCAGGGCTACATAAACAGCTCCAAGAAATAAAGCGGGGACAAGCAACCGATTTGTTATTTTTTCTATGTAATGAAATTTATTATACCCGCTTTCTTCAATTCTTTTTTTAATTCTGCTTAAGAAGAATTTTTTTAAGAAAAGAATAGCAAAAAAAGTAAGAATAAGAATTCCAGTTGCTAAAAGATATTCTTGAATTGTGTTATCAAAATATTTTTGTCTTAGAAATTCATTCATATTATAATTCCAGTTGTTAAATTAATTCTTAATCTTTAATTCGAAATGAAAATCTTTTTCAGAAATATCATCATTACTAAAATCATAAATAAAAAATTCTGGTTGTGATAAGCAATTTAACAAATTCAATTGTTCTGAGTCTATGTATATTTTGTATTTAGCTGGCTTTACACCTAATATATAAAATGTCCCATCAGAAAAAGTTGTGGCTTTTAATTTAGAATTATCAGAAAGATTTTCAAATATTACATTAATTCCATTTAATAATTTTTTAGAATTATCATTTAATGTTAATATAACACTTCCATAAACTTCAATCCCTTCGTAAAATGGTATATCAATAATTCTTGAAGAATTGGGGACAGTCTGGAAAGCCAATGTTTTATATACCGGGAATAAAAATGGATTTTTAAAATTATCTTCGTTTACTTTCAGCACATAAGTAGTATATGGATTTAGTTCACGAATTTTAATTAAACCACTGCTAATTTTTTCCATTGAACATAAAGTTTCTAAAGATATACTTGCATCATCTACCATTTTTTCACCATCATCAAACTTGTTATTACCATTTTTATCTACAAAAAGTCTACACAAAATCACAGATTTCCCAATTTGTGAACGATTATAAAACGAATAATTATTAATATCCATGTCGTATGCAACTGCACCATAAAGATTAGTAAATAAACTATTACCTGTGAGAGTTGACCAAGACTTTAAAAATGGGAAATTAACAACCAGTCCCAATTTTATTGAGCTGCTGAAATTAATAACTTTATTATATTCAACTTCCAATCTGCTTTCTGAAGATATATCGGCAGAATAAATCAGATTATATTGAATTAGCTTTCTTCTCGTAGCATCATAATTGAATTGAACACTTAACAAATTTGCCTTAAGCAATTTGAACCACTTATCAATAGTTCTTAAGGGAAATATCAAACCATAAGTTAAATATGATTGCTTATATAAATATTTGTTGTATTCATTGTAATAAATTTTATATGAAACAGATGGATTAACATATTCAGTTCTTGCCCCTGCATTAAATGAAAATAATTTATTTCTGAATTCAGATGAATTTTGAATCTTAATGCTTGTACCAAAGTTCAGAAAATAATCTCCAAAATCGAATGGCGAGAAAATATCAAACTGAAATTCTTCGTTAATATTGTATGGGTTATAAAAAGAATTTTTGAAAAATTTTGTAGCAAATAAATTAATTGACATCTGTGAATAATACAGTGCATTAAATCCCATTCTATAATAAGCACTTGGAGCCAATAGCAAATTAAAAATATATGATGAATTAATTCTTGCATTTAATTCATTGTAAAGAAAAATTTTTCTCTGATTATCGTCACGAATGAATTCTACTCCGGTGCTGTTTGTCAACCACTCTGAAAATCCATATGTACCATAAGCCTGTGCCAAAAAACCTTTGTTGTAATTTATTTTACCTAAGTTTATTGTATAGTTAAATTCTTTCGGTGGGATAAACTTTACAGGAATTTGAAATAATTTTCTGACACTCAAAAAATTTCCAGTAGGACCGTAGTATTTCAAACTAACAAATGAAGTCCCATAATTTAATGGAATATCAAAATGAAAATTTCCGTTTGCATCTGCCTTGGCAACATCAGTCAATTTATTGTTGACATACAATTCTACAGTCCAGTTTGGACCGCATTGGTCGGTAAAGGAATAAGTATAAAAACTTCTTCTCGGTTCTACTGGTTCATTGGTTATTGAAATTCCAGTTAAAGTGGTTTGCTGCAAGCCACTATATTCAAATGTTCCTAATGAAACTTGTGATAAATATTTATGATTAAAAACATAATTCCATCTGTAAATGTAATCGTTAATTGAAGTAAATTTTTGATTTATGCTGCCGTTCATGCTAAATTCAATGTCGCCACCCAGAAAAATTCCGCCCGCTCCAAAATTATAATTATAAAAAGCAGGCAAACCCTTTGTAAAGTTCGAAGAAATAAAATAATCAAGAAACAATCCTTTAAGAAATTTTTTTTCGATTGGATAAGTAAAATCTGGTGTTATGATTTCTTTCTTTATGTATTTATAACTTACTTCTCTTTTTAATCTGCTATAAACAGGTAAAATTTTTTCGGTCTTAAGGTTTATTGTTAATTCACTCAGGTTAAAATCAAAAAATAATCCTAATGTTTTTTCAAGCAGTTCCGGTTTAACATAAATCTCAAGTGGTGTATAAACAAAATCATTATTTGAAAAACGAATTTGTTTTAATTTATCTCTGTAATTCAACTTATCAAAATCAAAACTATAGGTGCTATCTTCTTCTATAAAAAATCCTGTGATTAATTTTAGATTTGATGAAAAATTATAATTTAGTTCAAGCTGTCTGAATATTTCTATTATCGGCAGGTAAAAAGTATTATTGTAATTTATTATTACAATTCTGCTTCTTAATACATCTTTATAAACAAAAAAGAAATATGCTTCTTCTATATCAGTATCAGAAATTTTATTTATAAAAGAACTATTCTTTTCTTCCTTAGTAATTATAGTATCATTTTCAAAATAGTTATGGGTTAATTCATTTTTATAAATTACATTATTTATGCATAAGTTATCAAAACAAATTTTATCATAAAAGAAAAGACTTTCATTACCCAGCAGTGAACCTGGTGAAACAAAGAAAATACTAATAGATATCAGAATAACATAGTTTATAATCAAAATAACATTAAATGTTTTTTAATCAATTAATATTTCTATAGTATTTTTAACATTATCCTTAATTAACTTAATCGGTACTATTTTTTGAATATCTTCTTTTTCATTATGGTTTACTTTGATTTCTGCACGGTATTTACCTTTTGGAAGCTCAGAAAGATTAAAACTATTCTTCACAAATAAATCATAAAACACTTTTACATGCTGAGTATCAGTTTTAATAAGATTATTATTTGCATCATATAACATCACTGTTACATCGCCAAAAAATGGTGAGTTGCCTAATCTTTTTAAAGATGTAACAACATCAAGTTTATCTGGACTTTTATAATATTTTGCATCAATAACTTCTATGCCGGTGCTTGCATTTTCGGTTCTATAAAGCATTGTAATTATCTGGTTCAATACAAAATTTATTTGTGCATTCAAATTTTGATTATTTGTATCAAGTAAAGGTTGTGTTTTTTGTTTAGTAGAAGATGTTACAATTCTTACCCAGTAAGTTCCATCTTCAAGATTTTGAGGCGGTTTAATAGATAATCCTATTAATTGTTTTTGTCTTGGATTTAAAACAAATTTTTTGGGAAAAGCCCTAACATAATTTAGAATAGAGGGATACTCTGATGTTGGTTCATCAATATATTTCATTGTAAGATTACCAAGAGAATCAGAAACGGGGAACCCAAACTTAAATGAAATTCCAATTTCATAAGGTTCGTCTGACTCATTTTGAACAATCATATTTGCAAACTGATTTTTATTATCTAAATAAACCACATAAGGTGAAATAATAATTTGAGCAAAAATTAAATTTGGTATAAGCAATAAAAGAAGATAAAATTTTTTCATGGTTGTCTTCCTTTTAAATGGAGTAATATTATATTCTTTCCACATTCATAATTATAGTCCCATTATATAAACCACTTCCAATTGATGTCGGGACAGTGATTGTTGCTCCCATCCATATATAAACTCTTGTGTTCTTTTTTAATCTATTAAATCTTAATGGCTGGTATGGGTCAAAATTAGTTCTTCCAGTAGTTAAATCTTTATAAGACCATGCCGATTGTTGTGTGCTGAATGTAATAGAAAGATTATTAACATTGTTTGTTAAATACTGCGGCAATACAAATTGAACAAGTATATTAACATTCTGCAGATTACCAGTATTGAAATAAAACTTGGCTGCATTTATATCAATATGATTTACAGAAGAAGAATAACCTTTAAATACAGTACCAAAAGATAAATCGTTAAGCTTACTGACTATTAATTGAGCTGATAATGTTTCGTTAATTAAAAGGTAAATAAAAACCAAAAATAAATATTTACTATGTAACAACTTTATTATCATCTTAGTTAATAAGAAACATTAATTACAAATGTTCCTGTATAATAACCAACTGGTTGATTAGCATTTACAGTTATTGAGCCACCTACCCACAAATAAAGTTTACCAATCCCACTAACATCTGTCAATTGATAAACCCCGCCATTTGTTACAGTAGACGGATTAACATAATTTGGATTAGTTCCTGTATGTTTAACTTCTGGGACAAAAGTCATAGTGCCAGAAGTTCCTCCATGTTGTGCTACCCAGCTAAAGTTATCAAGTGTAACTGAGTTAAATGATATTGTTACACTGCTGTTTGGATTTCCTTGTACTTCGTGTCTACTTCCACTCTCTGGAGATTTTGATACCTGATAAGGATTCGGCATAACTATTACATCACCAAAATCTATGCTTCCGGTTGTAATTATAGTAATTGGTGTAATTACATTAGCAGTTACCGATGCATTTGCACTTCCTGACTGTGCAAAGCATATTGATGTCAGCAACAAAAATAAAAATGTATATGTAGTTTTTATCATACATCTTTATTATAATTAATAAAGATGCAAATAGCAACAAGAAGAACAAAATGTTGAAGACACTACCCTTGATTTGGCAGTGTCTTCATAATTTGGCAAACCCTTTTAATAAGCCACTGAAATTGTAAAAGTTCCCGAATAAGAGCCGGGTTCTTGATTAGCAGCTACTGCTAAAGAACCACCGACCCACAACCATGCTTTTCCACCACTTGTAAGTGTAATTGAACCACCACTGCTAACAGCTGTTGCACTGCTATAAGTATTTGAAGTGGTATGTTCAACACTTGGTGTAAATGTCATACTGCCGGAGCCTCCGTTACTGAGATTAACATTATTAAATGTAACTGTTACAGGTGTACTGTTATTACCTGTTACTTCAAATACGGCTCCATTATTGGGATTTTTTTGTGGCGTTTGAGGGCTGCCTGTTACAACAATGTCCCCAAAGTCCAAGTTACCACTGATATGTTGAATTGTTAATCCAGCAAGAATATTTGCTGTGACTGGGACGTTGTCGCTAGCACTACTTTGTGCATAGCTTGTTGTAGCTATAAAATAGAACGGAAGTATTGCTAGTGCTATTACTAGCTTTCTCATGTTGCACCTCTCTGTGAATTTAACATTTAATTAATATCGTTTATCAATCCTCTGTGTAAATTGATAAACGATTCTGGTTAATTATCGAATTAGAGCAAATAATGTTTAGAGGGCAATGTAATTTTTTTTAATACTTATGCATAATTATCCATTAGTGTATTTATAGTTCATTAAAAAATTTTAATCTTCTTTTAAGGTAGAATTAATCTTTATCTAATATGTTTCATTTGTCTAAAAAACAATTTGTATAACAACAAAAGGAGTACAATTATGAAATCAAAAATCTTTTCATCAATCTTGGCAGTATTGGTTGCTGTTGCATTTTTAAGCGGTAGTGTTTTTGCACAAACACAGGAAAAAAGTGCTGAAAAATCCAAGACTCATAAAGTAGAAACTACTAAAGTTACCTCCACAACACCTGCCGAACAAAAAGCAGAGAAAGCTAAACCTGTAACTGAACCTAAAAAAGAAGCAAAAAAGGATACAGTAAAAGCTGAAAAAACTCATAAAAAATTGCACAAGAAATCAGAAACTGCTAAACCTAAAGAAGAAAAGAAGCAATAGTTTTTCATCTCTGAATTTTTTCTTTAAGAAAAATTACAAAGGAGAGTTTATTACTCTCCTTTTTTATAAATTTAAGGTATGAGAATCTTAGTTGTAGAAGACGAAAAAAAAGTAGCCTCTTTTATTAAAAAGGGTTTAGAAGAAGAATTCTTTATTGTTGATGTTGCATATAATGGAAAAGAGGGTTTAGACCTTGCATCAACAGAAGAATATGACCTTATAATTTTAGATATAATGATTCCTTTCATTGATGGAGTAACATTAACCAAAGAATTAAGAAAAAGAAAAATTATTACACCAATTTTACTGCTAACAGTAAAAGATTCCGTAAGTGATAAAGTTGAAGGACTTGATGCTGGGGCTGATGATTATTTAACAAAACCTTTTGCTTTTGAAGAACTAACCGCAAGAATTCGAGCATTATTAAGACGCCGTGAAAATCTGATGTCTAACATACTTACTGCTGCTGACCTGAAGTTAGATTTGGTTACTCATAAAGTTTATAGAAATGAAAAAGAAATAATTTTGACCCCTAAAGAATTTTCTATTCTTGAATATCTTCTTAGAAATAAAAATAAAATTGTCTCCCGCACTAAATTAATTGAACATGTTTATGATTATCACTTTGATACCGATACAAATGTAATTGATGTATATATAAATAAACTTCGCAACAAAATTGACCAGGGATTCAATAAAAAGTTAATTCATACTATTCGGGGGGTGGGCTACATAATTAAAGAAGACTAAAAAATTATGAAGAACAGAATAAAAGCATATGTTTTATCCACACGATTTAAGATGACAATATGGTATGCACTCCTTTTCTTGATTCTCGAAATTATTCTTGGTGTTATTATTTATTATTACCTTTATTCTAATTCTATAAAAAGGCTTGACCTTTCTCTTTCTGCACAAGCTAATGCTATTCTGCATATCTTAAAATCAAAACATATTGACCTTGAGACATTTCAACCAAGCGATATTTACTCAAGCGAAGAAGACTTGATTTGGGATATTATTTACGATGTTGTGGTTTTCAATGAACGAAATACTTTTATTCAAATATCAACTGGCTCGAAGATTATATATCAATCTGCTAATTTGTCCAATATTAAATTGGAATTCCCTCAAATAAAATCTAAAACAAAAACTTTTGATTTTACTGATCCAAGAATATCTAATGATGAAATTAGAGCTATTCAAATTAATAATGGAAATTATAAAGTAATTGTTGCTTATCCAAAAGAACATATTTTTCAAACAATAAACAGCTTGACCGACATATACATAATTATAGCTCCTGTATTCTTTTTAATTTCATTACTTGGAGGAGCTCTTATTTCTCAGAGGTCTTTATCAAGAATTGATAAAATCATCAAAAAAACAGAAGAAATAACCGCACATAATCTAAGTGAAATTATTCCCGGCGAAGAACATAATGATGAATTTGGAAGACTGGTTAAAAAGATGAATGAGATGATTCAAAGGATTAAAACTTCGATTGATTACATGAATCAATTTTCAATTTCTGCAGCTCATGAATTAAAAACCCCGCTTACAATTTTAAGAGGTGAAATTGAAATCGCACTTAAATCAGAAAAATCTCCGGTTGAGTATATAGAAATTCTTAAGAGTAATTATGAAGAAACTCTGCGTTTAATAAAAATTGTAGATAATTTGTTTTTTATATCAAAAAGTGAAAACAATTTAATTCAGCTTAATAAGATTGAAATAAATGTAAAAGAATTTCTAATCGGCATAATAAAAAATGCATCTGTTTTAGCTCATGAAAAAAATACTGAACTTAAACTTGAAATGAATGAGGATTTCTCTGCATGCTTCGACCCGGATTTGATTAAACAGGCTGTTACAAATCTTATCGATAATGCCATCAAATATGGCACAGATGGTTTTCCAGTAATTATATCTTCAAATAAAATAGACAATGATAAATTTAATATCACTGTAAAAAATTGGTGTGATGATATCTCGCAAAAGGACATAGAAAAAATATTTGACCGATTTTATCGAGTTGATTCATCCCGAACAAGGAGAACTGGAGGTGTTGGACTCGGATTATCAGTTGTTAAATCAATTGTGAATTTACACTCGGGCACAATTAAAGCAGAGAAATCTTCAAATTATATTGAGTTTATTACAGAATTACCATTTAAGTGA
>Ga0315298_1001022_pt1 | contig 53110 bp, 67 predicted proteins | sample WHS_1_MG_FD_203077 | JGI IMG/M metagenome (GOLD analysis project Ga0315298, IMG submission 203077) | Extremophilic microbial mat communities from Washburn Hot Springs, YNP, Wyoming, USA - WHS_1_MG | ecosystem: Environmental > Aquatic > Thermal springs > Hot (42-90C) | place: USA: Wyoming... | reverse complement strand
GTTGAAAGATTGTGGCGTGTTGTTAATGTATACTCCAGAAATGTCAATGGCAACCTTTCCAACATTTCGTATATAAATATGGATGCTGCCTGTTAAATTGTTAAACCACGTATCCTCCACGATTACACGTTCACTCATGGTTTCCCGAAGATTGGTTGTAATGACGTATGTTGCTGTTGTTGCAATTGCCATTGCTGCTACAGCCACAACTGTAAGTAGAAGGTTGCTGAGCACGGGTGTTATTGCCTTCTTGTTCATGAAAAACCGTCTTTTCATGGTCATTTCACCTCATAGGAAAAGCTTTAGAGCTATGTATCCGCTCAGCATCATTATCAAGCTATGTTTTAGGCCAGCGTTCACCGTTCCTTCACCCATTTTTCCAGCGATTAGTCCTCCGAATAGGGCTTGGATTACTGTCATGTGGAAGAAGATGCGTTTCATCTCTTCTGGGGGCATGGCTGCAGTTCCCAGTGTCGGCAGCCCCTCTATACTTGCAAAGAAGGACTTGAAAAGCAATATTACCGTGAAGAGGAAAACAAAGTAGGCTACGTAGATTATTGCTATGTATGGCCTTGTCTGATTATGCCTCTCCTTGTCCAACAAAAGAGTAGTCTGTATAAACTTGCCTGTTGGAGCAAAAACCTTTTCTACATGTCCTCCAGAACGGCTTGCCTCAATTATTAATGGTACGGTTCTCTGCACAAGCACGGTATTGACGCGTTTACTTAAAGCCACAAGGGCTTCTTCAATAGTCAGTCCCCAAGAAATCTGTGCTATCATCTTTTTTAGTTCATTTGTCAGTGGGCCATAGTTTCTTTTTGATGCTTCTTCTAGGGCTTGTGGGAGCGTCATTCCAGTTTCTTGAGCTTGAACTATGCTTCTGAAGAGGTCTGGTAGGTGTTCGTCTACGGCTTTTCGCCACTTAAAGTCAATGTAGTTTATGATTGCGGGTGGAAATATACCTACTATCAAGGCGAAGAAAACAAAGTCATTAAAGGTTCGGGTACCCCAAAAACTGAAAAATGCAAAAACAATCATAATGAAGGCTATTGAAATGGAGGTGATCCACGCGAGTTTTTTATGGTGCTCATTTATTTTTGGCATTTTCCCTACCATTTAGGTGATACGGCATCCAAAATTATCAGGAACATTATGGAACCTAAGGGGATCCCAATGTAAGTTAAAATGTTCAACAAAATGTCTGGCCCTAACATGCCTAGACCTCCACCGAGCATGCTAATAACTGCAAGCATTATGACAAGCAGCAATGGGCCGGTCACTAGTATAGCCACGTAGAACTCTGATAGTATAGATAGCGTGTCTGAGAATTTTCTCAGGCTTATTCTCTTCAACTTCATGTGCTGTATAGATTTTTCACGGAGATAGTTTGCCAAGTTGCCACCTGAATGTATTGTTGAAATAAAACCTTCCAGCATTTCACGAAATCTTTTAGAAGGAGTCACCCTTGAAGTTTCCTCAAGAGCAGAAATGATGTCTAAACCGAAAAGGTTTATATTTCTAACGATGTTCTTCGCTTCGTCTGAAATTACCAAGGGTGGGTTCAAGTTTGAAAGTGAATAGAAAATCTTTTCCGGAGAAACGCCTGCGCTTGAGAGAATCGCCATATAACCCGTTGTGAATGGCAACTCGTCCTCTAAATCTCTTTTAACTTTGTCCGCTCGGTAAACTGGGTATACGTAAAAACCGATCATTGAAAATGTGCATGCAAATAGGCTTCCACCAATCCCAAACATTAAAGCTGGCAATACTGGAAGTTTAAAGCCGAAGAAAAGTATCGATGGAATCATAACCATGGCTGTTAGCGAAAATAAGAGTGCAGTGAAAACTGTTAAGCTGACGTAAGCTTTAAAGCTAACCTTAAGCCCAGACTTCTGCAAGTTTAGGTCTAAATCCTTGAAAAGCGGCAAAAATCGCTCTGTTTTTCCTCCAATGAATTTGTACGCCACAGAATACAACCCTATTTTCTGTACATTTTCAGATTTAGTCGCAGATTTTATATCTAATGGACTTTTAAGAAGCGTTTTAAAACGCGTACAAAGTTGTTTAATTTTTTTCAGGGCTTTATTTGGCTTCATTTTAGTCCCACTCTTGCCTTTTGGAAGACTCTGTTTGGATCAGCATAATATTCGCGAATCACGTTTGCTACATCTGTATAACGCCTAATGCCCTCGCGAACCATCCACTCTAAAACAGTTTTTCTCTTATGCAGTTCACGTCTAACTTCCTCTTCGCTTATACATGCTTTACTCATTTGTCTTTCCAAAAGTGTGCTGTGGCCTGAAAATGCAAACCTGTCTTCGCGTGGGTTCCAACGGAAAACGTTTTCTGTTATTATGTTTTTTCTTTTGGGGTCAAGCTCGACGACTTCGGCTGTTGTGCTTGCCCTTCTAGCGGGTTTTCCGTCTATCTCAGTCCTCGTCATTACCATTATGACATTCGTCATAGCTATGAGCGACTTCGGAATATTCATCGGTTCAGATTCCAGCCTGTTTATGACAGCTTCAACTGATTCAGCGTGCATTGTGCTCATTCCTAGATGTCCAGTTGCCATTGCTTGGAATAACGTGTAGGCTTCTTCTCCACGGACTTCGCCGACTATTATGTAGTCTGGTCTTTGTCTGACAGCAGCCTTTAGTAAGTCGAAAAGTGTTATCGTGCCGCTTTTTTTGTCTTCATGTCCGAAACCTAACCTCACAACTGATGGTATCCAATTTTCATGAGGCAGATTAAGCTCCTGTGTATCTTCTACGCTTACAATTTTCATTTCCGGTTTTATGAACATGGAAAGGCAGTTTAGCATGGTTGTTTTTCCAGCTGCCACACCTCCGGCAACAATTATTGATGCCCTGTTTTCTATTATGTACCAGAGATAAGCTGCCATTTCCGAGGAAATCGTGTTGAATGTTATGAGGTCTGAGATTGTTAGTGGATCAACTCTGAATCGCCTGATTGTGAATGTTGAGCCTCTGCGTGTAACTTCATTTCCGTATGTTAGCTGGACTCTGCTACCGTCTGGGAGGGAAGCATCCAAAATTGGGGATGCAATTGATATATTTTTTCCAGAGAGATACGCGAGGCGAACTATGAAGGAGTTTAGTTCCACCTCATCTTTGAATATTATGTTTGTTGGAAGTGACTCGTAAATTCTGTGCCAAACATAGATTGGTATGTTTACTCCGTCTGCTGATATATCCTCTATAAGGTGGTCTTTCATCAGAGGGTCTATTTTTCCGTAGCCTATGAAGTCCCTTATAATATAGTACGTGAGCTTATCTATAGCCTCTTGTGGGATTTTTAGGCGATACTTTCTGATTATTTCCTTTGTTTTCTCCATCAGATAGTTTTCTGCTTTTTTCCTTGTTTCTATATCTTTTAGGTTTACATCAACTTCTTCCATTAGAAACCGTTTTATTTCCTGCAATTTTTGTTCTTCTTCTTTTTGAAGCGTTGGTTCTATGGCTTCATATGATATTTTGTGTGTTTCTGGATCTTTTACTATCGCTGCGTAGACATATGGTTCCTTTATTGGATAGACTTCTCTGAAAACTGTTGTTTTCTTTGGTTTCTCCCCTATTATTATGCCTATTTCTGCTTGTCCAGTCTGCTCTATGGCTTCTGTTTCTTCTGGCATGGCGCTTTTCCCTTTTTGTAGAGTGTAGCGTGTTTTCTAAATATAGTGTGTAGCAAGTCTTAATAAGCTATATGCATGCCTAATCTTTACCACGCTTAACACTAACAAACAAAAACTCTAAACAAGGCAAGCCAAAAATAAAGGAGAAACCCTTATATTCTCACTTATATCGTGCCCTTCGCTTCTGCCTCTTCTTTTTCTGTCGTTTCATCCGCTTCTTTTTCCATTTAGCCCGTATTGCCTACACGCTCCACACAACTATTCTATGGTTGCATGCCTGCGTTTTAAATCCTCTTCAGTTCGCCCCATTCTGTGCATCAATTCAACGACAAGACTATCTAAAAATACCATGCAGTTATTCTCGAATACGCTTCCAAGGGGGGTTAGCGGTTCCCTTTCACCCATTATCTGCCTTGCCAGATAATCTTCTTCTTTTGGCCACCCGCTTTTCGTTCTTCCTTTTATTGTCACTATGTGGTCTGCCATTCTTCCAAGCTGAGATTCTGGAAATGACGTTATAGCGACGACTGTTGCGCCTATCTCTTTTGCCGCGGCACTGGCGGTTAAAACAATCTTTGTTGAGCCTGTTCCTGAGATGGCTATTAACAAGTCTCCTTTTTCCGCTGCTGGCGTTATCGTCTCACCTAGAAAATATACGTTAAATCCAAGGTTCATTAGGCGTAGTGCGAAGGCTCTTGCGACGAATCCGCTTCTTCCCATTCCAACAATGAATATTTTCTTGTCTTTTGCCCCTAACAGCAATTCAATAAGCCTTTCAACTTCCTTTGCGTTCAATTCCTCTATTGAGCTTTTTATACCGGCAATTATCTCGTTTGCTGCTGCCTTTAACCACTTCACTTTTTCAAGCTCCGAGAAAACCATTACAAATGTGTCTGTGTTAAAAGTCTTGCGGTTTAAACGAATCCAAAAAGTTTGCTTAAAGTTGGGACTATAAAGTTTAGGCGAATGTAGATTGCTACCGCCAAAATTCCGATAGTTAAAGCCATAAGGATAAAGTCATTTGTATACATTTTCAGAACATACAGATTTGTGCGTTTTTTTGTTGCTCCCCAAGCACGCGACTCCATGGCTTCCGCGAGTTCAAGGCTTCTCCGTATTGCGCTTATAATCAATGGTATCAATATTGGGATGTAATTCCTAATCCTCTTAAGAAAGTTTCCACGTTCAAGTTCTAATCCCCTTGCCTTTTGGGCGTCCATTATTGTTTGGGCTTCTTCAGCCAAAACAGGGACAAAACGCACGGCTGTTGTGAAGGCAAAAGTGAACTCGTATGGCACATGCGTCTGTTCTAGGGCTAGGCTTAGGTTGTCAGGTGATGTTGTTAGAAAGAATATTGAGAAAGACTCAACAAGCACTATAAAGCGCAGCGTTAAAGCTGAGGCGTTTTCTAAGCTAACTGCCAGCGGATAATGAGTGAAAAAGTATGCTACAACAAAGTTTGTTAAGAAGATTATTGTCGCTAAGAACGCTGCCCCCCGCATAGAGCGAATCCATTCGCGTTTAACTCTGGCTACAAGCACAAATGGAACTTGTATAATGAAAAGGATCATAAGTGGTATAAGCTCACCGAAAATTATGGCTATAACGAAAATTGTGCATACATAAAAGAACTTTACTCTTGGATCTAAATCATGTACGGGCGAATGAACTTTTCTAAACTTTAGTCCATCAAAAAAGCTCATACTTCTCTTCTCTCCAAAACATTAAGCAGTATTTCACGAGCTTCATATACATCGATAACATCCTTCTTTAATCCAAAATCTGATAACTTTAAGAAAATCTGCGTCACTTGTGGCAGAACGATAGAAGCATAAGCTAAAAGCTCTTGGTTCGTTAAAACTTCTTTCGCTTGGCCATCTGCAACCACTTTTCCTTCACGCATCAATACGACTCGCGGATTGCATTCAGCCACAAACTCTACATCATGCGTGACCACGACAACTGTTTTTTGCTGAGTCTTCATCTGTAAGATGAATTGCCTAAGTTTCTCCTTTTGTTGGTAGTCTTGACCGATCGTCGGTTCATCTAAAATCAGTATTTTTGGATTCCAAGCCAAAACCGAGGCTAGGGCTACGCGTTTTCTTTCTCCTCCACTTAATATGAAGGGCGAAGTTTTCCTGTACTGCGTCAAGCCTAGAAGGTTCAGTGCCCATGTGACACGCCTTTTTATTATGCTTTCCTTGAATCCAAAGTTTCGCAATGCAAAGGCTATTTCTTCTTCGACTGTTTCGCTGAAGAGTTGGTGGTCAGGGTTTTGGAATACAAATCCAACGTTTCTGGCTAGTGTGGCAACGCTAACTTTTGTTGTGTCAACGCCGTCAACGCGTACCTTGCCTTTTGTTGGTTTTAGAAGTCCGTTGAAATGTTTGACTAGGGTTGTTTTTCCAGCTCCATTCTGTCCCATTATGGCTACGAAGTCACCATTTTTTATGGTTAATGATACTCCCTTTAAAGCTTCCACGCCGTTTGGATAGGTGAAATGGACATCTTCAACCTCAATCATTTTTGAGTGCCTCCCTTATCATATTCGCCATCTCTTCTGATGATAATGGAACGGTGTTTCCAAGGTTTATTCTATCACTTTTAAGCATGTGATAGAGTTGCGTTGCCTTTGGAATTCCAACTCCTATGAGGCGGGCTTCTTGTGAGCTTAAAATCTCGCGTGGGTCGCCGTCTAAAACAACTTTTCCATCATCCATTATTATGATGTGGTCAGCGTATGCGGCTGTCAAATCCAATCGGTGTTCAACAAGAATTACGGTTATTCCCAATTTTCTGTTTAAGTCGTAAATTACCTCAAATATTTTTTTGGCGCTTAACGGGTCGAGAAATGATGTTGGCTCGTCTAGAACCATGACCTCTGGTTGCATGGCTAAAACTGACGCTATAGCGGCCCTCTGCTGTTGTCCACCTGAAAGTTCGTGTGGCGGTCTATCCCTCAAATCAGATATGCCTGTAAGCTCCAAAGCCCAGTTCACTCTCTTGCGCATTTCTTCTCTTGGGACCCCAAGGTTTTCAAGTCCGAACGCCACGTCTTTTTCAACGGACAAGGCGAAAAGCTGGTTTTCCGGGTTTTGAAATACAAGCCCGACACGCTTAGCTAATTCGTGAATTGGGTGTTCTGAGACTTTAAGTCCAGCCACCCAGATTTCGCCTTTTAATTCACCTTGGTAAAAGTGTGGAATCAACCCGTTGAAGCATCTACACAATGTTGTTTTTCCACAGCCGCTTGGGCCTGTTATGAGAACGAATTCTCCTTTTTCTATTTTAATGGAAACATCACTGATTGAAGGCTTTGTTGCTCCCGGATACGTATATGTTAGGCCTTTTGTTTCGATTACCATCATGCTCTTTATGCCTGCTCTATTTTTAGCAAAAATGACGCGTTCATTTAAGAGTAACTACTTAAAATTGTTTCGCCAAATTTTCCTTCAACAGGCGCAAACACCTCTTAAGCCCAGTTTCGATGTCGCCTACGCCGTTCACTCCCGCAGCAGTGGAGTGCCCTCCACCCATTCCTTTAAGATATTCGCCTAAAGGTTTGGCTATGTCCCTTCCCAAATGTATATGCGTCTTTTCTGCGAATTCATGTGTGCACCTTAAACTGATTTCTAAACTTTCGTTTTTTTGTCCAGCAACAACTGCTACATGAGCACCTAAATCTATTATGGCTCTCGCAGCTGAAGCTTGGTAAGCGCTAACATGCGAGAGTGCAACTATCCATTCACTAATTTTAAAGAGCTTTGCCCTTCTGCAAGCTTTCAGCCTTGCCACCCGTTCTGAAAAGTCCATTGGCAAGGCAAGCATCGAAAGCGCTTCTTTTGCGTTCACTCCAGCGTCAATTAGCTCTGCTATACTTTTTAATGTCGAAGAGTTTGCCAACACGAAGTGACGCGTGTCGAAGGCTATCCCTAGAAAAAGTGCTTTAGCTTCATTCTCGTTCACCCCTATGCCCATTTCCTTGAAGAAGCTGTAAACTATCTCGCATGTTGAAGATGCTTCTTCATTTGTTATACATACCTTCGCTATCTTTTGTGTTTCTGGATGTGCTGCGTGGTGATCTATAACCATTATCGGTGCTTTCGAGTTTTTTACTTTCTCAGCTATATTGTTTAGCTGTTGAATAGTGTTAGTGTCAAGAAGTACTATTAATTCTGCCTTTTCCACATTTGGCTGCATCTTCACATCAATTGGTAAACTTTTCAAGAGATGTTTCGAAAGTCTGCTTATCCCTTGAGCCGCGCCTATCTCAACTTCTAAATTTGGTTTTAAACGCTTTAACAAGCTTGCAAAAGCATAGGCTGCACATATGGCATCTGGATCTGCATTGTGATGACATAATAAGAGGGCAAACTTTGCATTTACTTCCTCCAGCATTTTTCTTATTTCTGTAGATGGCATTTCAGATCCCTCAAATATTTTTCTGCAGCCTTAAATGCCTCTTTCACTGCTTCACTTACAAGGTTTTTGGCGTTATAATTTTTCATGAGCTTCGTTAACGTAATATCCACATCCACGGTTAACGTTAAGGGCTTTCTCCCTTCTGCCTCAGCGCTAACATTCAGCATTTTTATTCCTTTTGAAGGAACATTCAAGAGCACATACTTTCTGGCAGCTTCCTCTGCTACCGAGCATAATTCTTTCGTTTGCTCCTCTGTCAACTCTGGAATGCCCAAATCTTCCACAATTTTCACCGAGTTTACGGCTGGGATGAGGGTGAAGAGACTGGGCTTAAGTCCTGCTGAAGTTTGGCCTGCAAGTCCTTCAGTTGGCTTCGTAAGCGCTCTTCTTGTTTGCCCAAAACTGCTACTCTAGTGTTAAGTAATTCTTTGCGCTCGTTTAAATCCGCAACTATTTTTGCCTTCTCAGCTTTCACCAAGAGTGTGCCAATAGCCCTATAAATTACAGCGTCATCCGCTGTCTTTTGCAGTTCGCTTAATGCCTGTTCAATTTCTGTGAGTTCGAGTTCTACTTGCTGTTTCTGCGCTAAAACGGATTGGAGAGTTTGCTGTAACTGCTGAAGCCTTAATAGGCGCTCTTGAACTTGAGGTGGAAGCTTCGAGATTTCTTCACTCACTTTTTACACTTCCATCTGCACAGCAATAAATCAAGCCCCTAATTAACATTTTCTAGGAGGAATGTAAAACAGAACTAAAAGGTTTAATTATAAGCTATGGGTGTTGTATAACCTGATTGCAAATAATATGATTATGCTATTGCGACTTCAAGAAATCTAAAACGCTTTTCACCGAGTTTATCCATCTCAAATAAGCATTTAATGCAGCCCGCAGAGCTACGGTATCTTTTGCCTCAACATCTAAAACTAAATAATCTCCCTCAATTTTTAAATTAGCACTCGAGCGGAACGTGGGTGGCTTTTGTGTTTCTAATTTTAGAGCTTCTAAAATAGTCTTTAATACGTGTTTATCGTCAAATCTAATTCTACATTTGCATCTTGCATGTGAAGCCATAATGCAAACCCGTCGTTAGCTGAAATGATTATCCAAAAACTTTTGTAACATGCCTCTAATCACTTCGGTATGCGCTTTATCCTCTAAAAACTTTGTCTTTCTGCTTCTCCATCTGAGTTAGGTGCGCTTGTTTTTCCTCATCATCATCTTGTCAACAAGCTTGTTTGTTTAACCCAATTAAGCTTCTCCTCGAGCCCTCCAATTGATGTTATGAGTCTGAGACCATTGAGCCATTATACATCGAGAAATTTGCCATAAAAAACCCGCCAATATTTATTCTGCTTTTGCGGTACTTAAAAAGCTTTGTTTATATGATGCGATGGATTTCTATTCGCTTTCTTCTTCAGCTACCTCTTTTACTGCTTCTTCCACTGGCGCTCCCTTTGCCACGCGTTTAGCAACCATGCCAAGCTTAGTTGTTGGAGTGTAAGCGCCACCAGCAAATACTAAACCGCATTTTCTGCACTCCCAAACACCTACGCTTGTTCTTTTTACGCGTTGAAATCCACATTGTGGGCACGCGTGAGGCTTCTTTAGTTCCATGACAACTTTTACGTACCGTTTCCTCACAGTTGCGCCGTAACGTGATCCAAGCCCGCGTGTAGGTCCAACCTTTTTTGTCCTTCCCATAGCTTATCGCCATCCCAACTTTTTTCCTATTTCTTCACTTTTCTCTTTAGCTGTTTGTGCTGCTTCTAGGATCTGTTGTGGCGAGAAGTAGCCGCTTCCCCCTTTTTGTATTGCACATATGTTTGTGTCGTCGTCGATTGCCATTGAAATTCTCGCATCCATAACCTGCTCTTCTTCAAGTCCTGGGTCAACTACCAGTTTTTCGCCTATCTTTGCGAAAGTAACGGTTATTGGACGCTTTTTAATTGGTAGAGGAGTGTATCCCGGCTTAATTTTTGCTTGTCCCCCCTCAACCTCGTAGTTTGGCATTTTTGTGTTAAGTAAAGCTGACAAAGCTGCTATTGCCGAGGCGTCTATTAGGTTTCCGTCATGGTTAAGCACGTAAACGTCAACGAAAACTACAAACACGTTTTTTCCATGTTCAATGCAAAGTTTTTCTAGGTCTATGGCTTTTGACTCCCTTATTCCTCTGTCGACGATTCTTGCAAGTTCTATGGAGTTTTCATCTGGTGGTCCAGGTTCAAATGTTGGGGAGGCAAGGGGCACAAGTTCTGCATTTACAGTTAAGACTCCTTCGTTTGGGGTGTCAGCGAATGGTTGTCCAGTTTCTATTTTCACTCCAACCATGACTTCAGTTTTTCCAAGAAGCACTCTTGCTGAGCCTTCTGCGCGTTCGATTATTCCCTGTTCAACCTTTATTTCGCGGTAATCTTTTAACCCTCTGCCGTCTAAACGTTTTCCTTTTTCTATCAGCTGAGCAATTTCCTTCTGTTTTACGCGTGTAATCATCGCCATCACTCCTCCGCCTCCTTGAAGCTAACATACTTGGCTTTTAAAGCTTCCTTCTGCAATGTGTAGATTTTTTTGCATCCTTCAAGTGCAAGGTTGACGGCTTTCTCAAACTCTTCAAGTGTTAACTGCCCGTCCATCTGAAGTAATGTTATGGCGTTTAGGTTCGGCATTAGGGCTAATGGCACATCCGCCTCTCCCATTTTATCTTCGGTGTCCATCAAATCCAAAACTATTGTGCCATCAACTTTTCCAGTGGAGCATGCAACAACCAAGTCACGCATTGGAATGCCTGCGTCAGCCAAAGCTGATGAGGCTGCCGTTATGCTTGCGCATCTTGTGCTTCCATCAGCTTGTAAAACTTCTATAAAAACGTCTATTCCTGTTCTTGGGTAATATTCAAGGAAGATGGATGGTTCTAGTGCTTCCCTTATGACTTTTGAAAGTTCCACTTCCCTTCTTGATGGCGCTGGTGACTTACGTTCTTGAACAGAAAATGGTGCCATGTGATAGCGGCACCTTAAAACCATGCGGTCAGGAAGTGCCATATGTTTTGGATGTAACTCCTTTGGGCCGAAAACTGCTGCCAGAATCTTGTTTTTTCCCTGTTCAATATACGCTGAGCCATCGGCATTTGATAATATTCCAACGTCAATTTTTATTGGTCTTAATTCGTCTGGTTTTCTACCATCCAGCCTTACACCTTTCTTATCAATTAGTTTCATATTTTTTTGGCTCATTCAGTTTGCACCTCTTTTTTCTTTCATTTCCTTAAGCATCTGTGTTATGCGGTCTGTTAAGCCGCTCGTGTGGGATTCTTCTTCAATTTTGTTGATGGCCATAATTGCCAACTGTTCATCTTCTAGGGTTTTACCAGTTACTAGTATGACTCCGTTAAGCCCGAGAATTATTTGGCATCCCGTCTCTTGCTTGATCATTGATATCATTGAGCCTTTTCTCCCAATTACCCTCGGAATTTTAGTCGGCGTGATTTTTATTATTTGGCCCCGAGTTATCTTTCCAAGTCCCGGTTCTGCAACTGTTAACTGGGGGTCGTGTGCTCTGTCATACGCTGTTATCTTCGCAACTATTAGGTCTCCCACGTCTAGGACCTGAGATAAATCATCTCTTTGTGGTCTGAATGGTCTGCTTAGGGCATCTGAGGCCCTTAAGATGGCTTGATATGGAGAGTTTACGTCAACAGTCCAGCCGTTAAAACCTATTTCGGTTACTGTCCCTATAACTATGTCTCCAACTTTGGGTATGTAAAACGCTCTTAAAGCTACAACATTTACCTTTTTGTTTTCATAATCCACGATGCCTATGCGTGATGCGTAAATTCGTTTTCCTTCAGCGTAAGTGTTTTCGCCAGCTATGTAATCGTCTTCCGCAATCAAGTCTCCGGGTACAACAAGCTGTTTTCTTTCAAAAAATGTTGGCATAACCTTCACCTAGCACATTCTTATTTAAAGCTTAGGAAACTATTTTTGCTTCTCCACTTCCTCTTGTTATTTCCCCAAGCCTTTCTATGAAAGGTGCATATAAGCCTGCTGGCATTTCTATAATGCCGTACCATGAACCGTCTGGACGCCATTCCTCTCTCTTTATTGTTCCAAACCCTTTTATTGTACCATAAGCCTTCGCTGAATACTGTGCTGGTATGTGCACTCCCACGGAAACTTGTTCCATTTTTAATGGTAAAATTGCCCTAAGTTGTTTGATAATGTCTTTTGCTTGTTCTTCAACTGGTTTGAATGGGTCTATTGGGTAGTGGATCTGTTCTAGAGCGTTTTCTATTCGCAAAGGTGGATGTGGCAGATTTGTTTTAGGGTCAACGCATTGCCTTGATATGAAGTCTATGATTTGTCTTCTTTTTTCTTCAATCATTTTCCTGCGCTGTTCTGTTGTAAGTTGAAGTGTTCCTTTCTTCAGTATTATTTCTGCAACTTTAAGCGGGTCCGTCGTTCCGAAGGCTTTGAGTAGGTTTTCTTCCGCCACTTTGGTTCCTTTGTTTGCGTCTGAAAATATTGTTTCAGTGACTAATACTTCGCTTAGAGCTGTGGTTTTTCCCATCCTATAATCTAAAGCTTTTTGCGGTTTCACGAGAACTTCAAAGTGCGCGTTATCTTTTGTCATACGTGCAACAGTATATTTTTCACTCATCAGTAGTTCACTTGCCTACGCCCAACTCTTTCAAGATTTCTTCGATTCTTTCATCGCTTAGCATTTCCATCTTTTTTGTTGCAGTTGGTATTGCTGCTATTTTTATCCTTGGCGGCAACTGTCTTGCTTCTAATGCTTTCACTAAGCATTTTGCTGCAAGCTTCACTGTGTCATCAAGCTTCATGTCCTCTTTGTATTCTTCCTTAAGTATGGCGAAAACTGTTTCTCTTCCAGCACCTTCTGCTCTACACTTGTAGCTTCTGTATGTTCCACTTGGGTGCGTTCCAAGAATACGGTTTCCAGTTTTGTCAACTCCGCCGAATATCATTGATACTCCGAATGGTCTTACACCAGCATGCTGTGTGTACAACTGCTTTATGTCACATATTCTCTTTGTTACGACTTCAACGTCTATCGGCTCATCGTATGTTAATCTGTTGCTTTGCGCATAAATTCGCGCTTGGTCTATGAGTATGCGTGCGTCCGAGCTTAAACCAACTATTGCCACGCCTATATGTTCATCAACCTTAAAGATTTTCCACGAGTTTCCAGTTTCTTCAAGCGGGTCAGCAGTTTCCTCCGCCCCTAAAACAACTCCCTCAGCACACCTCATTCCCAAAATCGTTGCTCCACGGTTAACAAGCTCCATTGCATATTCAACTTGGAATAGTCTTCCATCTGGCGAGAAAACCGTTATCGCACGGTCATAAGCGCCTGGTGCTGCAAACACGGACATACATATCCTACCTCACAATCTTCTAAACGCATTTGCAGACTCTCATATGATAACTAAACTAAAAACCTTTCCTATAAAAAACTCTCGCATAATGGTGACAGTGTGATGGATTGGATGGTGAATGCGTACGTGTTTATAGTAAACACTTTTACGTGCAATTTAAAAAGAAACTTGCAATAGCAATTGTGGAAGTTGGTGTTATCATGTCCAAACTTAAACTGGAAGGAATTTTTGTTCCTCATATAACCCCGTTTAATCGTGATGGCGAAATAGATGAAGGAGCGCTCAGGAAGCTGGTGCAGTTTTGGGTTGAAAATGGTCTTTCTGGACTTGTGACTTGTGGAAGCAACGGAGAAGCGCCGTACCTTTTAAGGGAAGAGCGAAGGAAACTGTTTGAAATTGTTGTTGATGAGGCGAATGACAAAGTGTCAGTGATTGCTGGAACTGGGGCAATGGGCACAAAGGAAACTGTTCAGTTGACTGTGGACGCAAAGGATGTTGGAGCGGATGCTGCATTAGTTGTGACACCATTTTACTTTAAGCACTCTAGCGAAGAATTGTATGCACATTATAGTGCTGTGCTTGAAGCTGTCGACATACCTATTGTCGTTTATAACGTTCCAAAGTTTACCGGGTTTTCGCTTGATCCAGCTTTAGTTGAAAGGCTTACCTCTGAATATAGTCATGTTGTCGGGATAAAGGACAGCAGTGGAAGCTTCAGCCAAATTACAGAGCTTGTTAGGCTTGTAGGCGATAAAATTTCAGTTTTGGCTGGAACAGCCGACCTTACGCTTCCTACATTGATGCTTGGTGGGAAGGGTGCAGTAATAGCTGTTGCAAATGTTGCCCCAAAACTTTGCAGCGAAGTATACGATGCATTCAAAAAGGGAGACCGTGAGAAGGCGCTAGAAATCCAAAAGGTGATTTCGTATATAAATGAGGTTCTTGTTATAAAGCACAACCAGCTTGCGGCAATTAAAGAAGTGCTAAACATTAAAGGTTTGCCAGCTGGCTATCCGAGAAAACCAACATTACCCTTGAAGGAAAAAGAAAGAGAAAAAGTTAAACAGTTTATGAAGAAAATCTGTTTAAACTAAACACTTTTAGATTTTAGCTTTTCGATATACTCTAAAACCTTCGATTTTATTAAATTTCTAATCTTCCGTGCATCTTCTATCGACATTTTCGCTAGGTCTGGGATGCCCCATTCTTCCACATCTTTAACGTAAACTACTGGGCATTCAGCGCTTCCGCAGACTATAACAGCAGCATCAGCATTTGTCTGCATTTCATAGGTCAGAGCCTTAGGCTTTTTATTGCCGATATCTATTCCTTCTTCGCACATGAGCAATACAGCGTTTGGATGAACCTTCTCAGCGGGTCTACTGCCGGCGCTTATAGCTTGCCAACCTTTTGGAGCAAATTTGTTAAAGTAAGCTTCAGCAATTTGACTTCTAAAACTGTTTTCAACACAGACAAACAGCACGGTTTTCATAAAGCTTTTCTCCGTTAATAACAATGTTTTGTGCATCTTTTAATTTTTGGCAGTTGTTAAGGTAAGGTATAGCTATGGGAATAATTCTATCTCCTTGGTTTCTCCACATTTGACGCATTTAAGCTTAACATGACTTTTCTCGTAGTAGTTTCTATGGCTTTCCATTCGTGTTCGCAAGTCATTTTCGCTTCTTTTTCTTGAGTTTTGCCCATGGTATCATCATCCGATAAGAAATTTATATTCACGAATTTAAATCTTTTGTTATACGGCGAGAAAGGCAACATATTTATCTAATTGATATAAAATCAAGAAAGAGAAAATGTCAAGAAATAATGTCGAAGAGATTAGCGAGACTTATCAGTTCTTCGGTATGTCCAGTTAACGATGCATCTAAATATGCTAATGAATTAAAACAGTTAGCGGAAAAATTTGCAAGCAGAGAAGCTTCTCAGGCTGCGTGAGTTACGCGTTTGTGAGATTATGGTTGCTTTGGGTTTGACGCAACCAACAACTTCATATCACCTTAGAATACTGGAAAACGCCGGGCTTGTTAAGAAGAGAAAAGAGGGCAAATGGGCTTATTACTCGGTTGCTGACCCAAAAATTTTTGAAGAATTAAAGAGGTTAAAGCTACTAAAGTAGACACGTTAAGCCATTTATTCTTTCCAGTCTAGAAGCCTTTTTTCTCCCTCGATTTTCTTTATGTCTGTTATGTCTTGTGTTACCTCCATTGTTCCTAAATATTTTCCATTCTTGTCTCTGACTGCGAAGTATCTTATGAGAATTAGGCGATTGTTGAGGTTAATCCAGAATTCGGCGAGATCCTTCTTTCCTTCTTTAAAAGAGTCAAGTATGCGGTTCACTATGTGGATGCTTTTCTGCGGATGGCAAAGCTGCACTTTCCTTCCGATGATTGCTTTTGTTCGGGCAAAAATGCGCTTTTCAGCCTTGTTAAAATACCTTACAGTGTCATCCTTATCCACAAATGTTATATCCACTGGTAAAGAATTAAACAGAGCTTCAACCTCTTCTTTTGTTAACGTTCCAGTCTCAAACTGTAACGCAAAAGGTGCCGTTTCTTTTGGCACAACCACAAGTTTTCCCTCTTTTTCGGCTTCTACCACTTGCGGAGCCCCAGTTAAATGTGGCGGTGTAAAGCAGCAATATCCAATTTCGTCAAACTCGTTTCTTATCTCTTTCCACTCATTTTCTGTTATGACTCGCAGTGCTGTTGGAAAGAGTATGTTGTTTTCCTTGAAAAAGTGGCTTGCTAGAAGGGTGTTCAGGGCTTCAGCCAAATCGCTTAACTGCATCTTAAACTCTTGAAAATTCAATGCTCTATAATTTTCAACCATTTTGCTTAGCGTCTTCTTCTTCTCCCTTATCTGGTCATGCTCCATCCACATCATCGCGGGAGGCTCTGTGATTTCATGTTTTTCCAAGCTTGGAAAGAGCACGTTCTCTTCACGTAAATAATGCTTTTCCGAATCCTGAAAATCAGTTGCCAAATGTTGGAGAACATGGGCTTCTTCTTCGATGCAGCTGGCATCGCCGGACTGCTGAATCTTATTCGCTGTTGCTGTTAGCTTTCCTGCGAGCTGTAACATGATTTTATGTTCTTCCATGAGGATGTTAAGTGGATGGTCAGGTGGAATATTGAGCTTCTGCTTTTCTAGTTGTTCTCTAAACACAGCCATGTGTACATCGCACAGCCTTTGAATTTCCTCCCGCGACATTCCTTCCCTCATTAGCTCTTGCTCTATTCTGGAGATTTCAAGCGGGCTTATTGTCTGCAAAAACTGCTTAAATTTCTCCTTAACATCTTGTGGCTGTGCACCTGCATGCAAAAGCCTAAGAATCTCTTTTAGAACGCTTTTTCTATCTTCCGTCAATTCACTCTTCCTCCTTAATTCTTTTGGCAAGTGCCTTTCCAATTTCGATTATCTGTGCTAGATTATCATCCGTTGGTGGACCATTTATCTCCATGGCTCCGACAATCTCAATCTTTGTCTGTCCCAACAATTCCTGAACATGCTTTAGTGTGCCCCCTCCCCAACCGTATGAACTTAAAATAACGCAAAACTTTAATGGTGGACGCAAAGCCTTAACGAGGTATGTGGCGTAAACGCCAAGCGGGTGCATTCCCCCTAGGACTGTTGGCGCGCCTAGAACTATGGCTTTTGAGTCTACTAGGTCTTTTGCTATATCACCGATGTCTGCAAAAATCAAATTGTAGATGGCGATTTCTATTCCCTCAGCGGCGAGAGTATCAGCAATTACCTGAATCATCTTTTCTGTGCTGTTCCACATTGTCGCATAGACGATGATTGCTTTGCGTTTAGTTTCACCATTCACCCACTTTTTATACGCGTTTAAGATGCGTTTACCGTTCCTATGTATTGGTCCATGGCTTGGTGCAATCATCCTAATTTCTAAATCCTTTATCTTTTCCAGTGCTTTTTGCCCCATTGTTCGGAAGGGCATCATTATTTCGCCAAAATATCTTTGGGCGTGAACAAGTAGATCTTCAACATCGTCATCATAAACTCCACTTGCAAGATGCGCTCCAAAAAAGTCGCATGGAAACAAAATTTTGTCTTCTTGGAGATATGTGAACATTGTTTCTGGCCAGTGGAGCATTGGTGCCTCAATAAATCGCAGTGTTTTGCCGCCCAAGTCTAATTTTTCTTGGTCTTTGGCGGTCATTAGCCTATTTTCAGGTACTTTATAGAATGTTTGTGCCATTTTTGCGCCTTTACTTGATGTTACTACTTTGGCTTTGCTGTTCATTCGCATCATGTAAGGAATAGCGCCTGCGTGGTCTGGTTCAGCATGGTTCATTATTATGTAGTCAATTTCCTCCAGATTTGTGATTTTGCTGATTTTTTCTTCCAGTTCCTTTTCAAATCCTGGATTTACTGTATCAATTAATGCTTTCTTGTTTTCGCCAATTATGAGGTATGCATTATAGCTTGTTCCTTTTGGTAGTGGAACTAACGCGTCGAAAAGTCTTCTGTTCCAGTCTCTTGCGCCTACCCAGTAAACGTTTTCTGAGAGTTTTGTTGTGTTTCTCCAGCTCATGTTTTACGCCTCTTTTATTACAATTGTAATAAAGTATATTTATACCTTTCTACACCTATACAATAGGAGCACCATAAATGTTAGTGCCATGCGAAATAGCAGTAAAATGTCTCTTACCAGCAATGCGTGCAATAATAGCAAAAGAACTAACAACAGCGCACAACCTGAAACAGGCTGAGGCAGCCAAACTTCTAGGAGTTAGCCAGCCAGCCATAAGCCTATATTACAGGCGGATACGCGGAAAAGCAATAAATCTGGAAAATGACGCAGAAGTAATGGGACTCATCAGAGAATTTGCTGATTCTCTGGTTCGCAATAATCCCATGATGCATGAAGAATTTATAAAAAAATTCTGTGAGATATGCAAGCTTGTAAGGGCGAAGGGTTTGATGTGCAAGTTACACAAAATTTTTGACCCACAAATTGATGTTGAAAAGTGCAGACTGTGCTTGACTATGGGTTCTGCGAACTGTTTTGGATAACCCTTTATAGTGTGATGTGCAAAATCAAATTTGTGAGGAACAAACATGGGTTATTTGTCCGCGTGGAAAGTTTTAGAAGAAATGGTTGCCGAGTTTCGAAAAAAGGGCGCGTCAATACCCTCGGACATCATAAATGATTTAAAATCCGCCAAGACGCTAATCAACATTTTGAAGGCTGACCCAACATGCACTGAAACAAGCCAAAAAATCGAAGAACTACTCCTAAAAGTTCAGTCCTACTTCGTTTCAGATGGGCAGAAAAAGTTCGGCGCAGAACACGTAGAGGCATGGCTTAAAAAATTGGACGAGGCAGCGGCAAAATCACATGAAGAAGAAGAAACAAGATTTATCCCAGGGCTTCCAAGGGAGCACAAGTGGGTCCGCGTTAAAACATCTGCGGATTTACCAATTGAAAAATTGAAGCGGTTAGCTGAGGAATCCAACCTCTCATACGAAGCGCAAGGAGACGGCTTTCTACTTGTTTACGGCGAAGAAGCGTATATAAAGGATTTTATTAAAAAGGCATCTCTAAAGTAAATAATAATAGAAATGTCCTAGTAGTGATAAGGTAAGTTAATTGGAAATTGGTTACTTTATACCTGAGATCTGCCGAAATAGCTCCTAAAAAGTGCATAATTGTTAAAGCCTGTGGCTATAATATTTTTATAGAAAAATCTTACAGAAGAGTCTATAATAAGATGGTTACAATCATCCGATGAGGGTGAGGGCGCAAACTGAATGCCTTATATCAAAAAAATCGAGCTTAAGGGTTTCAAATCCTTTGGTCCACAAACCGTTAAGGTAGTTCTAGATAAAGGTTTTACGGCGATAACGGGACCAAACGGAAGTGGGAAAACAAATATTGTTGACGCAGTTTTGTTCGCTTTAGGCGAGCTGAGCACAAAAAGGCTTCGGGCAGAAAATGCTGCAAAACTGATTTTTCATGGTTCTGAAAAGGCTGAGATTGAAAGGGCAAAGATGGCTAAGGTTATAATACAATTTGACAACGCAGATGGACGTATACCAGTTGACACAGTGGCAGTCACCGTTTCAAGAGAAGTTTACAGAAATGGTCAAAGCATCTATAGGCTTAATGGACGGCGAATATCAAGAGCGCACATACTAGAAATCCTTTCAATGGCCGGGTTAAGCTCGACAAGCCAAAACATCATCTTACAGGGAACAATCACACGGCTAACAGACATCGCACCGATGGAAAGAAGAAAAATAATTGAAGATCTGATTGGTATAGCCCAATACGACGCTGAAAAAGCTGAAGCTGAAGAAAAACTTAGAGCAGCGGACATATCCCTACGCACAGCCATGGGAAGAATAGATGAAGTGCAGAGGAGAGTTGACGACCTAGAAAGGGAACGCAACCAACTTTTAAGGTATAATTTCATCCAGCGTGAAATAGGAAAATTCGAAGCGATTAAAATATCAAATGACATGATGCAGATCCAAAGGCGAATAGAGGAAACAGCATCACAGGCGGGAAAAGTTAAAGAAAGAGTTGAAAAACTGCGGCAACTTCGCGAAGACTTACGTTCTAAAAGACGTGGAGTAGAGGGCGAGTGGAGAAAGCTAAGCTCAGAAATAGTTGAGGAGGGCGGTTCCCAAGTTTTAAAGGTTCAAATGCGAATAGGCGAGTTGAAGTCAAAGTTAACAGAGCTAACAACGCGCATAACCTCTGGAAAAACAAGTCTTGAAGGATTAAAGCGTGTTAGGGAAAACGACCTAGCACAGTATGAGTCAATTCGAAAGGAAATCCGTGAAAACCGCCTCAAAATCAAAGAGTTAAGAAGAGAATACGAAGAAATTTCAAGTCAAATAAACACAAAACAAGCTGAACACGATGCTCTTGCAAAGGAAACAGCACAACTTTGGGAAAACCTCGGAGAAAACAGCAAAAAAATCCGTGAAATGGAGCAACAAATTGAAAATCGGTACAAGAGGCTTTCATACTTACGCTCTGAAAATGCCAAAAGCCAGACGGCAATAAAAATTCGGGCAAGAAGACTCAACGACCTCAAGAACCGCAAAGAAAGATTCGCGGCAACATTGACTGAGCTGGAAAAATCTTTTGTTGAACTTGAAAAAGTGCAGAAAGAACAGAAAGCGCAACTTAAAAATATGCAACGAGCACTTATGCGGAAAATTGCACAAAAAGAAGCTATAGAAAAGGAAATTGCCGAAGCCGGAAAAATAGCTGACTCCGCAAAGGCAGCAGTCATTGAATTTGCAACTCAAAGAGAACTTGCAGAAACGGTGGCTTCTGAAGAAAGGGCTCTCCGAAGCATAGAAGAACTCGGCGAACTTGGAGTAATTCCAGGCGTTTATGGAAGACTCCGCAACTTGATAAAAATTGACGGCGCGTATAAGAGGGCTATTGAAGCTGCAGCGGCTGGATGGCTTGACGCTGTAGTTGTGAAGGATTTTGATGCTGCCTTCACATGTGCAGAAACCCTGAGAAGGATGAAGCTCGGGCGCATAAAAATAATTCCGCTTCAGGGGGCGTCAAATCCAAAGTCAATAAAGGTTCCGCAAAGAGAAGGTGTAAACGGCGCAGCACCGTTTTTCATAAAATGCGAGAAACATTATGAGTCAGCAGTAAACTTTGTCTTCGGAGACACGCTAATAGTTTCTGATGAAAAAACCGCGTTTACCCTTTCTAATGAAGGATATAGAACTGTCACAGTTGACGGCGACCTATACGAGGCTGGAGGCGCATTTGAAAGCGGCTATTATAGGGCGCCAATAGATTTTTCCACAATAATACCAAGCGAGAAGGCTATAAAAAGTCTAGATGAAGCGGTTAATGCCTTGCAACAGCACCTTTCAAAGCGTGGCACAGACTTAACAGCATTTGAGGACGAAATCGATAGGACGCGTGTCGAGATTGCACGGCTTTCCGAGGCTATTATAACGCTTGACAGAGAAATAACCCGCGTTAAAAGGAATGTTAGAAGAACTAGGGCTAACTTTAGACGGGTCGACAAAAATGTCACCAAACTCGAGAAAGAAGTGGAAAATGAAAAGGCTCAAATGTGGCGATATAAGGCTGAAAGCAGTTCAATACAAAAGGAAATGCGTAAACTTCAAAGCGCCTTAGCTGCCCTGCGAAGAAAAACAGATCCATCCTACATTCAAGAGCTGGAAGTTAAGAGAGAAAAAATCGCTGAGGAAATAATAACATTGAGGCAGAAACTGGGCACAGTTCAGACAGAGATTTCCACTCTGCAATCGAAGTTTGATAATGTGTTAAGGGTTGGATATCAAAACGCGAAAATCCAGCTTGCGAAGGTTGAGCAGCAACTGCGCAAGGTTGAGAAGGAAGTGGAAGAGGCTACCGGGGAGCGTGAATCCCTTAAACTGGAACTTGCAGAGTTGGAAAAGAGCCGTGTTGAACTGTCAAAAACTGTTTTGTCTGCAAGGGAGGAATCCAAAAAATTCACTTCTCAAATAGATGAAATCGACAAAGAACTGCGCAAACTTGATTCGGAGTATGAGCAGACTGACCGGCTCCTAAATCAACTTCAGCTTCACATTCAAACATCGATGCTTCAACTTGAACAATACAAGAATCAACTTCGACAGATTGGATATGAGCAGCCACTGTCCGTAACACCAGAACAGGTTGAGGAGGCGGAAACCTCCCTTAAGATGATGCGTTTTGAGCTTGATAGAATAGGTGCTGTGAACCAGTTAGCCTTATCCCACTATGCCGAGCAGATTTCACGTTATAAGGAGCTTTCCCTAAGGTTGAATGAGCTGGAGAGTGAAAAGCAAGCCATAGTGCAGTTCATGAATGACATTGAAAGTAAAAAACGCAGAGTCTTTATGGAAGCTTTTGAAAAAATCAATGCGAACCTTGCAAAGTACTTCAATAGGCTGACTGGAGGGGGAAATGCCACTTTAACACTTGAGAATCCAGATGAACCGTTCTCAGGCGGAATCGACATGATTGTTCAGTTTCCAAACAAGCCCTCAATAATTGTGAGCGGAGCCAGTGGTGGAGAGAGATCAGTAGCTGCGGTTGCCTTCATTTTTGCGTTAAAGGAATTCACCCCAGCAGCCTTCTACATCTTAGACGAGATAGATGCCCATTTAGACGCTTATCACGTTTCAAAACTTGCTGAAGTCTTATTAGAGGAATCTGAAAAGATCCAGTTTATTGTAATCACGTTAAAGCCTGAAATGGTGAACAAGGCGCAAAAAGTTTACGGCGTTTATGAACGGAACGGAGTTTCAAATGTGATATCAGCAAAGTTTCTTGAGGTGACCAACCAGTGACCGAGGCTACGGTGAAAAAGCCATTTTATATGCGTCCACCATGGAATATTCTCTTCGAGTTTCACAAACTTGAAAAACTTACACCATGGAACATCAACATCGCATATTTATTAACTAGCTTTCTTGAAGAAATGGAGAAAGCTGGATGCATAGATTTTAGAGCTTCAGGCGTAGCCCTCGACTCTTCAGCCTTCATATACCTCATGAAATCAAAACTCCTTTTGAAGCTTGAAGAGCCACCTCCGCCATCCAAGCAACCGCAAGATTTTCTACCTCCGCCCCTGTTTTTGCCGCTTAGGCACGAGTTGACATCAACCACCATAAAACATCTTCTTGAAGTTTTAGACGATGTCTTAAAAAGCGAGAAGCTGATTCCGCTAGAAAGAGGTGATGCTCAACCGATTCTTCCGATACCATCAGATATTCTTCCGCAGTTCGAAGTTTACCTACTGGAAATTGAACTTCAGATGGAGCAGCTTTACAATTCGCTCCTAGATATGGTTAAGGGCGGCGGAATAATTGAGTTCTCAGCTTTGACAAAGGGTGTGGGAAGACTTGAAGCAATCCGCAAATTTATTCTGCTCCTATTTTTGGCGCAAGATGGAAAAGTAAGCTTGTGGCAGGATGAGGAAACAGAAGAGATTTACATAACTGTTGGAGAGTTCAGCGTTGCAGGAGACAAAACAGCAAACGCTTAATGCGGAAGCTGATCTACGAAAAAGGCAGATAGATGAGAAGCTGAAGCGTGACATAGCCCTGTTAGAAGCCGCCTTATACGTTTCTGGTCGACCATTAGATTTGAATGAGCTGTGCTCCGTGTTGAAGACGCGCTCTAAAAACAAGACTAGGAAGCTTGCAAGGATGCTTATGCAGGAATATGCCAATAGAAATACGGCACTTGAAATTTTGGAACTTAAGGATGAAAGATTTGTTCTGCAACTAAAAGCAGAGTTCACACCGCATGTGAGAAAATTGGTTACTAGACCATTGCTTTCTATGGGTCCATTGAAGACGCTTTCGTATATAGCCTATAAACAGCCAGTATCCCAAAAAAGGGTCATTGAAGTTCGGGGACACCACGTTTACAGTCACATAAAACTGCTTAAGGAGATGAACCTGGTAACTGCTGAAAGAAAGGGACGCTTAACAATGCTTAGAACAACAGATTATTTTGCAGACTATTTTGGACTAAGCCACGATGTCCCCGCGATGAAAAAAGAATTGAAAAACGTCTTCGAAGACTTTTCAAAGCAGGAGAAGGGCGCAGCTTCTAATGGATAGGTTTATATTACAAGACAGCGGTGATAATGCACACCCGAAAATTTAGGATTCAGAGGGAAACGCATGTCTGTTTGGCACGGTGACCTACATAAGAAGAAGTCTTCCGGAGGTAGAAAACGCGCTTATAGGAGAAAGAGGAAATTTGAGCAAGGCTCTTTTCCAGCGGAAACGCTGCTAGGCGAGCCTAAAAGGAAAGTTGATAGAGAAAGAGGCGGAAACGTGAAGATTAAGGTTTTAAGCGACAAGTATGCTTGCGTAACAGACCCTAAAAGTGGGAAGACGGAGAAGGTTGAAATTTTGCGTGTTGTTAGAAACCCGTCAAACGTTGACTATGATAGAAGAGGCGTAATAACGAAGGGTGCGGTAATAGAAACTTCTCTTGGGCTAGCGCGTGTCAGTTCACGTCCGGGACAGAATGGTATAATAAATGCCGTATTGATAAGTGAAGAGAAAAGTTAAAGTCCATTTCTCCTACTTTGGGGATGTTGCGCTTCGGATTTTGAGAAGATGTTTTGCAATTTTCTTTATAGTATCTTCTTTCGAACCGGTTTTTTCAACGAGTAACATGCCAACTTTTAGCCATGGCATTTTCGGATGGCTCGCATCAGTCACAACTTCAAATTTCAAGCCGGCCTTTTCGGCGGCATCTTTCAATTCAGAAATTTTTGGAGAGGCTACAGCTAGGGTTTTTGAAATTCTTCTCCCCTCATTTCTCGTTCTTGTAGCATCAAAATACGATGGCCAAATTATAAACTTGTTTTGTTTTCGCATGTGTGCTTTCTCCATAGTTATTTGTGGGCGTAATATGCTGTTAATTTAACATTAACCTTGTCTATTCTTACAAAGCCGAATCTTTCAAATTGCACTATTTCGTCTGGCTTTAAGGTTTTGCATGCACTTTCGGCTATTCCCTCCGCTATTGTTGCGTCCGGCATGACAACTTGGCACGGCATGTCGTCACCCACCGGAATCCAATGGATTAATTGCGCCTTGGCTTTTCTCGCTTCTTCGTAGGACTCGCTGGTGAATGATGCTTGGGCTGAATATGCATTTACGTTTTCGATTCTTACATTGAATAACTCCATAAGGCGGATCATACTTATAGTTTTTGAAGTTTCCGCGTCCCTTTTTGAAATCCAAAACCTTGCAGAGTTTTCGTTTCCTTCGGGCTTTATCTTGTATTCTCTAAATCCTTTCTCTGGTTTTTCGGGGTGTAGATTAAGCTTAGCTACAAATGTTTTTGGAATGTTTTTCACTGTTAGCTCAATTGGGTTGTGTACAAAGAAGTATCTGTTCGTTTTTGGGTCTAGGATTTTGCGGTTGTATGCGTATAGGTTTTCCCAGCTTAGGATAACGTCCGAGGTTTTCGGTCCGACGTCGATTATCATTTTCCTTATCGCTTCAGGCGTTATCCCACGCCTTCTCAACGCCGCGAAAGTTGCAAGTCTGGGGTCGTCCCAGTCCTTGTACAAGCCTTCTCTTATTCCTTGGACAATTTTTGATTTGCTGAGTGATGCTCCAGTAATTTTAAGCCTGCCATAGTGTATGGCTTCAGGATACTTCCAGCCAAAATACTTGTACATGTATTCTTGGCGAACCATGTTTGTTAAATGTTCTTTTCCGCGAATTATGTGGGTTACACCCATAAGGTGGTCATCTATGCCGCATGCGAAATTGTAAAGTGGCCAGACGTTATATTTGCTTCCAACTCGGGGATGAGGATACTTTTTCGTGTCTATGACGCGTAGTGCTGGCCAGTCTCGGACCGCTGGGTTTGGATGGTTTAAATCAGTCTTAACACGGTAAACCGCTTCGCCTTCTTCATATTCACCGTCAAGCATTTTTTGCCATCTTTCAAGTTGTTCCTCTGGAGGCAGATTGCGGCAGCTGCACGGCTTTCCAGCTAATATTTGCCTCCGAAAAGTTTCGGGTCGGCATATGCAGATGTAAGCGTTACCTTCCTTTAACAGTTTTACTGCATGTTCGTAGTACATTTGTATTCTGTCACTTTGGATGTACTCCTCGTCTGGCTTGCACTCCAACCAGGCTAAGTCTTCTCTTATACGTTCATAAAAGGCTAGGACTGGTCTTTTCAGCTTCGGATCTGTGTCTTCGAAACGCAAGATGAACTTGCCACTATACATTCTTGCATAATCATGGCATAATATTATCGCTCTTGCCGAGCCTAAATGTAGAACGCAGTCTGGATTTGGCGAAAAGCGTGTGACGACATGCTTAAACTTTTCAACGTCTGGTAGTGGGGGTAAACGTCTTTCCTCTTCAACTTTCTCTTTTAGGAGGGCTTCTGGCCATTTCTCCTCAACGATGCGTTGCTGCTCGGTTAATGAAAGGCTGTTAACTTCTTGAACTACTTCGCTTATAATGGCTGATAACTCTTTAATTTTTGTTTTTAGTTCCGGTTTTTCTCCAAGGATTTTTCCGATAACTGGTCCATCTTGCGCTTTGCCGTCGTGTTTTATGGCGTTTAGCAATGCTATTTTTCGAATGTTTTTCCTAAGTTCCGCGTCTTCTTTTAAAGTCAAGGTTGGTACCGCTCTTTATCGGTTAGATTTTCCTTTCAATTAAGAATTTTGTAAAGGCGTTCAGCTTCTTTTTTGCGTCTGAATCTGGTAGAAGTTTTTCAACGTCCCTCCAGCTTTCTTCAACCATTTTTCTCGCATAATTCTGGACGTAATTTAATGCGTCATATTTTTCCATGATGTTTATGGCTTCATCCTTCAACTTTTGGTTTGTTGTGTGAATGTTTAGAATTTCGATAAGCCTATTTCTATCTTCAGCTTTTGCCACCTTTAGAGTATGAATGACAATGAGAGTTCTTTTTCCCTCTGTTATGTCTTGTCCTCGTCCACCCTTCTTCTCTGCGAATTCTTCGCCTGCCAAGTCTAAAATGTCATCTTGCATTTGGAATGCTACGCCTATGCTTTCAGCAAATCTTCCAAGCTTTTCCGTAAGCTCTTCATCTGCGTCAGCCAAAACAGCGGCGATTTTTGCAGACATCCTCGCTAATGTTCCAGTTTTGTAAGCGCACATTTGCAAGTAGTCTTCTTCGCTGATTTTGTCGGCGCTTGCTAAGCCTCTATGCCAGACAATGTCCATGGCTTGTCCGAGGCTTAAGTTAATCATTTCCTTTACGTAAATTTCATAGATTCTGTTCAATTTCTCCTCTGAGATTTTTTCTTTGCTTTTTATCAGTGGCAATAGTGGTAGGTAATACATGGCGTTTCCAGCGTTTATGGCTATGTCTAAACCGTAGATTTTGTATGTGCACGGTTTCCCTCTTCGCATTTCAGAAGAATCCTCTATATCATCTATTATTAGCGTTCCATTGTGAATGACTTCCGGGATTATTGCAAAGTCGATGAGCTCTTCTGAGTTTTTACCCAAAGCTTCGCATATAAGCAAGAAAAGCGTTGGGCGCCAGCGTTTTCCGCCTCTGTCTAGAAATTCCCATACTGGTTCAGCAATTGCCTTGTTTATAGCGGCTAGGTTGTACGTGTATCTCGGCGGGTTCACTTTAAAAAGAATAGTGTCTTCCGAAAATTTTCTCGGTATGTATTTTTCAATAGTCTTGTCTATCAATGCGGCTTTGTCTTCGAGGAGCTTATCAATATCCAACTTCAGCCTTGTTCCTCCTTGCATATTTCTCCATGTTGAATCCTCTTAGCTTTAGCCATTCCGCCGTCTTGCCCGTTATGACAACTGGTTTTTCTTTTAAAGAGCTTATACATTCGGCACCAGCAAGGAACATTGTAGTTTTTAGCTCTTCAATAAGTGTTAGAAGAGCGCTCTTTGTTTTTTTTACTCCTTTAACAGCCTCCTTAAGTATTGGTTGTGAGAGGCTTATTAGGCTTGCACCTAAGGCTAGAGCCTTGGCGATTTCTGTTCCGTCGCGTATTCCTCCAGAAGCGATTACTGGAACTTTCACTGTTTGTGAAACTTCAACTATGCTTATGGCTGTTGGTATTCCCCAGTCCCAGAAAACCTGTCCAAGCTTGCGTTGAAAAAACTCTTTCTTTCTTTTTGCACGGTGATATTCAATAGCTGCGAAACTTGTGCCACCTGCTCCGCTTACGTCTATTCCTTTCACTCCTGCAGCCTCAAGTTTTTCAGCGTCTTCAGCGGATATTCCCGCGCCTGTTTCCTTTACAATTACCGGCTTGTCCAATTCTTCGGCTATTGCGCGTATTTTTTCAAGCACTCCTCCAAATTTTGTTTGTCCTTCTGGTTGTATTGCCTCTTGCAGTGGGTTTAGGTGTATGGCTAAAGCGTCTGCGTCAATCATTTCCATCGCCTTCTCAACTTCTTTCATTCCATATCCGTGGGCAAGCTGGACTCCGCCGACATTCGCTATTAAAAAGGCTGTTGGCGCCCTTTTCCTTGTTACGGCGAATGTTTCCTCAAATTTTTTGTCTTCTATTGCTGCGCGCTGGCTTCCAACGCCCATTCCTAATCCCAACTCTTCAATGGCTTCCGCTATTGTGGCGTTAATTTTTGTCGCCTCTGGGGTTCCGCCGGTTATTGCGCCAACGATTATTGGAGCTGCAAATTTGTGGTTGAAAACTGTCGTTTTTAGGTCTATTTTTTCCTTATCAATTTGAGGTAAAGCTCTGTGGATTAGGTAGATGTCTTCGAAGCCTGTTGTGGCTTTTTTTGCTTGTGTGTTCATGTTTAAAGAAATCCTTATGTGCTCTGCCTTGCGTTTTCTTGTTTCCTTAGCCATTCCTATTCCTTCTCTATTAAGGTGCCTTCTACTTTTTCTCCTTTCAGAACCTTGTAGATATAATTTGGCTTTGAAGCGTTTACAATTTTCACAGGGATTCCCTGTTCCAAGGCTGGTATGAGCTCCGCTATTTTGCCGAACATTCCGCCCGTAACGTCGCAAGCATCGGATCTTCCGAGTTTTCCATGAAGTTTTTTCAACTCTTCGAGTGTAAGATGGGCAAAAAACTTCGCATTTTTTTCCAGTTTTGGGTCTATGTTGTATAAGCCATCAACGTCAACACCCATGACAATTTGCTCTACATCTAGCCTTGTGGCAACATGCGAAACAATCTGGTCGCCTGACAGTATGGTGAAGCCCAATCGTGTATCCAGCACAGCATCTCCGTAAAGCACTGGTATGAAGCCCATTTTTAGCGTAATCTTTAATGTTGCGTCTTCAAAGCATTTTATTCTGCCGTTTTCAGTTATTATGCATGAGGATGGTGTTATGCTTATGGCTGGAATGCTTTGCATAATCAAGGTGTCCATAAATAATCCGTTGAGAACGGTCATTACGTGGTGAGTTTCTGCAAATCCAACAAGTTGACCAGCGTCTCTAAATCCCTCTTTAATCGCGTATTTTTGAGCTAACGGATGACCGAAGCTTCCACCGCCGTGAACTATCACGAGATTTGGAATTTCTGCTTTCCGTATCTCTTGTGCTATTCGATTCATTTCCTGCGTTTTCGGTGTAAGCTCTTCATTCTTGTTTGTAATTACAGAACCGCCAATCTTCAAAATTGTCGGTTTATGTTGGTTCAACCCTTACACCTTCCTCTGTTTTTCTTGCTATGAAGGGTCTGCCGCCAACCCTCTGAATGGCTTCCATAATCTGATTAAGCCTCTCATTTTTTGCTAGCGCTATCATGCAGCCTCCTCCTCCAGCACCCGTCAATTTTGCGCCTAAAGCTCCGGCTTTTCTTGCGGCGTTTATGAGCCATTCCAGTGATTCGTCTGAAACTCCAACGCTGCAAAGTAGGGCGTGATTGATGTTCATCAGTTCGCCTACCGTTTCCAAGTCGCCTTCACTTAGTGCTTCTAGGGCTCTTAAGACTATCTCGCGGGCTGACAGCATTATCGGTTCTATTACTTGGGGGTATTTTTCTCGAAGTTCTCGCACTCTCTCAACCTGAACGCGTGTAGACCTTGTCACCCCGGTGTCTCCTATCACCAGTGGTGCGTCAATTTTAACGTCTAGTGGCTTAAATCCGGTGTCCATTTGAAAGAGCAGTGTTCCGCCGAAAGTCGATATTGCGGGGTCAATCCCGGAGGGTGTTCCATGGACAACTTGTTCAGCGTCGTAAGTTATGCGGAAAACTTCCTCCTTAGACATCTTTATGTTCAGTAAAGCGCTGACTGCGGCTGTGACTGCTGCCACGACCGCTGCTGAAGACCCTAAACCAGCGGCCACCGGAACCGTTGAGTTAATTTCTATGTCTAATCCAACTTTTTCTCCATGTTTTTCCAAGATTTTTTCTACAGCCCGCCTTATTGGCTCAAATTTTAGTTTTGCCTCTTTTGCATCGCCATATTCGACTTTAAAGTTTTCGTTTTCGTAGTATCCAGAAAGGTTTAGGTTTACTGAACGTATGCTTAAGCGCTTGTCTTGTCGAACTTCTGTTTTTGCATAGGCTCTTTTATCTATTGCTAGAACTATTGCGGGTTCACCGTAGATGACAAAGTGTTCTCCGAATAGTATTATTTTGGCTGGCGCTGAGGCGGTTACCCCCATGCTTAACCACTATTTTTTGAAACACACGGCGGCATACCCAACAACGCTTGAGTAGTCGCCAATAACATCTCCACTAGTCTTGTAACATAATAATTTTGCCTCTTTTGCGCCTAAACGTTTTGCCGCCGCAATCAACGCCATTATTGGTCCATACCCACAAGCACTGACACGTTTAGACTCGATTATTGAATAAAATTTGGCTGCATCCATCGCCTCAACAGCCTTAAGAGCTGCTGAATCTTTTTCTTTTGCAGTTTCATGCGGTTCATAATGTGTCATGTCAGAAGACGCTATTATCACGGCATTTTTTCCAGCTAAAACCTTTGCCACCGCTTCGCCAACCTCGCTTGCTGAGGTTAAATCTTGCATTAAAAAGCAGATTGGCACAATTTTGAAGTTTAAACCGTAGAGAAACTGGAGAAATGGAAGCTGAACCTCTATTGAATGCTCATGTTTATGGGCTGAATCATCAACATCTACGATACGCGCTTCACGCACAATTTGATTTGCAGTTTCACCGTCAACTTCCACATCGCCAAGTGGAGTACGCCAAACACCCTCGTTCATAACAGCCAGCGGACTGCCATAACCAGTATGATTTGGACCAAAAATAACTGCAACATCCGGTTTGCCATCCAACGCCAACTCGTAATAGGCGTGAGCTGCAACAGGACCTGAAAACATGTAACCGGCATGTGGACAAACTAAACCAACAATTCTTCGAGAGCCATTCTTCTTAACTTCTGGAATCCTTCTAGGTCCAAACTCGCTGAGGAAACATTCTCTTATCTGTGTTTTCAGTGATTCGGCGCTTCCCTCATAAAAGGCTCCTGATTGGGTTGGACGCCGAACCTTTGCCATCCTCCCTAAATTTCCTCCTCTTCTTTTGAGATCTTTGCCTCGAAATCGTCGATTGTTAAGGTTAGCTCCTTATCCGCTGCCAACTCTCCCCTTTCGCGTAGTACTTGTCTCGCTAGAAGCCAGTAAATCACCGCGAGGGCTCTTCTACCCTTATTATTTGTTGGAATAACTAAATCCACTCCAGAAAAATCGTTGTCTGTGCTGCATAAGGCTACAACAGGTATCCCCGTTAACGCAGCCTCTTTGACAGCTTGGGAATCAGCCCTCGGGTCTGACACTATTATAACTTCTGGCTCTATCCTGTTCGGATACAATGGGTTTGATAGTAGTCCAGGAATGAAACGTCCAATAACTGGAGTTGCGCCTGTCACTTCGCAGAACTTTCTGGCTGGTTCTTGCGCATATAGTCTTGCGGCGGCAGCCGCAATTTTTTGAGGTTCAAACCGTGCCAAAAACTTTGCGGCTATTCTTATGCGGTCGTCTGTTTTCTTAACATCTAGGACAAATAGTCCATCTGGTCTTACACGGTATATAAATTGTGTCATATCCTTCGTTTTCATTCTGGTCCCTATATGAATTCCAGCAGATAACAAAGTGTCGCGTGGCAAGAGCAGTTCTTCTTCCGCTGGGGCTTCTGCAGCTTCTCCTTCAACTTTCTTTTCTTCATCTTCTGACAATTTTTATCCTCCTTTGAGATGTAGGATATCTGCCATTTTAGCTCTATCCTCTAGGAACTCCTCTATTCTTATCAACTCATTTATTTTTGCTATTCTTGCGCCTTCAACAACACCTGTTTTAATTATCGGGCATTTAAAGGCTACAGCCAAGTGGGCTATGTGCCAGTCGCATGTGTCGCCTGAACGGTGCGCCATTATGGGCGTATACCCATTTCTTTTCGCGTTTTCTGTTGTTTCAAAGGCATCTGTTAATGTGCCAATCTGGTTCACTTTTATTATTATCGCATTAGCCGCTTTCGTTGATATTCCTTGGCTTAATCTTTCATTGTTTGTGGCGAAGAGATCATCGCCGCAAATCAGGCAATTTTTCACTTTCTTCGTGAGTTCTGCAAAGCTTTTGTAGTCTTTTTCATCAAATGGGTCTTCAACGTAAGATAAATGATATTTGTGGGCAAGTTCAAGGATAAATTCTAACTGTTCGCCTGAATCACGCTTTTTACCCTCTCTCGGGTAGACGTACTTCTTCTCTTTTTCACTCCAAAGTGACGATGCTGCTACATCAATGCCGAAGCCGCATTCAAAACCAAATTCGTTGCCGACTTCCTTGCATGTTTTTGATAGTATTTCAAGGGCATCCTCATTTCTGATGCTGGCTATCCAAGCTCCTTCATCACTTTTTCCGCCACTAAAACGCTCATCCTTTTTTCTTAAAATTGACCCAACCCTCTCGTGGATTTGAGCGTTGGCTGCTGCGGCGTCAAAAAAGGATTCTGCCCCGTATGGAAGGGCTAGAAACTCCTGAATTTCCGGTGTTTTTCCATAAGTATGTTTACCGCCACTTATAATATTGCCAAGCGGACATGGAAGTATATGGGCAAGTTGTCCACCAAGATGTTGAAAAAGTAGCGCGTCATGCGAGTTTGCTGCTGCTTCAGCGTTTGCAAGTGAAACAGCATAGGCTGTGTTTCCACCAATTACTCTGAAATCCTTTGAGCCGTCAATTTCATGAAGAGTTCTATCAATTTCTTCCTGAAAGTCAGCGTTTAAGCCCACAAGCTCGGGGGCTATTAACTCTTCCACCTTTTTTACTGCTTCATCAACCCCGCCTTGGGGATAATAAGCGACTTCTGCTTTTCCACGGCTTTTCCCAGCCGGGGCAGATGCTCTCCCGAATCCTGAAGTTGTTATTATGTCGACCTCAATTGTTTCCTCTCCTCGGCTATTGAAAACTTTTCTTGCCACTACATCTTCAATTGTTGTTGACATTCACCCACAGCCCTAATAGTATTGTCTCATTTCCTTCCTTTTTTCGGCTTCCTCGTAGAAGCGTAGGATTTCGTCAATTATCTCCACGTGTGAAAGGAGCATACGCCTACAACAGTAGCGTTTTATTCCTAAGCTGTCTAAAACCTCGCCAGCGTCTTCTCCAGCCTTAACCCTTCTTGCAAATTCTTCCCACACATCTGCGACGACTTTGCCGCAAGTGAAACATCTTACTGGTATAATCATCAACATTCGCCTCTTATCTGTAGCTTTTTTGGTCTCGCGCCCTCGCGCCTGGGCCGCCAAACTTTTTAGGTTCTTTTCTTCTAGCGTCCCCTGCAATCATTGTTCTGTCATACTCAGCGAAGACTGTGCGCAAATGTGCACTCTTCGTCCATTTCAGTAGAGCATTTGCTATAGCCATCCTTGCGGCTTCTGCTTGTCCCATGTAGCCGCCACCAGAAACTTTTATGTCGATGTCCAACTGTTTCCAAATGTCATCTCCAGCTTGAATTAGGGGCTCCATTATCTTTTCGCGGGCAACTTTCGGTTCGTAAATTTCAAGAGGTATCCTGTTTATACGCACTCTTCCTGTTCCAGGTCTTACGATAGTGCGGGCTACTGCTGTTTTTCTCTTTCCGCTGACGACTAAAACTTTTTTAGCTGGCATAACTATTCACCTGTGCTCCATCCTATTTCTTTTGCTAAATCGCCGATTGTTAGGTAGGGGCACGTTAGTTTGCTTGCTTGAGCGTTTGGTAATGTTTCCATCTCGTGGTTTTTAAATTCGTCTGGTCTTCCTATGAAAACTTTAAGCCGCTTATATGCTTGTTTGCCCTTTGGCTGCTTGTATGGAAGCATCCCTCTAACGGTTCTCCTGACAATCCTGTCTGGTCTCTTATAATGGAAAGGTCCGGCCTTTGGGTATCCAACTTCCAAAAACTCCTTTGCTTCCTTAACTTTGCTTTCCTTCCTTCCAGAAATTACGGCTTTTTCAGCGTTGACGATAACTATTTCTTCTCCCATTAAAAGTCGTTTAGCGATTATACTTGCCATTCTACCCAGAATGAGCCCCTCGGCGTTTATCACTTTAACGCTCTTTTTTGCTCCTTCCATATTTTCACCCAATTATCTTGACGTTAGAGCCTTTCGGGTTCTTCTTGATTAGATCTATGATGGATAGGCATTTTCCCCTTGCGGCTAATATCTTCTCTTTCGCTTTCTCAGAAAAGGCGAAGGCTGCAACGGTGACTGGATGGTTGACAACCCCCGTTCCTAACACTTTGCCTGGCACAACAACGACATCGTTTTTTTGTGTATGCCTATTCAAGCGGCTTAAGTTTAATGCAATGCGTCTTCTTCTGGGTTTTGATAAGATTTCGGCGGTAACTCTCCAAATTTCAGCGTTATTCTCCCTACCTTGCTTTTTCAAAAATCTAACGAGTTTTACAAGTTCAGGATTTGTTGCCCTACTTTTCTTCATTTTCACTACCTTCAATTTGACTTTTAAGCTCGTTCAGCTGCTTGTCCAATATTTTGACGGCTTCCATCATTATCCTTTCGGGTGGAAGCACATTTGTGGATTCGATGTTAAATATGAACGCGCCTTTCTCCCAACTGACTTCTAATGCCTTTGGGTCTTTTGGGCATACCTCAACGCAGTCCATGCATAGGGTACATGCTGCTAAATTTTTAACTTCTATTTCGCCATTCTTCTTCGCGTAAACGTTTCTTGGGCATATTTCTATGCATTTTCCACATAAATCACAATTTTCGTGTTTTATCTCTATCTTTGGGTAATACTTGTATGTGCACATGGAAACTGGCTGCCATTTCGCATGGACTTTTCCCTTTCCAAGTCTTGCATAAGCCTCAAGTTTCAATTTCTGCTCTTTTGCAAGTTTTATTATTGGGATTTTGCTGCTTACCGGCACTATTTCAGGGTTTTCCGACATCAAATCGCCGGAATAAACTATTCTTGCCTCGCCTTTTGCCTCCACATCAAGCGTTAACGTGACTCTGCAGAGGCTACATCCAAACTCGCTTTTGCATTGGCATTCTTCAGGCAAATTATAATTATCCAAATCTGTTTTTAACGGGATTAGTCCAAGCCTATGTGCAATCATCTCATCTTGCAGCACAGATGAGTTCTCTATTATTACAACCTCGTCTATTGCCATGCAGGGGACTTCCGAAATAACTGTGCGCCTTAGGGCGTTCATGTATGGAGTATCAACTCCACGAATAAGTAAACGCATGGTTGTATCATTTTTCTCAAGCACTTCTATTTCCACTTATTTTGACGCTCCATAAGACATTATGATAACCGTTGTGCCGTTCAATAGAATACTGGAGCTTTATATAAATTTGGCGATTTCTCCCGCAAAACCCTATTTTTGTTTTCAGCATCTTAACTGGTTTACTTTTCTCCTATTCAGCTGGTAGCGACTGAGGTAGGCTTATGAACATGGCTTAATAGGTGCGCGTGTCTTCATCCTCAAAGCGTCCAAAGCTGAAGGACGTGTGCATCGTTAACCACATTAAATAGGCCTTTTAAGGCTTCTTACGCATCTAATGGTCTATAAGAGTTTTCCGATTAGCATGTTGGTTTAGTTCTCTCACGCCAAAAAGCGTAAATAAAGGATTTTTGGACTACGAAATTTGATTGAAGGTAATTGTATGGCGAGTCCACATCTGAAGGGAAAAGTTGAACCTCTTGATGTTAAAGAGAAAAGTATATCTCAGCTTATGTCAGAAATGGCGAAAACGGCTTATCAGGGGAGAAAGCTTGGAGAAGCCGTTGAAGTTTGGGAGGAAATGCTGAAGGAGAAGGATTTGACCATAATTATGGGGCTCGCAGGCTCAATGAGCACGGCTGGGCAGTGGAAAATAATAAATTGGCTTGTAGAAAAGAGGTTTATAGATGTTCTTGTTTCAACAGGCGCCAACGTATCAGAAGACATTGTTGATGCTATGGGCTTGGGTTATTGGCAGGGAAAAATCAACGAAGACGATAGAAGACTTTTTAATGCTGGTATAAACAGGTATTACGACGTTTATGGACGTGAATCGGATTATAGGAAGATGGAAGATCTTATAACCGAATTTATGTTAACTCTGAAGGGTGATGCCGCTTATTCTTCTATGGAGTTTCTCTATTTATTCGGTAAATGGCTTAATACGAAAGGAATAAAGAGCATAGCGGCGGTAGCCTCGGAGAAAAAAGTTCCAATATTCTGTCCAGCAATAATGGACAGCGCCTTCGGCGAAGCTTTTTTGTTAGCTGCGAACAAGGGTAAGTATATCACGCTTGATGAAGGGAAAGGATTTCGCCAATTTAACACTATAGCTGAAAGAGTTAAGGATATAGGTGTTGTATACATTGGCGGTGGTGTTCCAAAGGATTTCACACAACTTCTTGCCATAGGGATAGTTTTAACTGAGTCTCCAAAGAGTGAAAAAAGAGAAGGCTACTTTCGCGAGGCAGTCAGAGACTATTATTATCCACATAAATACGCAATTCAAATAACAACAGATTCGCCTCAGTGGGGTGGGCTTTCAGGCTGCACATTAGAAGAAGCAGTTAGTTGGGGGAAGGTCCACAGCGAAGGAAAAAGAGTAATGCTTTATTGCGATGCAACAATAGCTTTACCATTAATAGCCCATGCACTTAATGAAAGAGTCAGATTTGAACGGCGTGGCGCTGACCTTTCCTGGCTTTTTAAAGAAGTTTCCTAGATGCCGTTCTTAACCTAAAGCGCCTCTTTGTTTTCTTCATAATTATTTCATAACATGATTTGCAGAGAGGTGGCTTCATCTCCTGAAATTTCTTTTTCCACATCTAAAAAAATGATATTTTTTCCGTCATTTAATCGCCTTCATAAGTCCGCCCTCTTTAAAGATAACATTCATTTTCTCCAATTTACGGCGAAGGGGTTCCACAGCCTCGTAGACTTCACTCTCCTTCCTTGTACCCACACACGATCTTGCCGACGGAGAAAATTAGAAAAGCAACGCTTGGGCTTTTCATTCGGTAAATTGTACCTGGAAACTGCTCTGGCTCATACATGATGCTGCCACCCAAAGGAGGTTGCTGGCATAACTCCTCGAGGTCAACAGGACCGCCATGCTTTCTCCTTCCGATGCTCCTTTTCTGTTCAAGGATAAGGGTATCGTTTTTGGTGAAAAACATGAACTTAGTTATTCCCCTTTTTATCTAAGGCACTACGTCTGTTCGAGGCTAACTTTACAGTAAAGTTTTTAGGCGGGGTTAAGCATAGCCCGTTTTTCGGGCACGCTTTAGCCCTTCAAGTTTAAAGGGAGGCGTTTAGTTTGCCTAGGAAGGGGAAGAAGAAGCCTGAGGAAAAGAAGGCTGAAGAAAGCAAACCAGCAACAGGCACACAAACATAGGCTAAGCAATTGCATCCAATGTTTTTCCCCTTTTTATCCTCTATGCAAAGCCTCGTACTCCTATTAGTAATGGTTAAATCAGCTAGGGGCTGTATGGCATTTTGATGTGGTTTTCATGTTCGTGAATTGCTGAAGCACTTTTCCAGAAAAGATAAGCCTGCTCAGCTATTTTTGCATTATTTCAATTTTTATATCAGCAAAAGAGTTGTGGAATCTGCCTAAACCCTTCTTCCCCTTCTGCCGCCGGGTCTTCTTGTGCCGTCATGTGGAATTGGCGTAACCTCTTCTATGCGTCCTATCTGAAAGCCAGCTCTTGCCAATGCTCTTATTGCCGCTTGTGCTCCTGGACCAGGTGTTCTAGGTCCTGAACCGCCTGGCGCCCTTACCTTTATGTGTATGGCTGTTATCCCCTTGTCTTTGGCTATTTCCGCTGCAGCTGATGCGGCTCGCATGGCTGCGTATGGTGATGATTCAAGTCTGTCTGCTTTTACGAACATTCCGCCTGACGTTCTAGCGATTGTTTCTGCGCCTGATATGTCTGTTATGTGGATTATTGTGTTGTTGTAGGAGCTGTAAATGTGGACTACGCCCCATTTTTCTGTCTTTTTACTTGCGCCACTCATGTTTTGTCTTCACCTGCTTCTTGTCTTGAGCTTGTCGTAGCTAGTGCTGTTGCTTGGCGGATTGGATGATTTTGGTTGGCAAGTGGGCTTTTTGGCGAATACGTTATTTTTTCTTCATCTTCCCTTGTTACAATGTAGCTTGGGATGGTGACTTTTCTTTCTCCTATTGCTATGTGTCCATGGGCTATCAGTTGTCTGGCTTGGTGTATCGTTTTGGCTAAGCCTTTACGGAAAACTATTGTTTGCAGTCTCCTTTCAAGGATGTCTTCCACCGTTAAGTCTAAAACGTCGTCTAAAATTGCTGTTTCATCAAGTATGCCCAGCTTTTTCAAGCGGGTTAAAAGTTCTTCTTCCATCTTTCTGCGTTCTTCTGGGGCTTTTCCTATAAGTGAACGGGCTATGCCTCTAAACTTTGATAGGGTTGTTTCATGTCGCCAGAGTTCATGTTTGTTCCGTAAGCCATACTGTCCTAATAGTTTGAGTTCTTCTTGTAGGACATCTGCTCTCCATGGAAATCTTGGAGTTGCATATTTCTTCTTCTGCTTCTTCGGATCGCCCATAACTACTTACTTCCCGATGCTGGTCTTGCGAGTGCTTTCTTCTTAACTCCAAGGGCTTTCCCGCTTCTCCCAGTGGTTTTCGTCCTCTGTCCTCGCACTTTTAAGCCGTAGGCATGGCGGTATCCGCGCCATGATTTCAGTTCCTTCTCATGTTCAATATCCATTTTGGTTCTTAACGTCAAATCTGCGCTGATTAAGTGTGAATCTTTTCCAGTTTCGAAGTCCTTTCTTCTATTCAACAGCCAGTTTGGTATTCCAAACTTTGTCGGCTCTTTTATTATTTCCTCTATTTTTTCAACTTCAGCCTCTGATAGAAGACCTGCCCTTGTATCTGGGTTTATTCCTGCTTTCCTTAGAATCGCGTTTGCTAGGCTTAGACTTACCCCTTTAATTTTTCTAAGTGCATAGGGAACTTTTAGAGTGCCATCTACGTCTGTGTCTGTTATTCTAAGTATGTGGCGGAATTCTTTTGACATTTGATGCCGTCCATTTTCTGTTGAAGCTAACTAGGAAATAAACCATATTTTATTTAAAGCTTACTCGCTTATAAATGGGAACGAAGCGTTGCACTTAACCTATTCTCTTTTCATAAACTATCTTTGTTGAGCCTGAAAGTTTGAAGTCTAGTTTCTCAAGTGCCTTTACTATTGGTTTGTAATTGCATGTGAACGCGTAAATTTTCGCTTTTTCAGATCTGTGGCAATGTGTTTTAAGTAACCGCATCATGTCTGTAACCGCGATATAATTTCCATCTACATAGCATGTTTGGACAGCGTTTTCAAGCCATTCCCTTGCTGGGGCGTCATCAATGAGGGTTAAACCGTCAATTTCGCGTTTACTATTTAAATGCACTATTGCTTTCCGCTGCATAATGAATTGTTTCAGGTCTTCTTTTTCCAGCGAATACCAGTGGAAAAGAATAGTGTATAAGCCAGCGGCTTTGCGGTAAACCCTTGAGTTTTGAAGATAACGCAGTAATGCTTCTGTTTCTGATTTTTCTGCAAATCTGGAGTTTACGCTTTTCTCCATAATTGTTTTCTCCGTTGTCATCTCAACAAACTCTGTTATTGGCTTAAATCCTAGCTTTTTTAACACGGTCCTTGCAGCCATATTGTCTGATTCAGTTACAAGTCTTGCCACTTTTGCGCCCTTATGTTGCGCGTATTTTAAGCATTTTTTGGTTATGGCTGTTGCTACGCCCATCTGCCTATAATTTGGATCTGTTCTCGCTCCGCTTAACCAAACTTCATGGGGTTTGTCCATGCTCAGCTTTGAGATTCCAACTGGAGCACCGTTAATGGTGGCTACGAAAACCCTTCCACTCTTGTCTTTGAGCCAATCATCCCAAACTTCTTGTATATAATCGCCCCAACTCCAGGTTTTTTCGCAGAATCTGAAAACTGCTTCACGGTCGGAATTTTTGGCTTTGCGCACAGAGATTTTCGCCTTTACTTTTCGGTTTTGCATGCTGATATTAGAAAATTCAGATATGCCTAATAACTTTACGTTTGTTGTTCAAGCGAGTTTGGAGTGGAAAATAACTTAACTTTGTTCTGCACTTCTATTTAGGAGGATGCGGATATGCCCGTTGTCCATGTAAATGTTTGGGAAGGGTTTGGCGCAGAGAAAACGAAGACTTTGATACGGAACATAACGAGAGTTTTTGAGGATTTAGGAATACCAAAGCAGGCTGTGGAAGTTATAGTGCATGAAATTTCGAAATCGCATTGGGGAATCGGCGGAGAAACTGCAGCCGAAAAGTTTCCAGCGAGTTCAAATTAGCGGTAGTGCCTAAGCTATTTTTACTCTCTATATTTTTATTTGAATACTAGCAAAAAAATGTGGCTTTTTTCTCTAGGAATATGACTTAAATCGTAATATAGGTTAAATCTTTTAAAGGGTTTGTGCTATAATCAGATGGTAGAGTCTGGTGTGTTAGCATGGTTACGAGTGGAGAGGAGGAGAAGATTAAGCGTATATTGACTGATCCTAAGCTTTCGGCGATTAAGGCTATGTTGGAGAAGGATCATGCGATAGATTGCATTTTCCTGCTTTATATGAATCGTGGTAAGTGGAAGGAGGCGAAGGAGTTCATGCGCGAGAATGGTTTGACGCTCAGCGATGGGACTTTTAGGGCTAGAATGATTGAGATTGAAGATTTGGGGCTCGCGAAGGGTGAGCGTATAGATCCTTTGAAGAAGAAGTATGCGAAGACGGAGTTTGGCGAGAAAGTGGCGAAACTTTTGCTGGAGTTTTTCGAGAAGCTAGGGGTCTGAAGGGCTTGAGGATACGCGCGCATATCTAGGGAATAAGTTTTCTTTTTTGTTGTACAAGTTGCCTTCTGATGGGTTTCTAGATGTTGTAGGAGTTTTTTCATTTTTTTGTTTTGTAGTTTTGTTTTACAAATGATAAATATGGTGTATTAAGTCGTAAGACTTAAATGCCAATACTCCACTATAATACACAACTAACCCAAAAAGGAGGGATAAAAAGGAAATGAAACTGCTTAGAAGTAGAAAAGCCCTCAGCCCAGTGGTCGCATCAATCATACTCATCGCCGTCACAGTAGCAGTCAGCATCGCAGTTGCAGTATGGATGGGAGCGCTATCATTCTCGTTCATGAGTGGAGGAGAAAGTCTACAAGTGGGAACCCCATGGGGATGGACGGCACGCGCCGTCTATGTCAACGTTACAAACACTGGCGGTAGTGCTGTCACTATATCTGCTGCACGCGTTAACAACACAATAGCTAGTCTTACACCGGAAGGTGGAGATCTGACTTTGCAACCAAAAGAGTCTGTGGGACTAAAAATCACGGTGTCCGGTTGGAATTTTACAACAGGCTATACGTACACTATAACATTGGTAACAGCCAATAACAAAGAGTTTCCAACTACAGGAACATATAATCCATAGATTACAAGGCAGAGGATTCGCGTGGGCTCTCGCCAAAGTTGAGAATGGGGGTAGGGTGAAAAAGTCTCCATTCATTTCCCTTTGTTTGTTTCCAATGTTGGAGGTGTAAAAGAAAATGGTGGTAAAAATAAAAGAGTATGCTTCAGCTGAAGAAATAGCTGAAATCCTTGAAAAGGAAATTTCAGAAACAAAAAGTACATTAGGCGAGTATCTGCGCCGATTAGATGATATTAGGGCTTTGGCTGAAAAGTCAAAGAAGATTCGCGAAGTTGTCTTGAAGTTGGCTGGTAAGAAGGCTGTTGGCGAAAGCCTCGGCGAGATTACTATTGGCAATTTGAGCATAGTCTTGGATGCGAACCCGTTCCATGAGCTTACTGCCATTGAAGAGGTTGTGCGTAGCCACCAAGAGAGGCTTTTGATTTTACAGAAGGCGCGTGAGGCTTTGAAGTGGCTAGATCAGCTTGGTGACACGGAAGGCTTGAAGTATCTTGTTGTGGAGAATGACGGCGTTCCTGAGCGTATACTCTTCAAGATATCTTAAAAGTGAAGGCTGTGTTGTGAAATATGGATAGCGAGGTTTACTCGTTCGCTCTAAAGAGTACTTTAGATGAGATTAGGAACGTGTGTCCAGAGGTTACTGGCGCATTTATCTTCAAAGAGAACGCTAAGGTTGTTGCTGGTGATGACACGTTGGCTGACAAGGTTATAGTGCGTGTCGTCGATGCTTTTGACGGCATTTTTGAAAGGGCAAGCGCCATAGGCGGCATTAGCAGTGTCACGATCAATGGTGTTAATGGGCGTGTTAGTGTTTCCCGCGTTAACGATTTTTACATGGTTATTGCAACTTCAAAGAAGGCTGACGCGAATTATGTGAACACTGTGACCCGCGTTTTAGTTCCTGCGATTCTAAGGTTGCTCGATAAAATCTGCCCTACCCCCCTCAAGAGCAAATCAGCAATCGAGGATGTCACATTAGAGGCTGAAGAGCCGCTGACAGAGCTGGAGGAGAAACCTTTGGGGGAAAAAGAAGTGGAGGAAAAGCCTAGTGTTAAGGAAAAGGTTGAGGAGAAGCGCGGGGAAGAGGCTGCGGTCGAATCTAAGACTAAGGCTTTTACTGCTGAGCCTCCTGTGAATCAGCTTATTGTCGAAAACCTTGGTGCACGTGCGCGTAGCTTTCTTTTCCATTCTGACACTGTGCGTGTGGATTCGGCTGTTTTGTCGCAGTGGGGTGAGCTTTACGAGGGAGTTAAAATCAAGGAAGTTGAAATTGAGAGTTTTGGAGGTAAGTCTGCGCGTTGTAAGGTTAAGCCTATTAAGGATTCAAAGTACGATGGAAAGGGCATTATACAAATGCCTGAGAAGGTTCAGTTGAGCCTTGAAGTTAAGAAGGGTGAGCTCGTTAGAGTTAAGCCTTTAGTTGAGTAGTTGGGGGATGATGGTTTATGGTGAAGAAGAAAACTGTTGAAGGGGTTTCAGCCGTTGCTGAGCCTTTGGCTGTTGAGGAAACCGTTGGCGCTGGTGATTTGCGTGCGGTTCTTGAGGAAATTAAGGGTTATGATGGTGTTATTGGGTACATCTTGAGGAATTCTACGACTGCGGCGATCGACCTTAAAGACCCCTCGAAGATTATTGATTTTGCTGTTCTTTCTTCGTGCGCGCTTGACGCTGGCGAGGAAGTCGCTGAGGTTTTCAGTTTGGGTAGCGTCAAAAATGTTGTTGTGGATGGCGGCAGTGTTAAAGTGCTTTCTTTGGTTGTTGGCGACAATAAGGTCAGCGTTTTTATGGATAGAAACGCTGATTCGGATATTGTTTTGAAGAAGTTGCTTTTGGGTTAAAGTGGTTTTTCTCTTTCATTCTTTATTTTACGTTTTGGGTTAGGAGTTTTTGGAAGTTTTCGTCGAGTTTTATCTTTTCAGCCTTTGAGTTTATTGTTATTAAGCTGTATTCTTTTAGGAACGCTATAACCTGTGTCATTTGAGTTTTGTTAAGTTTTGTTTTTTGTTGCAATTCTTTTATTGTATGCCATTTTCCGTCGTTGAGTACTTCTAGGATTTTTGTGATTGGTGTTGTCGTTGATGTGTCCCTCGCTTGGTGATACGTTTGTTATTTTTTGTTTTTATGGTTTCTGGGGTTGTGTTTCAGAAGTTTTTTCTAGAAGATTGTTTGGGTTAGTTTTGTTAGTAATTTTGTGTTATTTTATTACTTGTGGAATTCGGGTTCCGTATTCTAATTTGAGTGAAGCTTTAGATGGTGTTAATAAGACTAGGCTTATGTATCGTTGTAATTTGTATCATGTGGAAAAGGTTAGAGTTCCATTATGTCTTCAAGTATGGAAAGCGTATTCTCCATCCTCGCCCTCTCCTTAACAACATCCAAATCAACCCTTGAAAACCTCAAAATCGCCTTAACATCCTCCACATCCTTCAAAGCTCTTTCTTTAGGCACAGTAGCCCTAATCATCCGCAGTTTAGCCAAAACCAAATCCTCAGGCGTTTGGAAAAAAGTTCTTAAACCAGCCACAGTTCCCGCTTTCCTCTCAAACCTTCGCTCAGAAAAAAATCACGTCAACACTGTAAGGCGTAGAAGCATCCCTAAAAGTAGCTATCCCATAACCAGACTCGAAACCTACCAATTTCTCTTTCATCGGCAATTAATCCCGCGCCCTTCAAAGCAGCCAAAAGTTTCTCCTTATACTTTCCCTCTGGAACATAAACAACAACATCCACATCCACCGTAGTTCGCGGAACACCATAAAAACTCACAGCCAAAGCCCCAGTAAACACATAATCCAAACCAGCACTCTCAAAGCCCTCTACTAAACGCTTAACAAAACCATAAAAAACTTCCAAACCTAAACACCACTACGCTTGCGCCAACGTTTACTCCACTCAAGCCTCTCCCGCAACTTCTCAATAATCTCTTTCTCACTTATGCTTGGAAACTGCACCCTAATCCCCTCAGCGCAAACCTCCAAAACAAAATCGCACATACCAATAACCAACTCCACCTTCTCCGAAGGCTTAAGCCTGCCTAAATCCACCATCGCCTGCACCACCAAACTATGAGATACTCAGCACCCGCTTAAGAAACATTCTCCACCTTCACCCTCACATCATCTCTCAAAACTCCTCCAAAATAGCATTAACAACCACATAAATCCACAAATCACGCGCTAAAAGTCAATAGATGTGAGCTATAGAGTAAGCGAAGAGGCGTTAAAGGAGTTTTACACCATGTCAGGCTTAAAGAGGGTAAGGGTGAGATTTCCACGGAAAGGCAGCTGAAATGCTGGGAATACCTTGTGCAGTCTTCTGTCAATTATTTGCAGAGAAGATGGTTCCACTGCCTGAAAAATTTAATCAACGCATCCTGAAAGAGTTAAAGGAAATGGAAACCAGTAAGGATTAGGGTCACCGCTTTTCCAGCAATATTCATTGCGGGAACGTTCGCGAACAAAAAACATGCGTTTACCATTTTTTGCTGGGTCTCAAAAGCGCTTTAAAAAAGAGGAAAGCATTAACGTAACGAATGAAGAAGTATCTTGCAAGCCCCGACATTGCCTGTTTAACCATGAGGATTTTTCTTGCCTCAAGATACGTCACTATGGACAGTATTAACGCATCAGCACCTAACATTAAACAGACTAGTGGCCACTGAAGTGTCACCAACAAATAAGCCATTATGCCTAGATACACCAAAAAACCAAGAGATTCTCCAATGACCCAGAGAACGGTGAACTTCAATCCCTTGCGAACCTCTCTGAAGTGTTTCCGAACTGATGGTCTCCAACTAAACCAGCGTTTGACCTGCTTGACATAGGACTTAAAAGTTTCTGGGTCTTCCGTGAAGCAGATTGCGTCAGGATTGTAGTTGACAAGATAATCTTTCTGCGCTTTCCATGTGAGTTCAAGATCCTCAACGACAGAGTCGCTTGGAAATCCTCCATTTTTCAGAAGCCACCATGTTCGCCACATTGTGGCACAGCCTGCAAGCACCCACAATCCATTATATCTTGTCTGAAGAAGTTTGTACATCCTCTGTCCGTAAAGATATTCCACTAATCTGCTTTTTTGTACTGAACGAAAAGTGTGACTTGGTAGAACCCTGCCACATACCCCCACAACATCTTTTGAGTAAAAACCACGCATTGCGTTGTGGGCGAATCCTTGGGATAAGTAGGTGTCACCGTCAACGATCAACACATACGGTGTCTTGACGAAACTTAAGGCGAAGTTAATCGCATAGGACTTTCCATAGTTACGGACAAAATTTATGTACCTAATTTCCTTCCTTTCCGCAAATCTTTCCAAGATTTCAGAGCTGCCATCCGTTGAACCGTCATTAACTGTTATTATTTCTGCAGGTTTTCGAGTCTGCCGTAGTATCGCCCGTAGCACACCTTCAATACTGTCACGTTTGTTATAGACGGGCACAATTACCGTATACTCCGACTCCGGCACTCCACTTGCAAGTTTCACCGACCTGATAAAAATCCCGAACATGGCTAATCCGAAAGGAAACGGAAAATCTAGCTCGTATGACATCTGCCCTTCTCCAAATGTAAGTGAATCACTCTCCCGATATCAAATGACTAGGACAAGAAAATACAAAAATCGATTATTCTCAGACTGTATTATTCTTAAGAAGGAAATATAACCACCGAGAGCGGAAGACTTACCGAATAAGAAGTCTAAAAGTCAAAGTGTTTTTATCCGTTTAAACATAGTTACTTCAAACGTAAAAAAGGGGAAAAAGTAACATTCTTAATCAGCAGAGGGATAAAAACACTTTGACGGGATTACAGCTATAGAAACTTCCAGCTGTAACCCAACATTTTGTTCAAAGGTAGATTGAATACACTTTAATATTCTTAATAAGAATTCAGATTGGAAATGTGCGCGCAATAAACACCAAACCCTTTTTACACCAAGAAAACAAAAATAACAATAGAGAAAAATGAAACAACAAACAAACTGGCTAAAAATTCTTCAAGAATGCAAAGACAACATACAAAAACAAATAATTCCGCTACTAAAAACACTAGACAGGCCACAACCAGATCTAGGCATAGGTGCAGGCGGAGACGAAATAAAACAAGTAGATCTCGCAGCCGAAAACGCAATAATAAGCACTATTAGAAAATATGGCGTATCATTCACTCTTATAAGCGAAGAATCAGGCGTAAAAGAATACGGCGAAAACCCAACGCAAAATTACGTGATAGCAGATCCAATAGACGGGACAACAAACCTCACAAGGGGAATACCATTCTATGCAACAAGCATAGCCGTATCAACAAAACCAACCCTAAACAAGGTGCACACAGCCCTCGTGGCAGACCTCCGCCACGGAACAACATACACAGCAGAAAAGGGAAATGGCGCAAAACGCGAAAACAAAAAAATTAAGCCATCAAAAACAATGGCAATAGAAAAAGCCGTAATAGGGCTAGACTTAAACACTTACAAGGTCAAGGAAATAATCTCACAAGTAATGGCACTTACTGAGAAGACAAAACACATACGGCATCTAGGAGCAAACGCGCTTGAACTATGCTATGTGGCAGACGGAAAAACAGACGCCTTCATAGACATACGCGGAAAACTCCGCACAACAGATGTGGCGGCAGCATGGCTAATAATAAAGGAAGCAGGCGCAACAATAACAACACCAGAAGGAAAACCGCTGAACGCAAAGCTTGACCCGAAACAAAAAGTGGCCTTCATAGCGTCTGCAAACAGCGAAATTCACAAAACAATTCTAGGCTTGATAAACTCAAAAAAGGAAAAACCATGATAAAACCATTAACACCATATCCCGCAGCAATGATAAAAACCCAAAAAATGCGAATCCTCGTAATTGCAGATTTGCACATAGGATGGGAGATGGCGCTTGCAGAAAAAGGCATTCACATCCCAACGCAAACGCCTAGGCTTCTAAAAACCCTTTTAATGCTTATATTTAAACATAAACCAGATGCGCTCCTAATTCTGGGCGACGTAAAACACACGGTGGCAAAGGCAGAACTAGGTGAATGGCAAGACATACCAGAATTCTTCAATGAACTAAAAAGGCATGTAAAAGAAATAACAGTAGTGCGTGGAAATCACGACGGAAACTTGGAACCGCTGTTGCCAGAAAACATAAAACTCATACCCGCAACAGGCACGACAATAGGTAATATAGGCTTATTCCATGGGCATAGGTGGCCACCTCCAACACTGCTGAAATGCGAAACACTCATGATGGGGCACGTTCACCCAGTTCTAGCCTTCAAAGACCCAGCCGGATTTCGAGTAACAAAGCAGGCCTGGATAAGGGCGGAATGCGACGCTGCCGAGCTTGCCGAAACCTTACTGCAAAAACATGGAATAAAAATTGAAGGAAGCCTGGAAGAAACGCTGTGGAGAAACTACAAAATTAAACCAAAAACCAATCGGCTTTTCATAATGCCGTCATTCAACGATTCCCTGGGAGGAAAGCCACTAAACGAAACCAAAACACGTGGAGAAATGGAAAAAGAGAAAATTGTAGGTCCAGTCTTACGTTCTAAAGCTGTAAAAGTGGATTTTGCAGAGGTGTATCTTCTAGACGGAACATTTTTGGGGACATTAAACCAGCTTGAAAATCTAGGGTAAAAAATGAATTTAAAAGCATAAACCTTATAGAGGATTAGCGTTTCTCCCTTAAATGGTGATGTAATGTCGTGGGATGAAGACTTCGAATGGTTTAGAAAGAGGCGCTATCCCTTCTTCAGAGGCTGGTTCTTTGAAGACATAGACAAAATGATGCGTGAAATGGAGAAGATGATGGAAGAGGAATTCAAAATGTTCGCTTCCCGTATACCGAAAGATTATGTTAGAGAACGAAAACTTCCAGACGGCACAACGGTCAAAGAGTGGGGGCCATTCGTTTATGGCTATAGCGTAAAAATAGGGCCAGACGGCAAACCTGAAATACACGAATTTGGAAACGTCAAACCAAGCCGACTGGGTCCACAAGTCAAAGAGGAACGTGAACCACTAGTTGATATAATTGAAACAGACGGTGAAATTCACGTTGTGGCGGAGCTTCCAGGCGTTGAGAAGAAGGACATAAAACTGCATGGGACGGAGGACACTTTAAGCATATCGGTTGACACGCCTCAACGCAAATACTTCAAGGAGGTCACTCTGCCAGCGAAGGTTAAGATTAAAGAGGCAAAAACAGAATACAAGAACGGAGTTCTAGAGGTTAAACTGCCAAAAGTAAAGGAAGAGAAGAAGCCAAAGGGCGAACCAATAAAGATAGAGTGATCTCCCCTCTTTTCTGTTTTTGAAGCCTGTGCAATGCATGGCAGAAGATTCGGAGACTGACGTATTAGAAGCTGTATGCCGGGAGGCGAAAAAAGAGGGAAAACTTACTGGAAAGAACATTACAAGACTCTATGAAACTTTTGGTTCACGATTTGCAAGGGCATTTGAAACCCTAAAAGAAAAACGGGTTAAAAAATACATTTTCAAGCCAAGCGGTAGAATCGTCTGGATAGTTGTTGGAAAGGGAAAAGATTACCTAATAATGCCAGAAGCCGAGTTTTGCACGTGCGACGACTTTTACTTTCGCGTTCTAGATAAGGAAATACACATGTGCTACCACCTCATTGCACAGAAACTCGCAAAAAACCTAGACTGGTACGAAACCATAGAGGAGCATGACGAGCTTTACGATTCACTGATGGCTGAATGGAAAAAACCTACTGCTTAAATACTTCAAAGATAAATGAGAATAAAGGAGCTTACGCTTATGGACCTTGGATTATATTTCGAGATACTGAAATACATTCTGATGACTGCAACTTTTGTTGCTCTAGCATTGATATTTCTCTATATCTACTATGGGAAAGAGGAAAAAGCTGAGAAGGCCTAGACTGCTGTCGCTTTCCCAAGTTCCCTTCTAAATAAAAGAAATATTATTATGCTTAAAACTGCGAGGATTATGGCAACTACAACCATCAGTAAGGCTTCTGGACCAGCACCAAAAGCTATGGGTATGGGTCCAAAAAAAATAATGCCGCCAAAGCTTGCGGTTCCTTCGCCATAAAATGCTGCAGCGAGCATCAAAATGATTATGCCCACAAAAATCATTATAAAACCAGCAATAAACAGCATTAGAAATTTCCTAAACGCACCAGATTCTTCCGCATCATCTTCTTTCTGCGCGCGCATAACCAATCCCACCAATCACCTGAACAGCATATAAAACAGCACCGCCGTCACCACCAGCAGAGTGGTTAATATTATTGAGAGCAGCAGAATCATCTTAATCGACTCCTTGTCTGTTCCAAAAATTATTGGGAATGGACCAATAATTATCGCTCCTCCTCCCCTAATTTTTGCCTCGCTCTTTATGTTAAAGATGAAAAGCATTAGAATTGCAACCAACACTATAATGATGCCAGCCACTGTTAGGGCTATCCCCAAACTATAAAGGGTCTCCACGCCCATATCAACACCTGCTCCCTCGCATAACAATTAAAGGCTGGACAAGCTGCTTCTAATAAACTTACCTAAAACAATATGGAAGCGAAAGCCACAAGCATTTAAACAAGAACTATAAGGCTTTAATGGTGCAATCTTTATTTCAGCAGTGTTGAATGGGGCATGGAGATTGAAACAATAATTCGGCAGATACTCGCGAAACACCCAGAGTTTTCACGGGAAAAGTTACTTGAAAGACTTGAAGCGGAAAGAAAAAGGACTGGTGGTTTAATCTCGGATGATTCTCTTCTGCGGATGATTGCAGCTGAGCTTGGAGTTAAAATTTCAAAGAAAACTTTCGCTCCAACAGCTTTGATAAAAGATCTTGTCCCAAACCTAAGCGATGTTTCTGTTGTTGGACGGGTTGTTGCGGTCTTCAGCCCAAAAGTCTTCGGAGAAAACGCCAAAAGGAAGATGGCAAGTCTGCTGGTGACCGACAAAAGTGGCATTTTGCGCATAATCTTATGGAACGACAAAGTCTCCCTCATCGAGAACCGCAAAATAAAAACTGAACAAATAGTGCGCTTTCTTCACGGATACACCAAGGAAAGCCGCGCTGGAAAGGTGGAACTGCACATAACAGAAAAGGGCGTGATCCAAATAAACCCAGTGGACATCGACGCTGAAGACTACCCGACAATAAGCAGATTCAACACAAAAATCAAGGAAATAACCGCGGCGCAGAGAAACAAGCGCCTGAATCTGGCTGGTGTTGTCAAAGAAGTATTTCCAGCGTCAACATTCCAAAGGCAAGACGCAAGCTCTGGAAAGGTCATGCGCTTCCTATTAGCTGATGAAACTGACGAAATTCCAGTTGTGGTCTGGAACGAGAAGGTTGACGAGTTGGAAAGCGTGTTAAAGGAAGGCATAAAACTGCAGCTGGTAAATGCTAAAGTAAAAAAGGCAATTGTGGAAGGCCTAGAAATTCACGTCAACGCAGAAACATTCGTTGAAATCCTAGCCCCGACAGAATTCTCAAAAATAGCGGAACTGAAGGAAGGCCTAAACTACGTAAACATCGAAGGCGAAGTCATCACAAAACCCATCATAAGAGAAATAGAAACATCAAAAGGCGAGAAAGTGAAAATCGCAACAATCGAAGTTAAAGATGAAACTGGAAGCATATGGGTAACAGCATGGCGACAACACGCGGAAAAAGCAGCTAAACTAAAGCAAGGAGACAAGATAACCATAAAAGATGCCTACGTAAAAAAAGGATTCGCAGACCAACTTGAAATATCCACAAAAAACACAACAACAATAATCTGCAAAAGCAAAAACTAACAAATGCTAGGGGCGGGATCCCACATCTCAGACATTTTATAGAATCTTCCAAGTCGCTTTTTGCTGTTGAGGAGAGTTTCGCAGCCAAGTCGTCCCAAATAATTATCGATTCCGCGCGCAAAGTCAAAAGTCGCGTACTATGGCTCTTTAGCACGCCTGCTTCCAGTCTTCTTCGATTAGAATGCTCATGCCAGTTGCGAATCTTATTTAGATCCTTACTTACCCAATCTTTAAGCTGTGTCCCAATAGAATTTTGTTACACAAGTTTTAAATCGATTTAAGAGTGCATTAGATTTGGTGATAAAGTGGAAAATCTGCATGAAAAAGTGAAATGTACACTGATAGTCTTTTCTCTTTTGATTTCCCTCAGCACAGCATTGCCTACAGTAATGGTTGTTGCCAAAGGGTTTGAGCCTCTTCTTTTTGCCCATCCTCTAAGTTTCAGTGATCCCAGTGCTCCACCGTTTACACCCCAACAAATATGGAAAGCGTACGACTTTGAACCATTGTTAAATGCTGGCTTAAACGGCACAGGCCAAATCATTGCGATAGTTGACGCTTATGGAAGTAAAAGCATAACAACGGATGTAGCAAAATTCTGCTCCCAATTCGGATTGCCGCCAGTCAATCTGAAAATCTACTATCCTGATGGAAAACCGCGCGCCAGCGACCGAAACTGGGCGATTGAAACAACTTTGGATGTGGAGTGGGCTCATGCGATTGCGCCAGAAGCCGCCATAGCGCTGGTCATTGCCTACGATAACAGCTTTCAACACATGTACAATGCCATTAGCTATGCAGTCAACAACGTGGCTGGTGTAGCTGTTTTGTCTATGAGTTTCGGCGCGCTTGAAAGTGATTTTCCAACAACAGGGGCATACACCATCTCTGCTCACCACTCGCTCTTCGTAACGGCGGCCGGTAAAGGCATATCTCTCTTCGCTTCTTCAGGCGACAACGGCGCAACAACAGCGAATGATGTAATTTACCCAGCCTCCGACCCGCTGGTTACAGCGGTTGGGGGAACAAGCCTCTACCTCAATAAAGACGGCTCCTACCAAAGCGAGACCACATGGAGCGGTAGCGGCGGGGGAGCAAGCAAAGTCTTCGGTGAACCATCTTATCAGGCAACCGTTGGAGACAACATGCGAGACATAGCTGATGTCGCATACGACGGCGACCCGAACACTGGATTCTACGTATACTATCAGCGCCAATGGTACATGGTCGGAGGAACAAGTGCTGGTGCACCCCAATGGGCTGCACTCTTCGCAATTGCGGTACAATATAAAAACCACACGTTTGCAGACGCAAACCCTGAACTATATAGCATTTCTAAAAACGTTTACCATGACATAACAACCGGCAACAACGGCTACTACACCGCAGGGC
>Ga0315298_1001021_pt1 | contig 53112 bp, 46 predicted proteins | sample WHS_1_MG_FD_203077 | JGI IMG/M metagenome (GOLD analysis project Ga0315298, IMG submission 203077) | Extremophilic microbial mat communities from Washburn Hot Springs, YNP, Wyoming, USA - WHS_1_MG | ecosystem: Environmental > Aquatic > Thermal springs > Hot (42-90C) | place: USA: Wyoming... | reverse complement strand
CTGTTCCATGGCCCTTTTCCATCGGTATAAGGTTTGGGGATGGATTTGATGCTTTTGGGCTACTTCCACCCCGTTGCCGCTTTGCTCCCATTCCCTCAAAATCTGGAGTTTCTGTTCGGGACTTAATGTTCGGGCTTTCTTTTGATCGGCTGGTATTAGTTCTACGCTCATTCATCTTCCTCCTCCTCTATATCTTGGCATCTTTTGAGCGTCTCAACTAACACCTTTTTTATCCCGATTCTGTCCGAATACTACTGAAACATTATATTAGGGATAAGCCGGCCAGGATGGCCCGGAACTGTGAGCCAAGACGCCGTGCGAACCAGCGATGGACCCGGTAGATCGGATTGGTGCATTGACCTTCACGAAGAGCGAGCTCGGCGATCTCGGCAATGGGGACCTTCCCCGCTTCAAGCAGAGTGCCTTCAGGAAAGGCGGTGAAAGTCGTTTGCTGACCGGGTTCGTCAGAAAGCAAATTGGCCTGGGAAGCGCGCTGGGCACGGGTCATGGTGCGCCCCCCTTTGTCGTCTGCTTCCGCAGCATGACGAGGTCGTCGTCCAGCCCGTGGCGGAGAAGATCGAGTCTGGATGACGCAGCCACGAGGCTTTCGGCGTGGACCGGCTTGATCCGGAACGGGAAGAGGCTTGGGCTGTCGATCAGATCTTTCAGCGGAGCCGAGCCGTTGGCGCGGGCATGGAGGGATGCTTCGGCCAGCCATGCGATCAGTCGGGAATCATCGACGGCGAGCGTTGCCCCGGCGGAGTAGATGCCCTTTGCGCCGGTCTCCTGAAGCACGCCCCAGTCCAGGTACGAACGCAGCACGCGGCGGGCCGCTCGGGAAACAGTTTCCCGCTCGCCGTATTGCTCGCGAACCCGGCGCTGGACATGAGCTGCGGCAGCGGAGCCATGAAGCCGCAGAAGACGGCCGGTCTGGGTGGCTACACCCGACCAGAATGGGTAGACGGCCATGACCATCCCCCAGTGGATCGCTATGCTCAAGTGATGAGGACTGAGGACTGAGGACTGAGTAGAAAGAAAGGCAAGACCATCGTTGCGCAATGGAATGAGGTCATCCGGTGTCGTCACCCAAATCTTGCGCAAGATAGAAATAACTTTGTTGCGATTGCTTCCCTTGGAGCAGCCGCCTACGGACACCTTGTCCTTCAGCAGCTCCTGCAAGGCATCGTTGACCGCCGCCTTGTCATTCCCTGCCAAGACCAAGTTAGCCGTGTGCTCAAGCCATTCCAGACGCACCCGCTGACTGAATCCGATCTGGTCGGTCCGTCTGGTCATTCGTCCCTCCTGTCAATTTGGATCAGAGGGACGATGAGTTCCTCGACTGAAACGCCGCCGTGGCTCACGGTGCGCCGCTTTTCTTGGATAAACGCATGCCGAGCAGGGGCCAGCAGGGCGAGGTAGTTCTCCGGGAGACCAACGGTTCCCCATTCCAACGCGGCTGGAAAGCGTTCTTTCACTTTTCCGCGAAGGGCCGCGTCTGGATAGATGCGGACCCGTTCACCGCGCAGGTCCGCCACAGCCCCTTCAGCCGGACGACCGCAACCTTCCGCCTCGACGTTGCCATGATCAGAAGTCAAATAGACACGGAAGCCCCGATCCAAGAGCAGATCGAGGAGTGTGTTCAGGTACGGCTGCTTGGCCCACTGGCGCACTTGGTTATGCATACCGGCGGTGCCCACTTCCATTCCGTGCATGATCTTGTCGACCTTGTCCACGACCAGCCCGGCGACTCTTGCTTTGGGATGAGAAAGCGATTCGGAAACGGTTTCCAGATTACCGTTGCCCAGCCCCTTGATGTAGACAACCTCGTTTGGCGCGAAACCCTGATCCGCCCAGAACTGCGCCCATAGAGCAGGCTCCCTGTCCGTGGTCTGGATGCTATTCGGAAAAAAGATGGGGGCCTTGCCAGCGAAGGTTGCCTGGCGCGAGACAGAGGTAAGCGAAGGAATCCAAGCAAAGACCGCCTGCTCCCGGAATCGCAGCCCGGGCTGTTTTGAGGCAAGTGCTTGGCGGACTACCAGCCATTGGTCCATGGCAAGGCCATCGATCACCAACAAAGCGAGCTTTGTTGGTGATCGCAGTGATGAGTGATGAGAACTGTGTAATGAGCTGGCCAAGAATCGCGGGATATGGTGAACCATAACCGGAGGATCGGGCGGCAATTGGATCAAACCGGCAAATCGTCTCTGTATCCAGAATAGAAATCGCTCATCAACCTTTCTGGTCAGGGCATCGATACGCTCCCTCTCTCCCTCACTCAGTCCCCAGTCCTCATTACTCATTACTTTTAGCTCCGCCCATCCGCGGGCAAAGTGGAACCAGTCCGTGTGCCTCGCGTCCTCGGCCGGAATGGATGCCTCCAGGCTATCGATGAGTTTGCCCAGGCGACGAGACCTGTCCTCGATTGGGGCGGTTCGAACGCCGATGCCTACCCAAGTTTTGGAAAGGGCGTCCGCATGCTTGTGCGGAACTGCATGCAGAAAGCCCTCGACGAACAGGTTATCGATGTAGACCCGAATATCGTGGTGATCAAAGGGCAGGTCTATCGGCCCTTCGATCGTCAGGCCGTAGGGCTTCAAGTCTTCATGAACACCGAATGCTCCCTTGCTTGCCTCGCGGTCAAGGAAGATCGGCCAACGCTCTTGCAGGAACATGAAGAAGGCTTCCCTGTCCCTCACCAGCGTCTCGAGAGGCCACTCATCAAAGACGCTGTTCTGACGCAGAATCTGGATCAAACGTTCGTCAAGGATAGCGGGAATGCGTTGTCCGCGGTAGTGACGGCGTATAAGAAGCCGTAAAAGGTCTGACGGCTTCTTGATTAACTCGGGAGCGATCTCAAAAACATGGCGGAGGACGAACTCTTTGGTGGCGTTGTCGCCCAACTGGCCGGGCGCATGTCTTTTCTGCGCCTCATACAAGGCATCGAGGTCCCCGCGATCCAGGGCGCTCACAACCGGGTAACTTAGGTTAGGAAAGATGTCGCCGACATTGAAGGAAAGTCTGCGACCGGCCTGGAGAAGATCATAGGGTAATCCATTGAGGTCGCTTGCTTGCGAGCGCAATACGACGACAAGGTCCGTGTGCTCGCCGCGGTCCCAACGGGAGCGGAACTTCGACTCGTAGGCGTAGCGGAACGCGATATGGTCTTCAAACGGGATCAGCTCGAATCCACGCTCGCGGATGCCTTCGAGAATGCCTTCTTCGAGAAGAAGTCCGTCCGGATCGGCCACGAGGGTGAGCCGGGCGACCTTCGGGGTGAACTCGCGCAGAATCTGGCTTCGCCAGGATTCTGCGCGAGGTGATGAGGACTGAGTGATGAGTGATGAGTCGGTGGTCATTTTGTGTCTCGCCTCCGTTCGACAGAAACCCTCAGACCGCCAACGACCTTGCCAGTCTCCTTGGCAAGAACCATCAATTTTTGGAAAGATACCTCGTTCAGATATCCTGCATCCAAAGCGACATAGACCTGAGAACGAACTTCCGCACACGACGCTTTGGCAATAGGCAAAAACTGTTGAAACTCCCGTGGATTTCCTCTCTCGAAACCTTCCGCAATATTAGACATGATGGACACGGCAGCCCGTTGAATCTGTCCACTCAGCCCGTAATCCTTGGCAAACGCTCCCTGACGTGTGGCTTCATAAACTGCCCGTGTCAACTCCCTTGCCTTCTGCCAAGCAATAAAATGCTCAAACTCTTCTATTTTACTCATCACTCAGTCCTCATTACTCATCACCCCGAGCTTTCGACGCGAATGACAATGAGCGGCGTAAGCTCGGGATAGGCATGGGCCTTCTGATCGAGCTGCTCCCGGAAACGCCGCTCTTCCTGCGAGAGGAGGTTCAGGCGATAGTTGCGGACCTGGGGCAGGCCGATCCGCTCGATGGTTTTGCGGCGCGCGGCAAAGGCGTAGTCGGCCTTCTCGCGCTCACGTGCGATGCGGCCCAGGTGCTCGTGCAGGAGCGCTTCGTAGATGGGCTTCCCGTGTTCTTCAGCGGCGCTCTGCAACTTCTCAAAGACAGCTTGCGAGACCGGAGTCTCCATCCTTGACCGGACCTTTGGGCTTGCCGCGAGGAGTTGGTCCCATACGTGTCTGGCCGTCGGCATATAGACCATGCCGTTGTCGGCCAGGAAGAGGGGCATGATCCGCCTGCGGCGGGTCTCGGGTCCCGGGTCCAAGGTCACGGATCTATCCCAGCGACTCGCAATTCGCGACTCCTGACTCACAACCGAGATTTGCCACAAGGACCAGACGCCCTGAACTTCCTCGGAGAGACCTGGGATCGACACGACGGGAACCGGCTGGCCCGGCGCAAAACGCGGGAGCCGCATAGCCAGTCCGCGGACCTTCGGATCTTCAAGGGTAAGATGCCGTGCGGCCGGAAGCCTCTCGGCTTCCTTGCCGGTGAAGACCACATTCTCATAGATCTCGCCGTCGGGCCAAGTGAGCTTCCAGCCCTGGCTTCTCCTCTCGGCCTGGCCGCCATGCGCCGAAAGAAAGCTCACGGTCATGCGCTCAACCCAATGGGGCAAAGGATGCGTCAGCAGCTGCTGGGCTTCGCCAGGTTCCAGGTCTTCGGTCGCGCCAAGTACCGATGCGGCCGTGCGCGCCTCGCGGGCCTGCTCCTGCAGGCGGGCGACCACGCTCTCGACGGACTCCTCCACCTTTGCGGGGTTGAGGATCGCCTCGACATACATCTCGTCGAACATGTGGCCCGCCTGGGCCGAGTCGAGCACGTCGCCGGTCTTGTCAATGCCGAACTCCTCGAAGATGACGGCGAGCTTCTGCTCCAGGACCTCACGGACCCGGTGCTCAACCGAGCCCTCGAGGACCAAGTTGACCGCGCGCACCGCATGGGCCTGGCCGATACGGTCCACCCGGCCGATCCGCTGTTCGAGACGCATCGGGTTCCAGGGTATGTCGTAGTTGATCACCACGTGGCAAAACTGGAGGTTCAAGCCCTCCCCGCCAGCGTCCGTGGAGATCAGGATGCGGGCTTCCTTGGCGAACGCCTCCTGGACCCGCTTGCGCTCCTCCATGTCCATGGAGCCATTCAGGCAGACGACCGAAAACCCGCGCTCCGTCAGGAACCGACGCAACATCTCCTGAGTGGGAACGAACTCGGTGAACACCAGCGCCTTGAGCTCCGGGTCGCCCTCCTCGGACTGCAGGCGGTAGAGCCAGTCGAGCAATGCCTCGGCCTTGGCGTCCGGTCCGCTCTGCTCGCAGCGGGCCGCAGCCTCCAACAGCAGCTTAACCTCGGCGCGCTCGTTTTTCAGTGCCTTAAGGCGAGTGCGAAGCAACACCTCGATCTGCTCCTGGCCGTCCAGGTCATAGAAGTCATCAGGACTGAGGACTGAGGACTGAGTGAAAACATCGTTGTCGAAAAGTTGTTGTTGACTCAGTCCTGAGTCCTCATGCCTCAGCACTGCAAGGCGGCGCTCCAGCGCCGTCTTGATGGCGCTTGTGCTGGACACCACCAGGCGCTGCATCAGGATCATCAGAAAGCCGATGTAGCTCCGCTTCTCCCGCATGGCCTGGTTGTAGCCTTCGCGCACATATTCGGTGACCGCCTCGTAGAGGAGCTGCTGATCGCGGTGCCGCTCCTCCCAGGAGACCGGAGCAAGCTGCGTGCGCCGGGGCTTGAACAGGGGCTTCCCATCGGCATCGATAGCACGGCGTTTCTCGGTGCGGATGACATACGGCTGGACCCGCTCACGGGTAACGCTGCTGATATCCGGGAACTCCTGGGCGTCAATCAGGGAAACGAGCCGATGAAAAGCGTCGGTCTTGCCCTGGTGCGGGGTGGCGGAAAGCAGGAGGAGATATGGAGCGGCCTCGGACAGGCCCTGGCCCAGTTTGAAGCGGGCCACCTGCTCGGTGCTGCCGCCGAGACGGTGCGCTTCATCCACGATGACTAGGTCCCAGCCGGCGGAGATCAGGTCCTCGAACCGTTCACGGGCCGCCGCGCCGCTGCTTCTCGTCGCAGGTTTGACGGAATCAATGGGAACCACTACTTGGTTCAACAATTGGAATGGGTTCCGCGCGGCGGAAGGACTGAGTGCTGAGTGCTGAGGACTGAGCATAAATGCTGCCTCGCCTATGTCTCCCGACTCAGTCCTCAGTCCTCGTGCCTCAGTCCTGTGGATTGCCGAGATCCGCTTCAGCGTCCGGTAGTCTTCGGTCAGCACCTGATGGAACTGCTCGTTGAAGTGTATAGCCATCTCGGCAATCCACTGCGTGACCAGCCCCTTTGGGGCGATGACTAGCGTTCGCTTGACCAGCCCGCGAAGTTTGAGCTCCCGCATGATGAGACCGGCCTCAATGGTCTTGCCCAAGCCGACCTCGTCCGCCAGGAGATAGCGCACCCGGTCGCCCGCCATGGCGCGGGACAAAGCACGGATCTGGTGCGGCAGCGGGATGACGGAGGACTCGATGGGCGCGAGCAGGACATCCTGGGTCAGGGCGTCGGCTACCCGCGCGGCAGCAGCGATGTAGGACAAGTGATGAGGACTGAGGACTGAGGACTGAGCAGGGGAAATCTCCGCTGAAGTGACGCGGATAATGGAATCCGTTGTAGGCAGCCAGACTCGGAAGGATGTGTTTCCCCAAAGGACAGACCGTTCAATGACCTTTCCCACGCATTGATGGGAACGGACCAAAACCCAATCGCCTTCGGCGAGGGAGGAGTGAGTAGATTCGGTCATATGCCTCCGTCCTCCTTCTGCCGTTGAACAGAGGCCCGCAAGCCTCCGACGATACGCGCAACCTCGTCGGCTTGCTGCATCAACTGGTCAAATGCGGGCTGTTCCAAATATCCAACATCAAGCGCCACATACAGTTGGGAACGGACTTCAGCACAGGAGGCTTTGGCGGTGGACAGGAACTGATGAAACTCACCACGACCGCCGCGTTCAAATCCCTCGGCAATGTTAGACATGATCGAAACAGAAGCCCGCTGGATTTGACTGCTCAGACCGTAATCCTTGGCAAACGCCCCTTGCCGCGTCGCCTCATAGACGGCTCGCGTCAGTTCCCTCGCCTTCTGCCACGCAATCAAATCCTCGAATCGTTCGATTTTTGCCATACTCAGTCCTCAGTCCTCGTTACTCAGTCCTTTCTACTCAGTCCTCAGCACTCATCCCTCAGTCCTCGTCAAAGCCTGGTCGTACCACATCAGGAGCTTGGGGTCTTCCTGGAGGACATTCTCAGGAACCTTGCGGGCCACGGTGATGATGGTGGCGTAGTCGCGCTCCTGCCACGCCTTCTTGAACCCGGCCCGGACGGCCTCGAGGCGGAACACCTTCAGTTTGGGCGAGCGGCCGCTCGTCCCTACAGTCCGGTATTCTTCAAACTCCTTCAAGAGCGACCTCTCGCGCAGCTTCTCCAGGTCGCTAGCCTTGTTGGGATCGGGCACATACCAGCGGTCTTTGGAGCGAGTAATGAGTGATGAGGACTGAGTGATGAGTTGGCCGTTTTCTTCCGTTGCACGGCCGGAAGCCAATTCTTCCTGAATGATTTTGCGCATCTCCTCGCTTTGCTTGAGCCACGAAACGATCTGTGCGGGAATCGGCCCCTTGCCGTCGTAGCAAAGGAAGTTCTGCTCCAACAGTTCCGACAGCTCCAGCGGCTTCTCGTGCTTCTGCCAGCCACCGATCTCCTTGAGGAACTGCGGGTGGAGTTCCTGGAAGGTCTGTGGCTTCTTGAGGAGTTGCTGTTTGAGCCACTGAATGGCCGAGGCTTCATCAGTGACGAAGAGCTGAAGCTGCAAGACATCTCGGACGGTCATACGCTTTCTGTCGTATTCGGCCACCTGCTCGGGCAGGAAGTACATACCGTCCCGCTCCGGAAAGCGCTGAGCCAGTGCGGCGTAAAACTCGGCAGCAGACAGGGGGACAGTCACCCCGCGCTGAACGTGGAAGGCCACCATGCGGTCGAAGAGCAAGTAATTCTGACGCTCGGCGATAACCTCGGCCTGACCGTCCTTGGAGACGAAGACCGGAAGCTGCTTGAGATGCGTACGGACGAAGTCCCAGACGCCTTGCTCTGTTCCCGCTTCGAGCTTGAAGCGCTCCTCCAGCCCGCCGTTGGGCTTGTAGCAGGAGATGATGAGGTCCTGCTTGACGGCGGATGCGGAGGTCACCTGCTTAAATGAACCCTGCTGTTTATCCAGGGTGCGCACATCGGCGATGACGAAGCCCGCGGCTTGCAAGCCCTCCTGAATGGCATTCCAGACCGCGTTCTTGGAGTTGTGAAACTCCACGGTCATCCAGCGGCCGGGTTTAAGCACCCGGTAATATTCCTTGAAGCATTCGGTCATGAGCTTCTGGTATTCCGGCAGTCCCTTACCCTGAACTTTGTTTTCAATGGCCTCGGGCTTGTTGTTGGTAAAGACCTTGAGCCACGCCTCCCAAAGGAAGTTCAGCTCCGAATACATCAGGTTGCCCCCAAAAGGCGGGTCGGTGAAGATGTAGTCGACATCTCTAATCCCTCTAATAGACTCCAACGAAACGGTAGATGTAAGTGACATATTGTCCATAAGCGAAAAGCGAAAATCAGAAATCTTTGCCGTAAGTAAATCAAAGGGAGAATTTTCATCCATCATGGATGGGATATACAATGTTCCCGAGACTGTACCAGTTCGCCTATCCACCAAGCGTCCGTTGGAAAGAGTGGGCATATATTTGTAAAGACGACTCGTTCTGGTCATACTGGATGTGATCCACACTAGGAGGCGCTGATTTCGGTACTTTTTAGCATGGTCACTGATCGCCCCCAGCACCCACAAGTTCCGCTTGGTATAAAAATGGTGCACATGGGTGAGGCCGATGGGATCATTGCGTCGGGATTCATCACCCTCTGGCATGCGGTCCGTGGGAAACCAATACGGTATCTCCAGTTGTTCGATTTTCTCGATGAGGGCAAGGTCAAAGGCATCGGGCGCTTTTTCAAATCGCTTCTTGCCCACGCTGTAGTTGATGAGCACCGGTACCTGCTTGGCCTGGCGGATGATGGAGGACTGAGGACTGAGTGATGAGGACTGAGTAATATAGGGATCGTTTTTCGTCACCCAGGCCCGTTCCATGCGGCGTTTGGTGAGCATGGCTCCGCAGTGGGGGCAGGGGAATTCGTCGTGGACCTTGCCTGCTGTCTTATCCACCGCCGCCTCCCAGAAGACCACCTCACGAGTGCAGTCCGGGCAGATAAAGACATCGGACCAGACGGTGTAGTTGATGGTGCTGAGGACTGAGGACTGAGGACTGAGTAAGGAACGGATCTCGTCGGCGGTCTTGCAGACGCGGATCTTTTCCGCCCACATCTCTGGCGACTCAGTCCTCAGTCCTTTCACCTCAGTCCTGAGTGTTTGGTACATCCAGCCGCATTCGTCTTCCACTTCCTTCAGGATGCGCTTTGCCTCGCGCTCAAAGGCCTCTACATCCACTGGCGTGTTATAGTTGTAGGCGATGAAGGTGGCTGCAGGCGAGAGGTCGTTGAGGATGGCGCGGCGTGCCCCCAGCTTGGAGAAGGGTTTCCAGATGGTCTTACCATTTTCATCAGTCTCCTGTTGGGAGATTGTGCCATCTTTGTCCACCCGATAACCCAGCGATTCGACGGCTGCCCTGTCGCCGCACATCTGGGCCGCCACGCCGGTCATTCCGGTCCCGCAGAACCCGTCAAAGACCACGTCCCCCGGTTCTGTGTAATGGAGGATGTAGCGCATGATGGCCTTGTGCGGTACCTTGGTGTGGTAGGAGTGGGCGTTGTAGATCGGGTCGTTCTTGCCCTCGCTCACATCCGCGGCGAACGGCTCGCGGCTGTACGGCTTGCTCGGGTCGTAGGGCTTGCCGTAGTGCTTGATGAAGTCGGCAATGAACGGATTTGGGCAGGCTGTGTAGTACGGCGGATCGGAGAGCACCAGGATGTCTTCGTCCGAGCCGATGGGGAACCCCTCGATCTTGCGGAACTCGGGGTCCTTCAGCTTCTCGCGCAGGAGGCCGAGGAAATGCTTCCTCCGCTCCTCGTCGTTCGGGAACGTAAGCCCCAGGCAGGTCACGGGTCCCGAGTCGCGGGTTGCGGGTCCTTCCGTTTCGAACATAGTTTGTTGAGAATACTGTTCGTTCTGTTTGGTCATGAGCCGACTCCGTATCCCTTTACGAACGCGCTCATATAACCGCTCGTATGATATGAGCGCGCATGTATTTTACGAGCGGCGCACATAAAACGCGCCTTTCCCTTTCCCCCTGGGCTCAATCTTCCCCTCTCTTGATAGCCGCTTGAGCAGTCTGGTCGCTTGAAATGGACCGATTTTGCACAAATCCACCACATCGGCTCGTTTAATCGAACCGTGCGTTTCAATAAATTTGACCACCATCTGTTCCTGTTGGATGGTATCAAAACCAGCCTGCCGGACATAGGCAGCCTTTTGGCCGGTTTTCTTATAAACCTTAGCGCTCAACATGTAGGTTCGCCCGCGTCCGGTGCCTTGTGCTTCCACAAGCCCTGCCTCCACCAACTTTTCCAGTGTGGCGCGTGTGGCTGTTTCGGATTTTTGGGTGCTTTGGACGAGATCAGCGGTCGTGAGACGCCGTTCCTGGCGAAGTCGGGAAAGAACGATCAGGCTGTCGATGGGCAGGGTGGCGCCCGTTCGCTTTTCGTAAGAAAGGAGCATCTCTAAAAACGCTATGTCAGCATCTGCGCGGGCCATCAGGAGCACCACAGAGGAAGCGTCCGACATGGAATAGTCCGGTGCCGGCCGACCGTAGCGGAGCATACCCTCATAAATGCGGTCAATGCCGCGGCCGGTGCGTTCCGCCAGGCCGATTCTCTTGACGACATCGGCTAGGAGCGGATTGCGGGAGCGGGGCGGGACAACCAGAAGGTTTTGAAGTGTCACGCCTTCGACAAAACCTCCCGGGCTACTGATGGTCAATCCATCGTCGTCCAGCTTCACATGCACGGCGCCCAAACGGGCGTAATCGCGATGGACCAAGGCGTTGATAAAGCCTTCCCGAAAGGCACGGCGGTCGAAATTGGGAATGGGCACTCGAAACAGGCCGACCTGAATTTCCTGCTCAACGACCCCGGCTTTAAAGAGCAACTCGACTTCTTCGAACGTTTGCAGAAGCGGTTTGCGCAGGAATTCGTTGACGCGGACATCGGTGCCTTCCAAAACCTGAAACGCCACTTCGTGGGCTGGAACATGTTGCCGGATAACCTCTTCATGTCCCATCAGCAACAAGCCAGTAATCGTCGGCCGTCGCACCCCTTCGACGGTGGTGACAAGTCCCAGCGCGCCGTCCAGTTCATCATCAGCGAGCGGCAGCAGCGACATGTCGCCGCCATAGCGGCGAATGGCCTCTCGTATGCGTTGCCTCTCCAGAGGGTTTAAATCCTCCGCGCTCAGGGAAACCAAGGGCATTGCCGATGGGTCCATCAACCCTAGAGCGGACTGACGCTGGATAAACTCATGCGGGTAGAAAGGCACAGCTTCAGGTCTGCCGGAGACCATAAGGCGCCGACGCAACACCAGTCCTTCGGTACTCGAGACGATGGATTGAGATTTTGGAACGGTAATACATAGAATCTTCTTCCCGTCATACTCGATCAATTCTGTGGATACGGCAACCGATGGGCTGGTTCGGTTCGCGATCAGGGCCTGAAGTCCCATCGTATCTTGGTGATGCGGTTGAATGCCGGAAACGGTACCGCTATCCTCGACACCCAGCAGAATCACACCGCCCTCGGTATTGGCCATGGCGACCACGGCAGCCACGAGATCGCGATCGGGCAGACCACCCTTCGTGTCGCTCTTAAATTCGACCGTAAGGGTTTCGCCCTTGTCCAGGAGCGTCTTTATTTCGTGTTCATTCGCGTTCATTCGCGGTTCCTACTCCAATACAATTCGAACTTTCCCGGGCTCCTTGCCCTTGGTCAGCCCGTCCAGGTATTCGTCGAACCGCTTCTTCATATCCGCTGGGGTGGCCGGCGAGCCGCCCGCGAGCAGGGCGTCGCGCAGGTCCGCGATCTTGACCGAAACCAAAGCCAAATCAGTCAATGCTTCTTTAATGGCATTCAAGAAAGCATGATCGATTTCTTCAGGAAGTCTGCGTGATTTCAAGAAGGCTTGCACTATCGCCCTCTGCTCTGGGGACAACACTTTCTTGATACGCTCCTTTGTGGTCGGGTCTTCGAGGTTGGTGAGCAGCGTCTGCGTCCATTCCCGGATCATCCTGTCTAGTTGTTCGTCGAGCTGTTCGAGCACAGCGGCGGCGTTGATGAGGACTGAGTCCGACTCATCCCTCAGTCCTTTCACCTCAGTCCTGATTTCGGCCGCAGGCCGAAAGCCGCAGTGCGGGCAGACCGGCGATGCTTCCAGTTCCTGCTCGGTGAGTGCGAAGCAGCTCTTCAAGCCAGCCAAGCGGTTCTGGAAATCCGACAGGTGCTGTCGCGGCATCAGGTCGATGGTGGAAAGCTTCTGCAGGTCCTTGAGCCGCTCATCACCCATGAGCTGGGCCTTGCGCTTGTCCTCGTTCACACCCAAGCGCGCTTTCGCGTGCATGGAAAGGTAGGCCAGCAGGTAGGCCTTCTTGAGGTCGCCGAGCTTGCGCTGCAATTCGGGTCGTGGGTCGCGAGTCCCGGGTTGCGAGTCTTTCTGACCCGTGACCCTTGACCCGTGACTCATGACCGCCGCGAGGACTTCAGTCCGAACGGCGTTCATCTTGTCGATCCACTCGTGGCCGGTGGGTAGGACCGCCTCGGCGGTGGAGAGGTACGAGGCCGTGGACCCAAGGTCGACCACCAGTTCCTCAAGCGATTTGATCTCGGCAAGGGAATTGAGCCCATCCCGATGGGCCGTCACTTCCGAGGCGTCGTAGCGGAAATTCTTGAGTTTGCCGGGCGAATTGAACGCTTGAAGACCTTCAAGAAAGCCCTTCAAGCGTTCCAGTGATGAGTGATGAGTGCTGAGGACTGAGTCATCGAAAAGCCGTTGTCCCCAGAAATGCAGGCCGTCTTTCAAGGCTTGCTGGGTTCGAACAATTTCCTCGACATACTTGGTGACCTTGGCTTGCAGCTCCTGAACCGGCTCGTCTTTCCCCTGGGTGACCAGTTGGGCCATGCCCGGCGTGAGTCCGAGCAGTTCGAAAAGCGCCTTGAGCGCCGGAAGGTTCCAGTCCTTAGGCCGTTCGATGTGCTTGAACTGGGCCAGCTCGTCGATACCGGTCCCGGCCAGTTGCGCCAGACCCGTGGCATCGAATTTCTTGCCAGGGATGGAGAGGACCACCTCGCCGGCATAAACCAGCGCGGCCAGAACGACCACGGCCCATTCTGGTTCGAGGCGGAGCGATTGCGGCGCGAGGTATTCCACGCCGAGGACGTCCTGGATCAGCTCGGAGCGGTTGACAACTTGACCTTGTCCTTTCTTCTTGACCACGTCGAGGATGTGCTTGGCGTATTTGGACCGGTAGGGGTCGAGCCGCCCGCCGTCGAGAAGCTCCAGGGCATCCAGCACCGCGGTGGCCTGCTTGGTGCGGTTCTGTCCGGCGATGGCGCGCAGGGCGTCCTGCGCGGCCTGGGCCCGGTTCGCTCCGGTAATGAGCACCGAGAAGAAGGGGTATTCGGGAGCCTGGTCCTGGAAGTGGGCTCCAAGGCACACTCCGGCGATGGTGTTCACCAGGTCGCGGAAGTTGATGCGCTCGTGGGAGCCAATGCCGGAAAGCTCGCGGATGGACTTGCCCTTGGCCCATTCGGTCAGGGACTTGGCGCGCCCCTGGTAAGTGACTTCGAAGGCCGTGGTCATGTTCTTCTGGAGCCACTGCACGAGGTCGCGCAGGAAGTTCGACGCCTTGGATTCGTAGGTGGACTTGGCGTGGCCAGAGGCAGTGGATGCAAGGTCCAGGGCTGCGGCGTAACTTCGAAGCGCGGTGCGGAATTCCTCGTCCGTGTTCGTCAGGCGCAGGAACAGCTCCTCGGGTTTCTTCTCGTCCTTGAAATGCGGCGCGTCAAAGGGCTGGATGAAATAGATGTAGAAATCGCGTGGTGGCACCGCCGTGGATCGCTCGTTGGGCGCGCCAAAGAAAAGGTATCCCAGGCGCGCAGCCTTGCGTTCCAGCCATTCGAGCTCGTGCTGCCAGATCTTGTAGCCCGTCACATAGGTCTGGTCGGTGCATTCCATGACCCGGCGGAGCGCTTCGTAGTAGTAGCGGTCGAGCTGGGAAGAGTCGAGGCTTTCGGCCCGCTTCTCGATCAGCGCGTCGAAATCGTCAGTCTTCTTGAGGTCCAGGTAATACTGACGGTTGTCCGGGTTGGACGAAATGAACTGCCCGCTGACCGTCTTGTGGATTTCCCGCAGGACAGTCTCCACCTGGGAGTGCAGGTCATCAGCGGGATCGCCGCCCAGTTTCTCGATGCCCGGCTGGAAAAGGCACAACCCGTCGCGCAGTTCCTCCGCCGTCGCGCCCAGGGGGGCGTAAATGTCGCCCGTCGTGAGCCGGTGAACGGACAACGCGTGGATGAGCTGGATCGCCATGGGCTTGTAGGGCGGGCGGGTGAAGGCCTGCTGGATGCGCGACTCGAGCACCATGCTGCAATCGATGACCGCCTTGATGTCCGGAACGGCGCGGAAGGACGGGTTCTCGCACAGGGTCGTCCAATAGCTGTCATAGGCGATGAGCCCCGGCCGGTCTTCGGGCACATCCTGGTTGAGGAGCTTCTTCATGGCCAGGGACAGGGTCTTGAGCACCTCGCGCTTTTCCACCGCGGTGACCCGCTCGAAGGTATCGATGTAGTCCGGATGCACGGGGAAGAGGCGCACGAACTCGTCCATGCGCTCGTTCATGCGGCCATAGAACTTGGCAAAGGGGGTCAGGTACTCCCGGATTTTCACCTGCTGGTCGGCGGTCTTCTTGAGCAGACGCTCGGCCACCACGAACTTGACGTCCTTGCGGGCGATAAGGATTTGCTCGAAGCGGTCCTTCACTCGGCGTATGCTATCGGCCACAAAGGAAAAACGAGGGCTATCGAAAATGGCTTCCTGGACACCGGCGATGAAGCGGAAACGCAGGTCCTTGCAGACCTCGCCGATCTCGCGCAGGAAGTTGAGATCGAGAATGAGTTCCTGATCCTTGCGGGTGCGCAGGTAATCGAGCAGTTCGTCCACCACCAAAAGCAGACCGTGGTCGGGATACTCCTGGTGGAATGCGGTCATCATCTCTTCAAAGGAGCGCTTGTTGCTCACCACCTTGTCCGCGGGCGCGAAGGAATAAGACACACCCATTGCGGGCAGGTGCTCCTCGAGTTCGGCCACCAGGATGTCGCGCAGGGACATGGTGGTCGCGCCGATCTCGGTTCGGACTACCTTGAAACGCCCGCTGATCTTGCCTGCGGCACTGGCCACGCTCTTGTCGTTCAGATGCGTTGCGAGATCGCCGTTTTCAGCCAGGGCGGAGATCACGGACATGAGGTGCGATTTACCGGTGCCGTAGTTGCCTACGACCAGCAGCCCCTTGTTGTCCACGGGCTGGTCGAACTGAAGTTGAGGAACGACAAGGTTGACCAGCTTTTCCGCCATCTCTGAGGAGATGACATACGTCTGGACAAGCTGTCGGGCAGCAGCGGCCTCGTCGGCGTCCCGTAGTTGGACCACGGACTCGATAGGCTCGAATTGGATCAGGTCTCCGTATTTCATTGCTTCTGCCCTCCTGCGCTTTCGTTCCTTGTCGTCATGCAACGGCCTCCGGGTTCACTACCAGGAAATCTCGTAAGGGATATCGTTTGTACTCAGGGTGGTCCGGCGTCGCATAGACCAAATAGAGTGATGAGAACTGAGGGATGAGTGATGAGTCTTCTGAGGTCACTAACTCAGTCCTCAATCCTCGGTCCTCAGTCCTGATCTCGCCGCTCCAGGCCGCAATCACCGTTTTGTTTCGGGAGAGCCCCTGCAGGAGCCGCAACGGGTCCTGCTTGAGCGAGACATCGAAGAGGACCTCGATGTTGTCCAGAAGAACCACATCGGCTGCGAATGCGCCCACGATCTCCGCGAGGAGCCGGGGTAGCTGCAAGGCCCGCTGGCGCTCGGTGAGGTCGAGCATGCGCCGGGAAAGTTCGAGATTGACGTTGACCAGCGGAGCCGCTGTGCGCTCATGAACATCATGGAGCGCGGCGGTCTTGCCCGCACCGGCCGGGGCAACCAGCATGACAAGCCGGTGGTAGAGCTCTGCAGCCTGGCCAATTCTCTTTATGACTCTATCGGCGAGTGCCTCCGCCATTAGCGATCTCCTTTTGATCCAGGCTCGTTATCGCCGGCTCCGCCAGACTTCACCCACTCGTCCACTTCTTTTTTGTTGAACTTCCAAAGCCGACCGATCTTGTGGCCCGGCATCTGCCGTTCACTAATCCACTTGTAGACCGTATCCCGCTTAATGCCGAGATGGTCAGCAATCTCATCTACTGAGAGCCATCGGTCTTCCATCATTCGACTCCAGTCACGTTTGGCCTCATGGGTTGCCTCGCAGCGGCCTCTTTCTCTTGGTTGATCGGTGTACCACGTTCCAGCCTTCGGCGTTTACGTCCCAATAAACCAGGACAAACAGGGTTATAATATATCAGTCTGAGGTCCATTGTCAAGCGGTTTGTCCGGTTATTTTCGGTATTTGACCGAGTGTAACCGAGTCAAGGCTTCCGGGGCCAGCGGGACCCACCGAGCGGGGTAAGCCTGCCCGAGAAATCTTCACCCACATAGAGCCATGCCGGAATCACGATTCCGTGGACCTGCGCCGAAGTCAGGACGCGGCGGTAGAGGCAGGGACCGCCGGGGTGAAACCCCTCCAGCCGGTCGATGGCCGGAAGGCGGGTTTCGGGATCGTCGAAGGGTGAGGCGGAAGAAGAAGACGATCCGGCGAATCGTCTTCCCGCCGAACGGGTGCGCCATGGATGGCGAACCCCGGCTTTCAAGCGGAGCAGGTCAGCGGAGCGCAGAAAGGAATCTCCCCGTACACGCGGCCCCAGGGCGCGCCTGTGCCCTTCTTCGGGAGCCGGTCGGGGGTTGGCTCGGGATTGAACATGCGGGCCGTAATGTGCGCCTGTGTGGCCACGTCAGCGAGAGGATTGGTGGTCCCGACGGCGAGGATGTTCTTCTCCGGAACCAGCAGGACCGGGTTGCCGGAGGATGTCTCGAAGAGGCGGCCGCGGACCGGGGCGTCTTCCACCGCCAGGACTCCCCGGCAGAATCGGTCGTGATTCCAGAAGCCGCTTCAGGGTGCCGTAAACGAAGAGTCTTCAAGCCCGAAATAACCTTTGGGCAAATCGAAAGGGCAACTTGCGGTTGAGAAAACGCCGAAGCGGGTGGACGGATGCAGTCCCGCCTGGGCGGGATTTAACACATCGACCCGAAAAACGAAGGACGGGAGAATCGGGAAGGATAGGAGCAGTGGCGGAAGTCGGCCTGGGCTCGTCTGAAACGACGAGACCCCGAGGGGATCAACCCACGGGGTCCGGCGTCAAACAAGGACCGCTGAAGTACAGCGGATAAAAATTGGGCTCCAGGGGATGGACCCGAATCCCGCCCTGGCGGGACCTTCCTTTCACTTCGATCGGTTTTCCGGTCGGATATATCTGGCTCCCCGGGAGGGACTCGAACCCCCGACCAAGTGGTTAACAGCCACCCGCTCTGCCGACTGAGCTACCGGGGAATTTGAACTGCTCTTTATTTACAAAAAAACTTTTCCGAAATCAAGTCTTTCCTTTAATCTTTTTTCGCCGCCTCTTCCTTGGGCCCCTCCCGCCCTTCCAGCCCTTGGGTGGCGACTTCCAGCTTCAACAGCTTTTCATATTCCTCATCCACCCTCTTTTGGATAGTCTGGATCATCTCGGGAGTCAAGTGACTGAAACGGCGTTGAATCTTCAGATATTCCTCCACCGGCTTGGGCTTGGTGTTTTTCCGGACCACATATTTCCCGTCAATGACTTCATACAAGGGGAAAATATTGGTCTCCACCACCAAGCGGCTAACCTCGATGGCCAAATCGGTTCCGTGCCTCCATCCGGTGGGACAGGGTGAATAGACATGGAGATAAGCCGGCCCTTTTATCATGGCCGCCTTTTTGGCCTTGTTCATCAAATCCAAATGATAGGCCGGGGAGGCCGTGGCCACATAGGGGATATTATGGGCGGCCATGATGGCGGCCAGATTCTTTTTCCAGGTGGTCTGCCCTCCGATGACCTTGCCGGCCGGCGAGGTGGTGGTCATGGCGCCGTAGGGGGTGGAACTGGACCGCTGAATACCGGTGTTCATATAGGCTTCATTGTCCAGACAGACATAAACGAAATCGTGCCCCCGCTCCATGGCCCCGGACAGGGATTGAAGACCGATGTCGGCCGTTCCCCCGTCGCCGGCAAAGGCCACCACGGCGATCTTTCTCCGGGGGATCCGGCCCTTGGCCATCAAGGTTTTTAAACCCGCCTCGACTCCCGAAGCGACGGCCGCGGCGTTTTCAAAGGCCACATGAAGCCAGGGCACGGCCCAGGCCGTCTGCGGATAGGGGGAAGAGATGATCTCCATACACCCCGTGGCGCTGACCACGATCATGGGAGTGCCGATGGCCTTGCCCACCAGGCGAAGGGCCAGCACCTCCCCGCAGCCCTGACAGGCTCGATGGCCGGAAACGATGATTTCTTCTTGGGGCAGGGTCTTGGGTGTAAATCTTTTGAAATCCTTCGGCTCGTTTGTAATCATTCCTCGCGCACTCCAATCATTTCATAGCGCATGGCTTCCCCGGACCGGGCATATTGTTCCGCCTTGGTCGCTATCTCTTCAAAAATCTCTTCGGTCAGATCCCTTCCACCCAGACCGGTTACGAAATCGGCCACATAAGGGCGTTCCCTTCGATCGAACAAGGCCGACTTGATCTCCAATCCCATCGGACCGCCGGGACCGCCGGGAGACAAGGCCCGGTCCACCACGGCCAAGACCTTGGCCCCTTCAATGGCCTGGAAAAATTCCCGGAAGGGGAAAGGCCGCCAGAGGCGGATGTGGATCAAGCCCACCTTTTGCCCCTTTTCCCTCATCCCATCCACGGCCGTCATGGCCGTTTCGCTGATGCTGCCCATGGTCACCAAGAGGGTTTCCGCCCCTTGGGTCTTATACCTTTCCACCGCTTGATAAGACCTTCCGAAGGCTTTTTCAAAATCCCTCCAGACCTCGGCCACCACTTCCTGGGATCCGATCAAGGCCTCCTCGACCTGCTTCTTCACTTCCATGAAGACATCGGGGCTCCCGAATGCCCCCATGCTCACGGGACGGTCCGGATCCAATCGAAGGGTAGGTTGAAAGACCGGCAAAAATCGGTCCACGGCCTCCTGATCGGGCAGCTCCACCGACTCGATGACGTGGCTCAAGATGAATCCGTCCAGATTGACCACTACCGGCAGCAAAACCCTGGGATCCTCGGCGATTTTGAAGGCCTGCAAGGTCAGGTCCACGGCCTCTTGACCGTTGACGGCGAACAATTGAATCCAGCCCGTATCCCTTTCGGCCATGATATCGCTCAAGTCGTTCCAGATATTGATCGGCGCCGACAAGGCCCGGTTGACCACGGTCATGACCATGGGCAGCCGCAAACTGGAGGCGATAAACATGATCTCGTGCATTAAAGCCAGCCCCTGGGAGGCGGTGGCCGTATAACTCCTGGCCCCCACGGCGGCAGCCCCCACCACGGCGCTTAAGGCCGAGTGCTCCGATTCCACGGGGATGAAAGCGGCCTCCAGTTCGCCGTCGGCCACCAGCTCGGAAAGGTGTTCGACGATATGGGTTTGGGGGGTGATGGGATATGCGGCAATCACATCCACCTTGGCCAATTTGACGGCTTCAGCAACGGCGATGGATACCTCCATCCCTTTTCTAACGGACATGGCTACACTTCCTCCGCAATCATTTGAATGGCCTCTTTTGGGCATTCCCGGGCGCAGATGCCGCAACCCTTGCAATAATCGCCGTTCCATTCATAGAAACCATCATCCCTTAAAGTATAAGCCATATCCGGACAATAGACCCAACAGAATCCGCATTTGATACACTTTTCGTAGTCAGTCTTCGGTCGTTCTTGGGAACGCCAATCGCCGGTTTTGAACTGTCTGGCGTTACCTGCATCCTGGATGACGCCTCCTAATGGTGTTTCTCTCCAGGGATGTAAAGCGTCTATTTTGGCCACGGCATCTACTCCTCAATTACAGTTTCCCCATAGGCCCTTTGCATGGCCCTTTTGTTTCTCTCGGCGATCTTGCCGAACCGTTTTTCCAGAGGACGGTCCATCGAGGCCATTTGGGCCAATCCCGTCGCCCGGATCAAGGCCCCCAGCATGGTCGTGTTGGTGATGGGCACCTTCATCTCCTCCATGGCGATGCGGGAGGCATCCACCAAGGCCAAACGCCCCGAATACCCGAGAATATTCCGGACCTCTTCCACCGTCTTATGCGTATTGATGATCAAGAGGCCCTCGGGTTTCAATCCCGAGGTCACCTCCACGATGGGCAACAAAGTGGGATCCAGGACGACCACAACATCCGGATGGTAAACCTTGGAGCGGATCCGAATCGGTTCCTCTCCGGCCCGCATGAAAGCCAAAACCGGTGCGCCGCGCCGTTCCGGCCCGAAAAGGGGAAAGGCCTGAGCATAACGCCCTTCCTCAATAATCGCTTGAGCCATCAAGTCAGTTGAAGTAACCGCTCCCTGGCCGCCCCGTCCGTGAAATCGAACTTCGATCATGGTTTTTGTCCCGAAAACATTTATCCTTTTAATAAAAATTTTATTTTTATTATAAAAATCCGAAAACTGTCAAGAAAAATTTATTCGCCTTAGGCTAAAAATTCACGATTATCGGAAACCACGCTTTCCAAAGGCAAAGCGATCAAGCCGGTGCGGGCGATCTCTTTGATCTTGAAGGGTTCCAAAGCCATGAGTAAGGTGTTGATACGGCGTTCGTTCCCTGAAAATTCCAAAGTGGCGGTGCGCTCGGAAATGTCGACGATAGTCGCGCCGAAGGCATTGGCCACCTGAATCAATTCCACCCTTTTTTCCGGGGGTAGATAGACGGTCATGAGGATCAGCTCCCGGGTGATGGATTGGGAATATTTCAGGTCCACCACCCCGATCACATCGATCAATTTGCGCAGCTGTTTGTTTACCTGTTCCAAAATGGCCTCGTCTCCGGTGACCACCAAAGTGATACGGGTGATGTCCGGCCGCTCGGTCACACCGGCCACGATGCTTTCGATGTTGTAAGCCCGGCGGGCAAAGAGACCGGCCACATGGGAAAGGACCCCCGGATGATTGCGGACCAAAACGGAAATGACCTGACGCATGATCAACATTCCTCCAAGATTTCACAGATACCTTTTCCGGCCGGAACCATGGGAAAGACGTTTTCTTCCGGCTCGACATGAAAATCAATAAGGAAAGGACCCTTCACCGACAACGCCTGCTCCAGGGCGGGAAGGACCTCTTCCGGAGAATGGACCGTCCGGCCCGGGATTTCGTAGCCTTCCGCCACCTTGACGAAATCGGGATTGAACTCAAAACGGGTTTGGGAGTAGCGTTTTCCCCAGAAAAGTTCCTGCCACTGCCGCACCATGCCCAGGTAGCCGTTGTTGAAAATGCAGATCTTTACCGGAACGTTGTAGCTTCGGGCCGTAGCCAGTTCCTGGATATTCATCTGAAAACTGCCGTCTCCGGATACGAGGAAGACCGTCTTTTCCGGACAACCGATCTGGGCCCCGACGGCCGCCGGAAAGCCGAATCCCATGGTCCCCAAGCCCCCAGAGGATATGAAGGTTCTCGGTTTGCGGACGGTGATATATTGGGCCGCCCACATTTGATGTTGGCCCACATCGGTACAGACCACGGCCTGCGGATCTTTGATCCGGTTGATGCATTCCAAGACGTATTGGGGCTTCAGTTTACCGTTAGCCTTGTAACGCAGGGGGAACTCCTGCTTCCAGCGGTCGATCTGCTCCAACCAGGCCTTATGCTCCATCTTCTTAATTTTGCCCAGGGCCTGTCCCAGGACGCTTTTGACGTCCCCGACTATGGGGATAGCCACATTGATCCGTTTCCCGATCTCCGCCGGATCGATGTCGACATGAACGATCTTGGCCTGAGGGGCGAATTGCTTGACGTCGCCGGCCACCCGATCGTCGAACCGGGCCCCCACGGCAAGAATCAAATCGGAATGGTAGACCGCATAATTGGCATAGCGGGTCCCATGCATGCCCAGCATGCCTAAGGAAAGGGGATCGTCTTCCGGGAAACAGCCTTTGCCCATTAAGGTGGTGGTCACCGGGACCTGAGCGGTTCGGACAAAGGCGGTCAACTCTTCTTCGGCCCGGGAAGCAATGACGCCACCCCCGGCATAAACCACCGGCCTTTCCGCTTCCTTTAAGGCCCGCACCATGTGTTCGATCTGTTTGGGATGCCCCTTGACCGTAGGATGATAGCTGGGGATGTGGACTTCCTTGAAAGGTTTGTACTTGAGTTTGCCGTCCTGGATATCCCGAGGCAAATCAATGAGGATCGGTCCGGGGCGACCGGTGCGGGCCAAAAAGAAGGCTTCTTTCATCACCCGGGGCAGATCGTTGACGTCCTTCACCAAGTAGTTGTATTTGGTGATGGGAATGGAGATGCCGTAGATGTCGGCTTCCTGAAAACTGTCGTTGCCGATCATGGAAGTGGGAACTTGACCGGTCAAGGCCACCAAAGGCACGGAATCCATATAGGCATTGGCCAAACCCGTCACCAAGTTGGTCGCCCCGGGTCCGGAGGTGGCGATACAGACCCCTACTTTCCCAGTGGCCCGGGCATAACCGTCGGCGGCGTGGACCGCCCCCTGCTCATGGCGGGTTAAAATGTGGCGGATCGGATTTTGGTAAAGGGCGTCATATAAAGGAATGACCGCACCCCCGGGAAACCCAAAGAGCACCTCCACCCCCTCTTCCTTCAAAATTTCGATGATGACTTCCGCACCTTTCTTCCATGCCGCCGATGACATGTTATGTCTCCCTCCTACTTTCCAAGGCCGTTTTCAAGGTCCGGTTGTCCATGTATTTGATGTCCCCGCCCATAGGGATCCCATAAGCGATGCGGGTCAGGCGGACATCCGGCTTCCTGGCCCGTATTTGTTCAACGAGAAAAGAGATCGTCGCCTCGCCCTCGGCCGTGGGATTGACGGCCAAGACCACCTCCCGGATGTTTTCCCGATCCAAGCGGTCCATCAGCTCCCGAATGCGCAGGTCCTTGGGTCCTACGCCGTCGAGGGGGGAGAGGGTCCCTTGCAAAACATGGTATTTCCCTCGGATCCCCCCCGCCTTCTCCAAGGCCAAAAGATCGCCCGGTCCTTCGACCACACAGAGGATCCCCGTCTCCCGCTCCTGACTTCGACACAACGGACAGGGGTCTTCTTCGGTCAGATTGAAGCAGATCGAACAGGAGCGGATCTTTTCCTTGACCTCCGTCAGGCTGCGGGCCAGTTCCAGGGCCTCGCTCTCGGGTCGGCGCAGGATATGCAGGGCCAAGCGGGTGGCCGTCTTTTCTCCGATCCCCGGCAGGCGGGAAAAGGAGGCGATGAGGCGGGCCAAGGGTGGGGGATATAAAGAAGTTCCCATGCGTTAAAATAGTCCCGGGATCTTTATCCCTCCGGTGATCTTGGCCATTTCCTGGGAGACCATTTCCTGGGACTTACGCAGGGCGTCATTGACCGCCGCCTGGATCAGATCCTGAAGCATCTCCACGTCGTCGGGATTGACCACCTCGGGTTCGATCTTGATGGAGACCACCTCCTGACGGCCGTTGGCCGTAACCGTGACCATCCCCCCTCCGGACGAGGCCTCGACGGTCTTTTCGGCCATTTCTTCCTGGATCCGAGCCAAACGGTTTTGAATCTTTTTGGCCTGCTGCATAAGGTCGCCGAAATTTTTCATCCTTTTCTCCTCTTTTCGATACCCCGATCCGTATTTTAATCGGTTAAAAATGATAATTTTAAAGAATTCCATCTAAAAAGTAAAGCCTTCTTTGCTTATGGGAAAAAAGGGAACCGGCCCGCCTCCTCGAGAAAATCAACCGCCTTTCTAAAAAAAGTGTCCAATTTCATCGTGACCTTCTTTTTTAACCCTCAACAAATAACTGCTTGACAAATTTTCCTTGATCCAGGTAATGGAAAAGAGGTGTTTCTTCTCAATCCATCCCGAAACGGACGAAAGGAGCAAGGCGATGAAACGCGGTATAATGGGAGTCGTTTGGGCGGTTTTGGTGTTCATCCTCTTTTCCTTCCCGGCCCTCGCTGCGGGGTATCCGGAAAAACCGATCAACATCCTCATCGGTTACGCCGCCGGCGGGTCCACGGACTTGACCACCCGGGCCTTGGCCGCTGAGGTTTCCAACATCCTGAAGCAACCGGTCATCTGCAGCAATCAGGTCGGGGCCTCGGGGACCTTGGTTTTGGCCAGGACCAAAACGGACAAACCCGACGGCTACACTATCTACAATGCCCCCACGGCCAACTTCTGCCGCATCCCTCACCTCCAGGCCGTACCCTATGATCCTCTCAAGGATTTCACCTTCATCATGCAGTACGGCCTCTATCAGTACGGCATCGTCGTCGCCGCCGACTCTCCCTGGAAGACCCTTGAGGAATTGTTGGATTACGCCCAAAAAAACCCGAACAAGATCAAATACGCCACTTCCGGCCTGGGTTCGGGTCAACACCTGGTTATGGAATATTTGGCCAAACGCTACGGGATCAAGTGGGATCACGTGCCCTTCGCCGGCGGGACCCAGGCCGTGGCCGCCCTCTTGGGCGGGCATGTCCAGGTGGTCTCCCAGACCCCGGAATGGAAGGAACACGTCCTGGCCGGGAAACTCCGCCTTTTGGTGGTCTGTACCGACCAACGGATGAAGGCCTTCCCGAATGTCCCCACCCTGAAAGAAAAAGGGATCAATTTTTCGGTCCACTCCGGACTGGCCTTTATGGGCCCGGCCGGGATGCCCAAGGAAGTGGTGGAGAAATTGCAAAACGCCTTCGCCCAGGCCATGAAATCCAAGGCCTTTTTGGAGGCCATGGATAAATTCGATTTACCCACCGCTTATCTGGGCAGCGAGGCCCTGACCAAACTGATCCACAAGGACTATCAGGAAACGGGGGAACTGATCCGAAGCCTGGGTCTGGGCCTCAAGAAATGATCCCATGAAAAATAACGACCAGCGTTCGAGCCTCTTTTGGTTCGCCGTCGGGTTGGCCGTCGCCGCCGCTTCCGGTAAATACGGGCTGGGGACCCCTTCCGCCCCCGGCCCGGGTTTTCTCCCCTTCTTGACCGGTCTGGTCATGATGGGTCTGGCCGCCCTGGTCTTTTTTCAACAAGCGGGCGGCCGGGTCAAGAACGGCTTAACGGATCTCTGGTCGACCAAGGGGTGGACGGCCGTGGTCATGGTCATGGGGGCCTTGGTCCTCTATACGCTCCTCTTGCGCACTTTGGGTTTTCTTTTAGACACCTTTTGGTTGCTCGCCTTTCTCCTCCGGGTCATGGAGCCGAGGAGTTGGGGGAAGACCTTGATCGGGGCCGCCTTGGCCTCCGGGGGTTCCTACATCATCTTTCAAGTCTGGCTACAGGCCCAGCTCCCCGCCGGCTTTCTGGGATTCTGATCGATGGACATCCTGAACAACATACTCCTTGGTTTTCAGGTGGCCCTGGCCCCCATGAACCTCTTCTTCTGCTTCCTCGGGGTCCTGATCGGAACCCTCGTGGGGGTATTGCCCGGTCTCGGACCCGTGGCGGCCATGTCCTTGCTCCTGCCCAGCACCTTCCACGTCTCTCCGGTGGCGGCGGTGATCATGCTGGCCGGGATCTATTACGGGGCCATGTACGGCGGTTCCACCACCTCCATCCTGGTCAACATCCCCGGGGAGGCGGCCTCGGTGGTCACCTGTCTGGACGGCTATCAAATGGCCCGCAAGGGACGGGCCGGACCGGCCCTGGGCATGGCCGCCTTCGGCTCCTTCATCGCCGGAACGGTCTCCATCATCGGTCTGATGTTTCTGGCCCCGCCCCTGGCCGAAATGGCCCTGAAATTCGGACCGCCCGAATATTTCTCCCTCATGCTCCTGGGGTTGGTCATCCTTACCTTTTTAGCCGGGGGCTCCATGACCAAGGCCCTCCTTATGGCCGCCTTCGGTCTCTTCCTCGGCCTGGTGGGCATGGACATCATGACCGCCACCCCCCGTTTCACTTTGGGGTTTTATTTTTTGACCGACGGCGTGGGCCTGGTCCCGGTGGTCATGGGCCTTTTCGGGATCTCCGAGGTCCTGATCAATGTCGAGGCCGGTTTAAAACAAGAGGTCTTCCAGACCAAGATCAAAAACCTCTTGCCCACCCTGAAGGATTGGAAGGACAGCATCTGGCCCATCCTCCGCGGCTCGGTGATCGGCTTCTTTTTGGGGATCCTGCCCGGCGGCGGGGCGGTGATCTCCTCTTTCGTCTCCTATGCGGTGGAAAAAAAGGTCTCCAAACATCCGGAAAAGTTCGGCACCGGAATCATCGAAGGAGTAGCCGGTCCGGAATCGGCCAACAACGCCGCCACCGGCGGGGCCTTCATCCCCTTGTTCACCCTTGGGCTGCCCTCCAACGCCGTCATGGCCATGCTCCTGGGGGCCTTGATCATCTACGGCATGCAGCCCGGGCCCATGCTCATCAAACAGCATCCCGATCTGTTTTGGGGGGCGGTGACCAGCATGTACATCGGCAATGTCATGCTCCTGGTCTTGAACCTCCCTCTCATCGGCCTTTGGGTGAAGATTTTGAAGATCCCCTATCCGGTCCTTTTCCCCCTCATTCTGCTCTTCTGCCTCATCGGCGTCTACAGCCTGAACAACAATGTGGCCGAGATCGGTTTGATGCTCGTCTTCGGCGGGCTGGGCTACCTGATGAAAAAATTCGATTACGAGGCCGCCCCGTTGGTCTTGGCCTTGGTCCTGGGGCCGATGATGGAGCACGCCTTGCGCCAGTCCCTGATCATGTCCAACGGCAGCCCCGCCATCTTCTTCACCCGTCCCATTTCCCTGGTCATCTGCCTGGGTGTCCTGACCCTTTTGGTTCTGCCCCTGCTGCCCTGGGTGAAAAAGAAAAGGGAAGTGGTGGCGGAAATGGGGGAGGATGATTGATCCGGGAAGACCCTGACTACTCGAAACAGACCTCCACGGCCATGACGTGATCGGATCGGTAACCTAAGCGGTCCGCCGCCCGCCCCTGATTGCAGGCGATTTCCAGATAGCCCGTACTTCCGATCAAGGCCAACAAGGCCTCCCGAGGGACATCGGAGTAGGTCGAATGAATCCGACCAATGGTCCGCCCATCGATCCGAACCGTCGGTCGACCCTCCGGATTTGTTCGGACGATCATTTCCCGGTTGATGTTGGTGATGAGATTTCCGAAATGGTCGGCCCAAAGGACCTGTCCGAGAAGGCGGTCTTCGGTTTGTTGCGGCTCGGGAAATTCCAATAGCACGGGATCATGGACCTTTTCCCCCAATGCGTCTGGAGGGGTCCCCAGGCTGATATGGGCGGCGGTCGGGGCCATAATGTCCCGACCGTGGAAGGTGGAGGAGATTTCTTTGAGAAAAAATTTTCGGTTGGTCAGATGGAAGATGTCGGCCCGAGGATGATTTCTCAATACCAGGGTCAGGATCCCGTTGTCGGGGGCGATCCAGATCCCCTGCCTATCGTGGACAACGAGGATGCGGCGCTCTCCTCCCACCCCCGGATCGACAATGGCCAGGTGAACGGTCCCCGGCGGGAAGTAGGCATAGGCCGAGGAAAGGATGAAGGCCGCCTCCTTAAGGCGGTGATGAGACAAGGCATGGGTGAGGTCGACGATGCGGGCCCTGGGATTGATCCCCAAGATCACCCCCTTCATCACCCCCACATAGGGGTCCTCCAAGCCGAAATCGGTGCTCAAGGTGATGACGCAGGGTCTCGTCTCTTCCACTTCCCTATATTCCTTCCCTCTTCCTCGCTCCTCGCTCCTCGTTCCTCATTCCTCAAGTTTACATTTCCCTCCCCAAGGCCCGGACCAGGGGTCGGAGTTCCTTCATCAATTTCATGAACTGGTGGGGATAAAGGGACTGCTGACCGTCGGAAAGGGCCTCTTTGGGATTACGGTGGACTTCGATCAACAGCCCGTCGGCGCCGCAGGCCAAGGCGGCCTTGGCCATGGGGGCGACCAGGTCCCGGACCCCTGTGCCGTGGGACGGGTCCACCATCACCGGCAGATGGCTCTTCTGTTTCAGATAGGGGACGGCGTTCAAATCGAGGGTGTTTCGAGTGGCCGTTTCAAAGGTACGAATGCCGCGTTCACAGAGGATGACATTGGGATTGCCCTCGGTGACGATGTATTCCGCGGCCAGGAGCAAATCTTCCACCGTAGCGGCCATACCCCGTTTCAAGATGACCGGCTTGCGGCTCCGTCCCAACCGGGTCAAGAGACGAAAATTCTGCATGTTCCGGGCCCCCACCTGCAGGGCATCGGCCAGGCCTTCCACGGCCGGGACGTCGCCGGCCTCGAGGACCTCGGTGACCACGGCCAAACCGGTGGCCTCGCCCACTTCTTTCAAGATCTTTAATCCCCTCATCCCCAGCCCCTGAAAACTGTACGGACTGGAACGGGGCTTGAAAGCCCCTCCCCGCAGGCCATGGGCCCCGGCCTCCTTGACCGCCCGGGCCGTTTCTTCCATTTGTTCCCGGCTCTCCACCGCGCATGGACCGGCGATGATGGTGATCCTCTTCCCGCCCACCTCGACATCGCCGATGCGGACGATTGTGTCCTCCGGATGGAGATCGCGGCTGACCATTTTATAAGGGGTCAGGATCGGCGTGATCTTTTCCACGAGGGGATGGCTCTCCAAATGGAGACCGGCTATGACCCTTTCGTCACCGATGGCCCCCAAGACCGTCCTTTCCGTCCCGGGCATGTACAAGGGTTTCAAGCCGAGGGCGGCGATGCGGGCAATGATCTCATCGGCATCCTTTTTGGTGGCGGCGGGTTTTAAGACGATGATCATTTTTCCTTTTCTGACGGCCTGAAACAAAACGGATGGATCGGGCCGAAGATCAACTCCTTTCCGGGGGGACCCCTTGATTTTTTCCACCTTACCGCCTTGGAAACGACCCTGTCAATACTCCTTACGGCCGCGGGAAAAACAAAGCGGTTTTTCGGGTCCTGAGGCCTGTCGAAAAAAATTGTCTTTTCTCCCTTTCTTATGCTATAGTCCACCCTTTAAGAATCCCCTTAAAACAGGGGACCGATCTTTTAACCCCTTGAACAAATGGGATAATTCGGGTTGAGGAGGGCAAGGCCATTCTGCTCCCGGAGGAAGTTCCCCATTACATCGGTCACAGGAAAAGACTGAAGGACCGTTTTACCCGTCTGGGCTTGGACGGATTTTCGGATCACGAGGTGGTGGAATTCATCCTGACTTACGCCTTGGCCCGAAAGGACACCAAGCCGCTGGCCAAGAAACTTTTGAAGACCTTCGGTTCCCTTAGGGGGATTTTCGAAGCCCCTTTGGAGCGCTTGACCGAAGTCGAAGGCATTGGGGAACACAGCGCCATCCTTATCAAGTTGATCAAGGCGGCCGGAGAAAGGACCTTGCGGGAGAACCTCTTTGAATGCCGGGATGTCATCGCTTCACCCGGGGACCTGATCGCCTACTTACGATCCAAAATGGAATGGCTGAAGGACGAGCAATTCCGTTTGATTTACTTGAATACGCGCAATCAGGTCATTGAAGAGGAGGTCCTCCAAGAAGGGACGGTGGACCAGGCCGTGGTCTATCCCCGGAAGGTGATGGAACGGGCCTTGGCCTTGAAGGCCACGGCCTTGATCCTGGTCCACAATCATCCGGGCGGATCCCCCACCCCCTCTTCGGAAGATCGGGAATTGACCCGGACCCTGGTCCAGGCGGCCGAAAACCTGCAGATCAAGGTTCACGACCACCTGATCATCGGCCGGGAAGGCCATTTCAGCTTTAGGGAAAATCACCTGATCTGAAGGCGGATTATGGGAGACCATGGAGGAGCAAGAAAAGAAAATGACCCAGACGGAAATCTTGCGCAAGGAACTGGAGGAGATCCTGAAGCATAAATGGATCGAATCGGAAAAGGCCGGGTACGATCTGGGGGACAAGGCCGTATGGGACTGGGTGGAAAAATACGCCCAAGAATTCCGGGAATACTGGCAAAAAAAGAACGGTTGAGCCCCTCATCCCGGTAACCCATCGGCCGGTATCCTTCGGTCCATCTTTTCCCCATCTTTTCCTTTTCACCTTCAACATTCAAAAAACCCTTTTTGCTCCTCCGGGAGGGAGGACCGGCCGTCCTTTCACTGTTCGTCCCGGAGGAGCCCCCTTTTCCCGGACCCAAGGACACCTTTTATCTTTCCCGTTGCAAAAAAGAGCGAGATATGGTTATGATGAACCGATTAAGATCGTTGAAAGATTCCTGGGTCACGGGTACCTGTCGGCTATGGTCCATCCGTCTGTAAAAGATCCTTATCGCGCCCGGGCCAAGGAAGAGGGATTCCCCGCCCGTTCGGTTTATAAATTAAAAGCAATTCAGGACAAATACCGACTGGTCCGGCCCGGACAAAGGGTCGTGGACCTGGGAAGCCATCCCGGTTCCTGGTTGAAATTCTGTTCCCACCTTGTAGGACCGGAAGGACGGGTCTTGGGATTGGATCTAAAGAGGCCGACCATTCCCTTGCCGTCCAACGCCCTGTTTATCCAGGCCGACCTGGCCTCCGTCGGCCGGGAGGCCTTCGGCGATTGGATCGGGCAAACCGATGTGGTCCTAAGCGATGTGGCGCCCAAAACGAGCGGAGTCAAGTGGCTGGATCAGCAGCGCTCCCTGGACTTGAACCGGCAGGCCCTCCGGGTCGCGACCTTTTTGTTGAAAAAAGGGGGAGATTTGGTATTGAAGATCTTCGAAGGGCCCGACCTCAAGGAATTTTCCCGGGAGCTGGGTCGACACTTTGAAGGGGTGCGCCTGCACAAACCCAAGAGCTCCCGCTCCGGGAGTCCCGAAATCTTTTTGGTCGCCAGAGGGTTTAAAGGGAGACCTGAAGAAAACAGCGATGGCGTAGTCTAAAACAAGGAGGAAGGTATGTCCGGCCATTCCAAATGGAGCACCATCAAACGGAAGAAAGGGGCCGCCGACGCCAAGAGAGGGAAAATCTTTTCCAAAATCATCAAGGAAATTACGGTGGCCGCCCGTATAGGCGGAGGGGATCCGGAAGGGAATCCCAGGCTGAGGGCGGCCATCGCCCTGGCCAAAAGCGAAAACATGCCCAAGGAAAACATCGAACGGGCCATCAAGAAGGGAACAGGGGAACAAGAAGGAGCGGCTTACGAAGAAGTGATGTATGAAGGGTACGGCCCCGGCGGCGTGGCCATCCTGGCCCAGGTCCTGACCGACAACAAGAACCGAACCGTGGCCGACCTTCGCCACATCTTCACCAAAAACGGCGGGAGCATGGGCGAGACGGGCTGCGTGGCCTGGATGTTCGAAAAAAAGGGGTATATCGTTTTCGATAAAAATCAAATCGACGAAGAGGCCTTGATGGAATGGGGCTTGGAGGCCGGGGTCGAGGACATACGGGAACAAGAGAACGAATGGGAGGTGATCACCTCCGTCGAGAACTTCGAAAAGGTCCGCGCCGCGGTGGAACAAAAGCAGTGGACCCCTCAAGTGGCCGAAATCACCATGCTCCCCAAGAACACCATCACCGTGGACGGGAAAAACGCCGAACAAGTCCTCCGTCTCATGGAGGCCCTGGAAGAGCATGACGACATCCAGCATGTCTATTCCAACTTCGACATCCCGGACAAGGTCATGGAGGCCCTCGGCTGACGGATGCCTTTGCGCCCTCCCGGTCGCACCTTAGGGGTGGATCCCGGCTCTCAAGTCACCGGCTTCGGGGTCGTCGAGAAATCCGATGAGGGGATGCACCATATCTTTAGCGGATCCGTCCGCTTGACCGCGCTGCCTTCCCTGCCCTTGAGGCTGAAGAAGCTCCACCAGACCTTGGGAGAAATCATCAGCCTCCACCGGCCTACCGATTTGGCCCTGGAGCAGGTCTTCGCCGCCAAAAACCTCCACAGCGCCCTGGTTTTGGGACATGTGCGCGGGGTGGTCTTGTTGACGGCCGTGGAATGGGGGCTGGAAGTTTTCGAATACAGCCCCCTGGAGATCAAGAAAGCGGTCACCGGGTATGGACGGGCGGAAAAAAACCAGGTTTCGGATATGGTCCAGGTCCTTTTAGGCATCCCCACCTTGCCCAACCGGGATGTCTCCGACGCCCTGGCCGCGGCCATCTGTCACTTGAACTGGGTCTATCCGCTGAAAAGGTAACCCATGATCGCCTTCCTGGAAGGACGGTTGCTCCATAAATCGCCGGACTCGATCGTGGTCCTGGCCCAAGGGGTCGGTTATCAGGTCTCGGTCCCCCTCTCCTCCTTTTATGAACTGCCGGCCCCGGAGGCCGAGGTGCGACTGTATATCCACACCCATGTCCGGCAGGACGCCATCCAACTCTTCGGTTTCCTGACTCCGGAAGAAAAGACGATCTTCCTTCTCCTCCTCGGCGTTTCCGGGGTGGGACCCAAGGTGGCCTTAAATATCCTCTCGGGCATCTCTCCCAGGGAACTGAACCAGGCCCTGCTTAAGGAAGACACGGCCCGCATCCAACGCATCCCCGGGGTCGGGAAAAAGACGGCCGAACGGATCGTCCTGGAGTTAAAAGACAAGGTAAGGAAACTGGACCTGGGCGGGGAGTCCCTTACGAGTCAAACCAAGACCCCGGCCATGGAGGCGGTCTATGAAGACGCCCTTTCGGCCCTGATCAACTTGGGTTATCTGAAATCCGTGGCCGAAAAGGCCCTGACCCGGGCAGGCCAGGAAATCGACGGCACCCCGTCCCTGGAAGAACTCTTGCGCAAAGCGTTGAAGAACCTTTCCCGATGAAGAACGACCGTTTCCTCACCCCGGAACTGACTGACGAAGAACGCTTCCTCGAGGCCGGCCTCCGCCCCAAAGGCCTGGCCGATTTCGTCGGACAGGAAGAGGTCAAAAACAATCTGAGGATCTTCATCCAGGCCGCCCGGGAAAGGGGGGAGGCCCTGGACCACGTCTTGCTCCACGGCTTTCCCGGCCTGGGCAAGACCACCCTGGCCAACATCATCGCCCACGAACTCAAGGTCTCCTTGAAAGGGACTTCCGGTCCGGTGATCGAACGGCCGGGGGACCTGGCGGCCCTGCTCACCAACCTCAAGCCCCGAGACTGCTTATTCATAGACGAGATCCACCGCCTGAACCATGTCGTCGAAGAGATCCTCTATCCGGCCATGGAAGACTTCCAGTTGGACATCCTCATCGGCCAAGGCCCCAGCGCCCGTTCGATCAAGCTCGATCTGCCCCGCTTCACCCTCATCGGGGCCACGACCCGAGCCGGTCTCCTCACCCCGCCCCTTCGGGACCGCTTCGGCATCATCCTGCGGGTGGATTTTTACTCGGCCGAGGAGCTCAAGATCATCCTCAGGCGGTCGGCGGAGATCCTCAATACCCCGGTGGAGGAGGAAGGCCTAATGGAGATCGCCCGCAGGTCGCGAGGGACCCCGAGGGTGGCCAACCGCCTCCTCAAAAGGGTGCGGGACTACGCCCAAGTCAAAGGGGGCGGAAGGATCTCCCTCCAAGTGGCCCGGGAGGCCCTTAAGATGTTGGAAGTGGATCACTTAGGGCTGGACAAGATGGACCGCCGCCTGCTTTTGACGGTCATCGAAAAATTCGACGGCGGTCCGGTGGGCATCGAGGCCCTTTCTGTGGCCCTGGGCGAGGAAAAGGATACCTTGGAAGATGTCTATGAACCCTTTCTGATTCAATGCGGCTTCTTGAACCGAACCCCCAGGGGTCGGGTGGCCACACCCCTGGCCTATCGTCATTTCGGAAAAAGATGGGGGCGGGAAGGCCAGGGCAAACTCTTTGAAGACCGTTGACCCGGGGTTACCCAAGAATCCCGGCCGACGACGGTGGCAAAGGAAAGGACGAAGGAAATGACTTCCATCACCTTTTTCAGTCTGAAGGGAGGGACCGGGAAGACCAGTCTGGTGGGCGCCCTGGGTTGGCTCCTCGCGCAAAAAGGCCGCTCGGTCCTTTTGATCGACCTCGATCCCCAAGGACATCTGAGCCGTTCCTTCGATCTCCCCTCTTCGGATGGAGGGGTATCCCTTTATGAGGTCCTTATCCAAGGCCGCCCCCTGGCCGAGGCCGTCCGGCCCACAACGTATCCCCACCTTTCCATCGTGCCGGCCGCAGAAGGTCATCTGGACCTGCCCACGGCCCTCTTTCAACAGCCCTGGAGGGAATGGAGGCTTAAGGACGCCTTGACCGCCATGCCCACCCCGGCCTTTGATTGGGTCTTGCTGGACACGGGGGCCAACCTCAATCTGATCACCTATAACGCCCTTTTCGCCGGACGCAACCTGATCGTTCCCACCCTGCCCGAGGTCTATTCCTATCTCAGCCTGAAGACCCTCTTTTCCTTTCTCAAAAAGACGGAAGAGGACTACCGCTACCGCTTCGACCGGATCGGGATCCTCCTCAACCGCCTGAACAACCATCGCCCCCTGGACCGGGAGACGCGGGACGCCCTCAAGAAATATTACGGCCGCTTTCTCCTCCCGGTCATGGTCCGGGAGGACCCCAAAGTCGCCGAAGCGGCGAGGACGGGCCTGCCCCTACCCCGTTTCGCCCCCGAGACCACGGCCGTGCGGGACCTGACCAAGGTGATCCGCCTTTTAGAGACCTTATATCCCCCTTCGTCCGTTTGAATGGAGATGAACATTTTTCAAAAAGGAGAAAAAGGATGAACGACATCTTCGAAACCAACGCCCCCCAGACCTTCCCCGAAACCGAGGCAACCCCTCTACCCAATGAAGACCCCTTTCAGGAGAGGGTCTTTCAAGGTCCGCCCCTTCAGGAGACGGTGGAACGGTGGAAAAAGGAAATATTGGACCGCATTCACTTCATGAAAGAAAATCTGGATCAATACGGGCAGGAAAAAGAAGCGCTTCAGAAGGAAGTAAACCGCCTCGAGGAGGAACTGGCCCGGGCCAAGGACAGGATCAAGGAGTTGGAGACCCAGTTTGCCGAGACCTTGGAGACCTTCAACCGCCTCCTCGATGAGGTCTCCCAGGCCCTGACCTTTTAAGCTCAAGAAGAAAAATCGTGGGGATAGGTGGAATAATAATGGGCGTGGCGCCAGCTCCGTTTCAGGGCCTCGTTGAATTTTAGGGTGATGCGGAAATTCTCCCTGTTTTTCAAGGCCCAGAAGGAGCGGAGAAGGCGGTAAGGATAGAGGGGGAAACCGTAAATCTTTTTCTTGAGGTAATTGTCCCCCCGGTAGATGGTTTCCTCCTCCATCCCCTGGGGCCGGTGAACGACATAGGAAAAGCGGTATTTTTTCCAATCCTCGGGAAAATTCTGATAGAGGAGACGCTCTTCTTTCTTGAGCTGTTCCATCAAGTCGGTCCCGGGCAAAGGGGTCAAGATGCTGATCTGAACGATGTCCACGCCCGAGCGGACCAGGTCTTTGGCCAATTTTTTATAGTAGTCGGCCGATTCAAAATCATTGCCGACGATGAAGGAGCCGAAGACGGCGATGCCGTGTTGATGGAACTTATCCACCACCTTTTTATAATTCTCGGCCCCTATTTTTAAATTCACCCCTTTTTTCATGCCCTGAAGCACCCGGGGATCGGTGGTCTCGAAACCGACCAGAGCGAAGATGCAACCGGCTTCGGAGGCCAACCGCAACAACTGATCGTCCTCGGCCGCATTCATCGAGGTCTGCATCCACCACTTTTTCTTCAACCCCCGTTCGATCATCCCGGAAAAGAGGGTCGCGGCCCTTTTTTTGCTTTCCGGACTGTAGCCGATCAGGTTGTCGTCCAAAAAGGCGATGCGCTCTCCGGGAATACTCTCCAGTTCCTCAAGCACCTTTTCCGCCGGCCGTTGGCGGTAGGTCCTCCCCAGGTATCGGGAGACGGAACAAAAGGTGCAATTGAAAGGGCAGCCCCGCGAGGTCTGGACGGAGTTCCACACATAACCCGTGTCCAAGAGGTCCCGCCGGGGGAGGATGGAGTAGTCGTTCAGGTCAAGGACCGGGCCCTGATATATAGGACGAAGGCGGTGGTGTTCGAAGTCGCGGATCACTTCCTCCCAAATCCCCTCCACCTCACCGACGACCACGGCGTCGGCGAACTGAAGGGCCTCTTCCGGCAGCATGGAGGCGTGGATGCCACCCAAGACGACCTTGATCTTCTTTTTTCGATAAAAGGCGGCAAGTTCGTAGGCCCGGTTGATGTTGCTGGTGAAGGCGGTGATCCCCACCAAATCGGCCTCTTCCATTTGAAAAGGTCGGATGTTTTCATCGGCGATTCGGACTTCCCAATGGGAGGGGGTGACCGCCGCCACATAGGCCAAGCCTAAAGGGGCGTGATTGGAATACTTACTGAGCAAAAAACCGCTCTTCTGCCCTACGGGATTGATGAGGAGGAGTTTTTTCATGAAACGGCGCGTTTCCGAAAATGGACCCTATCTCGGGAAGTTTCTTTCCTTGACTGAAGGCGAGGGGCATTGTAAGATGTTTTGTTAAAAATGTAAACCCACAATCTACGGGCATGCCTTCCCATACCTTGAATATCTCCGATGTGCTCACTATCCTCCAAGGTCTTCCCGGGCTCAAGGCCTGGGAGCTGATCCGGCAAAAGAAAAAGAGTTACCAAAAATATCTCATCTTCGACCGTCCGGAAGCGCAACGGGTGGTGGAAAGCCAAAGGATCACGGTCGTCCTCTACCAAACGCGGGAGGAACAGGGTCGGACGGTTCTGGGCGAGGCGGTGGTCGTCCTGGCCGAAGGGGATCCCATGGAGGACAAATTGGTTAAAGGGTTGGAAATGGCTTCCCTGGTGGCCAACCCGCCCTTCGACCTCCCGGAAAAAGGGCTGACCTATCCCGAGGTGACGACCTTCGACCCCGTCGTCCGCCATGACCCCTTCGGCACCCTGAAAAGAGTGGAAGAGGACCTCCTCCGCCCGCACCTGCCCGGGGTGAAAAGGAGTTCTTTGGAGATCTTCGTCGAGGACCGGGAACTCCTTTTATTGAACTCCAACGGCCTTAACCTGGAAGAACGGCGCAGCGAGTACACGGTGGATTTCGTCCTTTTGGCCGAGGGCGGGCCCTCTGCAGGGGGGGAAGGGGAAGGCCTTCTCCAGGCCGTCTTTTACGAGGATCTCCGCCTCGAGGAAATGCTCGAACGCTACGCCCGATATGCGGACGAAGCCGGTCGGGCCCGCCTGCCCCAAACCGGATTCTTCCCCGTGGTCTTCGCCGAAGAGGCCTTGGACACGCTCTTTTCCTTTTTCTGCCTCCAGGCCTCCGGCCCGGCCCGATTCCAAAACTGGTCCCGATTGAAGATCGGGGCCCCGGTGATCGAGGGCCTTTTGGGCGAACCGCTGACCCTGGTCAGCGACCCTTCCCTTCCCGGAGGTTGGAAGAGTCGGGCCTTCGACGGCAACGGCCTACCCCTCCGGAGGGTGGAGGTCATTAAGGAAAACCTTTTCCGCACCCCCATGAATTCCAAGCGCTACGCCCACTACCTCGGGGAAGAGGCCACCGGCGACTTTGCCAATGTGGAGGTCGCCTGCGGCACCTACCCCTTGGACGACCTCTTGACGGACGGACCGGTCTTTCTTGTCTTACGATTTTCCCACTTCGAACCCCATCCGGTCAGCGGGGCCTTCTCCGGGGAGATCCGCACAGGATATTTCTTAAGAAAAGGAGAAAAAATCCCGATAAAAGGGGGATCGGTCTCCGGTTCGATGGTCGAGGCCTTTCGCCGAGCCCGTTTCTCGAGGGAGGAGACCCGCCGGAAGGCCTACCGGGGACCCGCGGCGGTCCGGTTGGAGCCCCTGGCCCTGGCCGGTGCCTGAATTCTTTACCCTTTTGCTTTCAACCTTTACTCAGTGAACCATGGAAGAAACCCCGCTTTACAACAGCAGGCTCATCAAAAACTACGTGGAATATCTGCGTAAGTTTTACCCGCATATCGACCCCGCCGACATCCTGGAATTCGCCGGCATCGAACCCGATGAAGTGGAAGAAAGCGGGAGTTGGTTCACCCAACGCCAGGTGGACCGATTCCATGAGATGCTCAGCCAGCTCACCGACAACCCCAACCTGGCCCGTGAGGTCGGGCGCTTTTCCGTCTCCGGTAGCGCCCTGGGTCCCATACGGCGGTATATCCTGGGATTCCTTTCCCCGAAGACGAGCTATCTCCTTTCGGAAAAAATCGCCCACAAGATGACGCGGGCGGCCACCTATAGGGTGAGAAAACTCAGGGGGAGGAAGGTGGAGGTCCTGGCAGAACTTCAACCAGGGGTCAAGGAAAACCCCTTTCAGTGCCAAAACCGCATCGGCATGCTCGAGGTCATGGCCAAGCTCTATACCAAGAAATTGGCCCGGGTGGATCACCCCGAATGCATCCACCAAGGGGCCGGGGCCTGCCGTTATGTGGTCACCTGGGACAGGACCACGACCTCGGTCCTTCAAGTCCTGAAGAAGGCCGTCTTGGTGGCCTTGATCGGCCTGGGGGTAGGGACCCACTTTTTCCTGACCCCATCGGCCTGGTTGCGAACGATCGAATGGTCCTTACTGGCCTATTTCATCCTCCTCTTCATCAGCGGAAAGGTGGAAAAAAAGGAGCTTCTGGAAAACATCACCCGGGAAAGCGAGGCCGCCCAATCCTTGCTCCATCAGACCAACCGGCGCTATAACGAGGTCCTTTTGATCAAGGAGATCGGTCAGACCCTGTCCATGATCCTCGATATCGACGCCTCCCTCAAGGCCATCATGGAGGCCATGAAAAAGCGGCTGGATTTCGATCGGGGGATGATCATGCTGGCCGATGCGGACAAGAAAAGACTCCGTTTCATCACCGGGTACGGCTACGACCCGTCCGACGAGTCCTACATCCAGAACGTGGAATTTCGCCTGGACAATCCGGAGTCCACCGGCATCGTCGTCGAGTCCTTCCGCAAACAGGCCCCGTTCATCATCAACAACACCGAAGAAGTGGTCAAAAGGATCTCCCCCCGCAGCCTGGAATTCCTTCGCCGCATGGGCAGCCAGGCCTTCATCTGCGTCCCCATCGCCTTCAAAAAGGAATCGCTGGGGGTCCTTTTAGTGGACAACAAGACCTCTAAACGGCCCTTGACCAAAGGGGATTTGAGCCTGCTCATGGGCATCGCCCCCCAGATCGCCATCAACCTTTCCAATGCCCATACCTTCCGCAAGATCCGGGAGAGCGAGGAACGCTTCCGGTCCATCAGCGAAAACAGTCCGGACATCATTTACGCCTTGACCCGGGAAGGGACCTTTTCCTATGTCAACCCGGCCTGGGAAAGGATCATGGGTTATTCGGCCTCGGAGACCTTGGGCAGGCCCTTCGGGGATTTTCTCAAAGAGGAAGACCGGCCCCTGTTTCAGTCCCTTTTCGAGGGGGTTTGGGAGGAAAAAAAGATCATTACCGACAGGCCCGGCACCTTCTTCACCAAGGACGGGCGGGAAAGGATCTTCAGCGCCAGCGGCGGCCCCAGCTTCGACGCCGAAGGACAGGTCTCCAGTCTGATCGGCATCTTGAGGGACATCACCGAACAGACGATCCTGGAAAACCGTCTCCGCCAGGCGAAAAAGATGGAGGCCATCGGCACCCTGGCCGGAGGCATCGCCCACGACTTCAACAACCTCCTCATGGGCATCCAGGGCTATACTTCCCTCATGCTCCTGAAGATCGACGAAAGCCATCCTTTTTACGAGAAGCTCATGGGCATCAACCAACAGGTCCAAAGCGGGGTGGACCTGACCCGGCAACTGTTGGGCTTCGCCCGCAGCGGCAAATACGAGGTCCTGCCCGTGGACTTGAACGCCATCCTCCACCGGTCTTCGGAGATGTTCGGTCGGACCCGGAAGGAGGTCCGCATCGTACGCCGCCTCCAAGAAGACCTCTGGACCGTCGAGGCGGACAAGGGACAGATCGAACAGGCCTTTTTGAATCTTTTTGTCAACGCCTGGCAGGCCATGCCCCACGGGGGGACCCTGACCCTGGAGACCCAAAACATTGTCCTCACCGAGCCCGGGGCCTATCATTTGCCGCCCGGGCGATATGTCAAGGTGACCGTCCAAGATACCGGCTTCGGCATGGATGAGGAGATCCTGGAGAGGATCTTCGAACCCTTTTTCACCACCAAAGAGATGGGGCGGGGCACGGGCCTGGGTCTGGCCATGGTCTACGGCATCGTCAAGAACCATGGGGGGAGCATCTTCGCCCAAAGCGAGAAAGGCAAAGGTTCCACCTTCACCCTCTACCTTCCCGCTTCGGACAAATCCGTCCCCCCTGAGGAAAAACCTGTACCCAAGGCCGTACGGGGGCACGAGACCATCCTCCTCATCGACGACGAGGAAGTGGTCTTGACCGTCACCCAACAATTATTGGAAAATCTCGGTTATCGGGTGATCCCGGCCCGAAACGGACAGGAGGCCCTCGACCGGTATCGGGAAAAGCGAAGCGAGATCTCCTTGGTCATCCTGGACATGATCATGCCCGACATGAAAGGGTCCGAGATCTTTGAACACCTCAAGAAGATCGATCCCGCCGTCAAGGTCCTTTTGTCCAGCGGTTACAGCATAGACGGATGGGCCGGTCAACTTTTGGAACAGGGTTGCAAGGCCTTCATCCAAAAACCCTTTTCCGTTTCGGAATTGTCCCAAAAGGTCCGGGAGGTCCTGGATCGGCCCTGAAAAAAGCCGGGAAAGCCATCCGGAATCCTTCTCCTGAAATGGACGGTCATCTTTTTTTCGGAGGGAAAGACCATGGAACTGATCGTACAAAAGATGGAAATCCCTGAAGGCGCCAACCTCATTTTCGGACAAACCCATTTCATCAAGACCGTGGAAGACCTCCACGAAATCCTCATCGCCTCCGTTCCGGGGATCCGTTTCGGTTTGGCTTTCTGCGAGGCCTCCGGGGAGTGCCTGATCCGTTCTTCGGGCAACGATCCCGATTTGGAAAGGGCGGCCGTCCATAACGCCGAAACCATCGCCGCCGGCCATACCTTCAACATCCTCCTGCGCGAGGCCTTTCCCATCAATGTCCTTAACGCCGTCAAGCAATGTCCCGAGGTCTGCTCCATTTTTTGCGCCACGGCCAACCCGGTGGAGGTCATTCTGGCCCAGACCGACCAGGGCCGGGGCGTCTTGGGGGTCGTGGACGGATTCTCTCCCAAGGGCGTGGAAGGGGAGGAAGGCCGATCTTGGCGCAAGGATCTGCTCCGGAAGCTGGGATACAAACTCTGAGGAAAAAACCGCATGCGTCAAGGCCGGCCCCCTTTGATCATCCCTCCCCCCTTGCAACCCGGAGACGCCGTGGGCATTGCCAGCCCGGCCGGACCTTCCGCGCCTTCCCTTTTGAGGCAAGGGATGGCCCTTCTCAAGGCCTGGGGGTATCGGCCGATCGTGGGTCGCCAAAGCCGCCGACGCAAAGGGTATCTGGCCGGGAGCGATCGGGAACGGGCTGCGGAATTGAACGATCTATTCACCGACCCGGAGATCAAGGCCGTCCTTTGCGCCCGCGGAGGCTACGGCACGATGCGCATATTGGACGCCCTGGACTATGAAGGGATTCAACGACACCCCAAGATCGTCATGGGCTTCAGCGACATCACCGCCCTCCTCTGCGCCCTGCACCGCCACGCCCGTCTGGTGACCTTCCATGGACCGATGGTGACCGGCCTCCCCACCCTACCCGTTTCCGTCCAAAATCGGGTCCAGGCCGTGTTAAAAGGGGACTTCAGCCTCCGTATCCCCCTCCCAAAGGGGTCGAAAGTCCCCTCGGGAAAGGTCGCGGGTCGGTTGATCGGAGGCAACCTGACCCTTTTGAGCCATCTGATCGGGACCCCTTTCGAACCCCCTTGGGAAGGGGCCATCCTTTTCCTTGAAGACTGTGGAGAAGCCCCGTACCGCCTGGATCGTCTCTTTCAGCATTTAAGACTGAGGGGGATTTGGGAAATGGTTTCGGCCGTCCTTTTGGGTTCCTTTACCGGTCCAGGCGGGAAAGGCCTGCCGGTTTCCCTCATCAGGTCCTTTTTCTCGGACATCCCCACCCCGGTCTGGACGGGATTTCCCATCGGCCACGGGCGGAGGAACCTTCCCGTCCCCTTTGGGGTCCAGGCCCTTTTGAACGGAAACCAGGGCCTCTTGCAAGTCGACAGTCAACCCTAAGCGACCTTTCACTTTTCTCCGCCGTGTCCACCTTTCAAGAAATCCATCAATTACTGGGAAAAGGGGTGGACCAGGGTGTCTTTCCCGGTGCCGTCCTTTTAGTCGCCCGGGGCGAAGAGGTCCTTTTCCACCGGGCCGTAGGCTATGCCTCCTTGATCCCCAAGAAAGAACCCCTTTCCACAGCGACCGTCTTTGACCTGGCCTCCTTGACCAAACCATTGGCCACCACCTTGGCGGTCATGAAATCGGTCGAAGAAGGACGATTGGATCTGGACCGTCCCCCGGCCCTTTTCAAAAAGGGAGGACTTTCGAACAAAGAACCGGGAATCACGGTCCGCCATCTCCTGGCCCATTCTTCCGGCCTGCCGGCTTATCAACCCTATTATGCCCTTTTGCTCCACCAACAGGGCGACCTCAAGGGGCTGATCCGTCGTTTCGTCCTTCAAGAACCCCTGTGGTCCCCCCCGGGGACGAAGACCCTTTACAGCGATCTGGGTTTCATCCTTTTGGAATGGCTGGTGGAGGAAGCCCTTGGGGAAGACCTCCATTCATGGACTCAAAGGTGCCTATACCGCCCCTTGGGATTGTCCACCTTGGGCTTTAGACCCATTACCCCTTACGGGGCGGCCCGTCCCGAACCATACGCCGCCACCGAAGACTGTTCCTGGAGGGGAAAGGTCCTCCGGGGTGAGGTCCATGACGACAACACCTATGTCGTCGGCGGTGTCTCCGGTCAAGCCGGGCTCTTCGGCACGGCCTGGGACATCTTTCGGTTGTTAAGGGAGCTGAAAAGGGCCTACGATCGTCCCCGGTATTCCGGACTCTTCGACGGGAGATGGGTCCGGACCTTTTGGAAAAGGCAGGACCGTCCCCGAGGCACCACCCGGGCCTTGGGCTTCGACACCCCGGCACGGCGAGGATCCAGCGCCGGGAAATTTTTTTCCTCTCGAAGCGTGGGGCATTTGGGGTTTACCGGGACCTCCTTCTGGTATGACTTGGAGAAGGACTTCCTCGTCGTCCTTTTGACCAACCGCGTCCACCCCAGCCGGAGGAACGAAGGCATCAAGGCCTTTCGTCCTTTGATCCACGATCGAATCGTTCGGACCGTCTTTTCCTCAAAGGCCGCCCCTTTTTCCCCTTGACCCCCCAACCGGTCTATTTTATAGTAATCCCACCCCGTCGGGTCATTCAATAAGAGGACAAACCACAACGGGTTCGTCCCTATTCGAAAGGTCTTTTCATGACCCCTACAGACGGGACAACCGTCACCTTGATCCGAAAAAAAAAGGGAACCCCAGGGCGTTCTCCCGGTCGAGCCTGTCTGGTCATCATCCACGGCCGCCCCTTGGGCCACCGTCTTTTTTTGGAAGAGAAGGACTTGACCATCGGTCGTTCGGAAACGACCCAGGTGCGGATCGAGGACCAAAGCATCTCCAGAAGGCACGCCCGCTTGTTCAAAAACCCCGCCGGAAGGTGGTGTATCAAGGACCTGAAATCCACCAACGGGACTTTCGTCAACGGGAAACAGGTCGAAGAAACAGTCCTGAAAGACGGGGACCTCATTCACATAGGAAATACGGTCCTCAAGTACCTCTCCGGGGCCAATATCGAACAACGCTTTTATGAAGAAATCTATCGCCTGACCCATTTCGATGCCTTGACCCAAGCCTTCAACCAACGCTTCTTCTTAAGGACCCTGGAACAAGAATTGAACCGCTGCCGCCGTTATCGACGTCCCCTCTCCCTGGCCATGATCGACCTGGATCGTTTCAAAAAGGTCAATGACCGATTCGGCCACTTGGCCGGGGACGAGGTCCTCAAGGAAACGGCCGGCCTGATTCGGAGGCACACCCGTAATACCGACTTCTTCGCCCGTTACGGCGGCGAAGAATTCGCCTTGATCTTTCCGGAAACGGATCGGAACCAGGCCCGGCTGATCTGTGAAAAGCTGCGGAAGGTCATCGAATCCCATGACTATGCCGTCGGGGATCGGCCCCTTCGCCTTACCGTCAGCATCGGCCTGGCCACCGTGGAAGACGATACGAAAGATTGGACCCCCGGGGAATTCATCGCCTCGGCCGACGCCAAATTGTATGAAGCAAAAAGAAACGGACGCAACCGGGTCTGCGATTGAAAGGGGAAAGGCGATGGAACCGGAAATCCTCTTGAAGGTCAACGGGAGATCGGAAAAGGTCCGAACCGCCCCCGACACTCCATTGCTTTTTGTCCTTAGAAACACCTTGGGCTTGAAGGCGGCCAAGTTGGCCTGCGGCCTGGAACAGTGCGGGGCCTGCACCGTCCTCCTGGACGGGTGGGCCGTCCCCTCCTGTCGGATCCCGGCCCGCGCCGCCCAAGGGCGCGAAATCGTCACTTTGGAAGGATTGGGCGACGCCGAAAGACTCCATCCCCTGCAACGGGCCTTCTTGGAAGAACACGCCGTACAATGCGGTTTCTGCACTTCCGGAATGATCCTGGCCGCCAAGGCCCTCCTGGACCGGAATCCGGATCCGAGTGAAGGCGAAATCAAGGCCGCCTTGGCCGGTCATCTCTGCCGTTGCGGGGTCTATGACCGCATAGTCCGGGCGGTGAAAAGGGCCGCAGGCCGCCCCCTGCCTCCGCCTTCTTTCCGAAAGGGAGAAGGATCAATCCACCCCGTTCCGACCAGAGAGGAGGAGGAATCCTTCACCGACGGGTTGGCCGGCTCCTTGATGCACACGCCCGAGGTGGACGCCTGGCTTGAAATCCATGAGGATGAAACGGTGACGGTCTTCACCGGGAAGGCCGAGCTCGGTCAAGACATCAGGACGGCCGTGGCCCTCATCGCCGCCGAGGAATTAAACCTGCCCTTAAACCGGATTCGGGTGGTCACGGCCGATACGGCCCGCACCCCCAACGAAGGCGTGACCGCCTCCAGCCTGTCCATGGAGACCTCCGGTTCGGCCGTGCGCAATGCCGCGGCCGAGGCCCGCCGTTTGCTTGTAGAAAAGGCGGCCGAAAGGTGGGGCGTCCCGGCGGACCGCCTGGTGGTGGAAGAAGGGACGATCAGGGATCCGGAAGACGGAAAGCGGATCACCTACGGAACCCTTTTCGGAGGCCGGAAATTCCAAACCAAGGTCATGGGCCGGGGGCGGTTGAAGCCCCCCGATGAACGGCGGCTTTGGGGGAAATCCATCCCCCGCCTGGACCTCCTGGACAAGGTCACCGGCAGGTTCCGCTTTGTCCACGACTTGGACCTGCCCGGCATGGTCCACGGTCGGGTCATCCGTCCCCCCCATTATCGGGCCCGGTTGAAATCGGTGGACGAAGAACCCCTGAAGGCCTTGCCGGGGGTCTTGAAGTGGGTCCGCGACGGGAGCTTTTTGGGCGTTATCGCCGAAAAAGAGGAGCAAGCGGTCAAGACGGCGAGGATCATGGCCGAGGGGGCGGTTTGGGAAGGCGAAGCCGGCCTGCCCGATCACCAAGGCCTCTTTGCCTACATGGAAAGTCAGCCCGATCAGGCCTTCTTGGTCCAAGAGGGCACCCCGGTGGACGATCCCATCCCTCCTGTTTCCCCTCCCTCCGATGCGGTGCATACCCATCAGGCCGTATATTTCCGGCCTTATCATATGCACGCCGCCCTCGGACCTTCGGCGGCGGTGGCCCACTTCGAAGGGGGAAAACTGACCGTGTGGTCCCACACCCAGGGGGTCTATCCTTTACGATCGGCCCTAGCCCAGGTCCTTTCCCTGGACAAAAAAGACATCCGGGTCATCCACATGGAGGGTCCCGGATGTTACGGCCACAACGGGGCCGACGATGCAGCTTTGGATGCGGCCTTGCTGGCCAGGGCCTTGCCCGGCCGACCGGTGTCCCTCAAATGGACCCGCCGGGACGAACACCTGTGGGAACCTTACGGACCGGCCACCATCGTCCGCCTCCAGGGGAGTCTGGACAAAGAAGGGCGGGTGATCGACTGGAACCATGATGTCTTCGGTTTCACCCATATGGGCCGGACCCGTCCCTCCCCGGAAAGTTCCGCCCTCTTGGCCGCCCAACACCTGGCCCGTCCTTTCCCGCCGCCCAAGGCCGTACCGATGAAGGCCTATCACTTGGGGATTCACCGCAACGCCGACCCCCTATACGCCTTTCCCCGAAAAAGGATCGTCAAGCATTTTCTGCCGGACAGCCCCTTACGCGTATCGTCTTTGCGAGGGTTGGGTTCCTACGCCAATGTCTTCGCCATCGAATCCTTCATGGATGAGCTGGCCCGTCTGGCCGGGAAAGACCCTTTGGATTTCCGCCTTCTCCATCTCAAGGACGAGAGGGCCCGGGAGGTCCTCTTGAGCGTGGCCGAAAAGGCCGATTGGAAGGCCTTGAAAAAGGGGCTGGACCGGGATCGAGGGGTCGGTCTGGCCGTGTCCCGCTACAAAAACAAACAATGTTATACGGCCGTTTTGGTGATCCTCCGGGTGGATCGGGAAAGCGGCCGGATCGTTTTAGAACGGGCCGTATTGGGCGCTGATGTGGGGGAAATCGTCCATCCGGAAGGGGTGACCAGTCAAGTCGAAGGGGCCTTTGTCCAAGCGGCCAGTTGGACCTTGAAAGAAGAGGTCCGATTCGATCCTCAAGGGATAACCTGTGAAGACTGGCACGGCTATCCGATCCTCCGCTTCCCCGAGGCCCCCCTCATCGAAACCGTTTTGATCCATCGGCCGGGGTCGCCCTTCCTCGGCGTGGGCGAGGGGGCCATGGGACCGGCCCCGGCGGCCATCGCCAACGCCGTCTTTCAGGCTGTGGGCATCCGTCTCCGGCGGATCCCCTTTACGCCGGATCGGGTCAAAGAGGCCTTTAAGGAAATCGGCTGAGCGATCCTCTATTTCGGAAAGGGGATCCGGGAGAAAAAATACATTTTGTCGAGGCAAGGAGGCTTTCATGAAAGAGATCAAATTCAGCGACAATTACAATGACCTGTCCCAGCAGACAGGGGTAAGGGCCGGGTTTCAGTTCGAATTTTTCTGTGAAAGATGCAACGACACCTGGCGGACCGCCTTCGTCCCCTACCGAAGCGGTCAGGCCTCGGGCTGGCTGCAAAAGGCGACCGGCTTTTTCGGAGGAGTTTTGGGGGGTGCCGCTTCGGATGCCTTGGAAGGGATCGCCGATTCGGCCTGGGGTAAGGCCCATGACCAGGCCTTCCAAGAGGCCATAGAACAGGCCAAGAACCACTTTCATCGTTGCGCCCGCTGTTTCCAGTACGTCTGCGACATCTGTTGGAACGGCGATCGGGGGTTATGCCTCAACTGCGCCCCGGATGTCCAGACCGAAGTGGAGGCGGCCCGAACCCAAGGGGAAATTTACGGGGCCACGGAAAAGGCCGTCCAAGAAGGGATAAGCAAGGGCAAGAAAAGGGAAGTGAAAACCCCAAGTCAGCTCAAATGCCCCCAATGCGGGGCGGAAACCAAAGGGGCCAAATTCTGTCCCGAATGCGGCTTCAAGCTGGCCCAGGAGCGGATATGTCCTTCCTGTTCGGCCAAGATTTCCCCGACGGTCAAATTCTGCCCCGAATGCGGACAGAAGGTCCTTCAGACCGGAGGCTGAAATGGATTTATCACGGATAAGGACCATCGGCCGGGGGTTACAGCGTCCCGAAGGGGTCATGGTCGGGGACGACGGCACGATCTATGCCGCCGACGCCCGGGGCTGCATCGCCCGCATCGAGAAGGACGGGAAGACCCTTTTTTGGGGCGATTTAGGCGGCGTCCCCAACGGGATCTGCCTGGACCGGGAGGGGCAGGTCATCGTGGCCAACATCGGGAACGGCCGGGTCCAGTCCCTTTCCCCCCAAGGGCAGGCGGTCACTTTGATGACCGAAGCCGAAGGTCGGATCATGGGTTCCCCCAATTTCCCCTTCATGGACGGCCGTGACCGGTTGTGGGTCTCCAATTCCACGGCCCGGAAAAATATTGATGAGGCCTTGGCCGAACCCTTACCGGACGGATGCGTCGTCCTCATCGAAAAAGGCCGGCCCCGTATCGTCGCCGAGGGGATCGTCTTCGCCAACGGCTTGACCCTTGACGCCAAAGAGGAATTCCTGTATCTGGCCGAGACCATGGAAAGGCGGATCCTGCGCTTCCGCATCCGGCCGGACGGCTCCTTGACCGACCGGGAGGTCTACGGTCCCGCCACCCTGGGGGGATTGGGCTTCCCCGACGGCATCGCCTTCGACGAGGCCGGAAACCTCTGGATCACCTTCCCGGCCTTAAACGCCGTGGGTTATCTCACCCCGGAGCACAAGCTGGTCATGGTCCTGGAAGACCCTCAAGGAAAGGTCCTTAAGAGGCCGACCAACATCTGCTTCGGTTGGAAGGGCCGAAAAACGGCCTTTCTCGGCAGCCTGGACGGGACGACCATTCCCTACTTCGAAGCCCCTTTCCCGGGTATGAAACTGATCCATCAAAGGGTGTGAACGGCCCGATTTTATTTCCCCCCAAAGGCCCCTCTCCCCTGGAACAGGTCATAGGCCATTGGAGAAGGACGACAATTTCGGGGTGATTTTGCCTTAAATTTTCACCTCCTTATCTTCAACTTTTCAAAGCCCTTTCCTTTTTCTCTTTAAACTACTTGAAATCACGTAAAAATATTTTTATAGGATTTTGGCCCAATCCTTGCATTGGCAGAGAATAAAATCCGAGGAGAGATCGTTCATGCACCTTTCATCAGCGGCAGCGACGAAACCGACATGCTCATTCCCCCAGTCCGTACCTCCCTTTTCGGATTCCGCCGGGCGGGATTTACCGGAATCCCTTGCGGCGAGGACGCCTTATTTCACGCCTTTTCCTGAAGCAGGGAGGCCTTCATCCCCTTCTGAAACCTCAAAAGGGCCGAGGGGACGGGTCCTGGTCTTGGACCGGGACCCCCGGGACCGAACCGTTTTCCAAGACCTTTCCCAGGCCCTTCCCGTGGACCTGGTGATCACCGACAGCCACGAGGAGGCCCTTTCCCGCCTCGGTTCTCAAAAGACGGACCTGGTCTTCCTGGACGCCCATCCCCGGGAGAGCCATTGGCCCGATATCCTGAGGACCATAAAGGCCCAAGATCCATCAAAGGGGCTTCCGGTTTTGCTCTTCGTTCCCGCCCAAGACCCCGAGGTCAAGAAGAAAGGGCTCGAGGCCGGGGCCGACGACCTGATCGTCAAGCCCCTGTTGGCCGAGGAGCTAACAGCCAAGATCAAGCGATATTTGGCTTGGGAAGGCATGCGGAAAGGTGGGTTCGAAAAATCGACGGGTGGATCCGCCTTTCGGACCCAAGAGGCCGAGGAGGCCGAGAAAAGGGCGGAATCGCTGCAAAGGTCCCTTAAACGCATCCTTCACCAAATGGCCTTGTCCGTGGAAATGCGCGAACCTTACACACTCGGTCATCAACAAAGGGTGGCCGATTTGGCCCTGGCCGTCGGTAGGGAACTGGACCTTCCCCAGGCCTCCCTTGCGGCCCTTTTTTCGGCGGCCAAGATCCATGACCTGGGAAAGATGGTCGTCCCCGTGGAGATCCTGACCAAACCGACCCGTCTCTCCACAGGGGAGTTCGACCTGATCCGATTGCATCCCGAGGCCGGGGCGGCCTTGGTCGAAGACTTGGAGAACGGCCGGTCTGTAGCCCGAATCATCCTGGAACATCATGAACGGATAAACGGCTCCGGGTATCCAAAAGGATTGAGGGGAGATCAAATGCTGCCCGAATCGCGCATCCTGGCCGTAGCCGATGTCGTCGAGGCGATTTGTAATCAACGCCCCTACCGCCATCCCTTCGGACTGGAACTCGCCCTGGATGAAATCGAAAAAAACCAGGGCCTCCTGTACGACGCCTCGGCGGCTGAGGCCTGCCTGGGCCTTTTCCGGAAGAAAGGGTTCCGCTGGAAATGAGGATCCTCGCCGCCGAGACCGAAGACTTTTTCCTCCCCCGCCGTACCTTCTTCCGTAAAGGCCGGGGATCCCCGTCACCGCGGGGGCCCGAAAGGGTGGCTGTCTTCCAAACCGTCTCCCCGGATGAACCCCTTTACAACAGCAGGATCCTGAACACCTATCTGGAATTTACCAGGGCGACCTATCCCGAACTCCCTCTCGGGGAACTCTTGGCCTACGCCGGGGTGGAACCGTACCAGGTCAAAGACGAAGGACAGTGGTTTACCCAAGACCAGCATGATCGTTTTCACGAGAAACTGGTCCAATTGACCGGAAACCCTTCCGTGGCCCGCGAAGCCGGCCGTTATGCCGCCGCCTCCCGAGGAACGGGCTTCTTCCAATCCTACGCTTTAAGCTGGATGGGACCCACCGCCGCCTTCGCCGTCCTGGGTCGGTTGGCCTCCCGGTTCACCCGCTCCGCCGATTACCGTTGCCGAAGACTCTCGGCCCATTCCTTGGAAGTCGTCGTCACCCCTCGGGAAGGGATCCGGGAAAAGCCCTATCAATGCGAAAACCGCCTGGGAATGTTTCAGGCCGTCTTCGATTTCTTCCAATATCGCTTATTGCGCAGCGAACATCCCGAATGCGTCTTTAACGGGGGGCGCGTCTGCCGCTATCTCTTTACTTGGGAGACGCCCCCTTCGGTCTTTTGGAAAAGGATCCGAAACGCCCTCGCCCTCCTCCTCGTCTTTTTCGGGATCTTGCTGGTCCCCTATTTCCCTTGGGATACGCTGATCCTTTTCTCCGCCCTTTCTTTGTGGTCCCTCCTTTCAGCCTTGATCCACGCCTTCGAAAAAAAGGAATTAAGCGAAAAGATCAAGCGCCTCCGCCGGGCGGTGGAAGAGCAGATCGATCATATAGAAATCAATTATCATAATGCCGGCTTGGTCCATGAAATCGGGTGGGCCATCAACAAGAACCTGAAGGTAGACGGGATATCGGCCGAGGTCATGCATTCCCTCCAAAAGCACCTGGACTACGACAGGGGCCTGATCCTTTTGGTCGATAACGAGAAAAAGGGCCTGCATCTTTCCGCGGCCTACGGCCTGACCGACGAGGAGACGGCCCTTCTCCGTCAGAGGGCCTTCCCCTTGGACGATCCCTTTTCCCCCTGGATTTTCCGGCAATGTTATAAAGAGCAAAAACCCATCGTTCGGGATGCCCAAGGAACCCGGACGCCCGTAACCGGACAGGACTTGGCCTTCCTCCCCACCGTGGCCAGCCGGTCCTTCATCTGTTGCCCCATCCTTTTCGAAAAAGAGACGTTGGGGATCTTGGTGGTGGATCACCTCAAGAAAAAAAGGCCTTTGACCCAGACCGATGTCAGCCTCCTTTCGGGCATCGCCCATCAGATCGGGATTTCCATCAACAACGCCCGCCTGAAGGAACTGCAAAAGGACCAGTTCCATTCCATTCTTCGCGTCCTGGCCGCATCCATCGACGCCCGGGACCCTTTGACCGCCGGCCATTCGGAAAAGGTAACCGAATATTCCCTGGGGATCGCCCGGGAAATGGGCCTCGATGAAATTTTTTGCGAAGTCTTAGGAATCGCCGCCCTGCTCCACGATTACGGCAAGTTGGGAATCCAAGACCATATCCTGAAAAAACCCGGCCAACTGACCCCCGAAGAATCCCGGGAGATCCATTCCCATGCCATAAAATCCAAAAGGATCCTCGAGCAGATGAACTTCACCGGGGAATTCGCCGAAATCCCTTCTTGGACCGGGGCCCACCATGAAAAATACGACGGCAGCGGTTACCCGGAGGGGCTGAAAGGAGAGGCTATCCCTTTGGGGGCCCGGATCATCGCCGTGGCCGACGTCTTCGAGGCCTTGACCGCCCAACGACACTACCGGAATCCCATGCCCATGGAAGAGGCTTTGAAGATCATCAAGGAAGGTTCCGGAAAGGATTTCGATCCCCGAGTGGTCGAGGCCTTCGAACGATATTTTCGAAAAACCTTCGGCCGTAAGGGACACGGCGCCCCCGTCTACAAGACGGTCAGCCCCCGCGACCTGATACAAGGCCGCCTGGCCCTCCTTCATTGACCAAACCCCCCGCAATAATCTTTCGAAATCCCTTCCGGATTTCTTTTTTGTTTTTCCCCACCCTCGCCTTCTTTCCATAGGTTATTCAAAAAGGGCCAAGGATTATAAGAGTCAAAGGGTGGGCTTGGCCTCACGGATATCTGCATTGGGTTTTTATTCATGGTCCAACATTTAAGACAATCATCAACAGCAGGAAGGGTTTGTGTTTTATAGAGTCATTGACTTTAGGACGCCGTCTTTTCCCCTTGAAACCTTCCCTCATCGCTATTTCTTTTTGAGAAGACCCTCTTGTTTTTACGGAACCGTTCCATAGTCGTGGTTATATCAAACAAGGCGGAGAGGTGGACCAGTAAAACCACTTTTCATCGAAAAAATCCCCCTCTTTTAGGAAGCAAAGTAAAAAAAAATTTTCACAAGAAAAAATTTTCCTTGACTAAGACAAAAGGCCTGGTGTATGAAAAAAAACCGACCGATCGTAATGAAGTTTGCGGGTATTTTCCCTTGATCAAACCGGCATTCTTTCCAACCCTGCTCATCGCTTCCAAAAGCGCAAAAATCATTCTTTTCTTTTTTGTAAATTTTTGGTAATACCTAGCGAATCCGGACCAAAATGTGTTGAATTTCAGAGTAACCAACACGCTTTAACAGTTTGAAAATCAAGGGGAAAATGTCTTCGTCCCGATGATTAAATC
>Ga0315298_1001020_pt1 | contig 53127 bp, 68 predicted proteins | sample WHS_1_MG_FD_203077 | JGI IMG/M metagenome (GOLD analysis project Ga0315298, IMG submission 203077) | Extremophilic microbial mat communities from Washburn Hot Springs, YNP, Wyoming, USA - WHS_1_MG | ecosystem: Environmental > Aquatic > Thermal springs > Hot (42-90C) | place: USA: Wyoming... | reverse complement strand
TTGGACGAAGTTTCAGCGAAGGAGACATCTTGTACTCGTCTCCAACATATAACGACTCTAAACTTCTCAAATCCAAGTACTTCGATAAACTGGATGACGAAGAAAAGAAGCTGTTTGAAGAAATCATAAAGATTAAGAGGTCAAAGGACCCTTCCTTCATCTTTCTATAGCTGTTTTTCTTAAATTTATAACATAGCTCTGTTCTGCTTTGTGTAGTGAGCGATATATGGCCAACTATAAAGTTGTACTCTCAGACCCTAAGACTGGGAAGTCAACTGTTTACGAAGTAAAAGATAGACAGGCATCAACCTTTTTGGGTCTAAAGATAAACGACGTCATAAGTGGATCAGTCTTGGGTGTAAACGGCGACATAAAGATTGTCGGGGGATCTGATAAAGCAGGTTTTCCCATGCGCTCTGACATACCAGGTGGGGTAAAGAAGTACGCGCTTTTAACTAAGGGACTAGGGTTAAAGACGGCTAAGAAGGGCGAAAGAAGAAGAAAACTTGTAAGAGGCAATACCATAACTGAAGACATATATCAGATAAATGCCATTTTGATATCTAAGGAAGAACCAAAGACCGATGCCACGCAAAAGAGTTAAGGTGTCTCCTGTTGTATAAGATCCCACGTCAGCCTGAAGCGAATATTGGTACCGCGGGGCATGTTGACCACGGCAAGACGACCCTGGTTCAAGCCCTTACCGGGAAGTGGGCGAGTACGCACAGTGAAGAGTTGAAACGTGGGATCACCATAAGAGTTGGCTATGCTGATACTGCCATTTACCGTTGCCCGCGATGCAAGTCGCCAGGTAATTATACCATATCCCCTGTATGTCCGACATGTAATTCGCAAACTGAACTGGTGAGGGTTATCAGCTTTGTAGACTGTCCCGGCCACGAAAGCTTGATGGCTAACATGTTATCTGGTGCGGCGTTGATGGATGGCTCTCTGCTCGTGATAGCGGCGAACGAACACGTCCCACAGCCTCAAACTGCAGAGCATCTCGCTGCCTTAGACATGTTAAACAAGAAAAATATCGTAATAGTGCAGAATAAGGTCGATTTAGTAAGTGATGATGAAGCAAAGGAAAACTATAAGGCCATAAAGAACTTTGTAAAGGGCACTATCGCTGAAAACTCTCCTATAATCCCGGTCTCAGCAGCTTATAAAGCTAACATTGACGTTTTGCTCGAAGCTATGGAGTTAAATATTCCAACCCCTAAGAAGGATATTAACGCCCCCCCTATAATGCAGGTCCTGCGTTCCTTCGACATAAACAAGCCTGGAACAGACTTCATGCAGCTTAAAGGAGGTGTTCTGGGAGGGTCTTTGATCCAAGGGCAGTTTAAGGTAGGAGACGAAATAACCATTCTACCAGGAAGCTATGACAAGGAGAAGGACAAATACAACCCGATAAACACAAAGATACTATCCCTCAGTACAGGTGCTGGTGTAACTGACCACGTAACCAGTGGCGGATTAGTGGCTATTGGCACAAATCTTGATCCATCTTTAACCAAGAGCGATTCCCTTGTAGGCTCTGTGGTAAGCTCATCTGGAAGCATGCCATCTGTCTACAATTCTTTAACTCTGAAGTTAAATCTGTTTAAGAAGGTGGTCGGGTTGGCTGAAGACGTCCCGGTGGGTAAGGTGGTTGTTAATGAGATGCTACGTCTCAACGTTTGGACCGCTGTTACGATAGGAGTTGTATCCTCAGCGGCATCTGACAGGGTAGAAGTTAAACTTCGTCGCCCTGTCGCAGCCAAAGCCGGTGTGCGGGTAGCTATAGGTAGAAGGATAGGGGATAGGTGGAGGCTTATCGGTTCAGGGGTAATTCAATAGGGAACTCGATTGAATGAAATCGTTTTAGACACCAGTTTTCTCATGATACTTGCGGAGAAGTCTTCACGAATCGTAGACGATATGGAAGAACTTCTGGCTCCAGTTGTGTTCGTTGTGCCATCAAGTGTGGTAGAAGAGCTTAATCGTCTTTCAAGGTCAAAGTTTGTTAAGAGGTCTAAGCTTGCCTCTCTAGCGTTAAGGATCGTTAGGGATCACATGCAGGTCAGACAGATGCCTTCTTCAGGTTCAGCAGACGACCAGATCATCTCTTATGCGAGGAGTAGGCCTGGCGTCTTCGTCGCTACTATGGACTCTGAATTGCGAAGGCGGTTAACTAAGGAAAACCTTAAATGCATAACCCTTTCCACCGATAAAGTTGTATTGTGTTGAGTAGAATGTTTTTGAGCAAGTACTTAGAAAGGGTTAATAACATATATCGCTTGGTGCGTGGATATCGACCTGTAGAGGATGATCTGTTTGTTCATGGTTGTTGAGCTTCAAGATGTTGTGAGGATCCCCCCTAACCAGTTTGGCAAGGACTTAGTAGAAGTCGCTCGAAGTATATTAAAGAAGAAGTATGAGAGTATGATCATACCTGAATTAGGTTATATAATATGGTTGACTAATGTTAGACCAGACCCTGTCGGCAAGGTAGTCCCAGGGGATGGCGCCTCATATCACCAAGTTTCCTTCGAAGTCCTGACTTTCTACCCTAAGATCCAAGAGGTGGTCGAAGGAGAGGTGGTTGAAGTAACCGACTTCGGGGCCTTTGTGAGGATAGGTCCTACTGACTCACTACTCCACATCTCCCAGATAATAGATGACTACGTAACTAGTGACACAAAAAGGGGTGTTATCACAGCTGCGCAGACAAAACGCACCTTGAAGGTGGGCTCGAAGATACGTGCGAGGATCACTGCGATAAGTCTCTCACGTGGGGAGTCGATTGGTAAGATAGGGATAACGTGTAGGCAGCAATACCTTGGGGGTTTGGAATGGATCGAGGAGGACATCAAAAAAGCTGAAAGGACAGAGGGTTGAGGTAGATGCCTAAAGAATTGGCTTGCAGAAAATGTAAGGCTTTAACTTCAGGGAAGGTCTGCCCTGTCTGCGGTTCAACAGACCTCACATCTAGGTGGTCGGGGTTAATAGTCATACTCGACCCAGATAAGTCTAAGGTCGCCCAAATTTTAAACATAAAGAGCAAAGGGAGATACGCTATTGAAGTGAGTTAATTGTGCGTGTCTGGCTTCTAACAGAGGATGTCGCGAAGAAGCTGAAGGCTCCATTAGGTGTCCTGATACCGAACGATAAGGATAAAGGTTTAAAGGTTCTCTCAAGCACACCAGACTGTGGTCTGATAGTATCGGTTGGCGACGCGACACTCGACTTTCTTTTGTCTATTAATATCGTCCCCGACATCCAAGTTGTTGACGCAAAAGAAATGCGAGTTCATCGAGTAATGCCTAAGCCTGCCCACACTACGACCCTTTACACGAAGAACCCTAGAGGCACGATCTCTGAAGAGAGCGTTGACGTATTCAATAAGGCTCTCTCTTTGACCAAGCCGGTAAGGATCGTTGTTAAGGGAGAGGAAGACCTTTTAGCTTTGGTTGCGATAATCTTCTCACCAATAAACTCCTGTGTCTTATACGGGCAACCCCAGGAGGGTTTGGTCTTAGTTAAGGTTGAAAGTAATATCAAAACTTACTGCCAAAGAATCTTCGATTCTATGATGCAGTGGGATGCGGTATAGAGTATGAAAAAGCTTAATTTACCTCCTATAACACCCTCTGTCAGACGGCTATGTCAGAGTTGAATGTGATCAGTAAGGTGGAGAACCCTTTGCTGGAAAGAGTTGAGGTCAATGCTGTTGTAAAGGTGGGTGCTTCAAACTTGAGCAGGAAGCTTGCCTCACAGATGCTGGCTAAGGAGTTCGGCGTAGATGAGGGTTTAGTAATCCCGATTAGTATTAAGACGTTCTGCGGTAGACGTGATGCTATAGTGCATGCATATGTCTACAAAGATTTGAGAAATGCGAGAACACAGCTTCCAAAACACTATTTTACACGTCTTTTAAGCAGAGAAGAACGTGAGAAGTTGAAGAAGGAGAGCGCCAGCAAGAAGGCTGAGAAGAAGCAGGCCGCTGCTCGAGGAGGTAAGTAGAGTTGGGTGAAAAAGGATCTAGTAAGGCTCCAAAGGGTGTGTGGAGCCTTTATAAGATCGAAGATGGAAAGATCGTGTCTAAGAGAACGGACTGCCCAAAGTGTGGAAGGGGTGTTTTCCTAGCAGAGCACGCTGATAGGTATACATGTGGGCGATGCGGTTACACCAAGTTTAAAGCATAAAGTTATCGAAGGGCTTCATCCAAAGACGAGTTTATCGCCTTAGAAACCTTTGGTGTAACTATCGGCTTAAAGATTATGCTGTACTTCGTCTGCTTAACTCTCTCAAGGTCTTCTCTCACGCCATATCTTAGGTAGCCTCTGGAAAATAATGAGACCACCTTCCCTGCAGCGTCTACGTCGAATGTGAACGCAAGAGAATAGTTCAAGAATTCTGCAAGGTCCCATGTTTTATCCCCTCCAAACTTGGCTTGTTCTAAGTCTGTGAAAAACAGCCCTTTTTCAGTGAATATCATGTTATCGGGTTTAGAGTCTCCTAAGGTTATCCCTTTAGAATGCAGCCTCCCTATTTCCTGTCCTACCTGTTCGACAACTTCGTAAAACTTTCGACTTATGGCGTTGCTCAAGTTTTCTCCGTCGACGAAGTCGGTGACAAGCTGTACCCTATCCAAGTCTAACGCGTAGACCTTTGGCGCGTTAAACCCATTTCTTTTAAACGCCAAGTTCATATGATACTCGTTTGAAAGCCTCCTTAGAGGCACAAACTCAAACCTCTTATCTGTTAACGTAGCAAGTGCCAAGACGGCCCATTTTATGTTTCTAGGGTCCTTAAACTTCTTTACAACCACTGTGTAAGTTTTCCCATCTGCTTCGAAGATGTACTTCTGCGCCACGTTGATTATCTTGTCCAAGTCATTTCCACCGATCTTTTGAGTCCTGTAGGTGAAGTCGCCTGTGATCCCAAGTACTTCTGCCACCCTTCTGACCCACGTCCTCTCGTTGACCAAGAGCGCCCCCTCGGGTACCTCTAAATACTTTGACGTGGTCTTCAAGTCTTTGAGAGGTGACAACTTGCTCTGCCTTTTAATCTTCGATTTAAGCTCACTTAGTATGATGTTGAATCCAACCCTTCCTGAGTATATGTGTGTCGCATAAGATTTTAGGTCTCTCCTCGTCTCTTCTACAGCCGCCTTCAGCTTTCCCACCTTATTAAATGTCTTCACATCGGAAACCTCTATCCTGTTTTGGTGAAAAGAGATGCTGTCGTTTTCTCTTACAAGCTCTTCAGCCGCCCTTCTGAAGCCTTCTAATGTGAAATCAAGGTTTCGCCTTCTTAGCGGTTCACCGTAGGTCTTCGTGTAGCTGTATAGTGCGGGTGGGTAGAAGAGGGCTCTCCTTCTCAGTTTCTCAAGGGGAAACTTCACAACGTCGAGTAATGGTTGATATTTCCCGTTGAACTCCATTAATATCTCAAGTATTACCCTCTTCTTGTATTCGACCTCTATCTCACTGAGAAACTCTTTCCCTATCAAAGGCTCGTAAATGTTCAAGAACCTGCCTGAAACGAACTCCCCTAATCCAGACTTATTGATATCGTCAAGGAGCATCTTCTTCTCTATTGTGAGAATTGAGCACATAATAGGCTCTCTTACGTACTTATACCCGATTTTCGCCATGTAATCCTTTAGGACAACTATTATGTCGTAATCGCTGTCCGGTCGGGCGTAACCTGCTGCGCAGGAGCCGTAGATGCAGCATGCTACGACGTTATCTTCCCTGTACTCCCTAAAAATTAAGTCCAAAATCTTTCTCTTTACTTCGTATTCAATAACCATGTTCAGCTACACTATGCCAGACTTTTTCTCGATCTCCCTTATCCTTAAAAGAAGGATTGGGTCGAACTTGATCGATAGAATCATATTGACCGGGATCCTCACAACGTTCTCTTCTGGTGGAAGCTCCATTACAGGTTTTCCCTTATTTATCCAGTTGCTTAATGTCTTCTCTTTTAGCTTAAAGTCTTCAAACCCGTCTGCAAACTTCTTTTTGATGTTTCTGACAAGTGTTCTATCGGAATAGACGTATTCTGGCTTTATTGCTCTTCCCATGTCGGAGTACATGGCTTCGAACGTGCTAGTGGAAACCTCATCCGATATCATCTCGAACTTCGACATCCTCCTAACTAGGTCGATGTAATGTAATAATTCGTGAGCTAAGACCGTCTTTAACGTAGACTTCGTAGAATACTTTAGAAGTGCCGCCGTAACTTGTACAGCGATATCCAGCCCAGAAGGGGAGGTGTAAGGAAGGGTCCTAGCGTAGTATACAGCTACCCCTCCAGGGCTACCAGAGTAGATCGGTAGAATCGGCTCGATATAGTATTCAGGATACTTCAGGTTGGAGGCGTCTTCTACTTCTTGAACACACTTCTCCAAGACCTTCACCCTCTCCGCGAGTGTGGAGAGGAACCTTCTTTCGAATAGTTTCTGTATCTTGGGGTCCTCGAACCTGAATAGCCTGTTCAATCTTCTTCCATCTAACACTATAAATGACGCATCTATAAAATTATAGAAAGACGCTTCCAGCTAACTATGAAGTGATACAGGACTTCCCCACTAATACCTTGATGGGAGTGTTCCGTACTTGTTCTACCAACACCTGTATACTATTTTATCAGGCTGAACTTTCTCGTCGTGGTCTTCTTCTTGAGTTGAATGAACGTCTCGGTGTGGTTAACACCAGGCAGTATCGCGATCTTCTTGGAAACGACGCTATACAGGTCCTCCAAGTTCCTAACATGCACTTCAATTAGCATGTCAAACCTTCCGGTGACCTCAGAGACTAGAACCACCTCAGGAATCTTTGAAATCTCCTCAGCAGCCTTCTCCCTCTCCAACGACTCCACGTTAACCCCTACGAAGGCTTTTACATTAAATCCCAACGCTTCCTCGTTCACCTTTATCGTCATCCTTTGGATGACGCCCTTCCTTATCAGCCTCTTCACCCTGCTGTAGACCTTAGACTGTTTGACACCAAGCTTCCTAGACAACTTTGGAATTGAGGAGCCTGCGTTTTCGTATAGTTCATCCAAAATTTTTAAATCAAGCTCGTCTAACTTCTTCATATTAACCGCTTTACCATAATAAAGGGTAAAATATAAACAAAACGGTTTAAAAAACTAAAAAAGAAGTCAAGAGAACTGCTTTTTATCTAAATCCACTTTACCGCCTAAACCTCGGGTAAAGAGCACTTATACCATGACAAAAGAAGTTTGCCCATTAAAAGGGGTAGACAACTCGTCCATAAAGCTTATATACCGAAATCTCCGTCTCAAAACTACACGAAAAGGTGTAAAGACTAATGAGTAAAATAAAGACAACCATATTGCTAACAATACTACTCGCTTCCACATTTACGGCATTTCTACCATTCGCAAAGGCGTCGACAGGCTACATACGAATAGACTACCCTACTCCTGTTCCACCTGATATTGCTGCAGGAGGAACAGTTACACTGAACTTCAGCCTAGTAACTTTCTCTGGTGGACAGTTCTACTTAGTTTGGAGCTCAGATGGCTTCTCGCAGATCTCATCCGGAGACTTCAGATTCAGTCCAACATTTAACGTAGCTGATCTACACGCCTCTACCAATAAAACGGTCGACGACTTTATCATAGGCAATAACAGGGTTACCGGCCCGATACCCACCGACATCGCTGGAGGGCACTACTATGTCAAAGCATTCGACGGTTCGTCAACATCGGTTGCTGTCACCAGCGATTACATCAACGTTCTACCAGCATTCGAGGTCGTGCCAGCAGAAGGGCCTGGAGGCTGTAACATACAGTTGAAGGGTTACGCATGGAGTGCGAATGCCAAGATAAATCTAAGTTACTACGACCCTATTGAAGACGATTGGTTCACTATCAAAGACTTGCTTCAGGCAAACTCCCTAGGACAGTTTGTATACAACATGACAGCACCAGACCTAAAACAAGTTTTGCCTAATGGCGAAGTTCCAATTGACTGGGACCAAATCACTTTCCAAGCTGTAGACAATGAGACTTCCTACACTCTCTGGTTCGACTTTAACGAATATCAGAGGGGTCTGATGCAGGTTGATGCTCAGATAGCGGATTTTGAAGGTGGCTATTTATATGGAAATGCGACAGACTTTACTAGTGACGTGTTGATCGGCGTTGGAGAAAGTTTGATCATCTCAGGCATATACTTCCACCCAGGAAACGTTTCAGTTTGGTTTGACGGTTCAACATATCTTGGTACTGCGACAGCGAACCAAACAGGCTTCTTCAATACCACAGTAACCATCCCGATTGCATCTGTTGGTGAACACTACATCAAACTCAAAGATAAGAATATTAACTTCGTTTTCTGGATATGGGTGACACCTACTTTGGTATTGGAACCTGAGGAAGGGCCTGTAGGAACAGTGGTCACTGCTAAAGCATACGGCTTTCCAGAGAATGAAGCCATCTTCATCTACTGGTATGAAATCGAGTTAGGTGATGGTACATACTTCTGGATGGCAAACGCAACAACTGGCTCTGATGGTCAGTTCAATGTCACAGTAAAGTTCACAGTGCCTCACACATATGGTGGCGTCCACTATGTGTACGCTGACGAAGTATACTACGGTGAAGAAACCTCGTCCCTTAGTGCTATTGTTGATGACGCGGAATTTAACGTATTACCAACTTTAACGATCACTCCAAGCACCTTCACCAATGACGGTTCATTGGTGACAGTTAGTGGTACAGGCTTTGATCCAACAATAGGCTACACGCCTAACATAGACAACAACTATCTAGGTGTAGACCCCCAGAACTGGGACTACCCATCATCGGTATACGCTAACGCGACAGGTGATTTGGAGCTGAAGTTCGTAGCCGCTGGGTTCGCAGCTGGTAAGCATGTGTTCTCGATGTACGCTGGTGGTGAACTGGAGCCATCGTTCATTCTCTTCACAGTAACAGGTACTTCACCAGACACTCAGGTGATACTCGCTAAACTTAACGCGACATCGGTGGATTTGAGTGCGAAGTTGACCTCGCTTACGAACTCTGTAGGGTCTCTATCATCTGCGGTCAGCGCTCTTAACTCCTTGCTATCGAAGGGCATCTTGGACATCAGAAACGACATAGTCGGTGTGAAGAACGACGTTGCGATGCTCTCTGAGACTACGACAAAGGGCTTTAACAGCGTAAACAGCGCGCTAGGAACATTAAGCTCTGGAATAAACAGCCTAGGTCAGCAGCTATCTGGTAAGATAGACAACGTGGGCAACAGCGTCAACAACGTAGGCAAAGCAGTAACAGACAACGCTAACGGCATCATGTCCGCAATACAAAGCCAGCAGACAGCTCTATCACAGGATATCAAATCGTCAGTCGGCGACCTATCAACATTCCTGATCATAATCGGCATACTAGCAGCAATAATATTGGTTGTTGAAGTAGCAATTTTGATAAGAAGGCTATCATAGAAAGTAGCCTTCAAATCTTTCTTTTTTTTAAACTCTTAATGGCATGGTATCTAATAATATAAATGATGCAGACGTCCCAAGAAAAGTATATCTTCTCTAGCATTGAAATAACACGGAGAAAGATAGAGCCCAGTAGGGCCGTAGACCACTTTATCAGAAAGATTGGAATCTTTTACTTTATGAGAGCGAAAGTTCAACATGAAAAGCCTTTATACTGTGATCTATGTCCACTTAAGGACATTTCGATAAGAGAATGGATTATGAACTTTGGTGGTTACTATAAATTATGTACCTGCTCTTTCAGTCTCTAGCTCAAGCTTCATTTCATTTCTAATTTCTCTCCTTGATGAGCTCCTATCAAACCACATACTTTCTTACGAACTCGCTCATTCTGGAACATAACTTGTTCTCCTATACCAAAAAAGGATTTCTTATCTACGTGTTTATGAATCTTAGCTGGCAGAAGCTCCTCAAGTCCCTGAGTTTTATCTTCAAACAGGAAAACTCCAATGCCTTTCTCTTTACATATATCAATATGTTTATTCAAATTTCTACTCGGTGGTACCATGATGTAGACTTTATTAGCGCATTTAAGAATACTTTCTGCTTGTTGTATCACATGTTGTATTCTTGAGGAAATTTTGCCTTTCTTTGCTTCAAAGGCGATTATTTGGGATGCAACTGGCTTTGTTACCCCTCTTAATCTCCACCATACCTTTTTTCCTCTAAAAGACTTTGACCTAACATATTTCCATTCCTCTAGACGTTTAAGGTTTCTACCAGCTGTCTTTATTTTGACTTCGGTCTTAATCTCATTATAGAGCTTTTCAGAAACTTTTTTGGTTGTTAAATATTTAGGAGCAGTTGGCAAAACGAAAAGAAGACAAACATATATCCATTTAGACAGCCAGGGAGAAGAATCCTTTTTCCGACTCCTAAGTATATTTCTACTAGGTTTAATGGCCACAACATCGATTTTACGATATATACCCTTTCCTTTTTCTATAACCGCCTCTCTAAGAGGTATGAAACCCATCATTCTACAGTACTGTAGAATAGCTGTATGCATCCCGTACTCAGTTTTCCACTTTTTTCTTGTAACCTTTAATCGTCTCCTAGCCAACTTCTATTCTTTACTCCTTTACTAGGTTATAATTCTATTATTTATTTATATTGAATAAATTATAACCACAGATACGGTCTTTGAGTAGCTTAAGAAAATATTTCATCCATGACAAATTAATATATTTTCATAGATCCTCTCTCAAAAGACTTCTTTGCCTTCATCCAAATCTTCTGTCTCGTAAAAGGAAACAAATATTCATCTCTAACTTCACAATAAAGATCATAGATGGCCTTAGTCCAAGGCTCATATCTTCCATTGAAGGGTAAAGCCACTAGCCTAACTAATCCATTTCTCTTAGCAGTCCTAACAGTGAATATTGCAGCTTCCTCTTCTATGGGTCCAAGCTTGAATGTGTCTATTCTGACCTCTGCGCCTTTTGGTCCTCTTGGCTTCGTCCTCTCATCTCCAGGACTAGCATAGCCTACAACCTTTGAGATTCTTCCTACGGAATACCAGTCAACTTCTTATCTCCTTCCGTGTACTCGGATAAAACCTGTCTCAATTCATTTGCTATACTAATGTAGTCAACTATCAAACCGCCTGGTTCGTCCTTGTAGACTCTGTTAACTCTGGCTATTGCCTGCATCAGTCCATGTCCACGCATTGGTTTGTCAACATACATGGTGTGTAGGGATGGAACATCGAATCCTGTTAGCCACATATCTCTAACAATAACTATTTTCAGTGGATCATTTGGATCTTTGGAGAGTCTTTGAATTGTCGATGTCTTTACCCAAAAAGTCTTTAAGACGATCAAGTACTTTTTTCTCGTTATCATTTAGTGGAATATCTTTGATATTTAGCATACCAAGCTCCTCTGCGGCAAAGAGTACCCTACTCAAAGAAGGGGAATACGGCCCTCTAAAATACCAACTAAACGAAAAGCCACAATCTAACCCTAACTCCCTTGCCAAGTACACCAATTTCTGAAGTTTTAATCGATTATCAAAATCCGCGATTCAGACTTTAGCAATAGAATTTAGGAAAGATACGACCTCTTGTTACTTTCTTCCATCAATCGCTATTTTCTACCATTAACTTTATATAAAAACACCTATGCAACCCTTCGAAGAAGTCATCTCTAATGTGTTAGTTGATTCTTGGACTCGCTAACCAATCTCTTTCTCTGAACTTTTTATCCTTATGATATCTGTCTCACACTCACACTTTTGCATAAGAGCATTTTTATATAATCTTTCTATATGCAATAAAAACTTTTTATATAGAATTTTTATATCCACTCTCTTAGGTGCAACATATGGGAAGAATAGCGATCCTAACCGGTTTCTCTCTTCTAGGTTTTGCAGTGGGGTTTATCGCGTATCTCTTAGCTCCTGATGTGATACAGTTTTTGGTGAAGGCTCTTCCGATGATATTTTCCAATGAAGCAATAGCTGGTGCTTTCCTATCAGGGCTGGCGGGAGCGATAATCATGGACATCACGATAATACTTTGGTCATACCTATCAAAGTAGTTAGGAGAGAGGCTTCTTTTCTATTTTTGCTTGGATCACATGTTTTCCTTCAGTGGGTATGCTGGTGTTTTGAAGCACCTTGAACGTGAGCTCGTTTCTTCTCGCAGCACCTGAGAGCGCGAATAGCCATATTGTAGCTGGGAGCCCCTTCGAAGTCATAGGCGCCTCTAAAGTGTAAAGCCTGGTGAGAGGGTCGTACCTTGTCGAGGAGTTTCCTCCTAAACTTTCTGACATTAAGGCTGATATCACGGGTTGCTGTATCTCAAAGGCCTTACTGAACAAGTCCACTTGGAGAGAAGTGGCTAAATTGTCAACGAACCTCTCCCCGATTTGATAAAGTGTCTCCTCATCTAAGACCGTTTCAGCGACCGCTTGAACGAAAGCCTCGTAAACCTTCTCCTCACCAGAGTAGAGGTTGATAAGGTCCTCCCCACCAAGTTGAATTATCTGAAATGCCTTCTTCCAGTTAAGTGACCTTCTATAAAACCCTACAATAACTTCCTTTGTAAGCTTGCAAACCCCTCTATCTTCTATTTCAGTTATCCTCCCCGACTCCTCTAGAAGTACTGTCGTGTTCTCGTCGAAGACCATCACGTTCGCTTCAATACTTTTGCCTGCTACCCTTATATCCACCTTTGAATCGAACGCCTCCAACGTTTTCTCATCGTTGTAGGTCCCTATCACTATCTTCACGTTAGCCTCTTTAGAAAGGCTGTTCAAGAGTTCTATGTTCGCAGCTATAACATTCAATCCCCACCAGTTCAAGCATGCAAAGAGGCTTCTTGTTGTATTGGAAAGCAACTCCGTAAGCCTCTTCTCAAACATTTTAGGGTTGTACACCCTATATTTTCTCTCCTCGCAGCCCGTGAACAAGGGGAGGTCCCTTCGTAGCTCTTGCATCTTCTTGAACGCGAAGATCATCCTCTTAAACCTCATCTTCTCCTGGTTAAGCCTCTTCGCGAACACGTCCTCAGGCACAACCGGCGCGCAGAGCACAGGTTCCTTCCCCAACATCTCAACAAGTCCCTTTCCCTTTAAGGCCTTTACAACACCGTACACCTTCGTCCTTGGCACACCTGACCTAATTGAGATATCCTTTACCTTTAGCTGGCCAAACTTTAGCAGAGTAATGTAGACTCTTGACTCGTACTCGCTTAAACCAAACTCCTCTAAAGAGATATTCTCATCGCCTATGCCCGATACTGTCACCGTTACCTTTGTCACCCCGGTTACAGCTAACACGGTAACATATAGAATAATAATGGAATGTTAGAGATTTAAGACTCAGTGGTAAAAAATGTCTAACTTCGGACAAAAATGGGTTAAGGAACAAAAACCAGGTATGGGTGATAAGGTTAGGGAGGCTATAAGGCCTTCTGGTCCGCTAAAACCGAGATTAGAAGACGCTATACGGGCTATACAGACCCAAATCGCTCGACTTGACGCTACTGCTACAAAGTTAAAGGAGAGGGATGCTGCGATATTCAACAAGGTCGTAACCGCTATTCAGAAGCATGACACACAGCACGCTAGCGTTTACGCTAACGAGCTTGCGGAAGTTCGTAAAATGAACAAGATGGTTACCTCATCAAAGCTTGCTCTGGAACAGATCGTGCTAAGGCTAAACACTGTAACAGAACTAGGGGATATAGTGGTTACTTTGGCTCCTGCGATGTCTGTTATTAGAAGCGTTAAATCTGGCATAATAAGCGTACTACCTGAGGCAGAAAGGGAAATTAACGAGATAAGTGGGCTACTAAGCAGCATACTAGTTGACGCAGGCCAAGTAAGCGGGTCAACACTGAACTTCGAAGCCGCCAACGAAGATGCAGAAAAGATACTTGCAGAGGCCTCGGCAGTAGCAGAACAAAGAATGAAAGACAAATTCCCAGAGCTTCCCACAGGCGTTCCTACAGGAGAATCAACTTTCACATAAGCACCTTAGGTTGAAGACGGTTTGCTCGAACCTGAAGAGGGTTTGGTAACCGTCTTCTCCACGTCTTGTTTTTTTGGTGGTTTGGTTGAACTGGAGAATTTGGAGGAGCAACAGTAGTACGAAATCTACGCGTGAACGTATTGTAGAAGCTATGCGTTCTATTGAGGTTTATAGAAAGGAACTTGATAGCATAAAAAGGCGCCTCGAAACGAGGCGTGAAAAACTTTTCAATTTAACAGTTAAGGCGTTAGAAGCAAAGGACCAGCTTCATGCCAAAGTTTATGCGACTGAGCATGGGGAGCTTAAACGCGTTATAAAGGTGGTTACTATGAGCGAATTGGCACTCACGCAGATAGTGATACGCCTCGAAAGTATTTTAGACACTGGAGATGTCATCGCACAGGTTTCGTCAGCTTTCCGTGTCGTTAAGAAGACAGGGGAAGAGATCAAATCCATTATGCCTCAACTGGAGAGTACACTGCAAGAAGTGAACAACGTTTTAACCGACACCATGGCTAGCCTGCAACAGGTGAGCCCGGAGAGTTCTATTGTGTTAGATGTGAGCCAGGGGGAAGAAATACTTGAATCTGCGAAGAGATATGTTGAGGAAAGGATAAACACCTTAGAAGAGCCAATACCTGAGACGATACAGGTGAGCCCAGGTAAGTATTCGCTTGATAAGATCCAAAATATAGTTCTACTGGCTACTGGAGAGGACGATGAGGAGCCCTTTAAGGCGACGCTTCTGAACGCCCCCCACCCTAAACCAGACCAAGCGGATCTAGACGAAAGAGTTTTAGACTATGTAAAGGTAAATGGGACGTATAATGTCATTGAAATCGCGACAAGCCTCGGCGTCCCTGTTGAAAAGGTTGAACAGTCGATTTTCCGTTTAGCTTCTGCCGGGAAAATTAGAATGGGAGATGATTGAATTTGAGTAATCAAGCCGCAAAGGAGCTCGAAGACTCAGCGTATAGTTACGCATCCCAAGCGATAAAGATGGATTCACAAGGCTCTTATGGCTCTGCGATAACATACTACCAGAAGGCCATTACCACCTTGATTAGACTAGCACAGCTTTATCCAGACTACAAGCTTAACAGGATGTACCTTGAAAGGGCTGCTGCCTATCAGGAAAGAGTGAAGGCGTTGCAGGCTGCGAGGGGAGCAGCACCAACTATTGAAGAGACAGGCGATGCTTCTGGGCCGAACCCCACACCATCGGTGAGGCCTGTTGAAACCCTGAAGGCGACCTTTGACGAGCTTATAATAAAGGAAAAACCTAATGTAAAATGGGAGGAAGTGATAGGGATAGACGACGCGAAAAGGGCGATAAAGGAGTCCATAATATTCCCTGTAAAAAGGCCTGACCTCTTTCCTTTAGGTTGGCCTCGTGGAATGCTCCTCTACGGCCCTCCAGGCTGTGGCAAAACGATGCTCGCCGCTGCTGCTGCTAGCGAAATTGAAGGTTACTTCTTAACTGTTGACGCTGCTTCAATTATGTCTAAGTGGCTTGGGGAAGCGGAAAAGAATGTTGCTAAGCTCTTTAACTACGCCCGTAAACTCTTAGATGATAATGGTCCTGTGTTGATCTTTATAGACGAGCTGGACTCACTTTTGGGGGCGCGCTCTCAAGAAGTTGGTGGGGAAATAAGGGTTAGAAATCAGTTTTTGAAGGAGATGGACGGTATTATGGACAAGGGGAGGACTCTCCAACTTTATGTGATAGGTGCGACGAACAAACCTTGGTCCCTGGACTCGCCATTTTTGAGACGTTTCCAAAAGAGGATATATGTTCCACTACCCGATCTTAAGGCAAGGCTTGAAATGTTTAAGCTCTACACTGCCCCTCTTAAACTCGATGCAACTGTGGACCTTAATCAACTCGCAAAACTCACAGAAGGATACTCTGGAAGCGATATAAGAGATATATGCCAGTCTGTTCAATTAAGGGTTGTATCCGAACTTTTTGAGTCGGGTGCTGCGGTTGATAAGAACTCTCAAACCAGGGAGATTAAGATGCAAGACTTTAAGGAGGTCTTGAGGTTTAGGAGGCCCAGTGTGTCCTCTGAAATGTTACGCGCTTACATCTCTTGGACTGAAAACTTTAAAGCTCTATAACGGATGGAGCCTAAAAATAATTTTCTAAGGGGTTAATCTTCTAGGGTCTCTTGGGTAAAGAATCGCCTCTCTGATGTTCTTTATGCCTGTGATGACCATTAGAAGCCTGTCTACTCCAAGCCCCCACCCTGAGTGAGGTGGCATCCCGTAATCAAAAGTTTGTATGTGTGACCTAAATTCTTCTAAATTTAGATTTGAGCCTTTAAGCCTCTGGATAAGTTCCTCCTTATCGTTTACCCTCTTTCCTCCTGAAGCCAATTCTAGATAACCGTACATCAGGTCAAATGATTTGGATACCTTGTCATCCCTTCTCTCTATGTAGAAGGGTTTTATTGCTAACGGCCAGTCGTATATAAAATAAAAATCGTTATAGATCTTCCCCAACCTCCTCAAGTCGTTAGTTTCTAGGTCCTCACCCCACTCTATTCTTTTCTTTCCCTTCACCTTCTCTACCGCTTCAGTGTAGGTTATCCTCTTAAACGGTCTTGTGGAAGGAGGGAGTGCTTTACCTAGGACCCTTAGCTCTTCCTCGTTATCTCTTCTAACGTCCTCTATCACTCTGCATACGACCTCCTCGGCTATTTCCATCGCTTCAAATTCATCGATGTAAGCTGCCTCCATATCTAAGCTCGTGAATTCGCAGACGTGACGGAGTGTGTTAGACTTCTCTGCTCTAAAGTACTGTGCGATTTCAAACACCCTCTCAAAGGACTCTGTAAGCTGTTCTTTGTAAAGTTGTGGGCTTTGGGCGAGGTATGCGTTTCGTTTAAAATATTTGAGGGTAAAAAGGTTCGCACCCCCTTCAGCTGCTTGGCCAATAAGCTTCGGTGTGTTAACTTCAATAAAGCCTAAACTGTAGAACGTGTTCCTTATCGACCTGAGGATCGTGTGTCTTATCTTGAAGATCGCAGATGTTTTCGGGTTTCTGAGGTCTAAAGCCCTTGCATCAAGTCTTTTATCGAGGCTCGAAGACACTCTTCCAGTTGGATCTATTGGGAGTGGTGGATGCGCCTGAGATAGTACTTTGAACCCTCTTGCTAACACTTCCTTTAAAACGTTCTTTGACCTACTTGCTTTGACCTCTCCAACTATCTCCACTATACTTTGTCTGTTAGTTTCGTTTCCTGCTCTAAAGACTTCTTCCCCGACAACACTCTTGTTTAGGACGGCCTGCGCTAGTCCAGTAAAGTCCCTTACTGTTATGAAACAGATCCTCCCTAATGGGCGTATGTCCTCTACCCACCCCCTTATTGTGCAAAGTTGCCCATCGTTAGCCTGAGGCACCTCCTTTGCGTATAACCTCTTAGGCAGTTGTTCTCCGCTCATACTCTATCATCACATCTAACCCTCTGAGGGTCTTCAAGACCCTCTTTATAACCTTCTCATCGATCTTTTCTTCCACACCTCTGAAGGATGGTAATATGACCTTCGTAAGCTTGCTTCCATCAGGTAGCCATATCATGTTCACCGTCAAGACCCTAACTGGGTAGAAGACTTCCTCAAGGAGCTTTCTATCAGTAATGTCTGCCTCAAAGAGCCAGACCTTAGTCCCAAACGCTCGGTTAATCGATTCTATCGATTGAGGACTTGTTCTTAGAATTTTTAGATTCCCACTCCCTAAAAGTAGAATCACCTCTCCATTAGACTTAAGAGCTTTGACAAGAGTCAACCTGTCAATGACTTTATCCCTTTCAGCTAGCTTTGTAAGCTTAACAGATGAGTCGACATCTAATTGGGAGATCTGCCCTGACTTTAGTTTTTTGCTGTCTTCAGGGCATAAAGCTCCTGTTTTCGCGCAAAAGTTGCATATGGGTGTCTTCAAATATAACCGTTAAAGTTAGATTTCTAATAGTAAATAAGACTTTTGATTCTAAAAATAAAAAATTTGGGCCGGCTTACCCATTTACTTACCTATCTCGATAAGTATCGAGCTTACGTTGCTCATTGTGCCGGTTTCCGAATTTTTAACCTGCTCAGTATCTATAGAGATACTTTTCACTTTGACGTCGGTTGCAAATCTCTTCATAAGAATCTGTGCTGTGTCAACTGCTTTTGAAATCGCCCTTCCTCTTGCTTTAAGTGTTATGGAAGCGGAGCCGTTTTGAATTAGAGTGAGACAGGCCAAAACATAGTTCATTACCGGTTTTTTTCCAATTAATACAGTGTTTGTTTCTGACATTTGAATCGCCGTTGTTCAACACCGATAAAGAAAACCCTTCGTTTATATATGTTATGGTTGAAAGAAGGTGTTCGAGTCTGTTGAAAAGCCTTGCAAATAGTTTCTCCTACCTACCTAGTTCAATCCCAGTAAAAAAGATAAAAAGCCCAGAATCAACCATCTTGTGGATGATATAGTATGCCAATCACAGATGCTACAAAGAAACAGATAGCTCAGAAGAGACGCCTTTTCTTTAAAATCTGCTTAAAGTGTGGTTCGAAAAACAGCTTTCGAGCTGAAAGATGTAGGAGATGCGGATCTAAGGCTTTAAGGACAAAGAATAGGCAGGTAGGGCCTAAAAAGTAGGATGTAATGCTTTAAGACGGGCCAGTGGTCTAGACTGGTAGGACGAATCCCTCACACGGATTAGGTCGTCGGTTCAAGTCCGACCTGGCCCGCTCAAATCGTAAGCACATAGAACTTGGTAGCATCTGAGGATTCTGATGAGTTTATACGGAGCTGGTCTGCCTTTGCGTGTTTGAGGGAATAAAAGTTATATCTAATGAGACCTACGCCATTTAACTATATGGGGTGGTATTAAGCCAACTTCATAAAGTGAATGGAATGCAAACTTTATAAGTAGAATGTTTAACCTTAAATTATATGATGCAACATCATAACCCTGAGCTGGAATCAGCTCGGACCCTCGTGTTTGTGGCGTGGATATTTGCCATACTGGGATTCATAGCCGACGTAATCCTACTAATTCTACTGTGGTGGACCATAGTAGGTGCAATATTTCCGATTATAGGGATATGGGTGTTCTTCAGAATAAATAATATAAAAACAGCTGTAGACAAGGGGGATGTGGAAACCGCATCGAGACTAAACACGACCATTTTCGGTATCATAGCCATCTTCTTTGGTGGGGTAGTGCCAGGAATCTTACTTCTTGTCGCTAAAGGGAACATAGACAGGGCTGCATCACAATGGATATCTAAGCCTCCGACACCACCAAGCTCACCCCCAATCACTGAGATATATTGTACCCATTGTGGGGCAAAGAACTCTGTTGACTCTACGTATTGTAAAGCATGTGGTAAAGAACTTAAGAGATGATTCTTGGTTCTTCAGCGTAGCTTGTCAATTAGCACAATAATTTTTTTTTAAAAAAGATAATTATAGCAAAGATGATTAGGTGTCTCAATTAAACTTAAATAAGCCATTTTTTATCCCCACACTAGGAAAATGTCTACCTTTATTCCGACAAAATTCTTCTTGACGAAGGGGGTTGGCGTGCACAAGGATAAGCTATCCAGTTTTGAGTTGGCGTTAAGGGACGCTGGCATCCAACACTGTAATCTGGTCTCTGTTTCGAGCATTATACCTCCGAGAGCTAAGCAGATTTCAAAGAAAGAGGGGTTAACTTACCTTAAGCCTGGCCAGATAATATTCGTAGTTATAAGTAGGAACGAAACCAACGAACCCAACCGCCTAATCTCCGCGTCAATTGGACTAGCGATTCCTCAGGACAAGAATATGTATGGTTATCTCTCAGAGTTTCATTCCTATGGTATGACTGGGGAGAAGAGCGGTGATTATGCAGAGGACTTGGCTGCTTACATGTTAGCTTCAACTCTAGGGCTTGAAATTGATCCTGATAAAGGCTATGATGAACAGAAGGAGCAATGGCGTATCTCAGGGAAGATAGTCAAGACTTCGAACGTTACCCAGTCTATGGAAGGGGATAAGAACGGTAACTGGACGACCGTTGTAGCCGCTGCTGTGCTTCTACCCTAGGCCATTCTATAATTTTTTATATGCTTCCAGAGAAGCTATGGAGAGTAACATATGCCTAAGGAGATACAGGACCCTAAAGAGTTTGGGAAACTTACTTCTGGAGTTAGTCAAGTTACTATAGTTTGGAGGGACGATCTCGCGAAGGTTAAGGCAAGGGTTGGCTCATACCTCTATACCTGCAAGATGCCATTTGAAATGGTCGAGAAGTTCCTATCAGGCTTTAAAGGCCAAGTTAAGGAGATAAATAAAAGACCTGAGCAAGGAGTAAAGATAAAGAAGTCACGAAGACGGAAAGCAAAACAGGTATCGGAAGGCCAGGAAGCATCCGATGTTTCTCAAGAAGCTTCAAAGTAATCCATATCCCTATCTTCAATGAAATCAAAGCTAAGGCTGCGATCAGAAGCCCACCGCTACTATAGGCTAACCCTACTGAAAGCGAGTAAAATAAGACGTCTCCGAGACCGACTTCGATAGATCCCACCTTCAATAGTAATGGTGCTACAGCCCTCCCATGAGTTGACTGTGAAAGGTGTTTTAGTGGTCCTTTAAAAACATCGTATATGTCGAACAGTGAGAAACCTACCAATAGGACTCCGACAGCGATGTCTGAGAACATGACCTTAATCAAAAAGGCGCTTGACCCTGTCATCCACAAGGATAACGCCATAGAGGATATCTTCCAATTTTTGATAAAGGAGGCGTAGGATGTGATCATAACAATTACACTTACGCCTATAACTACGGTTTCTTGTTCAAAGGTTATTTCTGTGGACAGTATTAGGACGGTGATCCAAACCAAGGTTCCACATAGTATTGACTTGACTCCAGCTACAAAGTACAAAAACTTGATCACCCTCTTTTTGATGGCCCAAACGAAGAGAGAAGAGAAGATCAATGAGATGGCTACTAAATAGAGTGTGTTCCCCATCGCGATAAATGGGTCTGTTGTTTCAGGGATAAGGGGTCCCTGGTACAATGAGTTCGCAAAGATCAGTAAGCTCAGCGTTAAGAGCTCAGATACTAAGACAAGTAATGAAAGTTTGTAGAAGACCTTTAAAGCGCATTCACCTTTTGCTCTTTAACTTTTCCTTACAAGAATTGCACAATAAGGGGAGTTTGTCATCTACCTCCTTAACCGAGTTGGCGAATGACATTATGCAGGTCGGTTCAAAGCAGTGTGTCAAGCCGAGGAGGTGCCCTATCTCATGCGCGCCTTCCTTGAAGATCCTCTCTTCGACGGTCTTCAAACCCAAATGTATTCCTAAAGGTAGAACTGTTAACCGTGCGAAGGATAACACAGACGCCTTTTTTACGGTGTTTGTTACACCGAATACATAATTCATTTTAGGCATCGACATGTCTACGGTCGTGATGCCAAGAACCTTTCCCTTCTTGTCGACATCCCTTCTAGCTGCAATCCTGTCAATAATCATGTCTGCTTTATACTGCTTCCTAGCTACGTCATACTCTTGGGAAGATAGTGAAATGACCTCTAATGAGACATCTGGTTCCTTATCATAGAACCTTATTGCTGCCTCTATTTGAGTCATATACTTGTAACCGTCCATGTTGTATACAGGGTAGACCGCTATCCTCTCTTTATAACTCATATTCTCCACCAGCCTTAGGCGCTACTGCATCTAAGCCAAACTTCTCTTTTATATCTTTTGCAAAGCCTATACAGTTTTCTTCTTCTCCGTGCATTGTAAAAACCTTCGGATTTCCCTTAATCCTTTTTATCATATCAAAAAGCTCACTTCTCCCACTGTGAGATGAAAAGTTGAAGTTTCTAACCTCTGCCTTCACCTTCTGAGGTTTACCGTTAATCAAGGAGATCCTACTTTCTAAAAGCTGTCTTCCAGGAGTTCCCCTAACTTGGTAGGAGACGAAGGAAATCCCGTTTTTTGGGTTCTCGCTTATTTTCTCGTTATAGAAGGCAGCTGCTCCGCCAACCAACATCCCAGCAGGTGAAATTATTACACATCTCTCTCTGACGATCCTTTTTCTATCCTTCCATCCTTCTACCCTCTTTAACCAGTTTAGAGTTCTTGTGAAGAGTTGCATATCTCGAATGTAATCTCCATGTCTCAGGAGGATCTCATTTGTTTTAAGCGCCATCCCATCCATATAGACGTCGTGGTTGAACTTCTCCTTATAAAGCACCATCGCGATCTCTTGAGCCCTCCCAACAGCGAACGCAGGCGCAAGAAGCGTCCCCCCGCCTTCTACAATTTCACGCGCATATTCAACAAAGCTTTTTTCAACCTTCTCTCTGTTGGGATGTTCTTGTAATGCATAAGTGCTTTCAGTCATTAGGACGTCCACTTCTCCAAGATCTATATCTGCTCCCCTTAGAAGGCTGGTCTTCCTGGCGTTAATATCTCCTGTATAGATAACCCTCTTTCCATCTATCTCGATAATGGCTATACCTGCTCCGGGGAGATGTCCGCCCTCTTTAAATGAGATCGAAGCGTCTTTTACACTCACTTTTCTATCGAAAGAAATTGGGTTAAGGTTTTTTCTCATGTTTAAGAGGTCTATGTATTCGTATGGTAGGTAAAAGCCTGAAAGGTTGATAAAGTCTTCTATTAGGAGCTCTGTCAGCTCGAAGGAGAGATTGGTCGTTATCAAAGGTTTAGACTCGTCGATGTACATGAGTGGTACCGCACCTGAATGGTCTAAGTGAGCGTGCGTAAGAATTACACCATCGACATTCTTTGGTTGAACATGTATTGGGAACCCTGGTTCCTCCCTTGAAAGCATCACTCCATAGTCTAGTAATAAATTAGTCTTCTCGCCACTTAAAAGGACACCTGACTTGCCGACTTGTCGAGTGCCACCTAGGAATTTTAATCGCATATCGTTTATATCGACATAGACATCATTTTATACATCTTTAACTATTTCCCTTGCGATGGTAATAAAGGTCTACGTAAATGATGAAAAGTTTGAAGGTTGCTCCTTGATTACTGGTTTCCATGGCATAGGTTTTACTGGGTATTGGAGTGTTAAGTTTCTTATACAGCAGTTAAAGGCGAAGCGTGTAGGCTTTGTTGAAAGCATCTTTTCTCCCCCAATATGTACTATCCACAACAAGCAAGTAGTTACGCCATTTGAACTTTATAAGAGGGATAACCTTGTCTTCTTCAAGGCAGAAGTTTCCCCACCAAGAGAAAAAGAATATAGCTTCTATAGCAAGTTAGCTGACTGGGTAGCCTCTTCAGGGTTTAAAGAAGCTTTCCTAATAGGGGGACTAGACTCTTCTCTTAAAGTCGATAACACTTCCTATCGGATAGTTTACACAAGTAATTACATAGTGCCAGAGGTGTTAAAAGACTCTCTGATCCTTGAAGATGATCGCTTGATAGTTGGACCTATCGCAATTCTCCTAAATCACTTTGAAGCTATAGGCTTTCCTACGGTTTCTGTTCTCTCCTTTGCTGCACAAAACCGTCTCGACCCTAGGGCTTGTGCGGAAGCTCTGTCTGTTTTCTCTAAGCTGTATAATGTTGCGGTCGACCTTAAGCCTTTAATAGAAGGTGCTGAGGCAATAGAAGCAGAGCTCGCTAAGCCTGCTGTTAAGGAAGAGGGGCCTGAGAAGGTCTTAGGGTCGTTCTACTCCTAAATCCGTAAACTCTTTCACAATAAACTCGGTTCGCCTGTCAGTGACCACCCTCTTTTTTTGGACAACCTTCCCTTTAGTAAACCAGTCCACTACCCCTTTATATTTGCCATTTGAATGATCTATCAACAATACTTCCTTAAACTTGTGCCTTGAAAGGAACTGCTTAAACTTCTTTATAGCTACCCTCTCCATCTCTAAATCTAATGGTAAAGATATATCATATTGCGAGAAAGGGTAGATATCGCAGACCTCGATCGGCACTATCGCGATCGGAAGGGGTGCTACACAAAACTGTATTTCTTCAGACCTCGCCCCGATCTTCTTTTCAAAGGCGTTCCTCAGATTATAGAGGAAGGTGTGGTCGTTTGTTTTAGAAAAGTAAACAACTAAAGTTCTTTTATTGATTTTAATGTTTTCCATTATCCGTTCGTAGGCGTTCTCCACCTCTGGTCTGTGTTCGTCAGGGGTGCTGCATAAGTAAAGACCGTAGTTCTTAAAGATAGGTGTTCCCTCTTCAAGGTACTCTCTTATTTTGCTGAAATGCTTAAACGCTGTCCATGTCCTCGGATGCGCCCTTGACTTCGTGGCAACGTACTCCCAAAGCCTTCCTTCGTATATGGCTTGCTTTATGTTCTTGATCTCCTTTGAGAGTACATGTAAGTTGTGTAAAGCTAATAATCTTGTTCTATCTTTACTCTTCTTTAGCTCTTCCACAAAGTATCTTGCACATACCTCACATTCGCAGGGTAGGTATTTGAGGTCATCTAGGTGCCTTGTTCCACTTTCTGTCATGTAAGCCCCCCTTTTTGCGTAAAGTATGTACGATGCAGAATCAAATAAGTCACATCCCAACGCTACAGCTAGAGGGAGGGTTAGGGGATGTCCGGCTCCGAAAAGGTGGAGAGGCCTATCTAAAGGCAGGTTTCTTTTAGCAGCCAGTATCATATGTAAAAGCTGTTCAAAGTCGTACTGCTCCATTACCTGAGTTGGGCTTCCTAATGCGTACACATCGAAGTTGAGCTTGGACATCTCCCTCGCACTCTTCTCAATAAGGTCGTAGAAAACTCCGCCTTGGATTGGCCCAGTCCATAGCACACTCTTGTCTTTGAATAAAGGTACAGATCTGATCGCCGCTTCGATGGTTTTGCTCACCGTCTCTTCTGCTCTCTTCTTATTTCTTGTTAGACCTGTTGGGGTGTCTAATATTACCCCGATGTCGCTTCCTATAATAGTTTCGAAGTTTATTATCTCCTCTGGGGTCGTTTCGACTTCCCCGTATTCAAGTAGTTGGTAGGCCCCAGAGTCTGTCATTATAGTTTTCTTATAATCTAGTAAGTCGTGTACCTCAAATAATTGTCCAACCGCTCTGCTCTTCTTTAGAATTAGGTAGGAGTTCGTCATTAATGCGCTATACCCTATCTTCTCCATTTCACTTGGTTTTACGATCTGGTTAAACGGGTGGATCACTGGAAGAACAGCAGGCGTTTCTACTAAACCACTTTTGGTTTTAAGATACCCGACCCTAGCAGCTAAGTCTGTCGCCCTTACTTCAAAAGTTGGCATCCGATCATTGCCTTTTTGTTGTTTCTCTTAAATATTCTTCGTAGATTTCCCTAACCCTAATAGTTGCTAAACCCGACCCTTCTACCCCTTTTTCTGTAACCTTTATTTTATCCATCACTAGAATCGCCCCTAACTCTTCCATTACCTTAACATTATTCGGGAAGACTTTCTCTAGTCTATTAGCTAAAGCTCTTAGATCGAAGAGTTTTTCAGTTAGCTCTATTTTTTTAACGAAGCTACCGTTAATAACCAGTTTAGTGATATTTTCTTCACCAGCTAAATTACTTAATATTATATTAAGGTCTTCATTTATTCCGGAAAGGTGCCCACTATACTTTGTCCCATCCATGGTTTCGATCAAGACTTTCTTACCTACTAAATTTGCCAACTCTTCCGCAAATTTTTTAGTCGCTATAGAAGACATTTTTACACTCTCTACATTAGCTATTTTCAAGTCGTATTTTAAACTTGTTCATCTCCCTCTCCTCTATTACGTTATGTCGAAATTTTTGTACATGCAATAAAATGGTAAGATCAAAGTGGAGTTAGATGCCATAAGAATACAGTCAAGTGTCCTAGCTTCACATGGAAAGAGAGAACACCTGCCCACTTTGTAGAAGTAAACTCCTTCTGGTAGACTACGAACTAGTTTGTACATCTTGCGGTTATGTGGCACAAAGCGGTCTTGAGACATCCCAAACAGTTTCTAGAAACTACTCCTTAAAAGCAGACCTCTTGGCGCAATACGAGCTTGGGAGCTATATCGGTTCTGTTGACTTGAACTCTAAGGGTGCTTGCCGTCTGAGTATTGGCGAAGGAGAATCGAGTATAAGATACCTTAAAGCCATCTCAGACTACGGGCTTAAGTCTTCAAGAAGTAACGAAGGGCACTCTTGCATGAAGATATTGTCCCGTATCTGTGACAAAGTCGAATTGCCAGAAACTATTTTAGTTCATGCACTTAAACTCTCACAAGATCTTTTGGATGCTAGAAGTAAGGTGAAGGGCATCACCATACCTGCAATATGCCTTTACTCCTTGATTGTTGCCTGCAAAGAGTCGCATATTAACAAAGTTAATACTAAGAAGTTGATGGAAATCTTTAAAGCCTACGGATATCGAATTAGTCTCTCCTCGCTTATCAAAATATCTGCTGAAGTGACTGTTCCAATGGTTCCAAAGTCGTCTGAAGACTATCTCTCAGTAACGATACCAGCTATAGTTTCCAACCCAACAGTGAAGGGGAAAATAATGAAGTACTACCATTCCCCCACAGAATATGAAAGAAAGCTTTACCGTGCTACGATATCGGTGCTCGCTTATGTTGATAAGCGCAGAAGGGGAGGGCATAACCCATACGCGTTGGCCGCTACCTCGACCTACGCCGGCGAAGTTGCTTTGTCGAAAATGGAAAAGCGCCGGCCAATATTTTCTCAACGTGTTGTCTCAGAGTCGGTGGAGGTTGCCGAATACACGATAAGGGAGCAGTTTGGTGAATTTTTCAGAGACGCTCTTCTATCATTCTTGTCGCAGGTTAACTGTTAACTCATAACCTTGATACACAGTTTTACTCATATATGTTCCCCCCAAAAAGCTTTGGATTGTGATTGGCAATGACACTTTATAGAAGACTTTAGCTGTATTATTTTCTACTCGGATTTCTGATAAAGTCACTATAGCTGATTGGCTTTCCTGAACATGGCTGATGGAATTAGAAAGTACACTTTGTAGTTCGTCGCTAGAAGGATTATATTTAACGACTCCTTCTTCGAAGATATCTCTAGCATTATCGATTAATTCAAGGAGCCTTCTGAAGTCCACTGGATAATACGATATGATTTGTTCTCTGCCTATGTATTCTTCTCCAAGGTCATTGGTGATAGAGTAGGATATGTCGATGATGAATGCGGTTCCCTGGTAAACAGGTAGCCCGTTTAGCCTTTTCGTGTAAGCCTCGTCCCCATCGCTGGCAGAGGCCTTTGCTGTGATGTCGATTATGTAGTTATCTGTTTTGTATGCGTTTGTTGTTGTAGTGGTCTCGTTCAAGATGTATGATATCTCATTGTAGCTGATTTCTTGCTTTCCATCTATGTTCTCGTCAATTGTATGCAAAAAGCTGATAGCGGTGTTGACCTCTGATTCGTATAGTTTAATTTCTAAGGTCCTTATTCTCGCTAAGGATTCATAGTAGTTTAAGACCTGCCTCTTGGTCTCAAGTACGATGGTTGAGCAAATTAGAAGGTTAGAAAGCACCATTAACACCGTGAGTGTGTTCAAGATCGCTCTCCTACCCAAACTTCTATCACCAACTTTTTTTCTAATAAGAAGGTTAGACGGCATGAGGCTTTGTTCTTCAGCTTAGGACTATTCGTAGCTACTACTATATCGCCGCTTTCTATTTTTATATAGACCGTGTCCTGAAGCCCATTCTTAGCTAAAAACTCTTCGAGCATTTTACCAGCCTCTCCATTATTTATGTTCTTAACGATCTTTGGCAGGTCATACATTTCTAGAAGTTGCATCACGACCCTTTGTGCTTCGCTTTGATTTTTCGATGTAATCTGGTATTCTCCAACGTTGTAAAGGTAAAGGTTGTTAAGGATGACGGTTGTCAAAGTTATTAGTAATAATAGAGCTGAAACTTTGTCGAAGAACTTGTACAACGACCTAGACCCCCTTATATGAATTGTCTAATATCAACTACAGTATGGAAGATTATAAATGAGAGAATTATAAGAACCGTCGCTAAAACGATTAGGAAAAGGGCCTCCATAGCAACGTCTAACACTTTACTCATATACTTTGCACCAATACTCTGCCTCCAAATTTGGAAATTGATATTTGCTCTCTAAGCTCCATCGATGAGTCATGAAATAAGATTCTGGTGTCGTATACCGATGTTCTACCCCCCTCACTGTTGATTATTATTTTGTTTCCCGAAGTCTTCAAAACCGTTCCTTTTTGAAAGTTAGGTGCAATTAAAAGCTTGATGGTCATGTTCTCTTTTAAAAGTAGTGATGTCTTTTCTATCATCTTCACCAAGGCTTCCTCTCGTGTGTTTACGCATTCCTCGTATAGTTTTTCTGTTAGGGGTGACATTAAGAGAAGGATTAGAACCCCAAAGGTCAGGTAGAGTAAGAAGTCCCATGCGCTTTCAATTGTCTCGTTCGGCGTCTCTCATCACCAACATCACATAGTTCATACGGCGTGTAATCTCGATAACTACCATTTCACCATGTTCCCTTTTATCTTCGATTATTACATCGAAGTCGTAGCTGCCGACATGTATATAATCCCCATCCATTCCCATCTTTACGTTGCCTCCATCTCGTGATATGGATAACTGCTTAGGTAATAGGATGTTAAGAGTGACCTCCTGGCTCGTCGAATAAGCTTTTCTTATGCTGGAATCAATTTCATCTGCAAGTAAAGAATACTGTTCCTTAACCAACTGCCGGCCTATGTTAAAACTTAGATTGTACTGTAAAGGATAAAATGCGGATGCTAAAATGAAACTAATGCCCAAGACGAGGCATTTCTCGAATATTTCCACCATCTTTTTCAAGATAATAGGTCGTTGGCGTATTTAAGCAGCAACATGTTATTTATATTCAAAAGTGTGTACCATGTTCTTTCTGAGCATCCTAAGGCCGAAGAAAAAGTTCATGTTTAGACCCCAGTCTTTATTTCTTGAGCTCTTTGCAGAGCGACTAGATAGAGTACAGGCGATCGAAAGTTACCCAGTGGACGTGTTCGAGGCATCACACGTTATCTTAGATGGTAGGCACTATTATCAAATAACATGTTCTAAAGACTTCTTGGCGTTGATGAAAAAGACAAAAGGCGTCCTAAGTGCGATACCAGACGACCCTCGTATGGTTGAGATCGACGTCATCTCGTTTAATGCGATTCTAAAGCATATATCTGATATAATATCACGACATTTAGACGCATACGATTTAGACAGCTACTTAAAAAAGAAGTTAAGCCTAATCTACGCCTTCGAATTTATGAAGATTTCAAGACTTCTCCCCTTGATCCTAGACCGTAAAGTCCAAGAGTTCTACTCCGACTCCCCCCACTCACGGATATACCTAGATCATAGTGAGTGGGGTCGCTGCCTAACCGACATACAGCTTACTCAAGAAGAAATTCAAGCGATCACCACTCATATGCAGACTTTCAGCGGTTTTTCACTTGATTACTCGTTGAACTCGTTAAAGACCGACTGGCAAATAAACGATCTCATATGTAGGGTCTCACTCGATATCGCCCCTCTTTCAGTGACAGGTTTCACGCTGGACGCTAGAAAGATTTCTTCAAAGGTTTACACTCTCCCTGAGCTCATCAGATCTGACACCATATCGAAGGATTTGGCTATCTTTCTTTTGTTCTTCTTGAACCTCGGACGAAACTTGACAATTATAGGTGAAACAAATTCAGGTAAAACCACATTATTGAACTCCTTAGACCTCTTTATATCGCCGGAAAAGAGACGGGTCTACGTTGAAGATGTTCTAGAATCGATGAACTTGATTCGTTACAACTACCATCAAGCAAAATACAGGGTTGCCCCTTATGATGTGGGTGTAGGTGGAAGGACAAAGAGCTCTGAAGTTATAAAGGTATTACACCGCTCCCCAAATATAATAGTTCTAGGCGAAATCCAAACAAAGGAACATAGCCGCGCCCTCTTCAGCTCTCTTGCTTCAGGCATTAGGGGGTTACAGACGTTTCACTCGACTTCGATTGATCAAGCTTTTAGACGTTGGATATTTTCACATAGGATAGATCCGGTAAGTTTGAACGAGTTAGACCTTGTCGTTTTGATGAATAGAACCTCCACCTTTCCCACAAGAAGACGGGTTGCCTCAGTTTTCGAGGTGATATCGAAGGATGGCTTCGCATCAACAGGTTTAACCTTTCCTTCAACTAACGAAGTCTATACTAGGGATATGAACGGTGAACTTGTCTGTCTACACCCTGTTGATAAGACTTACATGTTCAAAAAGTTATGTGAGGTCTATCCTGAATCCTACTTGAGACAGCTCTATGAGAAGATGTACAAGTTGCTCTCCCCAATTCTCGATGAAAATATAGACTTTGATTCTTTAGTAGGAAGGATATCGAACTTTTGGTGCAGGTTAAATGAACAATTTCGTATCTGAGCTTAGAGACGCATATAATTATTGTGGTTTATGGTTCAAAAGGTACTTTATCACGTCGTTCTTAACGTCTTTCGCTGTCTTCGTTATTTGCATGCTCTACTTTCCTACACCCGATTTTTTATTGAAAACCTTCCTATCATCTACACTGCTCGTTCTATGTCTTTACTTATTGATATCATATCCATACTTGAAGTATTCACAGCATCGCTTCCTTATTTCCTCTTATGGTTTCTTGGCCTTGTCCGATCTGAAGGCCGTAGCTGAGCTTTCCTCACTCTTTTACGCATGCTACCATCTTTTTTTATCAAGGTATCCTATAATTTCAGAGATGTTCAGGAAGGTTATCGTTGACGGTTTAAGAGGGGAAAGTCTTGTTAAGCGCCTAAAGGAAGTCGCATATACCCAGCCCTCTATTCCGTTTAAAGAGGGCCTCCTATCGATCATACTTAACCTAAGTCAAGATAAAGGCGTCCACTCTGAACTTCATGACGAAGCTATTCAAATTTATAAGGATCTCTCCTCACAGATAGAAATGAAGTTCTCTATTATAATGGGCTTAGCTTTTTTTGCGCCAATTATTTCCATATTATTCATTTCAATCTACATCCAAACTGTATTCGAAGTAGTCGCGCTTGTTGCTTTTGTCATCTTCCTTCTGAGCCTAGTTCACGTTGTCCTAACTAGAAGTCTAAGCAGACATAAAATGGTGTAATAGTTGAAGAGCTTTCTATTCGCTAAAAAAAGAGCACATGCTTTCGATGAAATTGCCTTTTTAGAAGAATTGTCAAAGAAGCTTGTAGAAGGGTGTAGTTTTGAACGCGCGTTATTTGAGGCGATTAAAGCTTTGCCAGATAGGTCCTTAAAGAAAATGGTCGTTTACCTGATGATGGGTGAAAAATCGGATAAGGTTATGGAGAGAATCCCATTCACTAGTGGTCTACCCTTATTTCTGATCGACCTTGTTAAAACGCGTTCTACCTATGCAGGAGAGGTAACAAAAGAGCTTGTAACTGTGCTTTTAACAAATAGAAAGTACGCCAAGGAACGTAATAACCTTTTGAACCTACTATACTATCGCTGCTTGCTGGTTTCAGGCCTTCTAGGTCTCACAATGGCGTTTCTGGCACAACTTTCTCCAATTCTTTCCATATTCCATAGCTTTGGTCTATCATTTGACTTTTCTTATGCTAGTTCAATAGGTATACTTCCTGCTTCGTTCTTTCTTGGTTTGTTTGCCTCCTTTATCCTGAATCTGTTATTTGGGAAAGCGAAGCTGTTACTTAGTCTCCTTATGTTCTCTTTGTCCTTTTATTTTGGGTACCACCTATCTTCCCCTATCGCTCTTCTCCTAAATTTATAGTATTGGCGATTAAATAAAATATTAACCTTCTATCTTTGATCAAAAATGGTTGTGAAAAGTAAGATCGAATACTTGAAAAGGTATGGTATACAGCTCGTGGAAGAAGCTATATTGATCTCAGTGGCTTTGATTGTCTTAAGTTTGGTGATGGGAGGTGTTGAATCCATCTTAGAAAAGATCTCTAAGTTGACCATGTCCCTTTGGGATTCGATTTCAAAGTCTATTGAAGACCTCTTCGGCTTCCTTTGGAAGTGGTAATACCAACTGCCCTTTTGAAAGGTAAGGTTAATGATAGAAGTAATCGATAAGAAGTTTGTTTGCATAAAGAAGAAAGACAAGTTAAGACTCTACATGGTGATACAGCTTAAACCTAAGCAGCTCGTTCAAGGTGAAAGAAATTACGTTGACATACCCTCAGCTGAGGTCATAGTTTCATATAGGAAGGCCATCGGTTTCTTTGAAGGCATTTACAAGGCGAACATTCCATTCCTTTACCTCGTCTCGATCTCTTCTAAACCGCAATCCACAATTCAGAAAATAATTAGAAGAACCATTGAGAATAGTGAAGAAGAATTACCTGAAATGTTTGAGCAAGCCATCTTTTCTATGACCTGGACAGCAGGGCACCAATCCGAAGTAGAATCGCTCAAATCCGACCTCGAACAAAGGTCGAGGATTCTTTGTACAGCTATGAGCGTCGGGTACGAGGATTTCACCCCAGAGGTCCTTCAAGGACGGAGCCTTGAAAGCTTCGTAAAGTTTCTGCTCGAACCCAATGGATCATTTGGGGACTCAAATGAGGTTGGGGTGTCTAAGCTTCCTTTTCTATTGCAGTATTCCTCTTTGCTGCCTACAATGTCTCCAACAGAAAACGTCCCTCCTTTTTATATACCTAACTTTGAAGAATCTGGTTCTGAAGGGATTTGTATAGGTGATGTTAAGTCTTCTACTGGTAAAGCTCACAAGTTCTTCTTGCAAGAGAACGACTTTTCACAACACCTCTGCATAGTTGGTATGACGGGTTCTGGTAAATCGACTACCTGCAAGTTGATTCTGTCGCAGATGATGAAGTCTGGAAGGAAGGTGATGGTATTTGACTGGCACAACGAATACAGTGATTTCTTTAGGGAAATAGGTGGCCAGGTGCTCGATATGGGGAAGGATAACTCATGTGTACTGAACCCTCTCGAAGCCATCAACACAACTGACATATATGAGCACATCGCACTCATAACTGACATATTCTCTGAAATCTATAGATTTACAAGTCCTCAATCTTTTACGTTTAGAACTGCGTTAATGAACCTTTACGGCGATAGAAACAGGGGGTATTCACGTTCCCCAGTTCTATCGAATCTAGTTGACCAGATAGAAGCCACGCCGATTAAATCTGCCTACGACACAGAAACGAAGATGGCCTTGCTTAGAAGGTTGGTTCCACTGACGCAAGGGCAAGCTGGTCTAGCTTTGAATGGTGAAAACACAGTTTCGATACAGTCGCTTCTAGCTGGTAATGTGTGTGTAGAGTTAGGGCATTTCAGGGACTTCGAAACAAGGGCGATATTCGCCTCAATACTTCTGAAGATGATATACGATTATAGACTGTTGTCTGGTATATCGTCGCAAGGTCACATAACAATAGTTGAGGAATCGAGGTCGATCGTCCCATCAAGGCGGACAGAAGATCCCCCTTCTATAGGGGAAAAGATGGTTGCGGAATTAAGGAAGTTCGGTGAATGTATGGTCTTCGTAGCTCAGTACCCAACCCAAATATCGACTGAAATAATAAAAAACTCTGGTTTAAGAATTATCCACAGGATCTCATGGCTTGAAGATATGCGCATACTAAGTGAGACGCTTGGGCTAAGTGAAGAGCAAGCTAAGTTCTTATCATCTCTGAAGACTGGTGAGGTTATTGTAAGTATTGGGAGGATCCGAGCACCATTCTTAGTAGCGGTTGACGCGTCATCAGTAGTAGGAGTCTGGAAAGATCCGTCTAAGGTCGCCTTTCTTTCTAACAAGCTCTAACCAATCTATGTCTAAGCCATCATACTTAGAGTTGCCGTTCAGTATTGATAGAGCCTCTTTAGTAACATCATCAGGTGTCTTCGTAGAAGTGTCTATGACATGAATCTTATCAATCCCATACCTTTTGACGGCGTCGATGTAGGTTGTTCCAAGCACCTCTGCCCCGACATTCATTAGAACCTTCTTTTCAGCGTATCTTCTCTCCCGTAGCCTAGCCTCTAGAACGTAAGGGTTACAGCGTAATATAAAGACGATGTCCAAATCTTTCTTTGATACGACATACGGTAGGAGGTGACCGACGATTATGAATTTATCCTCACCGATCTCCTTTGACACGATCCTCTTAAGTTTGAGCGTATCTGCTATTATCCCATATCTATCCCTACCAACTATCGCTCCTCTAGATATACATAGATAGTTGATGTTCACTACCCTAAAGGCCGTCTCCCGTGAAAGGGATTTCGCCAACGTCTTTTTTCCTGTAGCAGGCGAGCCGGTTATCCCTATGCGCTCGTATCGGCTTCTTTGCAAACTTCAATCTACTGTCTGCTGACGGACGGATGTTGGTGAATATTCAACAATTAATACTGTGTGACATTTTTGGCATACTGCGTGAAGGTATATTGGCTTAACTTTAGTGCCTTTTAAATCAAGTTTCTGATCAATAACGATCTCAGTTGAACCACAAACTGGGCATTTCATACATTCCACCACCCTCCTTGATAGTCCCCATGCATATTAAATTTTTAATCTTTTCCGTGAACTATAATCTCTAAAAAAAGTATTTTAACGTGGTTTCTCCCCTCAATGTGGTTTAGCTTGATTCCAATCGACGAGGATAAGGTAATAAAGGCCGTAGAGAAGGCGAGCCGTTTTGTTGTCAGCGTCAACACTATAACGTTGGTTTCAGACTTCCTCTTCTATAGCATGCCGGTTAGTGGGCTGGGTTCGGGGATCGTCTTTAACTCTGACGGTTATATTGTCACCAACAACCACGTCATCTCAGATGCGAAGAAGGTTTCTGTCACATTATTTAATGGTAAGGTTCACGAAGGCACAATAGTTGGGGGTGACGTACTAACTGATGTCGCTGTTGTTAAAGTTTCTGCAAACGATCTGCCTGCTGCAGAATTCTACGACTCTGACAGGCTTAAAGTTGGACAGTTTGTTCTCGCACTCGGTAACCCATTTGGCTTAGCAGGAGGCCCCTCCGTAACAGCTGGGGTGATAAGTGCTTTAAAAAGGAGGATTCAAGCGCAAGGGGGTCCGATGATCGAGGACTTGATACAGACTGACGCCGCTATCAACCCTGGAAATAGTGGTGGACCCCTAGTCAACCTAGAAGGGCAAGTCGTCGCGATGAGCACCGCTATTATCCCTTATGCTCAAGGTATTGGGTTCGCGATCACAAGCAACACCATTAGAAGGGTTGCTGATGAGATAATAAGGTATGGGCGTGTGATAAGACCTTGGCTCGGGATAAACGGTATCGATATGAACCGTGGTCTAGCTGACTACTATAATCTTGCTGTGGATTTCGGCGTCCTAGTCGTTTCAGTTGTAGATGGAAGTCCGGCAGATTACGCAGGTCTTAATGAAGGCGATATAATCGTGCAGGTCGATAAGGAGAGAGTTCTATCTTTAGGTGACCTTTTGAAGCAGCTTTGGAAGAGGAGAGCAGGGGAGGAAGTTACTCTGCGCATAATAAGAGGGGAAAGAGAATTTGTTTCTAAAACGAGACTTGCAGAGTCGCCAATACGCTAAGCTTCTGGGAACTCTCCTACTATTACCTCGCATCTTGCCCCATCGAGATACATTTTGTAGACATTGCCCTTGTACTCGTAAGTTATGAACCATATTGGGGCGTGGAAATAGTTCTTCTCTAATATCTTTACTTCGGTGTTTGATGACATGATTTTGTCAACGTCCCTCAGTGCCAGGTATTGATGCAATGATTTTACCCCCTCTATCGCCCTATCAGCCGCTTCCTCATCATCTATTTCACTGTTCAAGACAATCGAATACTTCTCAAGCTTTGTCAGATCGAATGGGGTCTTAGCGTCGAGGCTCAGATGGTATTCCCTTTCTGGAAATGGTGTAGCCTTTCTGGCTATAACCACCCAATCGTATGACCTCTTTATCTGCCCCTTCTTGACCACGGTGGGACCGAGTCTCTCGAAGAACCCTTCATAAGTCGTGGTTGAGTCAAGTGAAACTATCCATAGGGGGACGTAAACAAGCTTCTTCTCAACGATCTTCCCCTTCTTCTTTAGGTCATGCGGTTTAAGGAAGCCTTCGCCGAACCAGTCTCTTACTAACTGGTCTACTTTATCGATAGGCGCTTGGTTTAGGAACATACTATGTTGGTATGTGAACGCCTTTGAGAGGTCAAATAGTCCTGTAAAACCGCAGTACCCGCAAGTGAATACGACATCCCCCTTGTCAAGTTTTAGGGGTGCACCACAGTGTGGGCAACTTACTTCCTTGAGTATTTCAGGCATACCGACAAGGTTATAAGCTGGCGAAAAGCCTTTTTTAAGGTTGCTATAGCATGGCGAATCTATTCCAACTTAAGGCGAGAATGATCTTCGTACTTGCAGCCTTGTTCATCTTCTTCACAGGCTTCTTCTATTTAATCTCTTTCGCGTTCGAAGTCAACCCTATCTATAGCTTTGTACTTGCTGGCTTTTTCATCCTCTTCCAATTTTTACTAGGCCCTGTAGTTGTCCAGCTGTCCACTGGGCTGCGTTATCTCAAAAAAGGAGAGAACCCTTGGCTTGAAGGGATGGTAAAGGCGCTTTGTGATAAAGCTCATTTAGATGTCCCTAGACTCGCGATCGTCGAAGACCCTTCTCCTAATGCTTTCACGTTTGGCTACTCTGCTAAAGGCGCGACATTAGCTGTTCATAGAGGGCTTCTGGAAAGGTTAAACACCGAGGAGATCCAAGCTGTCCTTGCGCATGAACTCGGCCATATAAGACATAGAGACGCGCTTGTAATAACTGGAATATCCTCACTCCCCCTGATCGCTTACCTAATCGCTCGAAGCACTCTCTTTACAGGGTCAACCTACGGAAGAGGTAGGAAGGGCAAAGATAATGCTGGACTCCTCATTTTAGTCGCTATAGTATCTTACATAATATATATTGTAGGTCAGTTGTTTGTATATGGGTTCAGTAGGATGAGAGAGAACTATGCGGACGCCTATTCAGCCTTCTTGACGGCAAATCCAAGGGGGCTCATAAGCGCTCTATCTAGAATAACCTATGGGCTTGCCTTGGCTCCTAAGGAGCAAGCGGGGGTCAGAGCTTTCTATATTTCAGACCCCATACTAGCTGCGCATGAAGTAAAAGAGATCGCAGACAAGGGCGACGTTTACGACTTAAACAGAGATGGTGTCTTAGATGAGAAAGAGTTGAGCTTGGCTATGGAGAAGGAGGCAGAGTCTACTTGGGTTAGAATGAACAGTCTATTCGCTACCCATCCTCCTACATATAAACGAATTCTACTTCTAAAGCAGATAGAAAAAGAAATGAAAACAGGAATATCTAACGAAAAGCAACTTTACCGCTTAATTTAGGCCGCCTTCTTAATTTCCTCTTTCAACTGTTCATCTGTCTTCCCTGCAGGATCTATTCCAAAGGCTCTTGCAGCTTCTTCAAGTTTCAATCTCTCAGGTGTTTTATTCATTTCCTTTGCTGCTGCTTCGATCTCCTTTTGTATTTCCATTTTCCCTCTCTGAAATTCGCCAGTAGCTTTACCTATCGATCTCGCAACCTCAGGGATTTTACTAGCTCCGAACAGCAAGACTACTAGGACTACAACAATCCAGATCCACTCTGTTCCTGCTATGTTGAGCAGAAGGTCTTTTATCATTTCCATTCACCAGAATCTCCCATGAAGGCTCTATTTAACTGTTTTCTTAGCAAGTGCGTAGCCAACTCCGTATAAGACGATCATAGGTAAAGCGATGAACCACATAGTTACGCCGCTGCCGTCAGGCGTTATTAGGGCGCCGTAAATAACTGAAAACGCTATGAAGTATCTTAAATTCTTCTTCCAGCTCTCAGGCTTCACCAAGCCGATCTTCGTCACACCCCACATTATTATCGGTAGCTCGAAGGTGATCCCTATCGCTACACAGAACATTAAAATGAACATTATGAAGTCGCTGATCGTTATATAGGTTATTATCCCTATACTCTGGGCGTAAGCGTAAAGGAACTCGAAGGAGAAGGGGACCACGAAGACATATCCGAAGGCACACCCTAACGCGAAAAGGAAGACCGCAGGAACCGTAAGTTTAAGGAGGATCATCTTCTCCTTTGCGTAAAGGCCTGGGGCGACAAATGCCCAAAACTCGTAAGCGATGACGGGCATCCCGATAAGAATCCCCAAGAAGATCGAAATGTACACCTCAGATATTAGGGCGTCTGATGGCGTTGTTACTACGATCTTAACGTAAGGTGGTAAGTTCTGGTCTCTAAGTGTCTCAATTAATGAAGCAGCTATGTTATGATAGACGTTTGGATAGAGGTAGGGTATGGAAAATGAGTTTATCTCCAAAAACTTCAATTCAAATAAAAAGGTCAGTAACGATAAACCCCCTACTGTTATAAAGACCTTTATGAGCCTCTGTCTTAGTTCTTCTATATGGTCAAGTAAGGGCATCTCTTTCTCTGGCAATCGACACCACTATGTCGTCAAAATACTCTAACGGCTGCTCTTATAGTTTACCTTAAGCTGCTCAGCCATCTCCCTTATTTTCGCTTCTTGATCTGCTGCCTTGACTATGCCGCTCGCTACTAATACCCCCTCGGCTCCCAATTCAATTGCCTTCCTAACATCCTCTCCTGTGACGATACCCGCTCCGCATATCAACTTTGACCTGGAACCCGTGCTCTTAATTTCCCTTAGAGAATCTGTTATGACTTCTGGTCTAGCCTTAGAAACCGCTATTCCACTTCCAATAAGTTCAGGCGGTTCCACTGCAACGGCGTCAGGGTTCATCTTCGCGAAGATCCTCGTTTTCTCATGGTCAGCTGCGCAGACAACAGCCACAAGCCCTATCTGTTTTAGTCTCTCGATGGTTTGCTGCACGACCTCTACGGGTAGTTGGTGTTCACTGTGATTGATAAGTGAGCCGGTTGCCCCCATGTCTTTCACAAGCTCTGGAACTATAAAGCCTGTTGTGCTTCCAACCTTAGCTAAGTCGACATGCTCAGCGTAAACAGGGATACTTACACTTCTCGCAGTGGAATAAAGTAAGGGGGTTGGGGGGCAGATAACTATGTTGACTCCAAGATCTTTTGCAACCCTCTCAGCTGTTTTAGCTAGCCTTATTCCCCTTTCTGCTGATGATTCTAAATAATTTTTTGTGTTAATAATTAGAACTGGTGTGCTTAACATCGACATCCACCTAGGTATGTCTCTTTGTGATAATAAATTTACCTTCTTTAGTTATTTTAAAAGAAAAATTTGTTGAGGAGAGCCTAGAACTCTTCCCCCTCCTCTTCCTCTTCCTCCCAGTCCTCCTCCCAGTCCTCCTCAAAGTCCTCTTCTAATTCTTCTTCCTCAAAGTCCTCATCAGAATATGGCAACTAATAACACCGTGATTAAATCAAGTCAAATGTATTGTTTATAAACTTTTATGTTGGATGATGAGTGCATGTTCATCCATATTAAATCGGATGAGAGCATACCTATCGCTAAGAAGGTGCTTTTGAGCGGAGGTGTCATAGTCTACCCTACAGAAACCGTGTACGGTGTAGGGTGTATCCCAACAAATGAAAAAGCTGTTAATAGAGTAACCTTTATGAAGGCTAGGGGTGATAAACCCCTCCCTGTACTTTGCTCAGAAGCTGAAATGGCTTTCAAGTTGATAAAATGGAACCCTATGATAGACAAATTGGCGGAGTTCTTTTGGCCGGGCCCGCTTACAATCGTTGGGAAGCTTAAGGAGGGTGTGGTTCTACCCTATAAAGTAACGTGTGGAACTGGGAAGTTGGCTGTTCGCGTCCCGTCTTTCGATTGGACGCTTAGGCTTCTTAGGGAAGTAAATGGTTTTTTGATAGGGACCAGCGCTAACAAGTCGGGGTATGGTGCTCCTGTGACATTAGCCCAAACTTTGACTAGGCTTGGTCGCGATGCTGACCTCTACGTTGACGGCAATGAGACAATATACGGGAAGGAGTCTACAATCGTTGACGTCTCAGAGGGGAGGATGGTTGTTCTCAGAGAGGGAGCTCTCCCAGTAAGAGATCTCAAAGTTTAAGTCTTAAAGAATCTTAGAAGCTTGGTCGCTGCTCTCTCCGAGAGGATGGTGGCTAAGTTGTAGTTTTCTAGTTCTTGAGGGCTGATATCATGATACTTTATCAAGAATTTCTTCTTCGTATCCGATAGTTCGAGTGCTTGGTCGTTTTGTTCACCCTTATCCTTTAACTTTCCTTCTAGGATCTTGAGTTTACTTTTATCGCAGAATCCGAGGATCGCGCAGTTTCTGCTATCCTCCTTTAGCCCAGCGTCCTTCAACGCTGTCTCTATCTTTTTCGTGCAGACAAGTCTTAAAAGAATGTCTAAGTTCGGTTTGTTTGCGATGAAGATCCCTCTAATGTACGCCTCATATGATTGTCTAAGTATCATTTTAGCATGCTCTACCCCTGCGATGAAGTTGGGGTCAACTGCTTGAAGAATCGCACCGGTGTCCTTCATCATCTCATCTTGGAGTGATGTTATCTTAATCGGTTTGCTTAAATTTAGACCGTAGCAGAAGAACTCTACATCCTTAAACTTGTTCCTTCTCCCTTCTTCCTTCATAAAGCCTTTTCACCTTATGTAAGACTTCTTTCTTTAGCCCTGTCTGTTCTGCTATTTGATCGACGTTGAACCCCCTATATTCTAATTCTTTAAAGCATTCTAAAAGCTCCCATGGGTATATTATCCACGCACCCGTCTCCTTTATGTAGATATCTGGGTTAAAGATCCTATGTGGTTTCACGTGTAATGTGAAGACTTTGAGTGTTCTAGGGTTAAAGCTCCTAAGATATTCTATCGTTGCCTTAATACTCTCTCCTGAATCGACAACGTCGTCAACAACAAGGACGTTCTTAGAAGATATAGACGTTCTAACGAACTCAGTTATTCTAGGTTTATCCGCTCTCTTCCCGATTCCAAGGTAGTACTTGACGTTGAGTATGATTATGTCAGATATCTCTAAAAGGTCTGAAATGATTCTCCCCGGAACTAGTCCCCCTCTCGACAGAGCGATCATCATATCAAAGTTTATGCCTAGCCCTTGGATTTTATTGGCGCCTTCTAGGCACATGTCAAAGATTTCGTCCCAGCTTGGTGAAATGAACTCTAAGTCAACCACCATGCGTCACAGGAACTAAGGTAACAATATCTTGTTCATTAAGTTTTGTCCTCAACCCATCTAGAGCGGATACTTCTACGCCGTTGACAAAGAGCAATGTGTTCTCTCTTTTGATGGTAACGTCGTTGTCTACTTTGAGCTTGTTAAGATAATGTAGTAACTCGGAGATAGTTGTCGGATGGTCTTGGATTGAGATCTCCTCTTTCCCAAGGAGCTTCTTAAGGTGTCCAACAAAGATGGCCTTCATAACTAAAACCCGAGATGGAAAATGGAATTACTCTGTCTTTTCCTCCACTGCTTCCTTAACCTTCTTAACGTTTTTATTCACATAACTTGTAATATACCCTGCAACCATGTTTCTAAGACTTTTGGAGTTAAACTTAACATACTTGTCTAATATCTGCTTGTTCTTCTCAAAGTCTTCTGTAAACTCGCTTCCATGTTTGCTTATTAATAAAAGCGCTAGGTTCCTAACTTGTCCCAAGAATTCTCATCCCCATCTCATCTTTCTCCTTATGTAGTTTTGCGAGTTATTTAACATTATATTTAAAGTTTCTTCTAAACTTTTCTTTAAAATAAGCGATACCGCGTAGGCGACTGAGGAAATAAAGAGTGGGTTCGATGGAGTGTTCCCAAAGCAGGCATCGTATTCAACAGGCGAATCTGTCTCAATCAGAATTCTGTCTACGCTGCATTTTATAAGGAGATTCCGTGTTTTCCTGCTGTACAAGACTGTGGGGCCGAAGCTGAAGAAATAACCTTTGTCAAGGCCATTCTTCATCTGCTCTTCTGTTCCGCTAAACCAATGTAGAAGTACACCTTTGAGAGAGTACCTTCCAAGTGTGTCAAGTACCTCTCGATGCGCCATCCTTGAATGCACGCACACTGGAAGTTGGTATCTCTCAGCTAGTTGAAGTTGATGCTCGAAGGCCCGCCTCTGGGTTGCCAGAGGCACTCTATCCAGATATTTCATGTCTAAACCGATTTCACCTATCCCACAGATCGAATCCAAAGCTCCAGCCACTAATCCGCTAAAAGCTTCCTCTTGGAAATTGTCTGCCTCCCAGGGATGAACTCCGACAAAGACTTCAACTAATCCACCAAACCTTCTACCAAGTTCAATACTTATGCGGCTTGACTCGAGGTCCATGCTATTTGAAAAAACAACTATCCCACTTGCTTTACATGACCCCATTATCCATGGGAGGAAGGGCTTAAGGTAGTCGTCAACTAGATGGGAATGGGCGTCTACTATCAAACGCCACATGTAAACGTAACTAGGTACTAAAATTTTTATATACATCGCCAAAAAAGATGAACACATGCCTTCAGAAGAATTCGAATTCGGGTTAGCACCGATATACCGGATACTAAAAAAAGCAGGTGCAGTAAGAGCAGGGGAAGACGCGATAATAGAGCTTGCGAAGACGCTCGACCAAATAGGCACAGAGATAGGTAGACACGCAGTGGAACTTTCAACACACGCAGGAAGAAAGACGATCAAAGCCGAAGATATTAGACTGGCAGCAAAGTACGTAACCAAAACATAAAATTCATAAATAAAGAAAAAAGACCATCGGCAACGCTCCGGTAGTATAGCCCGGCCAAACCCAACAAAAAGGGGGGCCAAATATGCCGGCCTCTCGAGCCGGTGACCCGGGTTCAAATCCCGGCCGGAGCACTAATACCTTAACTTCTGGTATCCTCGCAAAATAGAATAGTGGATGTCTAATTTCTGCAGCTACTCTGAAAGGATTGGGTGTATTAAACGTAGACTCTATAGGAACAACGGCCTGTTACTTAGCTTAGACCACTTGAAAACCGTCTGCCTCGTTTGCATGTCTTGTGCTCTTCGCCATAAGATTTTGCTTGGCGTTCTAAGAGCTCTCTTGATAAGGCTGCACTTCTATTTACCAATTCTAAAGTGAGGGAAACATGTTCGAGGGCTTAGCGTATAGTTACGCTTAACCATATGTTCTTGATTTTTTTCAAACATCTGATCAAAAGGAAGGCCTCGTAACTCTTACAGCATCGATAATAGCCTTTACTTCTTCTTCAATATAATTAGCAAGCGTTACCTTCGCACAACTGCATAAATACATTCTCCTTTAACGGGGGAAACCTGTTTCTAATGAGCTTTTGTTCACTAGGCGAGTTTAAAGAGTTTAGAATTATAATAAATGAATATTTTACGAACTTACATTTCTCCTTCTAGATAATCTGATATAAAGTTTAAGATCTGGATTACTCCCTCGACTTCTTTTTTAGAAGCTTTGATAACCTGATTTCGTTTTAATCCTTTTGCGTTAGATATGTTCACTACCCGTTTTCCATTAGACTCTACTAGGTCAACTAATTCTGGATCGACATTCTCAGGTACAAAAGCGAAATCTGAATGAAGAATGAGCGGAGAATCATTTTGAGAATCGGCAATTCCAATGGTATTTTTTCCTTTAGCAACAAATCTCAATCCAGTATACTTGTCATAGCCTTTGGGTTTTAGGTCTACGGCAACGCTTGAATGAACAACAGATATTATATTTCCAAAACCAACCGAATTTACAAAAGCTTGAACATCTGGCATGTGGCTTTTGGGATTATTTGTGAACAAGCTTATTGTAGCAAGCCTTCTTCGATTTCCTTCGGTCACCCAGCTAAACCTTCTCCTATCGATCTTCTTCTTGAGCATCTTAATGGCTTTTAATTCTTCTTCTTTCACTAAAACTTGTTCAGTCTTACCATTTAGAGATATTACACATCCAGTTTCCAAGATATGCCCATCAAACAAACCGAGTAAGCCTCTCAGCCGTTCCTTTACAAAAAGAAGGTCATTTCCTGTGCATGTGTAAATACTTGCAAAAGGTTTAACCCTTTGAATAGCAAGCCTCAATGCTTTATGAAACTTTTTTGGAATTTCTTCTTCACAATCAAGTAGAGTACCATGCATGTCTATGCCAATTGCATATTGCTTGTTAACCATCTTAAACCGAACTTTCAATTCAAGTTCCTTTAATACCTATCGCATCGATGTATCGTTCATAGTGAAGCACGATCACAATTGATTTACCTAATTCAAATAAGCGTGCCCAAACGCTCGTCGTGTTACAAAAAAGCACGTATATCGAAGCGTCTGCTGCGTAAACTCTTATCGTTAAAGGATAACTTGCTAAAAATTTATGTCCAGAACACTTTTTGGCAGTTTTTCCCTGACCTATTCTGATAAGCTTATGGCTATAAGTCTATTAAATAAAATTCACACCATCTTGTATCAAGAATTGATGCGTTATCTACGATAACTATGGCCATAACTCTTTTATAATTTACCTCTAATTCATGCATATGCCAGCCTATTCCCCTGTCAAGAAGCTTAAGGATTTGTTATCTGGCTCAAAGAAATTCGTCTTCGTTTGCATAGGCAATGAGCTTAGAGGCGATGACCACTTTGGAATATACTTTGGGCGAAAGCTGTTAAAGACCCGCTTGAAGTCAAGGGCTATCTTAGCTTACAGCACACCAGAGGCGTACATGGATGAAGCCCTAGGCAAGGCACCTGATGTCGTTATCTTTGTAGACGCGGTTCAAGCTGGGGAGAAGCCTGGGACAATAGTCGTCGAGGAAATATCTGTAGGTTCGCCCATCAGGGTTGGTGTATCGACTCACAGTATACCTATTGAAGCCGTTGCTTTGTTGATGCAGTCGATGAGCCCTAAAACGCTTAAATTTGTTGTTGTCGGTGTCCAGATAGGGCATGTTGAGCTTGGGAAGAAGATGAGTAAAGAAGTTGTTGAGTCTGCTAACCTGATTTTGAGCGCGATAAAAGATCTGTAAAACTGGTTTATGGCAACGCCTCTTTCTTAGCTTTCTCAATAGAGAATTTATCGAAGTAGTGTTCCTTGAAGTCTTCTATTCTACCATTTCTAACTTTTACACCCTCTTCTTCGAGCATCTTTATCTTCTCATTGACTCTCTTCCTACCTGAAAATCCTCCTAACCTGCCATCTTTGTGTACTACTCTATGGCATGGTACCGCTGGTGCATAGGGGTTCGTTCTCATGAACGTTCCTACTGCCCTCGAGGCCTTTGGGTTGCCTGCGGCCTCTGCAAGAGCTTTGTATGAAGTAACCTTGCCCTTTGGAACTTGCTTGAGTATCCTATAGACCAAGTCTCGATCTATTGCCACCTTATTCATGTGCTCTAGGATTATTTAACTTATAATAAACTTTATTATGATAATTTAGCGCACCTAAATATTTCTTCTCTTGTTGGGAAGCTATTAGGCCCTTTGTATCTGATCTTTAACCCTGCGGCTGCATTCGCTATCCTCGCAGCTTCCACTACGTTGCGCCCTCTTAAGTATTCTGAGAGAAACGCAGCTCCAAAGACATCCCCTGCCCCAGTTGGATCCTCAACCACCACGTCAACTGTAGGGACCTCGGCTGTTAGGTCTCCGCTAGTTATGGTAACTGGCTCCTTTCCTTGCGTAACTATTCCGATGCTAACCCCTATGCTTCTTAACCACTCCATTAAGTCCCTAACCTTCATATTGGAGGCTTTAACTTCATCCTTTCCGATCTTCACTATGTCTACTAATCTGAATATAGGCTCAAGCTCCTTCTGGTTAAAAGTTAATTCAACGCTCCCATCTGTTTCTAAGCGTCGCATTAAACCCTGTGGGTCCAACATCAAAGTCATTCCTTTCTTTCTTACCCTCTCTAAGAAGCCTACGTCTACTTCCCCCATTATCGGTGCGATGTAGAAGGCTTTGCTGTCGAAGTACTCTCTTGGCAACTCTTCAAAGAGAAGCTTTGGTGTAATGTTAAAACACCTTTGTGTTCTATTACCTTCATCGTCGTAGACGTTCTCAAACGATAGGGTCCTTTGAGGCAGCCTCTTTAAACCTTTGAAGTCGATTCCTTTGCTTCTGCAAAATTGTACTGCCATATCATAGTAGTCGAAACCTATCTGTGAAAAAAGAGCTGTCCTGTTCCCTAACAAGTTAAAAGTGCTACCTGAGTAGACAGGTGCGCCACCTAAGATATTTGATATATGCCCCCTTAGCCAAGTGTTCGAATCTATTGAATAGTTTCCGACTAATACGACGTCAAATAAAGCTTCGCCTTCAGGTTTCCTGTTGTTGGGCATCTTAGACTCGTTCAAAGGTGTACTCCTTTTAAGATAAACCTTCCTCCCAACCTATTGGTTGCTAAAATTTTTATAGATTAACCGTTGTCATCTTTTAATTGCGCCATATTTTTTTTAATTTTCTATTTTTACCAATTTCCCTCATCAAAAGCTTAAATAATATTGAGTCAATATTCTCATGGGTAGAATTAATTGGCTCGTATATTACCAGGTGTTGAAATACGTGTCGTTAAAGAAATTGTTCCTCAGCAACTTCGTCCCGCTGGCGTCGTCGGCCTATTGGGAACTGCTGAGAAGGGTATTCCATTCGAAGCTGTTCCAGTAACCAGCTACAGAGAGTATATGGAGAAGTTCGGTTCTAACACAGACTATACGCTAACAAAGGACGCTAGGCTTGCCTTTCTAAACGGAGTATCCCAAGTCTTCGCTGTGAAGGTGGAAGGGGAACCAGGTAAGCCAGCGGAGGTTGGTTTAAGGGATGCTAATGGCAACCCCTCTGTGTTGTTGAAGGCTAGAAGCCCAGGGCCTGTTGGAAACAACATTGAAGTCGTAGTTATGAAGGGTTCACAGGAGAACCTGGTTCGTCTAGAACTTAGTGATGGAAGGATATCTGAGGCGTTTGACGACTTGACGATGGAGGCCGCAAATGAGAAAAATCTTGTCTCATTCTTGAACTCCAAGTCCAAACTAGTTTTAGCAGAAGATGTGAGTAAGAAGAAATTTCCAGCAAACACCCCTGCCCCTGTGGAGGCTAAGCTTTCAGGTGGTACTCCGGAGACGATATCAAAGAGCTCGGTAGAGAAGGCCCTTCAAGCGTTCGAACTAGAACCGGACATCGATATCGTTTTGGCTGCGGATATCAGCGACCCCGCGGTTCACGCGCTTGTTGACGCTCACTGCAAGAATATGAGTAAAGATGCGATGAATAGGATCGGGGTGGGTACAGTAGCTCCTGGTGAGAGCATTAAAGACATCGTTAAGAGGACTGAGGCGCTCGCAAGCGATAGGTTTGTCCTAGTCGCACCATATGGTGTAGCAGGTGCGGTTGCAGGTCTTTTGAGTAGTCTGTCGTATTATGAATCACCTACCTTCAAACCGTTAACAGGTATAGATAGTGTAGAGAAGAGGTACTCGCCATCGGAGTTAACGGAGCTCGTAAAGGCCGGTGTCTTAGCTGTGGAGATGAGGAGGGGGCGTGGTATAATCGTTGAGAAAGGTATCTCAACAAGTCAGGAACAGATCAGTGTAACTAGGGTTGCAGACCGTGCAGTAAGGGGGGTAAAGAACGTGGCTGAAAACTTCATTGGGACATTAAATAGTCCAGGAGGAAGAACTGCTTTAAAAGAGAAGATAACAGAGTTCCTGCTCTCTATGGAAAAGGAAGGTGCTCTTGTTCCCAGTGTTGACGGTAAGAAACCTCCTTTCATAGTCGACGTTTACTCGTCAGAAATGGACTTCGCTCAAGGAATAGTTAGAGTTGATGTCGCTGTTAGACCAGTTAGAGCTATCGATTACGTGTACGCCACAATAACGGTGGAGGTTTGAGGTGAAGAAAAATGTCTAATCCGTTTATCGCGTCCGCAAATGTTAGCGTTGTTAAAGTTGACGGAGAAGTAATACCAGGTGTACAGTCGATCGAATGGAAGATAATAAGAAATAGGCAGAACGTTTACAATATCGGCTCACAGGAGAGAGTTGGCGTTGACGTTGGCCCACTGTATGTTCACGGGCTGATCAGGGTTAGGTCGACTTCAACAAGGTTAGATGAGCTTCTACTGAAGGAGGTTAAAGACCTTAAACCAGTTCAGATCCTTGTCCAAACCATGTTAAGGACCGCGAAGGTGAAGGATATATCCTTCGACGATGCATACATTGAAGAAAAGACCTTCTCAATCGACTCTAATGGCGTTGGTATTAGTGTCTACACCTTTACAGCAACTAGAGTGAGAGAAACCTAGCTATGCCTAAGAAGCTGTCAAAAGATTTGATCCTCGAGGGAGCGAATAGAAGGGAGACAATATACATTAGAGAATATGATGCTGAAGTCGTAATAAAACCATTGACAGACGGCGAGCTCTCAAAGATCTTCTCATCCATAGGAAGCGTCCCTCTGAAAGAAGACGGGACTCCAGACATAGGAAAGATCGATATCTCCAAGAACTTCGAAATCCTTAGACTAGCTGCGGTCGAAGGGCTTGTCGAGCCGAAGCTTTCTCTAAAAGAACTAGAGGCAATGAAATTCGGTGTCCCAGAGTTCATAGGTATGAAGGTTTTCGAAATCAGTGGCGTAGTTAGGGGTGCCGAGGAAGCTAAAAAAAAAGTTAGAAGTTGAAAGCTTCGTAAGAAGCCAAGAAGGCCAAGAACTCGCCACACTGTGTCTCGACTGTGGGTACAAGCTTGCTGAGAGTCCCCGAGATTTGACTCGGGATCAAATTCTTTTTTTGATCGCTGCTTTGGCATTTCGTGCAGAACAGTTAGCGCAGGCAAAGTTGTCCACGCAAGGAATAACGAGGATCAACATCTCAGAAGGAGGTGAGGAATGATAGGTTGGAAATTAGAGAGATACTAAATTCGCTAATTAAAGAGACTAATAGGGTTTTAACTGCGCTTGGAAGAATACTATATAAACCTATGAACAACATCTTTCTGTCCTATCTGAACATCCTTAAGGCTAGTAGCAACGTTTTCAATAAGATTGCCGATTTCGGTATATACATCTTTGCCCCTTATTTAAGAGCTATCTCCCCCATTGTTGTTGAAGAGGGTGCGGAGGCCAAACCACTTCCGTCACAACTTATTAAACCAAGTTCTATTCTACAACCTCATATTAGCTACTCTCTTGAACTTATCAAGAAGCTGCAACCAACGAGAATAAGAGGTAGAACAGAAGCTGGAGTTAAGGCGTCTTCGATCACCCCTTATCCTTTGACCACGTTTTACAACGACTTTGCGGCTCTTACTACTCCTTTAACATTGGCTACTAGTAAGATGGTCGAATCAAGGCTTCATATTCCAAAGGCTCAACAAGTAGTGACTAGGGAGGGGATCGTTGCTCAAGAAGAGGTTACACCATCTGTTAAGACGGTTTCCGACTCTTTTGCCACGTTAAGCGAGGTTTTTGGAGGGCTAGGCCTTAGGCCAACTACAATAGGGTATGGAAAGGAAACTGTCCTAGAATACGTTAAAGAACCATATTACAATGTTCTCTCAGAAGCGTCTAAGAGCTCTGCATCAGCCCTCGCTTCTGTGATTGGCGCTATTAGTTTACCATCGTATCTGAAGCCTGAAACTAAGCTGTTTGAGGTTAAAGGCTGGGTGTCGCCTTCTGAACCCAAACCAACTGATCATATTAAGCAATCTGAAAGTTCAGCTTACAGGCCCGTCTCACATGCTCTTTTAACGAGCCGAGATCAACTTCTGACGCCTTTGTTTGTATTGGCTGTAAGCGGGATATCTAGATACATTAAATTGTACCTTCAATCCCTTCAAGAGAGTTACTCAGATTACATCACTTACCCTGAACAAGCGCTTGATGTTGTAACAAAGCCGTCTGTTTTAGGGCCGTCCATGGTTTCGCCGTTTATACCCGATGTTTTAAGTCCAATTGAGTCTTATTTGCATTCCGAGTGGGGGTTAAGAATCCATGAACAGATTTACTCGGTTACTCCAGGAGCAGTGCCCTATCTTCCACGGTCTGATGTATTCGATTATTCTCCAGTTAAAAAGCTCACTGAGTTAATGGTAGGTCTCTATCTACCATTAGAGGCCTCCTCGGCCCCATATTCGACTCGACTTGAAGCATACCCTTTAAGCATGCGTAAAGTAAGCGCGCCCCCTATAGCTTTCCCAGCCTTTCACCCGCTTAGATACATGCCTGTTCCTTTGGTTGAAGGTCTGGCACTTACTAGACGCGCTTTGGATAAAGCTCTGTCATCAATTTATCTAGTAGCGGTAGACGGGCTGCTTATCAAACAAATAGATGTAGTGAGGTCAGAGACCCCATCCCCCTTGATAGCCTCGTCTATAGAGTACACGAGGACAGTACGGGAATTTAGGACAGCTGAACTAGAGGCGGAACAGGAGATTTTAGCCTCTAGGTCTTTACCCTCTTTAAGTGTTGAGAAACCTTCGCTTACTCCATCTTATTTCACGCCCGAAGTCCAAAACATATTCCAAATCACTGTTCCAGAAGAATCTGATCTAGACCTAAAAGAGTTAGAAAGAAAGATTGCACGTATTCTGAATGAGCAAGTTCGGAGGTATTATGGTTACTTAGGTTAATGGGTGATGGCTTGAATATAAAACTTGATGATATAGAGCTTGTGAAAAGGGTTGATGAAGAAGGTGTTAGAGAAGTGAGGAGTATACTCAACGTTACAATTTCAGGTAAACGCCATGTAAAGGAGTTTAAAGTGCCTGGATTAGAAGGTAACGTCTTCCAAGACTTAGGACGTGACTCGTTGACGATAATAGTGGAAGGGTTACTTACCGGCCTAAACTCAAAGAACACTTTTCAAGAGATGAACTCTAAGTTTAAACTTGGTCGACCAGTACCATTTATCACCGACATTCCATCCTTGACCGAAATATCGGAGGTTGTAGTTGAAGGGTTTAAGGCAAAGGTTGTTAGTGGAGTGTCTTTAAATTACTGGTATCTTCTAACGCTCAAGGAGCATAAGAGCAGTCCTCCGCAACAATCTGAAGCGTCTAGTCAAGAAGAAACAGCCAGGGAAGAAACTAAAGAAGCTGTAAAACAGATCCGTAAGGAAGTAGAATCAAAGTTTGAGGAGAAAGAGCCGCTAAAAGGGTGAAGGAGTTGAAGAGGCCTGTTCTTTCCGATTTAGTTGGAAAACGGTGATGCCGAATGCTCTTTCCAAATTATAGGGTTGAGATAGGCTCTGAAACTTTTGACCCCGACTCGCAGTCGGTAGTTGGGTTCAATGTCAAGTTGAGCTTAGGCCCGAAGGTGGATAGTTTCGAGCTCTTGTTGGCAAAGGACGATCGGAGTTTAAAAGTCACCAGAAACGACCCAGTCAACGTTTTTCTAGGATACGAAGACGATGTAGTGAAGGTGTTTTCTGGTTTAGTTGAGACAGTAGAGAGAGGTATTTCAACTGTTAGAGTTTTTGGACTGGCTTTTTCAGTAAACCTCCTTCTGTTTAGGACGAATAAGGTGTACGTTAATCAGACCGCAGGGCAGATAGTTTCAGATCTACTATCTTCTTTGAAGCAAAGGGTGAAAGGAATCACGCAGTTTCCTGTCGAAGAAGGACAGATAATGGATGGCGTAAGCTTTCCAGTTTACGTCGTTGACAGCCGTCTAAGTGCATACGAGCATATGGAGAAGCTCGCTAAACGCTCTAATTACGTATTTTATATATCATCTGAAAACAAGTTTTACTTTAAAAAGTATGAGGGGGGTGAAGTGCAAGTACTTAAATACGGAAAAGACGTTATTGAAGTGAACGTGACGAAAATGGTTGGCCAATACGATTCAGTCATCGTTTACGGTGAGAGCCCATCTAGCTGGTCTGGTGGTGAAACATATCATTGGTTATCTAAACGAGAAGTTCTAGGGCTTGCCTCTTACAGTTCAACCGAAGGACAGAAAGAGGTTTCAAGGGGGCATTTGCTCGCAATGCAAGACCCAGTTATAAAGGATGGTAATACAGCATCTACTACAGCAGAAAATTTATCGAATATTGTTAACAGAGAGCTCCAGATAGTGTTAAGAATCATAGGGAACTCTAAGTTAAAGGTTAATGATACCATAAAGGTGGAGGACTTAGAAGGTGAAGTTTTTAACTCACAGTTAAGAGTTATTGAAGTTGAGCACTACTTAAGTAAGCTCAACGGGTTTACCTCAATTATAACATGCGTGCCGGAGGAGAAAGCCCTATGAGCATTGTAGAACTGATGAAGAAGATCGCAGAAAACGAAGCTAGAAAGATTCACACTATCGAATTAGGTGTTGTAACATCTGTGTTTCCCCACTCCTCCCCTGACGATAAGGACAACTACGAATGCAACGTCAAGCTCAAAAACATGGATTTAGAGCTTCAAAGAGTTCAGATCGCCACGCCAATAATCGGTCTCGCCGAGCCGCCAAGAGTAGGGGATTTGGTTCTAATCGCATTTGTTAATGGTGATATTAACTTGCCTATTTTGATAGGTAGGCTATATAATGATGAAGACCACCCTCCTATAAACGACTTGGAGGAGGTAGTTTATATCCCGCCATACGGAAGAAACCCTGAACGGAGGCGGATCTACCTAGAGTTCCCAGAGGGAATAGTTCTCAGGGTTACAGATGACGATGTCACGGTTAAGACGGGTGAAACGAAGGTGGTTATCCAAAAGGATGGGGATGTTTTGATAGAGTCAAAGGCTAACGTGACAGTAAAGGCTGAGGGGGATGCTAAGATAAAGGCGAAGGGGAGTCTCTCGCTTTCCGCAGCGTCTATAGAAATGGAAAGCGAGAAAAATATGGATATAAAGGCAGGGTCTGATTTGAACATTAAATCGGATAGTAATGTCGAATTGAAATCTAGTAGCCAGATGAAGGTTGAAGCCAGTGCGGAGATGAATATAAAAGGAGCGAAGGTGAACATTAACTAGGTGAAGCTTATGTCTAATTTGTTAAAAACAGATTTGAAATTGAAAATCGTTGATGGATGTGCTGATTTCTCGATTAAGGAGGGGGATTTGGAGATCATAAGTGAAGAAGATAACCTAGCACAGTCCATAATACATAGGCTTATGACTGGAAAAGGTGAGCTTT
>Ga0315298_1001019_pt1 | contig 53181 bp, 46 predicted proteins | sample WHS_1_MG_FD_203077 | JGI IMG/M metagenome (GOLD analysis project Ga0315298, IMG submission 203077) | Extremophilic microbial mat communities from Washburn Hot Springs, YNP, Wyoming, USA - WHS_1_MG | ecosystem: Environmental > Aquatic > Thermal springs > Hot (42-90C) | place: USA: Wyoming... | reverse complement strand
GGGAGCTGGTCTGGCGCCGCCGAGGCTAAAAACATGTCGGCACAAGAACGTTCTTTTCCGCTATCCTTTCGGATTAACACCCAATCGGGAGGAACGCCTTGTGCCTTGACCTATCCTACCAGGAAATCATGAGCAGCCAAGACCCCAAATTCGCCGTCCGCTACCAGATGGTGCTGAGCGCGCTGAGCAAGGGCATCCGCCCCACCATGCGCGCCTTCCAGTGTTCGCGCAACACCGTGCGCCTGTGGTTACGCCGCTACCAGGAACAGGGTTTGGCCGGGCTCGAAGAGCGCTCCCGGGCCCCGCACCACATCCCCCACAAAACCCCGCCCGAGGTCGAGCAGCAGGTCGTCGAGGCTCGCGACGCCATCCCCTGCTTTGGCCCCCGGCGCCTCAAGCGCTATTTTGAGCTGCCCTGCTCGACCGGGGCCATCGCCCGCATCCTCAAGCAGTCCGGACGCAGCCAGCGCCGCAAAAAGCCCCGCCCGCGGGCCCGCCCCGGCACGCCGGGGCCGAGAAACTCAGGTGGCCGGCCTTCGGGCTGCTCCAAGTCGACGTCAAAGACCTCTCGGATCTGCCCGGCTACCGGGAGCTAATCCCCTTCGGGCTGCCCCGCTACCAATTCACCGCCCGCATCGTACCCGAGGGGGGCATCTGGCTGGCCTTCTCCGCGGTCAACGACTCCACGTACGCCTTGCTGTTTGGCGATCGCTTGCTGGCCCACCTGGCCGCCTGCGGGGTCAAGCTCGAGGAGCTTACCGTGCAGACCGACAACGGCAGCGAGTTCGGCGGCGCTTGGAACCGCCGCCGCACACCCTCGGCCTTCACCCGCCTGGTCGAGCAGAAATACCGCTGCCGCCTGCACCGCTTCAACCCGCCCCACCGCTGCACTTACAACAGCGACGTGGAGGCCGTGCATGGGCTCATGGAGGAGGAGTTCTACCAGCTGGAGGACTTCCGCGGCGACCTCCAGAGCTTCCTCAATCAGGCCTGGACCTACCAGCTCTGGTTCAACTACCAGCGGGAAAACTCAGCCAAGGGCCATCGCACTCCCGACCAGCTGCGGGCCGAGCGCGCCCCTTGGGTCCATCCCAAGGTCTATGCCCTGCCGCCTGTGTTATTGTCATCTCTCTCAGCCCAAGATCTGCCCTCCCCCAGGCAGATCCTGGGTCAGGATCTACCTGGGCATGTCATTCCGCGCTGGCTTCTCAGCCCGAGCCAATTCCCTTGCGTTTTGCGAGGCAGAGCCCGCCCCTGGGGCGCTGGCTTACGACCCTCGCGGCCTAAAAAGAATATTGGAAGCTGGCCTGGAATACCCGCGGTCCGCCCCGACCCGTAGTTGCCACCAAGCTGAAAAGCCCGGCTGTGTGCCGGTTGAACTGCTTGAAAGCGTCGCCAGGGAGCCGGAAATTGGGATGATTTAGCGCGTTGAAGGAATCCAGCCGGAAGCGCAGATTCTTCCGTTCGCGCAGCCGGAAGTTCTTCATCAACGCCAGGTTCAGGTAGGTCTGGCCGGGACCGTCAAGGATGTTCCGGCCTGAATTGCCCGGCACGAACGGCAGAAAGCCGTGGGGACTGGGCTCGCAAGTGCGGGAGCCGCTCTCGCAGCGCGGCACTTTTTCAAATGCATTAATGTCGTACCAGGGGTAGTCCAGGCCGCGCCGCTTGCCAGGGATCGGCTCCGGAACGCCGTGCGCCAGGCGATTAGGACGATCGAACTCCCCCAAGTTGCCGTCCACGTCCGCCGTGGTCACGGTGAACGGCTGGCCGGTGGCGAAACTGCCCACCCCGGAAAGTTGCCAGCCGCCCAGCAGCATCTGGCCCCAGCGATTCAGCCCCCGCAGCCAGCGTTGCCCCTTGCCTATGGGAAGCTGCCAGGAAAACGACAGCGTCACCAGGTGGCGTATATCGAAATCCGAGCGCCCACGTTCCAATTTGGGATTGTCAGGGTCCTGAAAGCCGCCGTAACCGCCGTTGGAATTGTCAGAGAGCTGGGAGGCGTAGTCTATTGACTTGCTGAAACTGTAGTTAATTCGGTAAAAAGTTCCCCCGCGGCCGCGGCGGCGCAGCGAAACCTGCCCTGCGTTGTAGTTGGAGTTAAAGCCGAACAAAAACAGGTTGATCGCACCGTCAATAAAGGAATAAGGCCGCAGTTCTCGGGTCGGAATATTGGCCACGAAGGTTTCGATCGAGCGCCGCGGCTTGTTTATGTCCCCCCGGCGACCCAAATGCGTCCCTTTGGAACCCACGTAGCCGATTTCAAGTACGTTACCATTTCCCAAATCGCGCTCAATGGTGAAATTGTAAGCTTGCAGGTAGCCTGTGGCGGCGTCCACCTGGTAGCCGTTGGCACTGGTGACGCCACTGAGCTTCCGTATCTCGGGCGGGAAAGGATTGGAAAACGTCACCCGGTCCGGACGACTGGCGTTGCGGGAGTAGGTTTCGCTGAACACGAACGGAAACTGATTTTGGAGGGTGTTGCGGATAGGGTTCAGAAGGTGTCCCGTATAAAAGATGCCATAGCCGCTTCTGATGACAGTTCGCTGAGTGTTCCGGGGCCGCCATGCGAAGCCCACTCGAGGGGCCAGATTAGTGTAGTCGGTGAACACCAGCGAACGCGGATAGCCGAGTTGGCTTGCGAAGCCGATCCGCCCGGTCATGTTGGCCTGCTCCAGCAGCTCATCCAAGCCGGGCACCACCTCCGGTCGCGGGATTACGGTCTGGCCGTGCCCGGGCATGAAATTGGCGATCTTGTCGTAGCGGTCAACGGGCGGCCACTCGACCTCGTAACGAACACCCAAATTGAGCATCAAGTTGGGTCTCAGCCTGAAATCGTCATTGAAGAAAGCGCCCAGATCCCTGGCGCGCATGTAGTTGCGGTTCCAACCGGTTTGCCGGGTGGCCTGCTGCATCATGCCCAGCAGAAAATCACCCATTGAGTGTCCTGTCCAGCGATCCTGGAAGGCGTAAGTGCCGCGGTTATTGTTGAAGTAAGGCTGGTTGAATCGGACACGGGAAAAATCGGCGCCCCACTTCAAGGTATGCCGGGATTTGACCCAACTGAATTTGACGCGCCCTTGAATGTTAGTCACAAAAAACAAAACCGGCTGGCTACCGTTGCACCCCAAGGCCAGGTAATCGAGCACAGTGACCCGAGGAAAGCCCAGCAGCTCAGGTTCCGTTGTCGAGCCGACGAAGCCCAGCTCGCGCGCCACGTCGCGCCCCGCCCACACGCAGTTCTCGCGGTGGGCAGTGCGGGAAAAACCGGCGCCCGTCTCCGCCAGCAAGGTGGGACTGAATAGATGCGTGTAATCCAGCCCCATCAAGGACTGGTGCTCGTCGGTAGTGCTTCCGAAAGTTCCCGTATCGCTCCCGTTGAACGGATTTGAATTGCGGTTGAAGCGTATCTGGTAACGAAAGCCGAGCAGGTTGTTCTGGTTGATATGGTGATCCAGCTTGATGATGGGGCTATCCCAACTGTCCTTGTCGTTCGCCGTGGCCAGAAAGTTGTAATTTTCGGCCCGGTTGGGAAGCGGGTAATAATCAAGCAGCTTCACGGAGAGAGGATGAAAGCGGTCGGCGGGGATCCGGTTGCCCGGGAAAGGGGCATTGGAGGCCAGGGGATCTTTTACCGTCACCACCTGTCCTTTTTGGTCATAAGACTGGCTGAAGTCGCCTTCACGCTCAAGCGGCGTGGGAACGCGCCCCAGACGCGTTACTCCCACTAGCTGGCGGTAGCTTTCCCAACTGAACATGAAGAAAGTCTTGCTACGGCCGTTGTACAAGCGGGGCAAAATCAGCGGACCGTGCAAGGTGCCCCCGAAGCTGTGCCGGTTCAGCTTCAACCGCTCGGGGTCGAAGTAGGCGCGGGCGTCAATGAGATTGTTGCGCACGTACTCAAACAAATCGCCATGAAACTGATTGGTTCCCGAGCGCAGCACCATGTTCATGATCCCGCCCGCCATGCGCCCGTACTCGGCTGAAAAGCCTGAGACCTCCATCTTGAACTCTTGCAAGGCGTTCAGGTTAGGACGAACCTGCGCCGCCGCGCCCCGCGCATTGCGGTTGTTAAAGCCGTCCACGTAAAAATTGGTCGAATCGGCGCGCGCCCCGTTGACGTTCAAGGCCGACCCTTGCCCGCCCTCTGCCTTGGGCACCACACCGGGCACCAGCACGGCCAAGTCAATGAAGTCTCTTCCCTCCAAGGGCAGCTCATCCAGCTCCTCGCCGGTGATCACGTCGCCCTTGATGGCCCCGCTTTCGGTGTTCAACGGCGCTATGTCCGCAGTGACGCTAACTGTTTCGGTCACTCCCCCCACCTGAAGCTGGATATCCAGCCGCAAGGATTGGCCGATTTCCAGCCGGATGGCCTCGTGCACGTAGGTGCGAAAGCCGGCTTTCTCAGCGCGGATCTCATATAGACCCGGCAGCAGGTTCAGAACCGAGTACGCGCCCGCTTCATCGCTGCTTACCGTGCGCACAACCCCGCTTTCCACGTTGCGGACCGTGATGATGGCTCCGGGAATCGCCGCGCCCAGTTGATCACTGACGGCGCCGGAAATGCTTGCGTAATTGATCTGAGCCGAGGCAATCGCTGGCGCGACCACAGCCAGCAAGCACACCATTAGCCCCCGCATCGTCCTCGCTGGTAGGCCCCAAACCATCCGAGACCTCCTTCTGGGGTTCCCCGACCCCCGCGGACGCCCCTTTTCCGCCCGCTTCTCAAATACTACTCACTCCCGAACCGGGCCTTTCCGCGGTTCGGACCAACCCGCCCGGCGTCCCTGGCGCCGGCCGTGGCGGAACACCCGCCTTCGCTTCCGCCCGAAAGGTAATTTATCATTTTTCGGCGCTACCTTCAACCCAGGGCTTCAAGGCCAACCTCCTCGCCAAGGCCCAGCTCGGCACTTGCCTCGGCAGGCATCAAGGAGTATGCTCGGAGTGGGGGCGCAAATGACAAACAAGACCAAAGCAATGCTCGCGCTGGCCGCTGGGGTAACCCTCGCGTGCACGCTGACTTGGGCCCAACCTCACCCGCCTCAATTCCGGACCTACGGTTCGCCGCACGGCTTTGGCAACGTGGTTTTCCCGGGAACCGGAACGGCCCCGCGGGCCGGAATTCCCTTTTCGGTGCCTTCCAGCTTTGCCCAACGCCTGGGGGCCACGGTGAGCGGCTGGCCGGGATATACGGGGGCGCCCGTCATGGAGCGATTGTGGCGCCGCAGCATCGCTTGGCCCGTGATTTGGCCGGTTTTCGCGGGGGGATTTTACTCCGAGCAGCCAAGCCCGCCCGCCGTTACCATCATCCTGCCGACACAGCCCAGCACGCCCGCTGTGACGATCAACCAGTACTTTGCCGGTGAGCCAAGCCGGTCCGGGCCGGGCGAACGCGATACGGTCTCAACTTACCAAGCGCCGGTCAGGCCACCGCTTGAGACCTCGCCGGTTAGTGTGACCTTCCTGATCGCTTTGAAGGACAGCTCGGTTTACACGGCAATAGCCTACTGGGTCGAGCGTGACACCCTGCATTACATCACCCCCCAAGGCAAGCACAATCAAGTTTCGCTGGAGCTGGTGGACCGGGCCTTGTCGGAGAAATTGAACCGCGGACGCCGCGTGGAGTTTCGACTGCCTGAAGGCAGCAATTGAGGCGTCGGTTCGCCCCCAGGTAACTGGCTGCCGAGCGTGCGCGTCCTTGAATAGAGCCGTTGCAAGAGCCTGGGATGATGTGCTGTGGCCTGGTCCTGTGGGCGGCTGCCCTGCTTGCTGCGAACTTGCTGGGGGAAGGCGCCTCCGGGGAAATTCTTGGGAGGGTTGAGGACGGCTCGCGCAGCCCTGTAAGCAATGCACTTGTGCTGGCGCGTGATTTGGACACCGGGGCCGTGCACAAAGTGACCACAGGGCCGCATGGCCGTTTTCGCTTTCCCCCTTTGCCAGTCGGGCGCTACGAAGTAGTCGTCGAAAAGCCTGGTTTCACCCGGCATACGCAGGGGCCTGTGCTGCTGGGTCTCGATCATGCCCTCGAGCTGGTGATCAGGCTTCGCCTAGCCAGCCCGGCTGAAATGGTGAGGCAAGTTCCCGACGTCACCATGGCCGGGGCAAGCGACGCGGACGCCTCGGTCGGCTGGGCCGGCGACCATCTGCGAGAATTGCCGCTAGCGCCGGATCACAACGTGCTCCGCATGGCTCTGGCCGCTCCGGGAGTCAGTCAGCTCTCACGCGGTCAAAGCGAGCTGACCTCCGGAGGGGTCGGCTTCGCGGTCAACGGTGCGCGAATTCGTTCCAACACGTTTTTGATTGACGGGCAGGACTCGAACGATCTCACCGTCACGGGCCTGGCGCAGACCATCAACAACCCGGATCTAGTCCAGGAGTTCTCGCTAGTGACGCGCCAGTTCGCGGCGCAGTATGGCGGGGCGACTGGCTCAGTCGTCACCATCGTCACCAAGCGAGGAACCAGCCAGTACCACGGTTCGCTGTTCTGGTTCCACAACAACAACCGGCTGAATGCCAGGAGCAACTTGGACAAAGTCCCGGTGGGTATGCCCCCACGGCCCAAGTTTGAACGCGCACCCTGGCGCACGGAAAACCAAATCGGCGCCACCATGGGCGGGCCCCTGCGTGGCCAACGCACATTCTGGTTCGGTTCCTTCGAGCGCTGGAGCGATCGGCAGCTCAACAGCGGCCCTACGGTGCGCGGAGTTCCGACCGAGCAAGGACAGCGCCTGCTTGCTCAACTGGCGGGCGCCAGGCCCACGGTGAGGGTGTTGCTTGCACATCTACCACCGGCCCAGACTGCAACCGAGGCATACACAGCGCCGGTGCTCATCGGGGGGCAAGCCGTACGCATCCCTGTGGGAAGCCTGAACGGCTCCAACCCGCTCAAACTGGATAATTCGCAATGGTCGCTCCGCACAGACCACCGCCTGGGCCAGAAGCACTGGCTGGGCGCGCGCTACCTTTTTAACGATCAGCTCACGAGCGGGGCCGGGCAGGCCACCCCGCCGGGATTAACCACCGTGAACCCGCTGCGCCGGCAGGCGGCGGTGGCGTGGCTCAACAGCAACTTCACCTCTCGGACTTACGGAGAATTGCGGCTGTCCTGGCAGCGCCTCTCCCTGGCAACACTACCTGCCGATTTAAGGGCCGAGCAAGTTCCAAGCATCGAGATTAACGAGTTGGGCTTGACCGGATCGAGTACCGCCACCACGCGTACGGCGCTGGGCCTGGCCGTCAACCTACCCGTCGAGCGACGGAACAACAATTATCAGCTCCAGTACGCGGCCGCCTGGCTGCGGGAAGATCATGCTCTCAAGGTGGGCCTTGACTTTCGCAAGCAGGACATGGCGGGCTTCTTTACGAGCGGCACGCGCGGCCGATTGGTTTATAACACGCTCCAAGACTTTCTCGACGATGTGGCACAGACGGCTTCCATAACCCTGCCGCTGCCTGGAAGCGAGCGCATCCAGCACTACAACTGCTACGACTACCTCTGGTTTTTCCAGCACGAGTGGCGACTCGGCTCGCGTGTGGCGATAAGCTCCGGCGTGCGCTTCGAATCCCCGGGCAATGCCTTTACTCGGTTGCGGGCGCTCAACGAGCGAATTCTGGCGCGGGCGGGCGCTCATCCCGCCTACGTTCTGGAGCCGATCCCCCGGCGGGATACCAACAACTGGGGCCCGCGTTTCGGGTTCGTCTTCAGGCCTGCTGCCGCCTCGGGATGGTTGGGCCGGTTGATTGGGGAAGAAAAGTTGGTGTTCCGGGGCGGCTACGCGCGCGCCTATGATTCGCCTTTCTGGAACATTGCAGTGAACGTGGCCAATTCGTTCCCCTTCTGGTACGTGGTTACTCTGCCCGCCCGTACCCCCGGCTCCCTGGAGCGCATCCAGGCCTTGAGCGGGGCGACGGCGGCTGTGTCAGACCCCTGGCAGGCCGCCCGGACTGTGGTCAGCCCGGACTTTCGCTCGCCTTTCGCGGAACAGTTCGGCGTGCGGCTGGAGCGAGCGTTCGGAGTTGAAGCCACCTTCAGCGCAGGTTACGTTGCGACTAAGGGCACGGCGCTATATCAAACCATTGACGGCAATCCTACCCTGCCTGAGAACAATGCGCGCGGCACCCTCCGCATGGACCCGGCCCGGGGCGTCGTCCGCCTGCGGGCGAACGCCACCAGCTCGATCTACCACGGCCTGCAAGTCGGCCTGGAGAGACGATGGGCGAAAGGTCTGGCCTTCAACGCCTACTATAGCTGGAGCGCTTTTATTGACGGGGCCTCGGACATCTTCAACACCGCACTCACAGGCGAGGTGGCTGTGGCGCAGGACTCTTATAACCGACGGGCGGATCGCGCCCGATCAAGTTACGACCGGCCGCACCGCTTGAGCGTGAACGCCATCTACGAGTCGCGCTGGTGCAGCGGCCGCCGAGGCTGGCGCTGCAAGCTGCTGGGTGGATGGCAGATCAGCCCATTTATCGTGCTACAGTCGGGCGCCCCGTTCACGGTGCTGGACGGCGCCGACCCCGGCTACCGGCTCAGCGGCATTGACGGGCTGGTGGGCAACGCTATTCGCGCCAGCAGCAATACCAAGTTGGACCTGGCTCGCATGTCGGTCGAGGAGATCTTTTTGGCCGGCGGGCCCGCGCTTTTTTCACGTGTCAGTGCTCAGGATCCGCTCGGCAACTTGGGGCGCAACGTGCTCAGGGCGGACGGCATCGCCGACGTGGATGTAGCCCTGAGCAAGAATTTCAGGATCGGCGAGGCAGGCAAGCTTCAATTGCGGGCCGAGGTATACCGCGCCGCTAACACACGCGACTTCGGCATTCCCGAATCCCGCCTTAATTCCACCAACTTCTTGAACCAATGGGGCCAGGAAGGGGGCCGGAGGCGGGTGCTGCTGGCCATCCGTTATTTGTTCTGACGAGCAGGCGACCGGCTTCCCGATGCCCAGGCTGCTAAGATGATCCCTGTTGCGGGTTCTGCTTGAGTCGAATCTGCCCCCGGCGACGCTGGCTTGGCTGGTGGGGGCCTTTTTGGTGGAAGTCATCCTTTACGTTATGCCCGCTTCCGGCCGCCTCCGCTCCAAGCTGGCTGGCTGGCCACAGGGTGCGCTAGGGGTAGCTCTGACAGCTTCGGCCGCAATCCCCTACCTGATCTATGCGCTACCTTCAGGCTGCTTTGCCCTCCCCGCGCTGGTTGCGGTGGTGGGCCTGGCCGGGGCGGTGTCGTTCTGGTACGTCTTTCTGCCCCGATGTCGCCTCGCGGATCTGGCCTTTGTTTCCCTGGTAGCGGCGGTGGCGCTAAGCCGGATCTGGCACCAGATCTACAAGAGCCCCCTCGAAGAGGTTCCCCTTGAGGCTCTCGGTCAACTGATGTGGATCCGCTTGGGCTTGATAAGCGCTCTGGTGTTGCGCCGCGTTGAGGGAACTGGGTTCGGCTGGTGGCCAACGCGCCGCGAGTGGAAATTAGGTCTGGTGCACTTTCTGGCTTTTCTGCCCTGCGGAGCGGCACTGGGGCGGCTTACCGGATTGCTCTCGCTGGAAGTCAAAGCTCCGGAGGGCTGGACAGCGCTAGTTGCGGTAGCGGCCACCTTCGCGGGCATGTTCTGGGTAGTCGCCCTTTCTGAGGAGTTTTTCTTTCGCGGTTTGCTGCAAGGCTGGCTAAGGGAATGGCTCGGCAGCCGGATCGGCGCCCTGATAGTGGCTTCCCTCGCTTTCGGGCTAGCCCATCTGCCCTTCCGGGGCTTTCCTAACTGGCGGTTCGCACTAGTGGCTACGGCCGCGGGGCTGTTTTATGGGCGCGCGTACATGGCAGGGGGCGGCATCAGGGCAGCCATGGTGGCCCATGCGCTGACCAATACGGTCTGGCGCCTGTTCGTCAGGTGAGAGCGGGGTGGGGCGAGAACTATTTTTCCTTATTTTTCAAAGAGTTGCAGGCTTTTGGGGGCCAGGGAACTCTGGGCTCTACAAAATCTTGTTGCAATCTCCGATCTTTTCTTCTAAAATTGGAAATAGGCCGGGGAGGCGACTCCCACCAAAGCGAGACTAACCTCTAACATAAAGACCCCTGAAGCAAAAACCTCCCCGGCAGCCCTAACCCCCTAAACCCAACCCCCTGACAAGACGGCCCGAGGGAACTCGGGCCGGCTTGTCTTTGTTGGGGAGCCGGACCTGACCCCCGAAAAACGGACGGACCCGGCCCGAAGGCTCATGCTATGATCGTGGCGTTCTGCCGTTATGAAAAGGGTAACGGTGTTAGGCTCGACCGGGTCCATAGGAACCAACACCTTGGACGTCATCCGGCGCCACCGCGAGCGCTTCGAAGTGTTTGCTTTGGTAGCCGGGCGCAATGTGGACCGGCTGGTCGAGCAGGTCCTCGAGTTCAAGCCCCGCCTCGTGGTGGTGGAATCCGAGAGTCTGCTCCAACAGTTGCGGCAACGGTTAGCGGCTGCCGGCCTGGCGGCTGGCGCCATGCCCGAGTTGGACTACGGGCCGCAGGGTCGGATCAGGGCCGCGGCTGCGCCGGAGGCGGACATTGTGATGTCGGCCATCGTGGGCATAGCTGGTTTAGAGGCGACCTACGAGGCGGCCCGGCGCGGCAAGCGCATCGGGCTGGCAGCCAAGGAGGTGCTTGTGAGCTCCGGTAAACTAGTGACTGAGGCTGCCCAGTTGGCGGGGGCTGAATTGATCCCGGTGGACAGCGAGCACAATGGCGTGCACCAGTGCATGCGGGCAGGCCGCCGCAGTGAGGTCAGTCGCGTTATTCTGACCGCTTCGGGAGGCCCTTTCCGCGACACCCCCAGAGAGCAGCTTGCCAGCGTCACCCCCGAGCAGGCTCTGAGCCATCCCACTTGGAAAATGGGCAAGCGCATAACGATAGATTCGGCCACCCTGATGAACAAGGGTTTCGAGGTCATAGAAGCTTGCTGGCTGTTTGCCTTGAAACCTGCCGAGATCGAGGTGCTGATCCATCCGCAATCCCGCGTGCACGCGCTGGTGGAGTTTTGCGACGGTAGCGTGATGGCCCAGCTTTCGGCCACCGACATGCGGATGCCCATCCAGTACGCACTGACCTGGCCCGAGCGCGTGGCCTCGCCTGTGGCCCGCTTGGACTGGGGACAGGCGTGCCAGTTGGAATTTTGCCCGCCCGATTGGGACAAGTTCCCGCTGCTGAAACTCGCTTACCAGGCGCAGGAGGCCGGGCTTTGGGCCACCTGCGCGCTTAATGCTGCTGATGAGGTGTGCGTAGCTGCCTTCCTAGACAAACAAATCGGCTTTCCAGCAATTGCCGAGGTCGTCGAGGAAACGCTGGCGCGCGCGCCACAGAGGCAGTTGAATTCCGTGGCCGAAGTGCTCGAGCTGGATGGCGAGGTCCGGCGACTGGCCGCTGAACTGATTCAAAAGCGGCGCACGAGCCCTGCGGGCCACTTCCACGCTCCGTGAGGGTTTTTGATGCCTCTACTTGAGAATCTGTTGTGGCTGGTAGTGCTGATCGGGATCATGATTCTGGTACATGAGCTCGGGCACTATCTAGCCGCCCGCTACTTCGACGTACGCATTGAGGTTTTCAGCTTCGGGTTCGGTCCTCGCCTGGCCGGCTTCCGGCGGGGGGAAACCGACTTTCGGCTCTCTTTGATCCCGCTTGGCGGTTACGTGAAGATGGCCGGGGAGCAGCCCAGCGAGGAAACCTTAGCCGACCCCCGGGCCTTTTTGGCCAAGCCGCGCTGGCAGCGCCTGCTGATTGCATTGGCGGGCCCCTCGATGAACATTCTGCTGGCAGTGGTACTGCTGACGGGGTTGTTTACCGTGCATTACGAAAGGCCGGCGGACTCTTTCGATCAGGCCATAATCGGGCATGTTTTCGCCGATTCGCCGGCGGCCCGCGCAGGCCTGCGGGAGGGTGACCGCATCGTGCGCATTGATGAGGTTGACAACCCGAGCTGGGAAGACGTGGTGTTGAAGGAGATCGCCAGCGCCAATCGCAGCTTGAAGCTCACGGTGGAAAGGGGCGGCAAGCGATTCACACTTAGCTTGACGCCCACCTTGGAGGAACGCAGTGGGCTTGGCTACGCCGGCTGGGCCGAGCAGGGCGAGATCCAAGTGGCGAACCTATCACCGGGGATGCCGGCTGAGAAAGCAGGCCTGCGTCGGGGCGACATTCTGCTCAGCGTCAACGGGCGTCCGCTACGCTCGCGCTACCGGCTCCAGGAAATCGTTCGCAGCAGCGGGGGCAAGCCCGTAGTGATCGAGTATTCGCGCCAGGGCCGGCTAGGTACTGTCGTAGTACAGCCAGTCTACGCCAACCTGGATGGAAATCCCCGCTGGATGATAGGGGTGGAGCCTTCTCCCCGCATCGTTACAACCAGGCTTTCGCTGCCGGAAGCCTTTCGCGAGTCGGTGCGCCAGAACCTCAAACACGCAACCTTGATATTCCGCTTCTTAGAGGGGATTCTGGCCCGCCGGCTGTCGCCGAAGTCAATCGAGGGCCCCATCGGGATTGCCCGTCTATCCGGAGAAGCGGCCCGCGAGGGGTTGGCTGCCTTCGTAGTGTTGATGGCGGTGGTAAGCCTGAACCTGGCTGTGTTTAATCTGCTGCCTATACCCGTGCTGGACGGGGGCCTGATGCTGGTCCTGTTGATTGAGATGGCCATGCGGCGCGAGATGAGTCTGGCGGTCAAAGAAGCAGTTTTCAAGCTGGGCCTGGCTTTTCTTATGGCGGTGGTGGTGTTCGTTCTTTATAACGACTTGGCCAAGATACTGCCCGGCTAAGGCCGGCTAAACATTCCCCAGCGGCTGCCGATCAGAGAGCAAGGATGTGCTGTTTGTGTCCGCGCAAGGAAGGTGAATCATGTGGGTGATCGTGCTGGCGGCTGCGGCGGGCCTGGTGGCAGCGGTTGCAGTGGTACTCATTCGACGCGCTTTGCACCTTCGCTACGAGCAATTGCGGCGCCGTTACGAAGGCCTTTTGGAAGACGCGCCCATAGCTTACCACGAAATTGATTGCAACGGGATCGTGCGATGGGTGAACCGCGCCGAGTGCCGCCTGCTGGGATTGTCAGCCTGCGAGATGCTGGGGCGTCCGGTGTGGGAGTTCGTTGCCGATGAGGAACGGGAAGCCAGTCGCGCTGCGGTTTACCGCAAGCTTCACGGTCAGCAGCAACTGGCGCCTTTCTTGCGACCCTACCGTTGTCGGGAAGGCGTCAAGAGGGTCTTCGAGATTCACGAGACCCTGATCCGCGATGCCGCCGGTAAGGTCATCGGCATGCGCTCCGCCATGATTGATGTCACCGAGCGCGAGGCGGCTCGGAAAAAGCTCGAGGAGCAGGCGCGCGAGCTGGAGCGCGCCAACAGGGAGTTAGCCGAAGCCCTGGCCGCAGCCAAACAAGCCACTGAGTTGAAGAATCGCTTCCTGGCCAACGTGAGCCATGAGATACGCACGCCGCTGCACGCCATCTTGGGAATGACCGAACTGCTGCTAAAAACGCCTCTCAATGAACAGCAGCGCGACTACGCGCGGACAGCACTGGAGGCCGGTGAGGCGTTGTTGGAGCTGATTAACGACCTGCTGGACATCTCCAAGATCGAGACGGGTCGGCTGCGCCTGGAACCCGCTCCTTTTAATCCGGCCGCGCTGGCTAATTCGGTGGCGGCCCTGCTGGCTGTTCGCGCCAGCGCCAAAGGTGTCCAGGTGAGCTGCGAGGTGGATCCGGCCACGCCGAGCTTGGTGATCGGCGATGCCGGCCGGGTGCGCCAAGTCTTGCTGAACCTGGTAGCCAACGCCGTTAAGTTTACCGAGCAGGGTTGGGTCCGCGTGAGTCTGAGTGTGTTGGGGCAAGGCGCCGACAGGGTTCGACTCCGCTACGCCGTGGCCGACACAGGCATCGGCATCGAGCCGGCGTGGCAGCCTTTGATTTTCGAGCGCTTTGTGCAAGGCGACGGTTCGAGTACGCGCAGGTACGGCGGCACAGGGCTGGGCCTGGCGATTTCCAAGCAACTGATCGAGCTGATGGGGGGCCAAATCGGTTTTGAAAGCCGGCCCGGCCATGGCAGCACGTTCTGGTTCGACCTGGAGCTGGAAAAGGCATGCCAGCCGGCTGCCAGCCCGCAGCCCAGCCCGGAAAAGCGGGCGGCGCCCGCCCGGCCCTGCCGCATACTGCTGGCTGAAGATAATCCCATCAACCAGAAAATCGCCCTGCGCATGCTGGAGCAAGGCGGCTTCGAAGCGGAAGTGGTGACCAACGGGGAACAAGCTGTCGAAGCCATCAGCAAGCGTACCTACGATCTGGTCTTAATGGACGTGCAGATGCCGGGCATGGACGGTCTGGAAGCCACCATGCACATAAGGCGGATGGAATCCGGACGCCGCCACATCCCCATCGTGGCGCTCACGGCCAATGCCATGGCCGGCGATCGCGAGCGCTGCCTGGCCGCCGGAATGGATGATTACCTGCCCAAGCCGGTGCGGCGAGAGCAGCTCTGGGAAACCGTCCGCCGGTGGATTGCTGCGAGTGAAGCCACCGTGAAACTTTCTTGGGCGCTCAACGGATCGGAGAATAGGCAGTGGCCCGGAACAGCCAGATTTGAATGACGCTGGAAATTTGGCCGTGCTTTTGGATGGATTCCTGGCGCACCTTTGCCCACTCCGGATCCGCCCCGAAAGCGGCCCAGGCTTTCTCGCGCGCAGCCAAGTTATCAAAAGGAATCAAGTAAGTGAGATTCGGCTGGTTGGCGCCGAAAACGGTGCTGCTGTAAAGCACCGGGTGCACGCCTGAGCGGTGAAAGATCTTGATCTCGGGACCCGCGAAACGCTCGTGCAAGGCGCGCAACTGTCGCAAGGTGGGCGAATGATAGGTGCGCAGTTCAAAAATGCGCGGCGCTTTGGGCGGCGGATCGGCAGGGGTGATCTCCGGTGAGTAATCGGTGGCTTCCAGCAGCGCAGTCGTGTAGTGTTCGTAAGGCGGCTCGGGGTCGCTTTCCCATTGCTCCACCGCCTTTTGAAATTCAGGCTGCGCGCGCAAGGCTTCTTGTACTTTTTCGATTTCGGCCAGCGAGCGATAGCCGATGATGGCGGCGTACTGCGGCATGTGGGAAGCCAGCAACGCCTCCAGCAAAATCACCGGGCCGGAGTGAACCTTCTGCAAAGCAGGCAAACAACCCTTGCTCCAGAACTCATGCATTCGGGTAACTTGTGTTCCCTGCTTGAGGAAAAAGTTTTGCAAGGTGTAGAACCGCGTCCTTGCGGCTGCGGTTTGCGTTGGAGCGGTCATAGCCAGTCCTCCCGTGGTCGTCTGCAAGAAAGCTCTTCTGTTCATGAGCAGCCTCGCATAGGGCAGAATTAGTTGTGCAACCTGCCGGCAGACGCTCTGCGCCTCCGACAGGTTCCAAAGTCAAATATGACCATTTTGCCTCGTGGCGGGGATTCGCTGCTGGCTCGGGTTGACTTGACGGCCAGGGCGGATGCTCGCAATCCGACACAGATGGGCGCACCGTCGCCGCGCCGGAGCGCCTGCGCGGCGTACCGCCGGGAGCATCAATAGATATTCGGGCGGCTGGCGTTGCGCCGGCGGAGCCATTAACCGCTCCGCTCTAGAAATTTCTCCTTACTTTTCCGCAAGATAACCTCGGCCCAGGGCAAAAGGGCAGACACCCCGGGCGTAGCTTGCGGGCAGGATGCCCGCCGCTTATGCATCTTTGACGCTGAACGTCTTCGACGGAGCCCGGCAGCCCATCGCATCCTCGCTCCGGGTGCTGGTGCGGCTGATTGATGGAGTGGGGCGAACCGTTTCAGCCGGCTATCACCGTGGACCTTCGATCTATTTTGCTCGGGTTCCCTGCTACGGTGATTCGCGGGACGATTACCGCATCGTAGTTTCTGCGCCCGGATGCCACACCGCAGGTTTTCACCCCCTGCGCATGGCAGCCGGCCGCCTTACAAACTTGGATTTGATGCTGCTGCCACGCGATGGCACCTTCAATTTCCGCCCCGCAGCGTGGAGCGCACTAGCCCAGACTCGCTCCCGATGGCTCGACCTGCTTGAACGTGAAAGCTACGAGCGTTTGATGGAAGAGCAGCCCGCAGCTCTGGCCGGTTTGCTCAACCTGCTGACCGCTCTTGAGCAGGTGCAGCTCGGGCAAGGGGTGGCCCTCGATTACCTGGCTGGCATAATCTGGGATCCGTCTCCTGCGCCGGATCGTTTCTTCGGCTGGGCCCGGCCAAGCCTGCTCGATGAAGTCGAAAAAGCAAGCCATGCCGGGTTGTTTCGGGCCGAGATGCTGCCGGGAGTGTTCCACTCCGGCGCTACCTCCAGCTTCAAAGAAACCCGGCTTCCGTTCGCGAACCTACAAATCACCTTTCACGGCAACCAGTGGCATCGCATCGGCGAGAGCGACTGCGTGAAGGTCGAGCCCGACATTGATTACTACCCTGAGCTTGTAGCCCATGCCACCCTGGAGGTTCTACCGAACAAGTTGCTCCGGCGCAAAACCGATCCCCGCATGGTTTATATGTTGCGCTGGGTCGCCACCCGCTGGACAGGGGTCCCGGAGTTCGCTCCCCCTTACACTGTTTGTTGACTGGGGCGCAAATCCCGCACCGTGGCGCTCCAGCCCGGATACCCCCGTGCCGCCGCAAACGGATCGGCTTCAATGTTGACGGCGACGTCCACCAGCGCGCCTGGCTGGATCTGGGCAGCCCGCTGAGCAAAATCCCAGGCTTTTACCGTCAGTGAATTCCGACCCTGCCGCAGTGTGAACCTCAGGTGACGCTCTTTGAAAAGGGTAGCCGGGCCGGCCACCTCCGCCCCGACGATTGCCAGCAGCGGCGGGGGATTGCCGTGCCCAAAAGGCGCCAGGGCTAGCAGCTCGGCAATCGTGCCATCATCAAGGTCGCCAAGCTCCAGCGTGCCGTCCAGCTCCAGGCTGGGCCGGAAGTCCTCCGGCTTCAAGCGCGCCGCTGCATACTGGTTCAAGCGCCGCCGGAATTCCTCCACGCGCTCCAACGGCAAAGCCACGCCGGCCGCCTGGCGGTGACCGCCATAGCGCAAGAACAAATCCGGCATGGCTTCCAGGGCTTCCACCAAATGAAACCTTGGAATGCTCCGGCCGGAACCTTCCGCCACGCCCTCCGCAGGATCTTCTCCCAGAACGAACACCGGCCGGTGAAAACGCTCCACCAGCCGCGCTGCCACAATGCCCACCACGCCCCGGTGATAGGCCGGAGCCGAAAACACCAGCGCCGCTTGGTCCTCCGTAACCGGCGTACGCAGGCACTGCTCGAGCACCTGCTGGATGATCTGGACCTCGGCCTCCTGGCGGAGCTGGTTCCAGGCTTGCAATCGTGCAGCGATCTCGCGGGCTTGCGCCTCATCATCGGTTAACAGCAGCCTAACGGCTTCCAAGGCGTCGGCCATGCGCCCGGCAGCGTTAAGCCGGGGCGCCAGCCGGAAAGCTACCTGCTCCGCAGTCAGCGCCTCTCCCTCGGTGAACCCAGCCACCCTCAGCAATTCGCGCAGGCCGGCATTGCGGACCGAACGCAGGCCTTCCAAGCCGTATTTCACGATGACGCGATTTTCGCCCGTGAGCGGCGCCACATCAGCCACCGTGCCTATGGCGGCCAGTTTGAGAAACGAGGAGAGCAACCGCTCCAGCCGGGGAGGCGGCCAGCCAAGCGAGCCAAGCAAGAGTTGAATCAGCTTGAAAGTTAACCCGGCCGCGCACAAGTTCTTGTCCGGATAAGAGCAGTTCGGTTGGCGGGGGTTGACGATGGCCGCGGCGGGGGGCAGTTCACTATCGGGCAAGTGGTGATCAACCACGATCACGTCCAAGCCGAGCTGCCGCGCACGTTGTATGGGAGCCAGAGCGCGCACGCCGGTATCCAGGCTGATCAGTAGCCGGATTCCCTGACTGGCTGCCTGCTCGACCGCTTCCATGTGCAAGCCGTAGCCTTGCCGCAGGCGATGCGGCACGTAAATCGAGGCTTGGTGGCCCGCCAGCTCGATGGCTTTGTACAGCATGGCGAGCGAGGTGGCGCCGTCGGCGTCATAGTCGCCGTAAAGCAGCAGAGGCTCTCGCGCCGCCAGCGCCTGCTTGAGGCGGGCCAAGGCAGCCGCCATGCCTTCCAGTCCAAGCGGGTCGTGCAAATCTTGGAGCGAAGGGTATAAGAAGCGGCGCGCTGCCTCCGGCTCCTGGTAGCCGCGGGCCACCAGAACCTGGGCCGTGGTCCGGCTAATCCCCAGTTCGGCGACCAGCCGCGCAACCTGCCCCGGATCCGCTTCAGCAAAACGCCAGTGGCAGGGCACGCAAGCAGGCTTCATCAATTGCGCGAGAAGTAGCCGCCCATAGAATCCCCTTCGTCCTCCCGCTCCTCTTCAGGCATAGCGGCTTCGATCTGATCCGTCAGCTCCAGGTAGTCCCCGTACCACTCGGCCTCCAAGTTGAAGAAGTACACGCGCGCCTGGTAATCAAAAGACAGCTCCACTGCGCAAGTGAAGCCTTCGTAGTCGCGAAACTGGCGCAACCGGCGCTCCAGACTGCGCTTCTCCTCCCTGCTCATCTCGCACTCCTCCAGACGCGCCAGAGCACTGTCTACGGCCTCAGCATGGAAAGAACGCGCATGGAAGACGATCAGCTTCACGCCCGCAGCCCGCGCCGTTTCCAGGAAAGCGCGATAATCCGGGCGATCGTAGGTGTTCCAGTAAACGCACGGCAGCTCGTCCGGCAGGCGGGTGAGGCCATGAAACACGATGAACCCCTGGGTTTCAAGGTAAGCCAGAATCTCGTCTTTGAGTGCGTCCAGATTCAGAGCCATTTACCGTTGCGCCATAACCAGGACGTCGTATTGCTCGGCCAGATCGCGCGCCGCCGGGGTGACGATTGTCCTGGGGCCGATGTAGATCTTACGCCCCTGCTGAATAGCGGCGCGTACATCGGTTTCGCACACGAACTCGGCGATGTTGATGTGCGGCGCCGGCGGGGAAACCTCGGCCGGGGGCGTGGCTGCACTCGCCCCAGTTCCGGCTGCGGCGCAGGTCTCAAAGGGACAGCTAGCAGGCTTCTTGCTGCGAGCGGCCAGGAAACGATCAACCACCTCTGCCGCCACGCTCGGAATCGCGGCGGATGAAACCGGACCGGCGGGCCCCGTCAGGCCACGCTCCCTCAAATACTGCTCCACCGCGGCGACGATGGCAGCGCGATCCAGGGCGACTAGAGCAGGCGCCTCCTGCTCGAGGGCGGCCTTCTCTTCATAAGCAGGCAGCGGCAATGCCTCGGCCACCTCGCGCACTTTCCAAGCCACGCGCTTGATGTTGATCAGGTGCTGCGGTCCCACATTGTCGCTGGTGGCGTTGCCGGCCATGGCGCCGCAGCCGAGCGTCATGGACGGCATCAGTTTGGTGGTAATTCCCACCGAACCGGGCGGTCCGGAGGTGTTCACCAAGACCCGGAAGGCCGGCATGCGCATGCCGAACTGCCGGATGCGCTCCTCGTCTTTGGACCAGATCACACAGGTATGGCCCAGCCCGCCGAAGCGCAGCACCGCCTCGCAAGTGTCCAAGGCCTCGTTAAAGTCCTTGACAAAACGCAGGGCCAGCACCGGGGAAAGTTTTTCCACCGAGAGCGGATGTTCTTTTCCCACCCCGGCCAACTCGACGGCCAGAATTGAAGTTTCCGCAGGGACCTCGAAACCCGCCATGCGCGCCAGCTTGGTAGGCGCCTGCCCCACGCAGTCGGGATTGATCTGAAAATTGGGCCGCACCAGAACCCGGGCCAGGGCCTCCTTTTGCTGCTCCGTACACAGGTAGGCTTTCTGCGCCCGCAACGCAGCCAGGATCGGCTCGCGCAGCGACTGCTCGGCCACCAGGGTCTGTTCGCTGGAGCAGACCGTGCCGTAGTCGAAAGCTTTGCCCTCGACTATGCCGGCCACCGCCTCCGCCACTGGGTAGCTGGTGTCCACTAAGGCCGGGACATTACCCGGGCCTACACCAAAAGCCGGTTTGCCGCTAGAGTACGCCGCCCGCACTACGCCGTGCCCGCCGGTTGCCAGAATGATCGCCGTATGTTCGTGGCGCATGAGGGCCTGGGTAGCTTCCAGCGTGGGGCGCTCCAAGCAAACAATGACGTCCTCAGGCGCCCCAGCCTCCCGTGCCGCCTGCATCAGAACCTCCGCCGTCTCCCTGGTGCAGCGTACGGCCCGCGGGTGGGGGCTTATTACCAAGGTATTGCCGGCTTTCAAGGAGATCAGCGCCTTGTAAATGACGGTCGAGGTAGGATTGGTGCAAGGCACGATGGCCGCCACTACGCCGCAAGGCACCCCGATCTCGATGATCTTTTCTTCCGCGTTCTCGCGCAGGACGCCGACGGTTCTCATGCCGCGGATGGTGCGCGCCAGCAAATCGGCGTTCAGGAGGTTCTTGGTGATCTTGTCCTTGACGTTGCCATAGCCGGTTTCCTGGACCGCCAACTCGGCCAGTCTTCGCGCGTGCGCGCGCCCGGCTTCGGCCACGGCTTCCACCACGGCGTCAACCTGCTGCTGGTTGAAAAGTCGGTATTTTTGGAAAGCAGCGTAGGCCCGCGCTACTTTCTCGCGAGCCTCTTGGACGGCGCGTTCGTCTTGTTGTTCGGGCATGGCGGGCGGCCTGGCGGTGCAAACAAGGAGACGTCAGCCCTGCTTCTTAGGCCCCGGCAGAACCTTTTCCACTTCCTCGTGCGGCCGCGGGATCACGTGCACCGCAATCAGCTCACCCACGCGCCGCGCAGCAGCAGCACCGGCATCGGTAGCCGCCTTGACCGCACCCACATCACCACGCACGGTAACGGTCACGTAACCGGCGCCCACGTACTCCTTGCCAACCAGAACCACGTTGGCGGCCTTCACCATCGCGTCGGCCGCCTCAATAGCGCCCACTAACCCTTTAGTCTCAATCAATCCGAGTGCTTCCATTCCTGTACTCCTGCGGCTGAACCTATAAGCTAGCACAGCGCGCCGCCGCACACAACGGCCACCGGCCGCTGGACCGGATTAGGGCTCCACCTCAAGCAACGCCCAGCCGGGCAGCGTGGCGGGCTGGTTTTTCAAAAAAACCACGCGGCGAGTCTTGGGAAAAGGCAACCCGCTACGCACGGCCTTAGAGTACAAAGCCGACTGCGCCAGCACCCGTCGGTAAGCCTCGGCGTCGGTGTCCAGCCACCCGCTCTTGGCCAGCAGGCCGCTTCCCCAACCGATCGCAAGCAGGCACGACTTGCGGCCGTCAGTGCTCAAGTGGGAAGCCACCTTATCCAAACTTTCCACCACCAAGCGCAGTCCCGCCCACTCGGCGTACCGCCTGTGGATCTCGAGCAAACGTGCAGCGTATGCATTCGCCGCAGCAAACAGCGCAGCGGTGTTGACCGGCTGATCCCAGCCCAGTGCCCGCCAAACCTCCTCCTGGGCCAGGTAGCTGTTCTCTCGCCACTCTCCTTCGAAGACCGTGCCGGGAACCGCCATCTCCGCAAAAAGTGGCGTGGCTTCCTCCACCCGTTTGGCCTCGACCGAACCGCGCGGCGCCTGTTTCCAGCCCAGTGCGAACTGGCCTCCGGGCCGCGGCTCAAGCGTGGCCACCCGCAGCAAGTAAATCTTGGTTGCAGCGCCGGTCGTTGGGCGCGAATCCGAGATACGGAAGGCGCGCATCAGGTTCGTCCCGGAGGGGCCCAGCGCCTCGCGCTCAGCCACCTCACCCAGCCGGCGTGCGCCCCGCTCACTCTCCCCGCTGAGGCCCGCCGGCAGCTTATCTCTCCACATTGCGTACAACATTCCCGTCCGTAAGCTGCCCTTGATGGCGCTGCCCGGCACATAAGGCCCTTCCGGCCCGCTAGCGAAGGTAGGGATATGCAAACTCTCTCCCTTGGCGCGCTCCCAATGGGCTACCGCTGAGGGGTGCTCGAAAGGAATGCGGCGGTCAGCGAAGTTCTGCGCGAAGCCTCCCCACGCACCGAAATCCAGCTTTTCGGCACGACGAAGCTGCGCCAGATAACCTTCCAGGCGCGGCCCCTTGGAGAGCAGGCGAAAAATCCGCCTCTGGTCGAGCACGTTGACCTGTTCTCTCCACACCATGTAATCAATCGGGGAGAGCTTCTGGCCGTCACCGACTAACAAAGGCGTCAGGCAGGTCAAACGGTACTTCATGCTGTCCCCGCAATGTGCTCGCTATTGGCGACCCGCTCCGGACCAGGCCCGATGCGCAGGGCCAGCGCCAAGCCGGACCGGTAAACCGGATGGGGGAACCCGTCGGGCGCCACATCGCGTGCCGCTCCACGCAGCGAACCAGCCGTACAAAGCACAGATCCTTCCCTCACCATGCGCAGCAGCTTTTTGGGCGTTCCCCAGCCCCGCGGGCTTTCCACGCGCCCGCCTCGCACAATCAGGCTGTAGCGCGAGCGCTGCCAGTCAATCTGGTCGCCGAGCGAAGGAACGTAGAGCGACAGCAACCAGTAAGCTCCCGGGCCGCCGTTTGGCTCAGACCCGGCGGCAGTGAGGATCGTTCCCGGCAGCTCGGCTTCGATAAACTCCGGCGCCTCGCACTGTCCCCAACCTTGCGTGCGCTCCCCTCCGAAGCCAGTGTCAGCCAGCCACCGGAGCGCGTTCTGCACAGGCTGGGCCCAGCGCCCATACGCCTCCTCACTGGCAAAACCCACCAGGCACCACAAGCCGCCCGAGTCTGGGAACTCCAGGCAGGCCGTCTTATGGGGCACAACCTGGCTAGTCAGCCGGTCCACCGCCGCGCGGATGCGCACGTTCAACCGGAAGGGCCCCGGGGCCGAAAAGCGGACCGCGGCAGGCATCAGGCACCGACTCGGACCGTCCAACCACCAAGCGTCTTCCGCGGGCGGTTGCTCGGCAAGCAGATCGTTGACCAGTGACAGCGGCACAAAGTGGGCGCTTTCCCAGCGCAGCTTAGGCGAAGCCGGCGGAGGCCACAGCGTCAAGGGCGGCGTCACAAAGTGTATCTCATCTAGATAGGGGAAACAGGAACTGACCGCCAGCGCAGGCTGCTCGGGGGCCCGCACGGTGGCTTCCAGCCAGTCCTCAAGCAAGCCAAGCGCGGCCATCGCCTGGGAGAGGGCTGAAAACAAGCTGTCACTGTGATAGATGAGATCAACCGTTTCGCGCGATCCGGTGTCGGGCCCTATGCGCCAGGGTCCGGCGGGTCGAAAACGTACCACAAGAGCCGGCTGCATGATTACTGGGCGAGCTTCGCGGCGAAATTGTCTTCGATAGCCAGAGCCTGCAAGGCGGCCACGTCGGCCTTGCTCAGCAGCTCGATCTCCGGAGCGCCTTTGCTATAGTAGCTGCGGTTCCGCCAGACCAGCCGCATATTCATGAAGCGGACGCGGCCACTACCCCGCGAGCCGCCGCCACCCAGCGCGTCGTCCTCCAGCAGCCGCATGCCCTCGATTAGCCTTGCCAGCAGGGCCTTGTCCTCCTCGCAAAGGATGTCCAGAATGAAGCGCACCTTGAAGCGCGCCCCGGCAGGCACCCGCTCCAGCGTGCGCGGGTTGGCCACACAAGTGATGCGATCAATGGCGTTCTCGCTCTTAACCTCGGTCAGCTCGTCATCGAGGTTTTCGCGCATCTGAGGAGTGATACTGTCGGGATCGAGCGGGGCGTCGCAGACGGTCAAGCGGGCGGGGGTAGCGTGGGTGGTTTCCAGCGGTTCGCCCTGCACACGCTCCATGCGGCCCGGGTTGCGCCCAAACAACAGGCAGATTTCGTCATCCGGCCGGTCGCTCTGGTGGATGCGGACCTCCTGGCCCTTTCGGCGGGAAAGATAAACCAGCTCGGCAGGCACCGCCACGCCCGCAGCCTGCTCCAACAAGGCCCGCAACTTGCCCCGCAAGGAGCTGCCCGGCACATAGGGCCGGCCGAAGGCGTCTTTGACCACCGGATTATCGGCGCCGCCAATCTCCAGTGAACCTTTGCCCGCCCCGATGTGCAAGCCGGTTTCGCAGCGCAGCTCGCCTTCCAGAATAAGCTTTCCCAAAAAAGTCAATTGGGTCTCGGCTGTATGTGCGCTCATGCTCCCTCACTCGTTGTAAGCCACTATGGCTTCGAAAAGATCCCGGAAGCGCTCGTAACCCCGCGGGTCGTTCTTGCGCGTAACTTGCAACAGCAGGCGCTCCAGCGTATCCAGGCTGCGCAAGGAATGGCGCGCAATCGTGTAAGCCAGGCGTGCTCGCAGCATTACGAACTGGTGCTGGCGTTCGTTCTCGGGCGCCCGGCAGGCCCGACGCACGGCGTTGTAAAGTCGCCGGAGCTGGCTTTTTGTGCCGGAGTCAAGATCGCGCATGCGACTGACGACGGCGTGCGCCTGGTTGTCCAGATACAAGCTATCGTTGATAAGCTTGTCCAGATCAATCTCCGGCGGCCCTTCAGTGCGTCGCTCGGCGCGCGCATCGCCCCGAGCAGCAGATTCCTTGGGAGCGCCTTCCCGCGCACCCCGTCCTTCGCGAGGCGCGCTTGCGGTACGGTTCCTGGTTTCGGGTTGAACTTCGGTTGCCATCACTGCACCTCGGTAATCAATCGGGCCCATTCCAGCGCCACCAGCCCGGCCGGGCGCAGGCGCACCTGGGCTGCGCCCCGATTGCTCATCTCGCTGGCCAGGTGAGCGCGCAATTTCTGTATCTCGCGCTCGCGCGCACCTGCCACCACACGGTTCAGGCGGCGCTGGAACTTCCAGGGCCTTTCCAGATGTTCAGCCTGCGGGCTGAGGCCCGAGGCTCCCTTGCGATAGAAGCGGCTAAGTTCGTTGAGCAGATGGCGGGAAGCCAAGGCATCGCCCACCATCCGCACCAGGGTATCCTTGAGCTCGGCCGCATCCGCCAGTTGCTTCCATTCCAGGGTGCGGCCGAGAAAGTAAAGGCAGTCCTTGTCGGCGGCCTTGGCCAGCTCGAGCAGGCGTCCTGCCTCCCGATAAACGTCGGCCAGGGTCGCTTCCGGATCCGTGGCCAAAGCGATAGCCATCGAGATGGTCTTTCCCTCCGGCCCGGGAAACTCCTTCAAGTTCTCATCGCAAAAGCGGTGAAACAACCGCTGCATCTCGCGGGCCAGTGCCGGCAGCACGTCCCAAGCCCCGTAGACAGCGAAATCGTCGGCACCGGTGTACAAGATGGTGGCCTTGCGCCAGAACTCGGGTTGCGAGCATAGCACCTCCAACTCTCCGGCGAAAAACTGCCGATAGAGAATGGAAAGCTGGACGTGCTCCTCAATGGTCTGCGCACGCCGCATACGGATGCGGAAATTGTCCGCGTCCCCCCGCAACACCCCCCAAAGTCGTTGCCCTTGAGCGCGCGCAGCTAAAGCAGGCAGATCAGCCGGCTGGTGACCGTCCTCGCTGGGGGCCATGTGGCGCGCAAACACTATTACGTCGGCGGCACGGCCAGGCACCAATCCCCAGCAATGCTTGCCGCGCCCGGCCAGTACCTGCCCCGGTGTCTCCGGGTCCCACCCTACGCTGTCAGCTTCCCAGAGTGCCCGGCTCAACTCGGCAAAGTAGCTGTCTCGCTCAGGCACCCCCGGGTCGCTAAAAGGCTCGAACAGATCTGGCGCGGGTATCTGCTCCGCAGAGCGGCTGCGTTCAAACCCTTCTTGCAGGCGCCGCCGCACTACGCTCCAGTCGCCCAGATTTTCGGTCGCCGCCCACAGCAGTTTCAGATGGCCCCCACTGATCCGCTCGATGGCAGCGGCAGCAGCATCCAGAAACTGCCCCGCGCTCTCGCCCGCCTCCCCAGGCAACACCAGCAGGAAGTGCCCGCCGCCACTGGAGCCCAAAAGTATTCTGGGCAGGCCAAGCTCGGCCAGTAGAGCCCGCGGAATGACTTCAGAGAGCAGCGTCGCCCAATGGGCGCGGCCGGCCGTCAGATCCGCCAAGCCCGGCCCAGCCGCCGCTTGTTCAGCAGGGCTGGCAGGAGCCAGCAGAAATTCTTCAAATCCCACAAGCTGACCCACGAGCAGAAGCTGGACAGACATCGGAGAGCGACAGACCCTTAGAAACCGCCTAGTCTAGCACAGCTCGGCCGTCGGCGTCCTGAGACGGGTCAATCTCAAAAGGCTGGGCGCGGGCGGTAGCCGGGGCGGGCGCGCACACGGTATTTCTTGGCCACGTCGGAAACAATCTCAACCGTAATCTTGCGGAAGCCCTCATTAGGGTTGGGTTGGGGGTAGTAGGTTATCGTATAAGAGTTGCCCAAAGCTTCACGGATGGATTCGAAGGCTTCTACTTGCTTCTGCCAGGTCTTGGCCCAGTAAGCCTGTCCGCCGGTCCGCGCCGTGATGCGCCGGAACACAGCGCTGGAGATCGGATCCTTGTTGACCTCGCTGGTCGAGATGACGTACAAGGGGATACCCTCGTCCTCCGCCACCGCACGTACATCATCCGGGGCCACCACGCTGGCGTTATCGGGCCCGTTGGAAAATACTATGATCACTTTTCGACCCGGGACCTTGGACGCATCCCGCAGGGTCAGTAGCAGCGAGTTGTACAGGGCCGCATCGTCCCCGGCCACTGCCTTGCGGAGACCGGCGATGGCCGCTTGCCGGTCGCGAGTGAGCGGCGCCGCACGCGACAGGTTTCGGCTGAAGGTGTAGATGGCAACCGAATCAGCACGATCCAACCCGCGCACGAAATCAGCTATGGCGTCGGAAGCGTAAACGAAGCCGCGGTACATGTAGTTGCTGGTGTCGAACAGGATGAACACGTTCGTGCCCACAAAAGCATCAGGGGCGGCTCCCAGCTTGTCAGCTTCCGGGCCGGTTGAAATCAGCGGGCGTGTGGAGCCGTCCTCGAGCACCTGCACGGCAGGCTTGCTGCCTTCGGCGAAGGTGGCGATTTTCTGCACAATGCCATCCTCAAGGATGCGAAAATCGCTGGGCTTCAGCCCGCTCACGTAGCGACCCTTGCTGTCGGTGACCGTGAAGGTCACCACCACCATGTCCACCTTGACACGGAAGACCGGGCGCTGGGGCTCCTGCCCCCTCGCGCCCACAACCAAAAGGCCGACGATGACGGCTGCATGCCTGATGGTTCGCATTTTCGACCCCCCAAGGCAGTTCGTTCTCACAGTACGATCTTATTGCAAAGAGGCTTGCTGTTCAGTCCCCGGCCGGCTCCGCATCTTAGCACGTACGTCCTCGGCCACCAACCGCATGGAGCGCCACAGTGCCGGCCAATCTTCCAGATGGGTGGCGAAAATCTTCTCCACCGTCTTCTGGGTCCATTCCGGAATGGCCAAGTTGAGCTGAGGCGGCGATAGATGCAGCTCGTCCGCCAGCGCCACCCAGAACAGCGTACCCGACTCCCAGCTTTCGGCCATAACACGGCTGGAATAACCCATCAAGGTGGGGAAGGTCCGCAGGTGGAGCAAGTCCGGACGATACGAATTGGTCAGGGTAGGCTTGGGCGTGCCGAACCGGCGCGCTACGGTAGCGTAGTTGATGCGCTCGGGTGCAGTGCGTTGCAAACGGCGGATCTCGACCGCCAGAGGACTGCCCTCGTCGGCGCCCGCTTCCAGCACATGCATAGCTAGCACGAACAACTCCCCGGGCGTTATCTGTTCCAACGCGGCGCGAACTTCACCCCGCGAAACCAACTCGAGGATTCGGTGCTTACGGCCGGGAGTCGCTTGCCGGTTCAGAACCTCTTCGAGCTGCTGCCAGCGGCGCGAATCAATCGCGGCCTCCGCCACCACCGACTCGCCGTAGCGCAGGTGCAGGCCCACCCAATGCATCTCGGCCGGCGTTACTGCCCACCAGCGTGGGATCTTGGAACTGATCACCATCTGAGGGACCAGGTCACCCCATACCAACGCCTGCTCGCGCTCAGGCACCATGAAGTTCTGCTCGGCTTCGGCCAGCGCATAGGGCAGCCCAGCCAGAGAACCTTCCAGCCGCCCGCCCGCGTTGGAAGGCCATCCGGTCCCGAAGACCTCCGTCTGTCGCCAGGTTTGCGGGGCCCCTTGCGCGCCGATAAAATCGTGACTGCGCACGAACAGCGGGTTAGCCAACAAGAGCTGGGCGCCCGGGGGCGCGTAGTGAATGTAGTTGAGTCCCACCAAGGTGTCTCGCAACAACGGCGCCAGCAAGCCGCGCACCTCGCGCAGCCGGTTAGGATCCCCGGCTGCACGCTCAATGGCAGCTCGCAGATTGAGCCGGCGCTGCGCTTCGATGTGACGTTCAGTCCAGTAGCCGTAGGCGAAGGCGTTCCGCTCCACAGTACTCAAACTGGCGCGGGGCAGTTGGACCTCGCCCAGGCGCCCGGCCAGCCGGTTGATCAGGGCGGCATTGAGCCTTTCGCCACGCGCCATCGCCTCCAGATGGTCGGCAACTTGAAAAAGCAAGTCCAGCGGGAGCAGGCGCTGCGCCTCAAAAATGCGCATCATCTCCTCGATGACGCGGTTCTCGGTCTCCGGATCCACTGAGCGGTTAACGCCGGCCAGTAACTCGATCATCCTTTCCTGCAACGCACCCGGCTTGGCCCCGCCCGTGGCCGCCAGCAGCCTCTCTACGCCCGCCCGGCCGGCCTCGAACAGCTCCCGGTTGCCGCGTATTTTTCCGAAAGCAGCCAGTATTTCCGCCAGCACGCGATCAGCCTCGCCTTGCCTGATTAGGCCGTGGCGATAGAAGATCTGCCACAAGCTGGTCAGCGCCTGCATGATACCCGCTGTGTCAGCCCGCAGGAGCTGATCGCCTATGCGATTGATGCTTTCGGCGGTGTCTAGGAACAACAGAATCGTGGCATCGCTGAGCGCCGGCACCTCGGCAAAAATCGAATACTGTGCGCCGAAGCTGCGATACTCCCGCGCCAGCCGCTCAACGGTGGCCGGTTCCAGCGGCGTCGTACGGCGCCGGTTCACGTCGCTCAGGGCCATGAAGATTTTCAGCGGTTCGTTCTCCACCGCTCGGCGGCTAAGAGCGAACAACGCTTCCAGCAGATCATCCGGCTCTCGCCAGCTCGCTGCCGCACGGCTCAACCGCGCCTCGGATCTCCCGTGTGGATGGCTGACGAAAAGGTTCTTCCAGACTTCCAGATTGCCCGGTATGTGAGGGCGACCGTCGGGCTCCAAGCGCAAGCGAGTGGTCAAAAGGAGGACGTCGGTGTTGGAGCGGAAAACCGGCCGGGCTGGTCCGGGGCTGGTTACGCGGCCGCGCACCGCTTGGTAGAAACGCTTCAAGCGCTCGGGTTCGGTCAAGTAGTCCTTGATGGGACCGTTGGCCCGGGCCAATGCGTCGAAAAAGCTGGCCAGCCAGCCGTCGTCCCGGGTGAGCAGCCGTTCGAAAAAGGCGGCTCCCTGGGCCGGAGAAACGCCTACTAGCTCGGCCCAGGCTTTTTCGGCCCGGGTCCCGCCCGGAACCAGCGCTTTGCCCTCGCGAATTTCAAACATGCCGCCGAAAAAGTCCAGCACATGGCCGAAGGGTCGGAGGCGCTCGGCCGGCACAGCCTGGCGGAGCGCTTGCGCGGTCTGAGGGTCCAGCTTCGACAGACCCAGATAGAGCCGGCACAAGGCCGGATCGCCCAGGAAAACGTCAATAAAACTAGCGGCTTGCTTTTCGCGAGACGTCAACCAGTACTCGGGCCCGTACAGCACAGGTACGCGAGTGGGCTGGTAATCGTAAACGAAAGGCTGATTGGTCCGCAGGGCTTGTTCCAGCTCGGCCAGAGGAAAGCCGGAATCAATGGTAAGGAAGGCTCGCGTGGCATTGACGGTCTCCAGCACCAACTCGCTGCCGCAGGCGCCGCGAATGCGGTAGCCCAGTACGCGAAGCAGCTCCCCGGTCTTCGGCGACTCGCAAACTTCGATGCGAATAACCCTTTCCGAACCAGCCAGCTTTTCCAGCTCGCGCGCCTGCGAAAGATAGCGCTGGAGCAGCTTCATGTACTCGGTAGGCTCCAGCGCCTCACCCGAAGCAGAGGCCTGATAACCGTTGGTGACCACGTTGCGCGCCAAGGCCGGCAGCAGTTCCTCCGGCCCCACGTCTTGCGAGACAGCCGCCATGCGCAGAAACGAGCTCAGCGGCCCCGGGATCTCGATGTAGGAGACCTCGGATTGGCGCGGCGCCTGGCTTTCAAAAGGCGGTTTAGCGGCCGGGCGACCCTCAGCTTGCTGCCACCGGGTCCAATGCCTGGCCGCTGCCGCCCGATCGCCCGCCAGCAAATCCAGCACGGTGAGGCGGCGCGCCACCTGGGCCAGACGCCGGTCATCGGGCCTCAAGGCTTCCGCCAGCCGCAGGTAAACCGCTCTGGCTTCCGGATCGCGATAACGATCCAGAAACTCTGCCCAGCCCTGGAGCAGAGAAAGGTCGCGCGGATTCTCGACGATCGCGCGCTCGAGCAGGCGCCGGGCGGCTCGCACATCGCCAGCCTGTTCGAGTTGCCGCGCTTTGTCAACCACCGGCTGGGCCGCAGCCCCAACTACGACGGCAAGCAACGCCGCTAGAGGGAAGCACAATTTCATGGCCATCACCCAGTGACTTGTTGGCTAATAATGTAGCACTTTCCTGCGCCGCGCGCGGCGCCGGCGCCGAACGCTAATCCAGTTCGACAGCTTTGGCCAACTTCACTGCCGGGTGAGCCCGCAACTGCGCCAGCACCTCTTCAGACACCGGTTCATCGGTCTCCACAACCGCCAGCGCCTCCTGGGGACCGTCCGGGCGCGGGCCTTCGCGCCGGCCCAGCGAGAAATTGGCGATGTTGATGTTGTTGCGCCCCAGCACGGTGCCCACGTGCCCGATGACGCCAGGGACGTCTTGGTTCTTCATGAAGATCAGGTGACCCGAAAGGGGGGCTTCACACTGTATCCCGTCCACCTGCATCAGCCGCGGGCGATCCAGAACCACAGCCCCCTCCACCGCGGTGAGCGCAGTCTCAGTCTCCAGTTCCACACGCACCGAGTCCACATACCCGGTGCGCTTGTGATGACGCTCGATCACGGCGAGGTTGCGCTGGGCGGCCACTTGCATGGCATTAACCAGCGTGACGCGCTCCGAGAGCCAGCGATTCAACAACCCAACCAGGCCCGCGTTCCGGACCAAATGAGTGTTGGCCTCCGCGATGCGTCCCGAATAAACCAGCCGCACGGCCCGCGGATGGCCTGCGGCGATTTGTGCAGCGAAGCCTCCCAGGCGCTCGGCCAGGCAGATGTAAGGGCTCAAAGTCCGGTACTCTTCGGCCGAAAGCGCGGGCATGTTGACCGCATTGATCGCCACGCCGCTGCGCAAGTACTCCAGGATCTGTTCGGCGATGCGCACACCCACCGCCTCCTGGGCCTCCTCGGTCGAGCCCGCGATGTGGGGCGTAGCGATGACCGTATCGAAGCGGAAAAGCGGGAAATCCGGCGGCGGCGGCTCAGGGCGGAACACGTCCAGAGCGGCTCCAGCCACGCGACCCGACTCCAAGGCTTCATAAAGCGCCTCATGATCAATCACCTCGCCGCGCGCGCAATTGATAATGCGCACGCCCGGCTTCATCTGCTGGAAAGCCTCGCGGTTGAGCATGCCCCGGGTCTCCGGGGTCAAAGCCACGTGCAGCGTCAGATAGTCGCTCTCGGCATACAAGCGCGACAGCTCCACCAGCTCGGCGCCCAGATCGGAAGCGGTTTCCCGGTTAACGAAAGGATCGGTGGCCAGGACCCTCATCTCGAAAGCGCGCGCCCGCCGTACCACCTCACGACCAATGCTTCCCAAGCCGAGCACGCCTAGCGTCTTTCCGCGCAACTCACTGCCCATGAATTTTCTCTTCTCCCACTTGCCCGCCCGGATGGAGGCATTGGCTTGGGGAATCGAGCGCGCCAGCGCCAGCATCAGCGCGATGGTATGCTCGGCCACCGAAACAGCGTTGCCGCCCGGCGTGTTCATTACCAGGATGCCGGCGGCCGTGGCCGCGGCCAGGTCCACGTTGTCCACGCCCACGCCGGCGCGCCCGATCACGCGCAGGCGCGGCGCCTTCTCCAGCACTTCCCGCGTGATCTTGACCCCGCTGCGCACAATCAGCGCATCGGCCTCAGAAAGGCTGTTCAAGTATTCCTGCGGATTTGAAACTATTACGTTCCAGCCCGGCTGCCGCAGCAGCTCGATGGCAACCGGCGCGATGGGGTCCGCTACCAGTACGTTCATGCCAGCGCCGCCTCCGTCGCAAAGGCCGCCTCGGCGTAAACCCGCTGTGCGGCGGCCACGCCACTGCCGTAGCGCACCGGAAAGCCGTGCGCGTTGAGGATGATCTCCAGAGCCGCAATGATCGCGAATACGTCGGCAAAATCAAAGTAGCCCAGGTGCGCAATGCGGAAAATCTTGCCCCGCATGACCCCCTGCCCGTTGGCGATGATGGCCCCAAAGCGGTTGCGAAACTCCTTGACAATAAGGCCGGAATCCCACCCGGCAGGGGCTTTGACGGCGGTGACCGAGCTGGCGGGCGTGTCCACAGCGAACAACTCCAAGCCCAGCTCGCGCACCGCCTCGCGCGTGGCCCGGGCCAGAAGCTGCGCGTTCTCGATGAGCTTGCTCATCCCGATTTGCTTGATGTAGCCGAGCGCCGCACTCAGGGCCAGCAGCAAGGCTGTAGAAGGCGTCCAACTGGATTCCCCCTTCTCGGCGTTTTTCTTTTCTTTCTTGAGATCGAAATAGTAATGGGGCAGGTCGGAAGATTCAGCTCGGCGCCAGGCTTTGGGGCTGATGGTGAGAAAAGCCAGACCGGGAGGGATCATAAAAGCCTTTTGCGAGCCCCCGACGACCACGTCGAGGCCCCAGCCGTCAATATCCAACGGCATGGTGCCGATGCCGGTAATGGCATCTACGACGAAAATGGCGTCGGTGGGGGCTATCACCTCGGCCATGCCGCGCACATCGTGAGCCACGCCGGTCGAGGTTTCCGAAGCCTGCACGAACACCCCGCGCACATCGCCGTTGGCGGCCAATGCGCGAGCCACTTGCTCGACCGGCACAGCGCGCCCGTATTCGGCCCTCAGCTCAATGACCTCCAGACCGAATGCCCTGCCGATTTCCACCCAGCGCTCGCCGAACTTGCCCGCGGAACACGCAATGACCTTATCGCCACGGCAAAACAAATTGGAAACGGCCGCTTCCATAGCGCCGGTTCCGGAGGAACAAAACACCAGCACGTCATGTGAGGTCGCCAGCACTTCCTTGAGGTCTTTGAGGGCTTGTTGGTAAAGGCGGCGGAAGTCCTCTGTGCGGTGGTGGATGTCGGAAGCCATCATGGCCTGGAGCGCACCCGGGTAAAGGGGTGTAGGGCCGGGAGTTAACAATCGTTGCTTGCGAACATGCATAAGGTAGTCCTCACCCTTGCCAGTTAAGCTCGCGTTAACCGAATAGATTAGCAGATCGCCGGCGGCCCTTGTAAAATATGGCCGTGGTCAGCGAAAGCGAGATTCAAGCAGCGCTGCGGCGAATTCGCCCGTGGGTCCGGCGCACACCGGTGGAGACCTCGCGCAGTTTCGACGAGAGAGCCGGCGTGCGCACCTTTTTCAAGTGCGAGAACTTGCAACGGGGCGGCGCCTTCAAGATTCGCGGCGCTTCCAATTTCATCTTGCAGCTTTCCCCCGAGCAACTCAAGCGCGGCGTGGTGGCCTATTCCTCCGGCAACCATGCGCAGGCAGTGGCCATCGCGGCGCGGCTGGCGGGCGCTCCGGCTACGCTGGTAATGCCCGCCGACGCCCCCCGGGCTAAGTTGGAAGCCACCCGAGCTCAAGGGGCACAAATAATCACCTACGACAGGCTCAGCGAGAGCCGCGAAGCCATCGGCGAGCGGATCGCTCAGCAGAAGGGAGCTACGCTGGTCCCCCCTTTTGATCACCCGTGGATAATCGCGGGGCAGGGCACCACCGCGCTGGAGTTGCTAGAGGACGTTCCCGAGCTGGAGGCGCTGGTTGGGCCCCTAGGGGGAGGAGGATTGCTTTCGGGCTGCGCCATCGCAGCCAGTAGCTTGCGGCCGGGCATCCGCATTTTCGGGGCGGAACCGCAAGCAGCCAATGACTGGTACCTCTCAGTGGCGGCCGGCCGGCCAATCGAGATACCCCCGCCGGCTACGCTGGCAGACGGTTTGCGCGCTACGCGCCCGGGCCAGTTAACCTTCTCCATTCTCAAGGATCGGCTTGAAGCCGTCCTGCTGGTCAGCGAGGAAGAAATCCGCCAGACCATGGCGTTTCTGCTTACGCGCCTCAAACTATTAGTCGAGCCGAGCGGCGCGGTAGCTGCGGCGGCAGTGTTGCACGGCAAGTTGCCGGTCGGGGTGCGCTCGGTGGGGGTGATTCTTTCCGGGGGAAACGTTGATCTGGAACTGTTAAGGTCGCTGTAAGCGGGAGCCGATATGGGATACTGGGAAATGCTAAGATGACTTAAGGTCATCCGGCGGCCCTCGGGGAGCCAATGTATAACGCCTTTTTCGGCTTCACGGAAAGTCCATTCAATCTGACGCCGGATCCCAGTTTTCTTTACCGCAGCCGCCAGCACGAGGAAGCATTGGCCAACCTCATCTACGGTGTGCAAAGCCGCAAAGGCTTCATTGTGCTCACCGGTGAGGTGGGAACGGGCAAGACCACGATGCTGGAGTGCTTGCGCGATTTTCTGGCCGCGCGGCGGCTGGACTTCGCGTTCATCTTCAACTCCCGCCTTACCGTGGAGCAGTTCTTCGAGCTCATTGCCTACGATTTGGACTTGCGCTGTGTACGCACTTCCAAGACGGCGGTGCTCATCGCCTTGAATGAGCTGCTCGTCCAGAACGCTAACGACGGGCGGACCACGGTGCTCATCATTGATGAGGCGCACAACCTGGAATGGGACGTGCTTGAAGAGGTCCGCCTGCTGGGTAACCTGGAAACGCCCCGCGGCAAGCTGTTGCAAATTGTCATGGCCGGCCAGCCGGAGCTGGACCGCAAGCTGGACGCGCCCAGCCTGCGCCAGCTCAAACAGCGGATCGCGTTGCGCTACACTCTGCGTCCCTTCGACGAGCAGGAGACAATCGCGTACATCCAGACGCGCCTGGCGCGCGCGGGAATGCCCGAGCAGACGGTCTTCCCAGCCCCGGTTTTGCGCGAAATTTACATCCGCTCGCAAGGCATCCCGCGGCTCATCAACGCTATTTGCGATAACTTGCTGCTTACAGCGTTCGCATTGGAAAGCCGGGTCGCCACGCTAGAGATGCTGGACGAGGTGAGCGAAGATATGAGGCTGGAATGGCCGGGGCGTCGCATGGCTCGGCCGCGCAACTGGGCCGAGCAAGAGCCGCCTTACGCGCGGCGGATCGAGTGAGCCTGGGGCGATCCTAAGCGCTCACGGAGGCGGTGGGGTGCTATGCTGAGGGGCTGATGCCAACCCGGGCCGTTAAAAAACCGCGCAGCGCGGCGGAGCGCCGCCAGCGGGTTCGCCAAATTCTCAAGATCCTCGATCGCACCTACCCAAACGCAACCACAGAGCTTAATTACAGGGATGCTTGGGAACTGCTAGTGGCCACCATCCTCTCAGCCCAGTGCACTGACAAGCGTGTCAACGAAGTCACCCCTGGCTTGTTTGCCAAGTATCCGACCGTACACGACTTCGCCGCCGCCAACCAAGCCGAACTGGCTCAGCAGATCCGCCCGACCGGCTTCTTTAACAACAAGGCGCGCGCGCTGATCGGGGCGGCAAAAAAGATCGTGGCCGATTTCGGCGGGCAGGTGCCGCGCAGCATGGAGCAAATGCTGACCATCCCGGGCTGTGCCCGCAAGACGGCCAACGTGGTTTTGGGTACGGCTTACGGCATTGCCAGCGGCATTGTGGTGGACACGCATGTCGAGCGCGTAGCGCGGCGGCTGGATCTGACGCGCGAAAAGACCCCGGAAAAAATCGAGCGTGAGCTAATGGCGATCATTCCCAAGACGCGCTGGATCGTGTTTTCTCACCAGATGATCCTGCACGGGCGGCGCATCTGCACGGCGCGCAAGCCCCGTTGCCCTGACTGCCCACTGGCGGGCTTGTGCTACGCGAAGGAGAAAACCCTGTAACGCCCTAACACTGCGAATGGCGCGGCGTCCAAACTAAGCCGAAGGAGCGCGTTCGCCCTTCTTGTACCTGTCCCGGCAGCCGGTAGAACAGAAATACAGCACCTTTCCGCCTTCACTCAGCCGGACGGCGGTTTCCGTGGATACGTAGACGCCGCAAACGGGGTCGCGTCTGAGCTCGCCCGCCATCTGCGCCGGCTGCTGGCCCCTCGGGCCACTCGGCTCCAGGAGTTTGGCCACCGCCCTTAGTGCCAGCCCAATGAACGAACGCAGGACCGTGATCAGCAGGACGGCCAGAAGCAGATAATAGACCAGCCTCAGCATGGCGCCATCTCGCTATCCGGCCGCCCCCAAACAGCCCTTACTTCTTGCGCGTGGTTTTCTTCTTTTGCTCTGCCGCCGGGTTGCGGTACTCAGTCTGCACCCCGGCATCAATGGTGGCAATCATGCCCTTGGCGGCTTCGGCAAAGGGCCCGTCCGGCTTCAACTGCAAATACTTCTGAAACGCTTCCCGGGCCCCGGGGGGCGGAACCACTTTGCCGTCGGGCGTAACTTGCGCCTTGGCCATCAAGGACACCCCGTACTGGTAGTGGGCGTCCGCATAATTGGGGTCAACCTCGATAGCCTTCTTGAAGGCCTCCCCGGCAGGTTCGTTCTGGCCGGAGTTGACCAGCAGCGCGCCAAGGTTGTAGTAATAACGCCCGGCGTTGGCTGGATCGAGCTGGGCCGCCTTGGTCAGCTCGGCTTGCGCCTCTTCGAACTTCTTGGCACGGGCCAGAGCCAGCGCGTAGTTGTTGTGGTAGGCGGCCTCATCCGGTTTGATCTCCAAGGCCTTCAGGTAAGCTTCCAAGCCCTTGCCGAGCATGGCTTCCTGCTCCGCGCCAGTCTTGCTGGAAGCCAGCCCGATGTAGGCATCAGCCAAATGCGCCCAGACCACGTGCTGCTTGGGATCAATCTCGGAAGCCTTCGTGAAGCTCTCCACCGCCTGCTGGTATTGCTTGGCTTGCAGGGCGGTCATGCCCGCGTTAAAGGCCTCATTAAGCGCCCTGTTTTTGGCCAACTGGGCGGCGCGCTCCTTGGCGGCTTTCTCCAGTTGAGCCCTTTGCTCAGGTGTCAATTCGCGCGCCTGCTCGGCGGTAAGTTGGCCGGTCTCGGCGGCGCGCTGAAGTGCTTCCCGGCGCTGCTTGAGGCGCTGAAGGTCGAAGTTGACCTCGGTGGGATCGCCCAAGCGCGTACGAACGTTGTCAACGCGGTCCACCTCTTTGCCGTCCACCTCGCATATGACCCGATAGGTGCCGAGGGGGAGTCCGGCGTGGAAGTATTCGCCTTTCTTGTTGGTCTTGACCCGGTACGTGCCCTTGATATCAAGACGTTCAATCCTGATAAGAGCGCCTTGCAGGGGCTGGCCGTCCTCGCCTTTGACATGGCCTGCGATGGATGATGTCTGCGCCAAGCTTACACTCGCCACCAACAGGGTAGCGGCAGCCAGCCCGGCCAGTTTATACCTTGCCATTGCAAACCTCCAAATCCTACCAGAATACCTTACTTCACCATAGTACACGCCTTGTCCCGAAGCCGGGTTACGGGGCCAAAACAGCCACCGGAAGCCCCGGGGCTAGGCGGCTGCCTCCGGCCCCGCGACGTTCGCCGGCTGGCCCCTCGCCTGCTCGAGCAAGTAGCGCACCTCCTCATCCGTGTTCTGCGTGAAATCGTCGTACCACAAGCCGACCGAATGAAACGGATCCGGCATCGAATCGCAAACCAGCTCGTCGGCCTCACTGGCAAGCTGCTGGCAAGCCTGCGGGGCAGCTACCGGCGCCGCTACCACCACGCGGGCGGGTCCCAGCTTTCGCAGCGCCTGGACCGCAGCCCGCATGGTCGAGCCAGTGGCGATACCGTCGTCAACCACGATAGCGATGCGGCCCGCGACCTCTAACGGGGCAGTGCAGCCGCGGTAGACTCGCTCGCGCCGCTCCAGTTCCTGCCGCTGCTCCTCGATGGCCTGCTGGATGACGCTATCGGGGATCCCGAGCAGCTCCACCACCGCCGGGTTAAGCACTTGTACCCCGCCGCTGGCAATAGCTCCCATGGCCAGCTCTTCCTGCCCGGGCACACCCAGCTTGCGCACCACAAACACATCCAGCGGAGCACGCAACGCCCGCGCCACTTCAAAGGCCACCACAACACCCCCGCGCGGCAGTCCCAAAACCAAGACATCGGAACAATCGGCGTAATGGGCCAGCCGTAGGGCCAGGCGCTGCCCCGCCTCCTTGCGATCGCGGTACGGCATGGGACGCAAAGTTAGTATAGTGCAGCCGCAGGCTAACCGAGCCGGCCACCTGGCTGCTCAGTAGTTTACGATGGCAGCGAACGATACCGGATCCAGGCTGGCGCCGCCCACCAGCACGCCGTCTATTTCCTCCTGCGCCATCAGCCCCTTGATGTTGTCCGGCTTCACGCTGCCGCCGTAAAGGATGCGCAGGCCGGCCGCGGCCTGTTCGCCGTAATGAGCCCGCACCTGCTCGCGCAGGAAGCGGTGAGCTGCCGCCGCTGTTTCGGGCGTTGCTGTGCGGCCAGTGCCGATCGCCCACACAGGTTCGTAAGCGATCACTATGCGGGCCAACTGCTCGGCCGACAAGGGCTTGATGCCCTGGCTGAACTGCTCATCGAGGACCCTCTCGGTCCGGCCGGCTTCCCTTTCCTCCAAGCGCTCGCCCACGCAAACGATCGGCTTTAGCCCGGCTTCAAGCGCCGCCACCGTCTTCTTAAGCACCGTCTGATCGGTCTCGCCAAAGTACTGGCGGCGCTCACTGTGCCCGATGATCACCCAACGGCACCCTACCGCGGCCAGCATGGGCGCAGAGACTTCGCCCGTGTAAGCGCCTTCCTTCATCCAGAACAGATCCTGCCCGCCAATCTCAATCCGGGTGCCCGCGACCGATTCCACCGCCGCGGGCAGATTGGTAAAGGCGGGACAAATGACGATATCCCGCCCTCTGGTCTCAGCCACCAAGGGGCAGAATATTTCAAAATACGCGCGTGTTTCTGCGGGCGTCTTGTACATCTTCCAATTGCCCGCCATGACTGGAGTTCTCATAGGCTTATTTCCGAAAGAAAGCTCTTGCCTTGGCTCAGAAGGGGACCCGCGCTAGCCGAGCTGCGCAGGGGCCCGATCAGCGCGTCCGCGATGCTCTGACCGACATCGGCCAGCGTGGTTCGCGTGCCCAAATTCACTCCCCGCCGCACGCGTGGCCCGCACACCAGCAAGGGGACGTACTCCCGGCTGTGGTCAGTAGAGGGCGTGGTGGGGTCGTTGCCATGGTCCGCGGTGATAATGAGCAGGTCATCTTCCGCCAGCCGATCAAGAAGCTGCGGCAACCAGGCATCCACGGCCTCCAGCGCCCGTGCAAATCCCTCTACATCGTTGCGATGCCCGTAAAGGGAATCGAAGTCCACCAAATTGGCGAAGATCAAGCCGGAAGAAAAGCGGGCCGCCGCGCGCAGGATTTCTTCCATGCCGTGCTCGTTGTTGCGCGTCTTGTAATGCTCGGTGATCCCGCGGCCCAGGAAAACGTCGTAGACTTTGCCCACCGCGCAGACGGGCACCCCGACCTCCGCCAGCCGATCTAGCAGCATACCTGGCGGGGGCGGCACCGCATAATCGTGCCGGTTCTCCTGATCGCGCACGAAAGCGCCGGGAGCACCCAGAAAGGGCCGTGCGATGACGCGGCCCACCTCATGTTCGCCACGCAGCAACTCGCGGGCGATCCGGCAAATGCGATACAGCTCCGGTAGCGGGATTACCTCCTCGTGAGCCGCCACTTGAAAGACGCTGTCGGCTGAAGTGTAAACGATGGGCCAGCCGGTGCGCATGTGTTCAACGCCCAACCGCTGGATGATTTCGGTTCCCGAAGCGGCTACATTGCCCAGCGTGCGGCGGCCGATGCGCCGCTCGAATTCCCGGATGATGTCAGCCGGAAAGCCGTTGGGATAGACCGGGAAGGCCCTGCGCAGTTGGATGCCGGCCAGCTCCCAGTGGCCCGTAGTGGTGTCCTTGCCCGGGGAAGCCAGCGCGCAGCGGCCGAAACAGCCCGAGGGAGCCGGCGACGGCGGGAGGCCGTGGAGCGGGCGGATGTTAGCTATCCCTAGGCGGACCAGATTGGGAATGGAAAGCGGCCGCTGTCGAGCAAGGTTGCCCAGCGTGTCGCTGCCCACGTCCCCATATAGCACCGCATCGGGCAGCTCACCGATACCCAAGCTGTCCAGCACGATCAAAAGCACCCGGCGGAAAGGCGACGGCGGCATTTCAAGGCTTTGCCTGAGCGGCGGCAAAGGCCTCGGCCAGCCGGGCAGCCCTGTCGCGCGCGATGTTCAAAAAGGCCATATTGCTGGCTATGCGCTCCAGAAGGTTGAGAAACTGCTGCGGGGCGACCAACCGCTTGCGATCGTATGCCACCTCCAGCTCCAGTAGAACCTGGTTCACTCCCAACCGATCGTATTTGGCGGTCCGTTCGAGATTCAACCAGATTCGTTCAGTTTCCGTGATGCGCTCAAACCAATCCAACAGTGCCCGTGCGTCGGGGTCCGTCGAGTAATTGAACTTGACTTCCTGGCGCAGCGAACCGCGTTCATAGCGAAAAATTTTGTGGCCGGTGAAGGCGACCTTGAGGTTGGCTTCCAGGGGCCTTCCGAAGCGGTCCAGTTTTTCCGCCAAAGCAAAGATCTCCCGCGTCTCGGCCTGGCCCAGTTGGAAGCGAAGGGGGCTGTCATCATCGGGGTCCTCGCGGTATTCTCCGTGCCCTTGCTCATCCAGGACGATATTGACGTAAGCCGGGTTGCTGCCCGGAAAGGACTTGCTATAAACGATGCGCGCGGGCTCATCGGCCGCCGTCAAGGCCAGCAGAACCGCCAGCAGCGCCCCCGAGTTCATCGCTCGCGCTCCAGGCAGGCACGCACCGGCTGGCGGGTAGCGTGGCAGATGGCCACCGCCAAGGCGTCCGCAGCGTCGTCGGATGCGGGCGGTTCCGCCAGAGATAACAGCGAACGGACCATCAGCTTGACTTGCCGCTTCTGCGCTCTGCCATAGCCCACCACGCTGGTCTTCACCTCGAGCGGCGAGTACTCACCCACCGGCAAACCCGCTTCAGCAGCGCTCAGCAAGGCTACGCCGCGCACGTGCGCCAACCGCAGCGTGGTCTTGGCGCTTCCCGCGCAAAAGACTTCTTCGATCGCAGCCTCTTGGGGTGCGTAAGTGGCGATCACTTGCCGCAGGCCGCCGGCAATCTCTTTAAGACGCAAGCTGAGTGGAGCGGTCGGATCGGTGCGGATTACTCCCGCCGCCAGCATGCGGTGCCGCCGCCCGTCACTTTCGATGACACCGTAACCGGTGCGCTCCTCGCCGCAATCAATGCCCAGGATACGCATCAAAGGCAGCCCTGCGGCTAGGCTTGCGCCAGCGCCTCCATCACCTTCTCGTCAATGTCGTAATTGGCGTAGACGTTCTGCACGTCGTCGTGCTCTTCCAGCGCTTCGCTCAACTTGAGCATCTGCTGAGCGTCTTTGCCGTCCAGGTGGACCGTGGTCAGCGGGACCATAGCTACCTGAGCGGAGGCAATCTGTAGCCCCGCCTTCTGGATGGCTGTGACCACCGCCTCGTGAGCCTCGGGAGACGACAGGACTTCCCAGTGAGTGCCGTCGTTTCGGATGTCCTCAGCCCCCGCGTCCAACACGATAGCCATCAACTCATCCTCGCTCAGGCTTTCCTGCGGGATGAGCACCTGGCTTTTGCGCTCGAAGAGCCGCGAAACGCTGCCCTGCTCGCCCAGTTTGCCGCCATGCTTGGTAAATATGTGCCGGATCTCGCTCACCGTGCGATTGCGATTGTCGGTGGCAGCCTGCACCAGGATGGCGGTTCCTCCCGGCCCGTAACCTTCGAAAATCACCTCTTCGATTTGCTCGCCACCCAGCTCGCCGGTACCGCGCAGAATGGCCCGGCGTATGTTCTCGGCCGGCATGCTGGCTGCTTTGGCGGCCAGAATGGCGTTGCGCAGGCGCGGATTGGACTCCGGGTCACCTCCGCTGCGGGCAGCGATGGTTATTTCTTTGATAAGGCGCGTGAAGAGCCTGCCGCGCTTGGCGTCCTGGGCAGCCTTCTTGTGCTTGATGGTTGCCCATTTGGAATGGCCTGACATGGGAACCTCTCGGGAAAATGGGCCGCTGGTTTGCCTGGCGCGGGCCCACCCACGAGGATAGCAGAACCGGGGCCGCTTCTCAATGCCGTGCGCCCCGCCGGTGGCCGCCTACAAGCCTGGCTCCATAGGCATGGCCAGCGGTGGCTCACGCAGGAACTCCAGCCGCGCCATTTCCTGGGTGGCTTCGCGCACGGCCTGTTCATTGCTGGGCTCCAGCGTGATCACAAACGGCAAATCATGCTTGGTCTCGCAAGGAAGTTGCAGCACGGCCTCGATACTGATCCGCTTGGCCGCCAGAATACCGGCCAAGGCCGCCAGTATGCCCGGCCGATCCTCTACCCGAAAGCGCAAGTAGTAAGCGCGCTTCTGCTGCGTTATGGGAATGGGCTGGTATTCGCCCAAACGCTCGTGCGCGAAGGGCGAGACTCGCTCGGGACTTCCGTAACGGATCTCGCGCGCCACCCGCATCAAATCGCTCACCACCGCTACTCCGGTTGGCCGCGCGCCCGCGCCGCGTCCGTAGTAAAAAGTATCTTCGCCGTACAGCCCCTTCACCCACACGGCGTTGTAGGCCGAGCGCACGCTGGCCAGTATGGCGGTTTCCGGGATCAACGCGGGACGCACCGAAAGCAGCAGGCCCTCGGGCGTCTGCCGGGCCATCGCGATCAAGCGTATGGTATGTCCCAGCCTGTGGGCGTATTGGAAATCAATCGGAGCGATGCGCCGGATGCCTTCGGTGTAAATGTCCGAAGGAGTTATCTTCTCTCCGAAAGCCAAAGCGGCCAGTAGGGCGAGTTTGGAGCGGGCGTCGTAGCCATCTACGTCGGCGCTGGGATCGGCCTCGGCGTAGCCCAAGCGCTGGGCCTCGGCCAATACTTGCTCAAAAGGGGCGGCGCGGCGCTCCATCTCAGTGAGAATGTAGTTGCTGGTGCCGTTGAGGATGCCGTACAAAGCCACGATGCGATCGCCCGAGATGCCCTCCCGCAAAACGGCGTGGATCGGGATGCCGCCGGCCACGCTAGCTTCCATCGCCAGATTGATCCCCGCGGCGATGGCGCGCTCCCAAATCTCTGCCCCGCGCAGCGCCATCAGTTCCTTGTTGGCCGTGACCACCGACTTCCTGTTGGCGATGGCGCCCAGAATGATTTCTTCGGCTACGGTGGTGCCGCCGATCAACTCGGCCACGATGTCCACCTCGGGGTGAGTGACCACTTGCCGCCAGTCGGTGGTGCGCTCCACCCCCGCCAGGCCCGGCGGAAGCGCCTTCTCGGCGATTTTCAAGTCGCAAACCACGCGCACCTGAAGCGGGAAGCCCAGCTTCAAGCTAATGCTGGAAGCATTTTCGGCCAGGATCGTCAGCGTGCCGCCCCCGACGTTGCCTACGCCTATAACACCCACCCGTACAGGTTGCATAAGTTCACATTCTAGCTGCGGCGCGCGGGGCGGCGTCATGCAAGCAGGCGCTTGAGCATCTGGCGGGCTTGCGTGTGGCCGGGAAAAGTCCTTTCGGCCTTGCGGAACTCGCTGGTGTGCAGGCGGCGCTGGGCCCCGCGAGCCTGGGCGGGGAATTCAAGATGGAGCATCTCATGGAACAGGATGTATTCCAGAGCCAGGCGAGGCACTCGGGCATCGTCCAGAATCTTGCTTATGACGATTGTGTTGTGGGAAGGATCCCAGTGCCCCAAGGTCGTTCGAGAAGCCTGCCGGCTCCAGCCCAAGCGCGGGCGCACGAGCAGGCCGCCGAAAAATCGCTGGTTCAGCTCGTCGAAGATCTCCTCCAGGTTATAGTACCGTCCCTGCGGCGCCGAAACAAACTTCCGCCCCCGCCAGCCCCGCAGCAGTTCCACGGTGCGCTGTACGTCGCGCCGGTTCAAGTACAGCCGGTAGCGGTGCAGGTAACGCCTCGCCACGGGCTTGCGAAAGAGCTTGCCCAGCAGGATATGAATCAGCGCTTCTAGCACCGGCGCCGGCGCGGCTTCCAGCACGTCACTAATGCGCAGTTCGAGCCTGCCCTCCACCCATTGCGCGAAGCTGTTCACGCCCGCATAGGGGCGGAAGGATACGTGAATCTCCGGCAACGGCGTGCGCGGTCTCAGCTCGCGAAAGACCCGCGCACAAATGGCTTCGGGAGATTCTCGCGGGCTGCGGCTGTGGACTTGCATCTCTGACTGAATCTAACATAGGAATTTTGGGCCGCCGGGCGGTGGCGGCTTGCGCGCCCGGCGTCAACATGGCTGGGAGGACGCAGCGTTGAAAAGAGCCAAGATAAGTGCCCTGGGCTGCTACGTGCCACCCCGGGTGCTCACTAACTTCGAGCTGGAAAAGATGGTGGACACCAGCAACGAGTGGATACTGGAGCGCACGGGCATTCGGGAAAGGCACATTGCCGATCCGGATATGGCTACCTCGGATATGGCGGTGGAAGCAGCCCGCGCCGCTCTGGCCCACCGTGGCATCGAACCCTCCGAGCTGGATGCGATCCTTGTCTGCACGGTGACTCCGGACATGATGTTCCCTTCCACCGCCTGCCTGGTTCAGGACCGCATCGGCGCCAAGGGAGCCTGGGGATTTGATCTGGTAGCCGCCTGCTCGAGCTTTCTTTATGGTTTGACCACAGCCGCTCATCTGGTGGGAGCCGGCTCGCACCGCAAGGTGCTGGTCATAGGCGCCGATACCATGTCGCGCATCGTGGATTACACGGACCGCGCTACTTGCGTGTTGTTCGGCGACGGGGCCGGGGCCATGCTCGTCGAGCCCGCCGAGGACGACACGGTGGGCTTCATTGACTTCCTCAACGAGATAGATGGCTCGGGCGGAGAGTACCTGAAAATGCCCGCGGGCGGCAGCCGGCTGCCCGCCTCCCACGAAACCGTGGAAAAGCGCTTGCACTTCGTACACCAGGAAGGCCAGCAGGTGTTCAAGTTCGCTGTGCGCCGCATGTACGAGGTCTGCCGCGATCTGATGCAGCGTAACCACCTCAGCGCCCGCGACATCGGACTACTGATTCCCCATCAGGCCAACGCGCGCATCATCTACGCCACCGCCGAGCGCCTGGGCCTTAGCGCCGAGCAAGTGATCGTAAACATTGATCGCTACGGCAACACGACCTCGGGCACCATACCTTTGGCCACGCAGGATGCTATTGAGAGCGGGCGCCTGAAGAAAGGCGATATAGTGCTTTTTGCCGCGGTGGGCGCGGGTTACACCGTCGGGGCCAGCCTTTGGCGTTGGGCGTTTTGAAAAACCCGGACCCGTAAAGCTCAGTCCGACTTGGAGTCCAGGCCGCGCTGGCGGCGCAGCTCCGCCTCGGCGCGGAACCAATCGTCCTCGGGGGAGCCGCCCTGCCCTCCTCGCTCCAGCCAGTAGTAATACGCCAGCCGCTCGATTTCTTCGCGCGGAATCGAATCTTCGCTTCCACTGACGGCGCCTGCTGCGGCAGCGGCAGCCCGGGCAGCCTGCGCCACTGCGGGCGCCGACTGCTTGCGCGTACGCGAACGAGGCGACGGACGCTCTCGGCCCGTGCCGTTTTCCGATGCAGTTTTGCGGGGCATTGAGCTAACTCCCCTCCTTTGAACCTACTTTTCATTCTAGCAGGGGCGAGAGCTTGGGCGCACCGGCGCAGCGTGCGCGCCGGATCTGGGCACTTCAGCCGCTCGTCATTCGGCCATGCGCAGTATTTCCGAGGCCACGCGCAAGAAGGCCTGGTCGAGCTGTGCAGCGCTGGGCAATGTTATCAGCCAGATTGTAAGCGGCGTAACGAACCGCCCTCACTGAATCAGGCCGGATCTTGCCGGCATAAGGATGGCCATTAGGGAACAGGTCCTGATTGGCTGTGAAGCTCTTGTATCCCCAGGTGGAGTTGCCGTGGGTATCGGAGTCAGGGATGTAAGCTATGTCGCGGCGTGCGCGGCGTCGGTAGGAGGAGCCACTTCCCGCGGCGTAGGCGCAACCGCTGCTATCTGCGGCGAGGGTCCACTCGTCCTGGCTGGTGGTTGCATCCGGATCCATGACGCCCCAGGTCACCCCTTGGATTTGAGTCTCCAGCGTGTAGCCGTAATTAGGACCCTGGGCCGAGAAGAAGCCCAACTTGGCGGCTGAGCTCTTGCATGAGCTGGCAGGCATGGTGTAAAGAGAGCTGGTGGAGGAATAAGGATAAGAACCGTCGCCATAGCGCCGGTCGGAGACGGTTTTGACCGGAAAGCTGGCCGTCAGGGCTGTGGGACGGCCGTCGGTAAAGAACACGATCACGTTGAGCGCCCCCGGTTCGTTGATGATGCGCAACTGCTCATAGGCCTGCCAAAGGGCTTCTGCGTAGCCCGTGTTTCCGTCGGCAAACTTCTCTACGAAAGCTATGGAGGAGTTTTTCACCGCCGCGGTGGCGCCGGCCTGCGCGATGGAGCCCGAGCGATCGAGCACCAGGATCGGGTTTACATCGCGGCGAGAAGCCGTGGCGCGCGCCGCCAGCACGGTGGTGCTTTGGCCCAGCAGCCGCAAGAAATACAGGGGCGCCGTCACCGTGCCGACGGCGCTTACGGTTCGCGTGCGGTAATCGGACTCCGTGACGCTGCTCGTGAAGGAGCGGTTGGTGGTGTTGTACAGGCCCTCAGGGAAGTGCGCATTGAACATGAATGCGCAAGGCATTGCCTTGCGTCGGGGAGGAACTTACTTCGCACGCCTGAGCGGCATTCTCTTAGGCCCGTCTTCAGAAAGGCTGTCCGCCTCTCTGCGTCTAGCCAGCACCTGAGGCGCCGAATGCCTATTAATCGGCGTCACCGACTTTGACGAACTCGAGGAGGACATGAAGGCGATGTCGGAGCGGTTTCGCCCGGACGATGAGCGCCTCTTGGCGGCGCATCTGGAACGGATCCGGCCGCTGTACTGCCGACTCTGCGGCACCTGCGGCGGCGTCTGCGAGAAAGGGGTGCGCGTGGCCGGCGCCCTGCCCTGCCTCACCTATGCCGATGGGTACGGCCAGTTCGCGCTGGCGCGGCAGAGTTTCCTCGCGGTCGGCAGCGCTCCGGCCGCCCTGTGCCGCACCTTCGTGGCGTGCAGCGTTCGCTGCCCGAACGGGGTCGACGTGCGCGCGCCTGCTCGACGCGGGGGAATTGCTGCGGAAAGCTGTGTAGGTGGATGTACCGCCTTCGAGCGACAGAGCGCTGCCGCAACGGGACACCGAATTGCTATGGCGGAGTCCGAGAGCGTGCAGCTGCGAGCTCAGGGCTGTCTTGGTACAGGAAACAGCGCCAGCATCGCCCTGGCTCGCGGTCCGGCCGGGTAGATTTTGTAACGGATCTCACCATCCAATTGCAGCCGCCGCCATCCCTCTCGAAGGAAGACCGTAAAGCGATCGTAGGCTGTGCGTTCTGCAAGAGGGGGCGCGGACCAGAACTGAGCCGCAAGGTTCGAAAAGCCCAGCGTTGATAGCCTCTTGTTGGCCGGGAGAAACCAATCCGGCGGGGTACAACTCACGAACACTCGCGGTGCATAATTCTCGCGTCTCCTGAGACTTGTGCCAGCGGTAACTTCCAGCGCGCAGAACTCCAGCGCGAAATCTGCCCGCAGCGCGAGCTTGTGCAAGCGAACCAACACCGTGGCCATCGGCACGCGAAGACGCTTGTAAAGTGCTTCGATGTCGCTAATTCGCAGCTTGAGGCGCGGCGCCCGCATGTGCGAACCCGGCACTGAGCCATCGATCAGAAAATGCCTGATCGCCTCCTCCAGCAAAGCGTCCGGGACCAGGAGCTGAGCAGCAAACTCGTCGCAGAAACGCTCGATCTCCGCCGGCGACCATGCTTTGGTAAGTTCCGGAGGCAAACAGAGTCGTGCGTACTGGTGCCCCAGTTCGTGGGCGATTGTGAAGCGCATCCGTCCGATCCGGGATTCGGAGAAAGCCACCTCGATGTCCGCCTCGAGCGCATCGAATCCCAGCGGCGCACGGTGCACCCATAAGCTCCCCTGAACCGACGGGGAAACACCCACGCCCCGGCGCTCTTCCGAGATGCGAAGCCGTTTGCGCAACTTCGACAAGCGCACGGGGCCAGGAGCGGAATACCCAATGAGTCGGAGACACTCTTCGGCGGCTCGGCGTGCAGTTTCGACGGCCTTAAGCGGTTTGACTACCGGCAAGTTCACGTTCCTGCTAACCCGCAACTGGAGTGCGGCCAGCCCACCGAATTCGCCAAGCATCGAGACCTCTTTCGGCCCTAACGACCTGGTATTCAACTCTGAAGCCCTCCGGCGGTTCAACCAGTTCATCACCCTCCCGGGCTGGCAGCGAGTAACTTCCCCTGTAACGATTTTCGACTTGGCCAGCGGCGGCGATCACTTCCCTTGGAAGCATACTCTTGGCGAACTGTGCTTCGGCCCATACCAAGCCTTCCCAGTTGAGCTCGGACCGCTCCCACAGCGTGAGCTGTTGCACAAGCAGTAGCTTCTCTCCTCGCTTCGTGCACCAGCCGCGAACAAGACGCTCCTCTTCCCAATTCTCACCTGCCTCACCCTCTTCGCGCAAGTGTTCCGGGGGAATGAGCAGAAATTCGTCCGCACGTTCGCTGATCCATTGGGGGATCGGTACCGGACAAAACCACGCCACCCGAATACGCACTGGATCCAGCCGAAGCGAAGCCAATCGGCCGACGACCTTGGGCAAGGCGGCTCCCAAAATCACGAATTGCACCTTGTCTACTTGCACCTCGTCTGGCTCTTCATGCTTCTTCAAAAAATCCAGGACCTCGCACAGGCCGTACGTGATGACGTCACCGATCACGCGCTCCGCTTCCTCCGAGAGACGCGCCAGCCGAGCCGAACGAACCCCGCCGAACAGTCCGCGAACCTGAGATGCGCCGAACCGCTCCGCGGCCGAATCGGGATCAGACTCCGGTACAGGAAATCGCCAGCGGACAGGACGCCGAATCCAACCGTGCTGCACCCCCAGCGTTGCGACGTACGTCCAATCCACGAACATCAAGCGGGGTAGATCCCACCCGCCTTGATGCCCCGGCGGCGCATGGCCTAACCGCCAGGCAAATCCAATAGTAGCCCAAGGAACGAAAACTCGACTCATGCCCTCCTCGCTCTCCTGACCAATTCGACACCGCCTTCCAACAACGCTGCGCGCACCCGATCCCATATGTATTCCGAGTGCACGTCCGACCCGAAAGGGGCCACCACAAGCACGCGTGCATACGGACGCTCCAGCTCACGAACGGCTTCGTCGGTGAGGGGTCGACATGCCTTGCTTCCCCCGCCCCACCGGGATATCGGACCCTCAGGCACCAGAATATTCCAATCGACCTCATCCACCTTCCGGGCGGTCCTACCCCGCCAACGGCCACCGCCGCCCAGCGCCCTGGGCAGCTTGACCAGGTCGATCAGCGCCTGCCTCGCATAAACATGCTGGAGGGGCCGCAAGATCTCGAGCGCCAAATCGTACTGTCGCCGCTTCAGAACGAGTGGCTCCCGTACCAGAGCTCTTTTAGCTAATTCAGAGATGCTGACCCCCCTTTCCTTGAGTTGCCGCAACTGATCAAAACACTGTTGCCACAACTCTCGAACTCCCGCATCAACGCTCTCTTCGTTCTTTAACATCCTGTACATATCTTCGAGCACAGTAAATTCCATCAACGACGTTCGCCGCCTCGGGGCGAGGCGCATTAATATATGCGCCGCCAACCTGCACTTTAGCTTGCGGATATCGCCCACGGCGTCCTCAGCTTCCATCGTAGCGCCCAAAGTGCTTGTGCTCTCCAAGCTGTGGTCCGAACTAGTTCCGGCCGTAGCAGTCTGGCTAAAACGCTCACTCATGACCGCCCGAATGAGGAACTGTTGGATTAACTCGAAGGCCATCCGCTCAATGGCGCGGATCTCCGGAGACAAGTAAAAACGGTCGTAAAGATAAATCCGATCCCTCATCAGATCCGCAGCCAAAACGGCGCTTCTACCAGACAGGCACAGCATGCCGGCATGATTCACCTGCTGCTCCGCGAAAAACTCAGTGAGCCACTCCGCTTTTTGCCCTTTGCCAGTAGGGGGAAGGCGGCCACCAGCAATGCTTGTGTGAGACCTCAAAAACTCGCTGTCGCGTTGCACGTAATCCAGTTTGTCAGCGTCGATTGGCGAGTTGACGATAGCCTGCGCCCACGGCAGGCCATGGCGGCCTGAGATGAGATCCGTTACGGCCGCCTGGACGGAGTCAGGGTTGCAGCTTAGCTCAGATCCCAATTTCTTCCATAGGCCTTGAAAATGTTCCTTAAAGCGCGCTTCCAGCACTTCCTGCTCGAGCCCGCTGAGGCCCTTTCCCTCAGGGACCCAGTTGATGGATTCCAACACCTCACCGAGGAGATGAGCAAATGGCAGGTGCCCGATATCGTGGAGCGCCACCGCTAGTAGCACAAGTTTTCTCAAGGCATCCTCTGCACCCTCTTTAAGCCCCAGCTGGCGCAAGCAATCCTTGGCCAAACCTTGACTCGTCAAATGACGGTTCAAATGATGGTACCACCGGAGCGCGATCGTCAATGCACCCTTAGTGTGGTTCCACCGGCTGTGATTGCCTGGGGCCACGCCCAGCCAGAGCTCCTTCAATCCCCATTGACTCACGTTCTCCAAGATCGACCGCGCCGCTTCTGGCACAAGCTCAGCGAAGCATGTCTCCAAGGACGGCCGCTCCCCTTCAGGGCAGTATTCCGCCTCGACAACATCCCGCTCCGCGACGTAGCTCAAGGCGCCGTTCATGGGTTCTTCCAATCAAATGCCCGGCAAAACTCTGGCAGCCATTCTTCGGCCGTTGCATTGATAAAATGAAAATTTACGCGCCCCTTGAAATAGGTCTGCCAGAATGACTCGATCACTTTGGCGTCCTCTCCATCGGGCTTCACGTCGAGGACCGGCAGCTCCCGTTCACGAGCCCAATCGAACAGGAACTCGAGCAGATAGCGATCCCAGCGTCCGCTGAGGCCCACAATGATGATCGCGGAAACGCGCGGTCCGAGGAATCCCCGCGCCTCCCAGAGAATCGGATAAGCCGCCTCCTCTTTGCTGCGAAACCCGGGGAACAGAAATTGGAGGAGGAGCTGACCCGCGTGGCAGCTCGGACATCGGAGATCGCTTTGAGGGGGGTCGCGCATCAGACGGTCAAGCGCTTGTTCTGCCGCTGCTGCTGGACACAGTGAATTGTCACACCGGGCGTAGAAAACGTCCCCCCGCACCTTGATCACGGCTGGGACGCTCTTTAAGGCGTCCGGCGCCGAAAAGTACCGCCTGACATCCTCGGCGGAGTGCAGGGCGACGCCCGCCGCGTCACCGCCTTTCTTGATCAGAGCTTTTACTGTCAGGCCGTCGAAGTTCAGACTCAGGACCCACGCCGCATGGTTGGCGGCCAGCCCTGCAAGGCTTCTGTGCCCTTCAGAAGGATTAGCCTTGAGCAGGCCACTGAACGGCGTCTGCCCCTGCTCCCCCATTTTGATTTTCGGGTCGCTGCCCAGCAAGAACGCCTCGGAAAACCTGCGCCAAATCCCGCGGCTCTTTTCCTTTTCGGATTGGAGCAAGGAGAAAAGCTCAGCCACCTCTCCCCGGTTCGGTTTACCTGTCGCCAGCTTTTCTGCCAGAGAATGCGCCTTTTTATGTTGTTCGTCGTTAGGAAGCTGCTGGACAAACCAAGCCCCAATGTCTCTGAGCAACGGAACAACGCCATAAGATACGCCCGCCCCCAGGACAAACATCGGAAGGCGTCCGCGAACACGCTCGGCGCGCAACTCTTCGGCCCACTTTTGAGCCTCTCCTGAAACTGGACTTCGCGCCCCGGTTTCAGCGGCGGTCCCCTGCCGGGGCGCGCGGCGCCGACTGGGGCCTTGCGGATTGATAAGACCGCTCGGCGAGTCGAACAATGACTTCTGTGGGCCGTTCCCATGTGCCCCCAAAGTCGATTCGCGCCTCCTTGGATGCAATTTTACGGCCGGATAGTCCAGAAGTCAACGGGGCGATAAATGCCGATCTCCTGTCGGCGGTCGGCACACGCGGCATCGGCAGGCGCGTGATTTTTCGTTGTCAACACCGTTAGCACTCGATCACCCGGAACTCAAGAACGGGAATTTCCATTATGGAGTCCCCGACACCGGGAATATAGACCCGGCCCCCCAGGTGTCAAGCCCCACATCATTCTTTGCAGACCTGCTCCTTTGGGACGCCCCGGATCGGGCGCTCCTGCTGCCTCCAGGCAGCTCCAGCGCCGAAAAGAAACGGTCCGAAGGGCACTTCTAGGGACACCCCCCATCCTCCCGCACTCTAAAAGCTCGAATCTTGACCGCGCAGCTTTGGTTGCCGCGGCCTTGGCCCCCACTATCCCGCCCGCGGTGGGAACGCCGGGGCGCCCTCCGGGCCCAGCCCGGAACACCGCCTGCTTATCCTCTTCTGTGGCCGATCAACCTCCGGCAACAGCAGTTCCTCCCAACCCTCGGCGCTGTGGACGTTGCCGGGCCGCAACCTGGCCGCCAGACGATCCCCCCTCCCGGTTGAACAGCAGCAGCGGATGATAGCACCTGGATTCGAAACGTCCGTTGTAAGCGCTCTGCTCCTGCTCCCGTAAACAGGAATCTCGGCGGCATCCATGTCCAGCACCACTCGCTGGGGCGAATCGATCGCTTCTACCCTCGCTCGTTATTCGGCCATGCGCAGTATTTCCGAGGCCACGCGCAAGAAGGCCTGGTCGAGCTGTGCAGCGCTGGGAGCGTAAACGTAAAGCCCGGCTGGCTTGCTTGAGTCAAAGATCGGACTCTCGCGGTCGTTAGCTACACGGCGCAGCAGTTCGTGGTCTATAGGCTCGTTGGAGGTCCCGCCCAGGCCAATGCAAAAAATGATGGGGACCAGGCTAGCGTCGTTGCGCACCCGCTGGGCAATGTTATCAGCCAGATTGTAAGCGGCGTAACGAACCGCCCTCACTGAATCAGGCCGGATCTTGCCGGCATAAGGATGGCCATTAGGGAACAGGTCC
>Ga0315298_1001016_pt1 | contig 53259 bp, 52 predicted proteins | sample WHS_1_MG_FD_203077 | JGI IMG/M metagenome (GOLD analysis project Ga0315298, IMG submission 203077) | Extremophilic microbial mat communities from Washburn Hot Springs, YNP, Wyoming, USA - WHS_1_MG | ecosystem: Environmental > Aquatic > Thermal springs > Hot (42-90C) | place: USA: Wyoming... | reverse complement strand
CAAGTTGTAGCAGTTTTTTGATTCTCTTTCTTATTGCCGCTTCTGAAACATTGAATTTTCTAGCTATTTCTGTAAAAGGTTCCCGAGAATTTTTTTCCAACTCTCTTATTAGGTCTATGTTCGAAATTCGCACCAAAATATTTATAAATTCGAATTTATAAAACTTTCTGGTGAGAAAATGGAAAATGAAAAAGAGGAATACAGACTTCCTTTAATTGGTGAAAAAGCACCGCAATTTAAAGCGAAAACAACAAATGGGGTAATAAATTTCCCAGATGATTATAAAGGCAAATGGGTAGTACTATTCAGTCACCCTGCAGACTTTACTCCAGTGTGCACAACAGAGTTCTATTCTTTTCAAAAGAAGTATGAAGAATTTAAGAAATTAAACGTCGAATTAATTGGATTAAGTATAGATCAAGTATTCAGTCATATAAAGTGGACTGAATGGATAAAAGAAAAATTAAAAGTAGAAATAGAGTTCCCAATCATAGCAGACGATTTAGGAAACATAGCAAAGATGTATGGTATGATACATCCAAATAAAGGAACAAACACAGTTAGAGCAGTTTTTATAATAGACCCAAAAGGGATAATACGGGCAATATTGTATTATCCACAGGAAGTTGGAAGAAATATGGATGAAATATTAAGAGCTGTAAAAGCTTTACAAGTTGCTGATAATAACAATGTTGCTATGCCAGCAAACTGGCCAAAAAATGAATTAATTGGTTCAAAAGTTATTATATCACCAGCAACCAGCAAAAAAGAAGCAAATGAAAGATTAGAGAAAGCAAAGAAAAAAGAAATAGAAGCCTATGACTGGTGGTTCGCTTATAAAGAGTTAAAGGAGTAGAGATTATGAACATTAACGAAATTATTAGAAGTGAAGATTGGAAAAAAGAAAAACATGTTCCAGTAATAGAGATATTAGAAAAAAAGGAAGGAAAAGTTTCTGTTAAGATTACAGTTGGGAAAGAAATTCCACATCCAAACACAACTGAGCATCACATAAAATTCATAGAGCTTTATTTCTTACCAGAGTCAGAACAATTCGCATATTCTATAGGAAGGGTCGAATTCAACTCGCATGGAGAATCAACAAAAGGACCAAATACTAGTAACATATTTACCGAACCAGTGGCTTTATTTACATTTAAAGCAGATAAAAATGGTAGATTAATAGCTTTCTCCTATTGTAATATCCACGGTTTATGGTCTAACGAAGAAAAACTAGAACTGTAACTTTTTTCTTTTTATTTTTCTATTTTATTTGTTTTTACATTTTATTTACTGTTTGCAACATTTAAGAGAATCTTCTTTATATTTCTCCAATGCGAACCTTCCCAATAGAATTTTTTACAATTTTTACAAAAATAAACATTCGTTGTTTCTTTCCATTTTTTGTTTTCCTTTTTTATTCTTTCTTTAAGCTCTTCTATCTCTTTCTTTTTTGCTTTTCTTAAGGGAGTGTTACACTCTGGACATCTGAGCTGTGGCTCTTTTGGAATTCTAAGTTTTAATGTTTTTTTAAGAAGAATAAGCTGTTCTTCGATCTTTAGCCCATTTTTTATAAAAACAACATCTACTGCTTTTCTTGCAAGGTTTCTATCACTTGTTATTAAAATTCTTTTTTGCTTCTCTGAAACTTTCAAAAGTTCGTCATCATCTTTTATTCCATAGATTGTATCATAACCAAGAATCCTTAACCATCTTGAAAGATTTCCAAGCATTAAATCAACAACAAATCTCATACTTACTCACAGGAAAGAAGAAAGAGAAAACTGTTTCTTTTTTTCTTCTTGAAAGTTTTCTGAAAGTTCATTTTTTATTAACTGAAGCCTTTGAAGAAGTGTTTCGTTAACATTGTAGTTTTTTGCTATATCATAAGCTATATCTACATATTTTTCAATTCCTCCTTTTGGAATTGTAAGTAAGAGCCTTCCGCCATCTTTTGGACATTTTCCAGAAAGAGGCGGCCTTCTGTATCTAGTATTGCAGATTACACATCTAAATTCTTGCTTTGAAAAAGAGTGAAGGTTACCAATTATGTCTGGTAGAAAGTGGCTTGTAATAAGTCTTTCTGCTGCATCACTTAGATTTATCGAATTAAGCTTTTTATAAAGCTCAAACTGTTTTTCTATTTTTTCGCTCATTGTTCTCAATGAAACATAAAGGCTCTCCTTAGGAGAGTCCTCTATTGCCGAAGAAGAAACCATATGGGTAAATGGAAGATGGAATCTTACTTCATTGTTCTCATTTAAGATATCTTTCACTTGCTTTACTGTTACCGAAGAAGGCATTTCTTCATTAAGTGTTGCGTAGTAAAACTCTTTTGGAAATTCATCAACAATCTCCATAGAATAGACTTCATCATCTACTTCTTTTGGATCAAGCTTTTTTGTTAGAACAATTGGTGCATCCATTGTGCCACCAGTTGAAGCTGGTAGGTATTCCTTTGAAAAGTTTATTAATGCATCGAGTAGAAGCATTGTAGAATCTTCATCCCCATCACAGTTCCTCCTTCTTGCACAAACCAAATAAGGATGGGCAAAACCAACATTTGCATCAGTGTAACCAATTATTCTTGCTAAAACTCCTGTTGAGGTATGTGGTGAAAGTGTAATAACAAGCTTACCAATCATGTCTTCATCGCTTTTAATGTTGTAATACCTTTTAAGTCCATAAATTTTTTCAAGCTCATCATCGATAAATTTTGCAACTTTTGCAAGAAAACTTAAACCTTTTTTATTTATAACAATGTCCTGTGGCATGAGTTCAACGAGTTGATCTTCGCTCACGAGTTCATTTCCTAAATAATCTTTTGTGTAACCAAGTTCTCTTAATTTTTCAACAGTTACATGTATTTCTTTTGGATAAAAATGAGTCATTGGGGCATCTGTTGAATCAAATCTACATGTTCCATCTTTAAAAACAAAAATATTATATTTTGCTCTAAGAATACCTTTTTCTATCATCTCTGCAACTTTGTTTTCACCTATTAAACCTCTTACTCCTTTTATTTCTATTGTTTCCTTTATTCCTAAGTTATCAAATGCATCTTTAAGCAGTTTTTCTACATCAACTCTGGCCGTTCTGTAACCAGTTGTTTTTGTGCCACATCTTGGGCAAATCTCTTCTGTCCCAACATAACCACATTTTTCGCATCTTCTAATAAGTTTTGCTCTACTTCCACATTTTTTGCAATATGGAAATATTGAATATTCATTACATTTCTCGCAGTAATAATTTGCAATTTCTACAGTTACAACTTTTGCTTTTGAAAGAAGTCTTTCTCTATTTCCAAGGATTGCTGTTGGAAAAAGAAGATTTGGAGCTGGTTTCATCATTCTTTCTTTTGCTTTTTCTGGCCTCCCCATTCTAGCTCCAATAAAAGTTGAACGCTTCATAACTTTAAAAGGAGAAACTTGGTTAATAGCTTCTAGTGAATCCTTTCCTTTTAGCTCAGCGAGTTCATTCTTCTTTTGTATTGCTAAAGCTAGAGCAATTGCTTTTGCTTCATCTCCTTCTACTAAAATTTTTCCATCAACAAGTTTATGGGGTATTAAAGCTTTTTCAAAAAGTGCTTTTGCTTCTTTTTCAGCTATAATTTTATACTCATCAAAAACTAAAGCTTGCCTAAGTTTGTTTAACTCTTCTACACTTAACAACCAGTAATCAAAAATAAACTTAGGGTGCATTGGAATTTGAAACTTTTTGCTTATCTCAAAAGCTTCATCAAAAGTTGGCTCTTTTATTTTGAATTTTTCATAATCTGCTTGGCTTTTTTCTTTCAATTCTTGAAGCCAAAATTCCTCAACATAACTAGAAGGAGCCAATGGAATATTTGCTTTATGAAAATCTCCAAAGGTTATTAATATATCCCCAAGACTAAGTATTTTTTCAACATCTTTTTTTAGCTTTTCTGCCTCTTTTGAATCTTTTATTCTAATGACATTTCCATTTCTAAGTCTAAGTAAAGGTCCTTCAATAGAATCACAAGGAACTACTATACACCCCTTCCCAGGTTTTTCAACTTTCATCTGTGTTCCAATCGCTGTAAAACCAAGTAGCACCATTGTTGCTGGATGAATTGCTTTTGCTGCAATTCCACTTAATCTACTTCTTCCATATCGAAGTCTAAAACCACCTGGAAAATTTGGATATGCAAAAATCGGCCTTCCTGCAACAAGTTCTTCCAAGAATACACTTTGAGCTTCTTCTTTTTCATCTTTGCTTTCTTGTTTTTTAATCTTTATTATCTTTGCAATCCACTCCCATTCTATACCAAAGTTTTTTGCTATTTTTGCAACTTTTGTTGCTTTCTGAGCTATTCCTTCGCAGATTACAAGTGCAACTCCGCCTCTAATTCTATTTGTTACTTTTATCTGTTTTGTGTTTTTGTCTATATGATAAATATCCCTATAAGTTGTTACTTCTATATCATCTGTTGGGTTTCCATCTATACAAACTCCAACATTTGAAACAATTGTTCTTATATCATCATCACTTGGCTTGTATTGCAGTCTTGCGGCTTTTAGATGGTAAAGGTTAATTTCTTCAACATATCTTTCAATTTCTGTGTCACTTATTTTGAAGGGGAAAAGATTTAGTTTTTTCCTTATAAATTCTCCAAGCAAAACGCTGGTTGCTGCTGCTGTACCACCAGCTCCTCTTATTGGACCAGAATAATAAATAGCGAGATAAGGAGTTGAATCTTTATTCCTTTGAATTTTAATTGCGTGAATACCTTCTGTTGGAGCAACAAGTACACCTTCTGTTAAAACTGCCAAACCTGCTCTTAAAGCTTTATCTGCAATCTTCTCTTTTTCTTCTAAACTCTCTCCATTTAATTCTTTGCAAATCTCTTCAGCAAGAGAAAAAGCAAGCTTGGTTCTATCGTCTCCACAATCTTTTCGCAGCTCTTCAATTTTTTTAGCAATTCCTTTTATTTTAGTTATTCCTTCTACTCTTTCTCCTAAATTTCCAGCAAGTGCAATCTCTGGTTGAAGATCAGGATCAAAACCTTTTGATCTAGCTTTTTTAGCCAACTCTAATTCTTCATTTAAACTTTTCTCAAGTATTAAAAAATAATCCCCCTGCATAGATATTTTTAGAAATGACAATTTAAGTAATTTTTCTTTGTTTACTTTTGATTTGTTGATTGACTTGTTGGAATCCCCCAAACATCATATCTAATGTTTTTTCTTTCGATACCAATTTCAAGAAGCATTGCTTTAATTGCTTTTATCATTTCAAAAGGTGCAGAAATGTAAAATAGGGTATTTGTAAAATCAAAACTAGAAGCGTATTTTAAAAACATCTCTTTATTTATTCTTCCCCTTTCACCTTCCCAAGGTTCATTTTCGCTTACTCTTGTAAGGGTTATAACAACTTTTATATTTGGTGGAAAGCTTTGGTTAAAAAATTCTTTTTTTAGTATCTCCTCCTTATTCCTACAGCTATAAATTAAAAGAAATTTGTTTTTTAACTTTTTTTCAATCAAATATTTTATTATACCAATAAAAGGTGAAACACCACATCCGCCGGCAATAGCTACAGCATCTTTTTCTTCTTCAAAACCTAAACCATAAGGACCAGAGATTTCGAGTATATCACCGATTTTTAGATTTGCAAGTTTTGAAGTAAGTCTACCACCAACCATTTCTATAAGAAGTTCTAAGGTTTTTGAACTTGGTGGAGAAGCAATTGAATAACTCCTTTCAAATTCTCCATTTTCATCTTTTGCATGAATTTTTATGAACATCCCTGGTTTCTGAAAAATAATCCTTTTCTTATCATCAATAGGAGTTAATTCAAAACTTTTTACTCTTGGGCCTTCATCTTTTATATTTGTTATCTTATATGGAAATTTCTCCATTTTAAGATGTATGAATTTATCTTTTTAATTTTTTGGGGTGGGTGGGCCCCTGGGGGAAAGGGGCCTGCTTTCAGAAAGAGTGAAGTATGGTCGTCCTGCCAGTATCAGCATGAACCTTATAATAAACTTTTCTACCAACTCTAAACTTTTCTAAAATTCCAAAGGAATAAAGTTTATTAAGTCTAGAGCTTGCAGCGTTTCTGCCTTTATAATTTAAGGATTGTTTTATATCATCTGCAGTAGCAAAACCTTTTTTTCTTATTTCTTCTATTATTTTTTTATCTTGTTCTGGAAGAAGCTCAATCGGTTGTGTTGTTTTATTTTCCTCTTTACCTTCTTTTAGCTCTTTTAATTCTGCTTCAAGCTTTTCAATTTTTGTATACAAATTTTTAAGTATAAGATTTGTGCTTTGTTGAGTTTCAAGCCTAGCAAACAAAATAGCTGCAAGAGCAACAGGATCTATATCTTTACTTACACTCTTTCTTTTTGTTTTTGATTTAGCTTTTGAAACGCTAGCTAAAGCATTCTTGATCTCTTCTTCAGTCATGTTTAAGCTTTCATCAAATTGCATCTTATTCACGATTTTATCATGATTCTATCATTATTAGAACATGTTAAATATTTAAATTTTTCTATGGCTTACTTCCTCTATTCTTATTTATTGTTTAGTGAGTTTAGGATACGAATAACTTCTGAGATAATCCAGATTATAAGAAAATAGCTCTCTTATATCAGTAATTTCTAAAGCAACCATCGCTAATCTATCAATTCCTAAACCCCAAGCAAGAACATTCGCATTTATACCTAAAGCTTTTGTTACTTCTTTTCTTAACATTCCCCCTGGAAGAGCTTCTATCCATCCAAGCTTTTCATGCTTTATATAACCACTGACACTTGGTTCAGTGAAAGGAAAGAAAGCTGGGAAGAATTTTATTTCTTTTATCCCAAGCTCTTTTGCTATAAGCTCAATGTAACCAAGAAGATGGCGGAAATTTGCGTTTTTTGCTACAACTATTCCTTCGGATTGATGAAACTCTGGTAAATGTGTAGCATCTAGGTTGTCTGGTCTATACACCAAGTCTATTGTAAATACTTTCTTAGGAATTTGTGTAAGCTTGGATAAAACCCTTGCAGAAACGGCTGTTGTTTGACTCCTTAGAATTGCTCTTCTTGCAAGTTTTTCATCCCAATACCCCCAACCTTTTGAATCACCAAAACCAATTTGAGCTTTTTTAACTTTCCTCCAAACTTTCTTGTTTTTTTCCTCAACAAATTTTTTGTTCTTTAAAAAGAAAATATCATGTATTCCTCTAGCTGGATGTTTGCTTGGCATAAAAAGGACATCACAATTCCAAAAGTTTGTTTCAAGTATGGGATAAATTTCTTCTTCGAAACCGATAGAAATCAGGATCTCTTTTATCCAATTTGCAACATAAGTAAATGGGTGCTCTCTTGCATTTAATGGAGGTGCAACTTCAGCATTAAGATCATATTTTTTAAATTCAAACTTCTCTCCTTTTTTTACTCTACTTATTATTTCTTTTGTTAAAGAAGTAACAGCAATAGAAGATAACTCTTTCTGTTTTTCACCTTCTTTTGTTATTTTTACAAAAATTTTTTTTGTTGCTTTCTCTTCTACAAGATTACGCTTCTTAAATTCATCAAGTTTTTCTTTTTTTGCTAAGTTTTCAAATACTTTTTTAAACTCTTCTTGCTCCTTTTTTTCTTTTGCTTCATTTTCACCTTCTTTTGTTATCTGTATGAATTTTTTATTTCCTTCTTCTATAATTTTTACAAAACCTTTTTTTATTGCCCAACCCAAACCAAAATTTATTTCATCATTGCTAAGATTTTTTTTGAAATCCTCTAATTCAAGCTTCTTTTTATCTTTTAACTTTTCAACAAGCCTAAGCTCTGGAAGAAGCTGTTTTAAATACAATTCTCCTTCCTCAGTTGGTAGATACTTTGTTTGAACTTCTTCTCTAACATTAACTAGGTTTTTTGAAGCAAGCATTGTACAAGCCCAATATGCTGATGCTTCATCTAATCCTGCTTTTTTTGCAATTTCTAAAAGCTCAGCATCATTTGTAGAGAGAACTTTTAAAAGCTTTAATTCTTTTTCTGTAAGCTCCATACAAAAAATTCTTTTTTAAAATTTTTAATCTTTCCCTTTAATTTTTTGTAAGTCCTCGAAGAGAGTTATTAGGCAACACCTCAAAAATAAAAGCTTAAAATATAAAATAAATAAAGCAAATAGAAAATAAAGTAAATAAAAGGTGTGGTAAATTGGAAAATAAAACAAAAGCCTTAATCGAATATGCTTTACTTGTAATTGCTGTTTTACTTGCGGCATTTTATAGGAGTTTTCTTCTTCATGCTCCTCTTTTTTACGCAAGTGATGAACTTTATCATTATTCAGTAGCAAGAAATGCTGTTGAAAATGGTTTTATTGTGCAACAACGCTTTTTACTAAGTGGTTACCCAAATGGAACTCTTGTTACAGAACCAAAAGGTTTGTATTACATTGGAATTGTTCCATATTTTTTCTTAAAAGATTTTGTAACTTTAATGGATATAATGAGGATCTTACCTTTAGTTTTTGGAGTTCTTGATGTTATCCTTATTTTCCTTATAGCAAATAAGCTCTTTGATAAAAGAATTGCAATTATAAGCGCATTTATTTTAGCTGCAAATGTTGCGAATATTCAAAGAACAGCAGCATTAATTTATAGGGGAGATGGTTTCATGCCCCTATTTTTCTTAATAAGCATATACTTTTTAATTTTATTTTTTGAGAAAAAGAAACCAATTTTTTCTTTTGCTTCTGCTGCATTTCTTAGCTTTGGCTCTCTTGTTTGGAATGGTGCAACTTTTGGATACTTAACCTTTGCACTTTCTATTATTTTCCTACAGATTTTTTTCTTTTTAAAAAGTGAAGAAGAAAAGTTGAAGTTAAACTTTTGGAATTTGGTAGGTTTATTTTTTGCGTTTTTGCTTTATACCTCTTATAAATTCTTATATTTGATATATGAACAACCATTTATGCCTCATTTTCCATTACTTTTAGTAGCAATAGGAGTATTTTTTGCTATTCTTTTATTTTTGAATAAAAAAGGGTTAGGTATAAAACTTGCTGTTTTATTCCTTGTAACCTTGCTATCTTTAGTTGTGATAGTAAAATTTTACTCTGCAGAAATAGAAAATATAATCACAGGTTACGGATTGGTAAAACCAACATCCCCACTTGGTAAAACAATTGCTGAGCTTCAACCCGTAACAATTGGGAGTTTTATTGAAAATTTTGATATATTCTTCTTATTTATGCTCATTGGTGCTATTGCTCTTTTTATTTTTACTTTTTTTGATACTAAAAATTCCAAAAAAATTAATGTTGAAGCTTCGATAATTCTCCTAACACTCTTTTCTACTTCCTTCTTTTTAGCTATTCAGTCTTTAAGGTTCTCATCTTTACTCTCCTACTCCTTTACACTTCTTGCTGCTGCCGGGTTTGTTTGGACTTTTGATTTTATTTTCGAAATATCTAAACTAAAAAATGAAAAAATAAGAAATGTTTTTTTGTTTAGCTTTACTTTTGTAACGCTTGTTGTTTATTACTTTGATTCGTATCCTATACTTCAAGGAGGAAACATAGAGTACAACCAGTACTGGGACTCTGCATTGAAATGGCTTGGAACAAAATCTCCACCGAATTCTGGAGTTATAACCTGGTGGAATGAAGGAACGATGGTAGAGCTTCTTGCTCATAGGGCTGCATACATAGACAGTGTCGGGGCCCAAAATGAAGAAAGGATAACTTTATTCTCACAACTTATGCTTTCTACAAAATTTAATTCAACGCTTTTTAAAAACTTTAAAAATAATGAAGCTCCTGTTTTTCTTGTAACTTCACCTATCTGGATGTGGCAGATAAGAAACTGGCTTACAATGACTAATACTCCTGTTTCAAATTATGGATTTGTAACTTTTGCAAAAGTAATACCTTACCCAAATTATTATGTTTTTGTAAGTGACGATGCAAAATGGAATGTGATGTTCAATACTACAGATGCATGGATTATAAATCGTGGAAGGAGAGAGTTCTTATCATTTGTGGTAACCAACTTTACAAATATTTATAAGAAGGATTTAAATTCTAATTTTACTGTTTTGTTTATGTACAATTCAACTTCAAGAATGTTTAATGGCGGATTTTTAGTAACCAAACAGCTTGCAAATACTACCTATATAAAACTCCAATTTTACTGTACTCCCTCAAGCTGCATCTATCCATTCGAACAAATATATGAAAACCCACAAGTTAAGATATTTTATGTTGACCCAAGTGCTTTCTCGTAAAAGAAAGGTAATTTCATAAATATTGGCAATCTAAAAAAAACTTTGCAGAAAGATTTATATTTAAAATCTTTTCCTTAAATAAATTGGGGTGGGTGGAAGTGGAAGTTAAAATATGTGAAAAGTGTGGTAGAGCAATACCGAAAGGCAGTGAATTTTATTACAATAGCAAAATATTGTGCGAGAAATGTTTCGAAGATGAACTAGAAAAAGCTTTTGATGAAACTGCTCTAAAAAACCAAAAAGTTGTTCTAATTAGGATCGATAAATATCCGAAAGTTCAAAAAGCTCAAAGAGTACCACACAACCCACTCATTGATGATTTGCTCAAAGTAGTAAAGGTTTAATCAAAAAAGGGTTGCTTGCTTTTTTTTGTTTTGTTTGTATTCTTTTAAAATACTTTCAATTCTTTCTTTTGAAAATTCGTGATCTTCACACATAAATTTTAGAAGTCTTTCCTCATTTATATCATTCCAAAAAATTTCCTCTTTTTCAACTTCCTCGATTTCTGGCTCTTTAAATATCATGTAAGCTTGCTTCGCCTCTTCTTCATTTTCAAAATTCTTTCCTTTTGTTTTAAGAAAATTAAGCAGCTCTTCTAAAGAATTTACTTTTGAAACAATTTTTAAAGCTGTTTTTGGACCTATTCCTTTTATTCCATCAGTATAATCGTTTCCAATCAAAAGAGCCATCATTATTAACTTATCTTGATCGATATTATTTTGAAGCAAGGTTTCTTGAAGTAATATCTCTTCTGGTTCAACATTTATAAAAATGTTCTTTCTTGGAAGCTTTCTTTTTCCAGTTATTGCTAAATTCCTTATGAGCCTTGGCGTTCCAAAGAGCAGAGTGTCATAATCTTGCGAAGCAACAGCGTAAGCTAAACCTTTTTTACATAAGTAAGCAGCTTCTGCTTCTCCATCACTTGGGGCTTGTACTACTGGAATACCTAAAATTTCTAAAATTTCTTTCGAGCTTTTTATGATCTCTTCATTTATTGAAGCTGATTGCTTAGCGAAAAGCTTAGCTTCTTCTAGCTCGCCAGCTTCTTTAGCTTTTTTCCATGCTTCAAAAGCTTCTTCTCTTCGTTTAGCTCTAGCCTCTAGGGTTTTTAGCTTTAGCAAAGGGGGTTTTCCATCGAAAACGTAAATTAATTTTATCCCATTTTGCATCAACTTTAGGTTTCTATAAAAAAGCCCTGAGAGGTGGCTAGTTACTCTTCCTTTACTATCTCTAAGTAAAGAACCATCTGGACCTCTAATGTTTGAAAGAAACTGGAATATAAAATTAAAAGCGTCAACAGCAATAACCTTTGTTGAGAGGGTTTCAAGTTTTATTTGCCTTCTTGCAACTATCTCTCCTAAATCAACCCCCATATCTTCACTTTTTACCTTTTTTTGTTGCTATATCTTCTAAACTAAGGTTTTTTGGCGGTTGGGTTTCAATGTTTTTTTCTTCTACTTTTTCAAAAAGTTTTATACCGAGCTCTTTTTCAAGCTTTTTTGCAGTTTCTTCACTTGGTAAAACCTCTTGGTCTTCAACTCTTTTTAAGTAGCTTTCCTTTTCATTTATTCTTTCAGCCAAAACTTTTAATGGTAATTTAAGTTCTTCCCTAGCTTTTTTTATCCTTTCACCATAATCTAAAACAATTTCTTCTTTTTGTTCTTCTCTTTTTATCTCGTTTCCCTTTTTCATTTTCACTTCTTTATTCTCTAAGTCAATAACTCTTACTACTTCTTTTCCTGTAGCACACTCTTGGCAAGCAACTACCTCCGCAGAATCTATTTTTACAATGTAGGCTTTTCCCCTAATTATCTTGCCACAAAGCTCGCATTCTAGCATGAAATATTTATTAATTTGAAATATTTATTATTTTGATGGAAAAAATTTTCTGGGTAGCTTTTGCTGCTTTCTTAGCTTTATTTATAGCTTCGGTTATACTTCAAAAGTATATAATAGCACTTTTTCTACTTTTAGTGGTAGGATTCGCATTCCAAAAACTTTTCAACTTAGAAGGTTTTCTATTCTTTTATTTACTAAAATCAAAACTTGGAATAAAAGAAATGAAAAAATTCTCAAAAAATAGTATTTTTCAAAAAATTTGTGATATCGGTTTCTTTACTGCTTTTGGGTTAAGTACATTCATTTTAAGAAAGCCAAAAAAGTTAGATGTGGTTGGTTTAGCAATTTTAATTCTACTTTACTTTTCCCTTCCATTCTATTCATTATCACTTGTTAAAGTTTTTTCTTCATCTATACCTATTCAATCGATTCGATCTTTCCAAACGCAATCGGAAAATGAAGATTTGGTCTCTTTTATTATTTTAATAAGCTTCTTCAGTTTTGGGGTATTTGGCTTTACGTTTGTATCACTCTTGATGGGTAGCTTTTTAATTTTGCTAAGCTCGTCACAAGGAGAAAAACCAATTCCTGGAGTTATGCCTGTAATTCCAGGTTATAATATTCCACTCTTTTCTGGTATACTTGCCATTTTTATCGTTTTGAGCTTTCATGAGTTCGCTCATGGGGTATTAAGTATTTCAAAAAAAGTGAAAGTAAAAAGTACTGGTTTGTTGATGGCTGGTGTCCTTCCAGTTGGGGCTTTTGTTGAAAATGACGAGAAAAAAATGGAAAAGATAAAAAAAGAATGGCAAAACCAGATATTAATAGCAGGTATAGCTACAAATTTTCTACTTTCATTGTTATTCTTACCGTTAGTTCTTTATTTGCAAAATATAAGGATAGAAAGTTTTGTTATCGTTGCAGACCCTTTAAATAGCACTCTCAATACTGGAGATATTATCTTAAAGTTTGGAAATTTTTCTATAAATTCTTTTGAAGATTTAAAAAACGCGGAGGATTATTATCTATCAAAAAACATTAGCAATATCCAGCTTACAATTAAAAATTCAACAGCAGTTTTTACAAAAGAAATTTCAACAAAATCCGGTAAGATTGGTGCTTACCTTAATGAAGAACCAAAAAATAAAGTTCTTTCATTTTTTGCTTCTTTTATTGAACTTTCGCTTCTTTTAAACTTTGTTCTAGGTGCAACAAACTTACTTCCAATTCCTGGGCTTGATGGTTATAGAATTATAAAGAACATCTTAGGTAGATATTCGAAAATTTTAGAATACGCCACAATAATTCTTTTCCTTATAAATTTGCTACCGATTATATTTTAACAACTTTTATTTTTCCATCCCTAAGCATTTCACGCATTTCCCTTTCGATAGCTTTTATTTCACGGTTTGAATCAGTAAAATAAATTACCCTATCTTCTCCATAGTTAGAGATCTCTTTTAGTTTCTCGATTTTAAATTTTGGATTAGTTGAATTCACAGAAATCGCAATATCAGAGGGGACCTTCCTTGATGAGAGTATTAAAACTTCGATATTGTAATCTTCTCTCAATTTCTGCGCAAATTCTTCAATTTTCTTAACTTTTTCTGTATCTTTATTTAAAATCTCCCATACCCAAAGAAATTTATCAATAAAATTTGAGAGATATGGAAACCTCTCAAGAATCTCATCAACTCTATTCAAAAATGCTTTTTTAATTTTTGAATCATTAAGGCCATCAAAATCAAAAACCAATTTCATAAGTTAATAAAATCACTATGATATTTAAACTTTATTTATTATACCTGGTGAAATGTGAGGTTAAGGTTAAAAAGCTAAAAATATAAATAAAAACATGGCTAAAAAGAAGGAAGATAACGAACTGCTTCAGCTACCTGGGATTGGTGAAGCAACAGCTGAAAAATTAATTCAAAATGGATTTGATACTGTAGAAAAAATAGCTGTAGCCTCACCATTTGAATTGGCAGAAGTAGGAGAAATTAGTGTTGATGTTGCAAAGAGGGCTATAGAAGCTGCAAAAAAAATGAGCCCAACTTATTTTGAAACCGCTCAAGAAGTTTATGAAAAGAGAAAACAAATAGGTAGAATAACAACGGGCTCGAAAGAGTTAGATAATCTAATTGGTGGTGGAATCGAAACACAAGCAATAACTGAAGCTTATGGAAGATTTGGAAGTGGAAAAACTCAACTTGGCTTTCAACTTTGTGTAAACGTTCAACTTCCTATTGAAAAAGGGGGCTTAGAGGCTTCTGCTATTTTTATTGATACTGAAGCAACTTTTAGACCAGAAAGAATTGAACAAATGGCAAAAGCAAAGGGTTTAGACCCTTCAAAAGTTCTTTCAAACATAAAAACATTAAGAGTAACTTCAACATCACAGCAAATCCTTGCTGTTGAAAAATTAGAAGAGATATTGCCAAATGAGAATATTAAATTAATAGTGGTTGATTCCCTTACATCTCTTTTCAGAGCTGAATATATTGGAAGGGGTGCTCTTGGAGAAAGACAGCAAAAACTAAATTCTCACGTTCATAAGCTTCAATCTCTTGCTGATCGATATAACCTTGCAGTTTACGTAACAAATCAAGTTATGGACAATCCAGCAATCCTTTTTGGAGACCCAACAACACCAATAGGTGGAAATGTTCTTGCTCATGCAGCAACAACAAGACTTTATATAAGAAAAGGGAAGGAAAACAAAAGGATAGTTAGATTAGTAGATAGCCCTAATATGCCAGAAGGGGAATGCATAATAAAGATAAGTGAAGAAGGAATAAGTGACTAAGTTGTTGAAAAATTACAATCTGCATTATTTACTTTTTCAAGGAGCAGAAGTTCTTCTTCTGATAGGTTTTCGAATTTTAGATTTAGTAGAATTGTTCTACATTTTATTTCATTTGTTACTATCTTAATTTCAGTTTCTATTCCTAGGTATGTTTGAATTAAGTTTAAGTATAAAGCCAACAAAATGGAAAGAAAAATAAAAAGCGGAATTAAATCTATAAGTGCTTTCATTTTTTCACCTTATACCTATTTGGATGCATGCTAAAGAATTGTTCAAGAAAAAGCAAAAGTTCCCAAAACTTCTTGAAAAGTTACCAAAGCTAAAAGTGTCATTTTTAAAGCTAACACTGATATAACTTATATTAAATTGGTTTGCAATTTGGTTAATTATTAAGCTATCAATCTGTTTTATTTTGAGAATTGCTTGAGTAACCTCAAATTCTTTTATCGCTAGCCTTAGTTGTGAAAAATCTATTATTGGAATTGGCTGAAGTACAAATTCTAAAAATAAAATAACAAAGAAAAGAAATAATAGCTGCTCATACATTTTATCACACCATCAATTTACATAAAGCTCAAGATTTCTAATAAAAAATTGAATTTGTGGAAGAGAAGTTATTCTTGCAATTACTTGAAAATAAAGTTCATCTTTACATTTTATCATAGATTTAGAAAGATTACAATTTGTTTGAATCGGTGGAGAAAGGATAAGGGCCTTTGAAGCATTATTGAAAAGGTTTATTGTGTTTTTTACATCATAATCAGAGGAGATGTGTTTTCCATTTATTGAATCACCAATAATTTTCAGGTTTTGAAATGCTGATTGGTAAAGAAGGAGATTGTCTTTTTGTATAAGCTTTATTGAAGAAAAGTTGTCAAGAGCAATTGCATCGATTTTAATTGAGGAAGAAATATTTTTTATTGATGCGTTCCCAACTTCATTTTTATCTTGGAAAACTTTCGTTTGGTTTTTATTGAGAAAACTAATACTGTAAAGCTTATCTTTTGTCAAAATTGAAATGTTTGAAGAGAAATTAAAAGTCTTTGAGGTTAGATTGTACTCATTCGCAATTGGTACTAGGTAGATACAATAAAGATAATCTATTCCATAACCAGTGTTATAACACTCTGGTGAAAAGATTGTATAACTCCATTTTACATTACTGTTGCATTTTGCCCATGGAACTCCATTAACATAAACAGTACACTGTTTAGTGTAGTAAGCATTATAGATTTGCATTGGTTTAGAAAAGTTAAAGATTGTTTGCGAATTTTGAGAGAACAAAATACTTGTTGAATTGGCTGTTGATATTAAGGTTGAGTACCTAAAAATTTGTGAACCATTGAAAAGAAGAAGTTTCAATGAAAGGTTGTAAATTCCACTAGGAAGATAAAAATCTTTTTTTATATTAAATATCCCAGAAAAGGAAAGATTTTGGAATGTTAATTTTTGATTTGCAATCTGCAGCTCAAGGATTGGGATAAATATCTGATTTGAAAAAAGAAGTAAATTTATACCTATTCCATTTCCAAAACCACTTGAAAAATCTGCAATACTAATTTTATAATTTGGAGTCACTTTAACATTCTTGTTAATTGACTCGTTATTTATTTTTATTGAGACATTATAAATACCTGGGTAGATAGGGGTAAAAGTTATTGGTATAATTTTACTTCCTAAAACTTCAAAATTTGAATTATAGCTTAGGTTAAGGAACTTACTACTATTTATTTTTAAGCTGATGCTTTTTGGCTCATTTGAAAAAATGTAAACATAAGCTAAGCTTTTCTGAAATGTTGAAGAATTTTGAATTTGGAAAGAAAAATTAAAGTTGGAAGAATAATTTTGCATTTCATTTAATCCTGTTACATTTATTTGCAAATTTTTGAAGCTTTCTATTGATGAAGTAGTAAAATAAAAAGAACTAAGAATCAAAAAACTAACAATGGAGAGCATAGCTAAAAATTCAAAAGCTGTTTGGGCTTTCATTTTATCACCTAATTAAAGAAAGAAATTCCTTTGAATTAGCTTCGAAAAATTTTTTTATTGTTTCATTTGCGATTTGCAACACTTCTACTTCTTTTAAAAGGTAAAAATAACAAAAAACAAGAAAAGAAAATGTAATAAAAGAAATTATGATTTCTATTTTCATTTTATCATCTTGATAAACAAAATAAAAAATATGGCAATAATTGCTTCAAAAAGGAATGTTGATAGAAAATCGATCAAGAGCTGATTTTTGATATAACCACCTTACCAAAATTTATTTTTATTAAATAACTTGCTTTTTCTGAAATAAATGAAAAGTTTGTGCTACAGTATGTTGGGAATATGTAACTACAATTTTTATAAGAAATATAAAGATTTGAACTTCTTGCAAAAATCTTTGTTGAATTCAATAAATTTATCTCAAGCTCTGCTGAGGAATCACAGTATGAAGAGACGAACTGTGAAATTTTTGAACCGACTAGAGTTACATAATAATTTGAAAAAGTAGTAGAAATACTATTTTTTGCTTTTAAAAGAATTGGAATAGAAGCCATAAATAAAAATGAAAAAAGTAAAATGGAAGAAATAAATTCCAGAGTTGATTGAAGCTTCATTAAACCATCGATAGATTCTTTAAAGCTTCTGCAATTTTTGATGCGGTATCTATGCTCACAGCGGATTTTAATTTTATTGCCATTGCTATTGCTGCTACAACCAATGTGCTGGCGATTGCCAGCATTACAAGGTATTCTACAGAACTTTGCATTTTTTTCATAAAACCACCTTTAGCATAAAAGAACTAACTAAGAAAACAAGCATACTAATAATAGGAAGAAGTTTCTGATTCTGAAAAACGCCGTCAATTAAAGATGAAATTAAAAGATAAAAAATTATTATAAATTTTAAGCTTAATTCTAAGCTTGAAAGCATTGAAAATGAATAAAGCAATATGCTACAAAAAATTGGAAATATCAGGGAAGTTGAAGCAATAGTTGTAAATTTAAGAATCCCAAGTTTCCTTTCAAATTCTACTTCAAGCTTTCTTTTTGTTGAAATTTGCTCGATGATCCTAAGTAATGCTTTTTGTATTTTTGCCCCAGTTTCAAGAGAATGAGCAATAAGTAAAAACGTCTCTCCTTCCTCTCCTTTCTTTTTGATAAAGTTTGAAAAAGCCTTGCTTGCTTCTTCCCCAGATTTAAAAGAGAGATAAGCTTTTCTAAGATCTTTTGAAAAAGTATACTCTTTAAGAATCTCTTTTTCTAAACCTTCCTTTAAGTTTTCATAAGAAGTAAGGGAGATTAAAAAATTCTCAAGTTCATCAATCCTTCTCATTTGCTCACGTATAGAAAAATTTTTAGGAATGGGAACAAAAGTCCAAATATTAAGAAAAGGGAGAAAAATTCAAGCTTAAATCCTAAAAGCGTATCAAATTCAATAAGAATAAAAATGAGCAAAAATGGGATTATACCAGTCAATGAAAGATTTATGGTTGTTAATTTTGTTTGTTTATTGATCTCTTTTTCTTCTTCAAGCTCTATTTCCCTTTTCAAATTTTCATAAAATTTTTCAAGAGAATCCTTTCTTAAATAGTAGTATACACCGAGCTTTCTAAGAGTTTTGCTCCTTTCATTTTTTGTTACAAAAAGAAATGCTTCTTCTATTCCTAGAGTTTTTTCGAGATTTCTTATTTTTTCAAAAAATTCTTTTGGTTCACCTTCATAACTAAGCACGAGCTTTCTAAATGAAAAACCAGCTTCTAAACCAGAAATCAAATATGAAATAAAAGAAAGTATCTGCTTTTTAATTTCCTTTTCTTTTTCATCTTCTAATTTCCTTTTATAAATTCTGCTTATTAACAAAAATTCGAGAAAAATAAAAATAAAAATTAAAAAGTACTCCATAATATCACAAAGCCGAAACCCTTTTATAAAGTTCTTTAATAGCAAACTTTCTTCCTGTTTTAAATACCTTAGAATATGCCTCTATAACCTTTGAATCTAAAGAGATGTTACTTGGATCAATTTCTTTTATTTTTGAATTGTATTCCTCTATCCTAGAAATCTGTCTTTTTTCATTTAAGTAAATACCAATATCCAACAAACGTAATAAACTTTTTTCAACTTCCATAGGTTTTGAACTTAATCTATTTAAAATCGCACCTGGCTCATCGTTTGAATGAAGAGTAGTAATGAATGGAATTCCAATAGCTGCTGCTGAAAAAACTTCTTTTGCCTCTTTTCCTCTTATCTCTCCAACAATAAGCCTTTGTGGTCTTAAACGGAGTGCATTTATTATTTGATCAATAAGCTCTTTTTGTTTCTCTTTTCTTGACTGAAGAGAAAGAAAGGAGTAATCTCCATTCTTTTTTATTTCATTTATTTCTTCTTCTATACAAACAATTTTTTCATTTTTTATAAACTTTAAGAGTGCGTTTAAGAGTGTAGTCTTTCCACTTGCTGGTGGACCAGCAATAACAATGTTTAATTTTGCATCAAGTGCCATGGAAAGATAAGAAAGCGCTTCTTTACTTATCCCATTCTTTGCTAAAACTTTTGGATCGGGTGTTATACTATTAAGAACGCGGATACTAAATGCAATCCCATTTGTTGCGAGTGGCGAAAGTTGGGCGTGAATTCTGAATTTAGAAAGTTGGGAATCAACAACTGGAGAGAAATCATTAAGTTCTTTATCATTCTCTTTAAGTAAAGAATTTACTACCGCTTTTGCAGAATTCAAACTCCTAAAATAAATGTTTGTTTTGCACCTTCCAAGAAGTGAGTGATAAACATAAATGTTTTCATCTATTGAATTGAGCTCAATTTCTTCTATTCCTTCTTTTGAAAGAAGTTCAATAGCACTTAACCCTAAAGTATCAATAGCTACAATTTCGGCAATCTTTTCATTTTTTGTTATTTCAAAAGCCAACTTTTTTGCTGTGTCCTTGTTTGGTTGACTACTTAATTTGGAGAGCTTTTCAACAACATAACCTTTTGCTTTTGCGGCAATTTCTTGCTCTTTTTTGTTTAAACTATTTTTGTAAAAAAGTATATTTTCATTTCCTTTTAAAAGGGCAAAGTCGCCTATATTTTTTATAAATTCTCCTTCTGGTGGGGAGAAACAAATGTTAAGTGGAATACTTTCAAAGTCTTCATCGCTTTTCTTTTTTAATATGCTAATCATGTAAACACTTATATATTTAACTAAACAAAAGTTTATAAATCTTTCTTTAGGAAGTTTCTTTGAAAGTGAATAAACAAAAAAATAAATATTTAATATAACTTACAGAGAAATATATCTATGAAAAAGGTTATTAAAGATGAAATCTGGGCGGTTAGAAAAATTCTATCGTATCCAAATTTTGCGATCTTAAATTTTTTATCAACAAAACCATTTGCATCAAGTACTGAACTTTATAGAGAACTTACAAAGAAATTTACAAGAAAAACATTAATTGCTTCTTTATCTACTTTATCTACACTTAAGGTGATAGAACCGTATCCAATTAAATCAACCGCTGGTTATAGGATAGGTTACAAAATCTCAGAAATTGGAAAACAAATTGTAGAAGAGGCTAAGCAATTAAATAAAAAAATTGAAAAAGAAAGCGAAAAAGGTTAGATTTCCTTAGAAATCAATTCTATTTTAAGTGAAGATACCAAATCTGATACTTTTTGTTTGAATTCTGTTAATTCTACTGTGCTTCCAACTCTAACCTTTGCAATTATGTCCCAATCACTTAATGGAATAAGTATCTCTTCGATGCCTTCGATTTTTTTGATTTCTTCAAGAGAATTTTGGTTTTTAAGTTTAAGGTATACCAAAGCAGAAACTTTTTTCCCTATTCTTGCATAATCAAGTTTTACCTTGTATCCTTTTACTAAACCGATTTCTTGTAATTCCTTTACTCTTCTAAAAACTGTTGAAGGGGATGTATTTAAAATTTTAGCAATTTCTGAAAAATTTGGTGTAAGATTTTGTTCAAGTAAAGAAATAAGCTTTAAATCCAACGAGTCTATCTTTTTCTTCATATCTTTATTTTTCAAGAGAATAATATAAATTTTTATTTTGGGTGGTGTTCTCCAATAATTAAAATTAATTTATACAACAAAAATTTGCTTTTGGCTGTAATTATTAAAAAGCATCTGTTTGCTGATTTTTAAAACCATTTTTAATTTCTGGACAAAAAGGTGTTGTCCAATAATTAAAAACAACGAGGGAAATTTTCATGCTTATTTTTGGCTCTCACTCGGAGTTATTGGACAACGCCGATAAAAACTAAGTTTTTTTAAGTTATATTTCAAAAAATAGAATATGAATGTTGGAATAATTCCAGATGGCAACAGAAGGTGGGCTAGAAAAAAAGGTTTGGAAACTTTTTATGGACATGAAGCTGGCTTAAAGAAAATTATGAAAGTAGTAAAATGGGCTAAAGAATTTGGAGTTAAAGAATTAACTCTTTGGGGTTTTTCTACTGAAAATTTTAATAGACCAAAAGAAGAAGTAAAATTCCTCTTTTCACTTTTTGAAAAGTATTTAAAAGATGAAAAGCTTGCTGAAAGTTTGATAAAAGAAAAAGTAAAGGTTAGATTTTTTGGAGAACTGGAAAGGTTCCCTAAAAAAATTCGTGAAGGAATTTTTAAACTAGAGGAAAAAACGAAAAATTTGAATGGGATAATTTTGAATATTCTGCTTGGCTACGGTGGACAAGCCGAAATATCTTATGCGATCCAAAGAGCAAGTGAGGAAAAAAGAAAGGTAAAAAGGAGTGAAGCAAAAAAATACTTAATTACATCAGCTATTTCAGATATCGATCTTGTAATAAGAACATCTGGAGAGCAAAGGCTATCTGGATTTCTTCCTTGGCAAACAGCTTATGCAGAATTTTACTTTGTTAAACATTATTGGCCAGATTTCACAAAACAGGATTTTAAAAAAGCAATAGAAAGTTTTCAACAAAGAGAAAGGAGATTTGGTAGGTAAATGGAAGTTAACCTTATTGGTTTTGGTGCGGTAGGTGGGGTATTTGCTAAAGAACTTTCAAAAAAAGGAATAAAGATAAATGCTTATGAAGAAGATGAAAAAATAGGTTTCCCAGTTCATTGTTCTGGTTTAATTTCAAAATCTACATTTGAAGAAATTGGTATAAAAGAAGTGCTAATTAAAAAATTTTATAAAGCTTATCTACACTCCTCTTTTCAAAATTTTCCAATTTACTCTAAGCAAGGAATGTACTTAATAGATAGGGCAAAGCTTGAACAAAAGCTTGCAAAAGAAGCAGAAAGAAATGGTACACAGATATTCCTTGGAAAAAGAATGTATGCAGAGGAAATAAAAAAATTGAAAGGGGTTATCATCGGTAGCGATGGAATAAATTCTGAAACTGCAAAAGCTTTTTCTTTACCACCTATAAAAAAGTTTGTTGTTACGTATACCAAGTTTTTTTATTTAAGAAAAAGAGTAGAAGATTTGCATTTGTTTTATGATGTTTCAAAAGGTTTTTTTGGTTGGCTAATCCCGTATTCAAATTTTGCAGAAGTGGGTGTTGGAAGCTTTTCAAATCCAAAAGAAAGCTTTCAAAAACTTTTAAATAAAAAAATTTTAGTGGAAGCTGTTAAAGGGGAAAAAAGAATGCCCAACCATAAAACCTCAGCAATTATACCGATGGAGCTTAGAAAAAAAACATATTCAAATAGAGCAATTTTAATAGGTGACGCCGCAGGGCATATAAAATTTGCAACTGGAGGTGGGCTGGCTTTTGGTGTAAGAATTGCAAAGATTGCAAGCAGTGCTGTTTTTGAAAATTTAAAGGATGGAAAAAGTTTAGGAAATTATGAAAAAGAATGGAAAAAAAGATATTTGTTAGATTTTAAGCTTCACAATTTATTAAGGATTGCCCTGACATCTCCATTTAGAGAGGTTTTATTCTTATTTGGAAGGTTTTTAGGAACAGCAAACCTTAATCCCGATGCTCCTTGGAAGTTAAAAAGTTTCAAATATTAGAAAAAACATAAAGTAATGGGCCCGTAGCTCAACGGATAGAGCGCCTGGCTTCGGACCAGGAGGCTGGGGGTTCAAATCCTCTCGGGCCCGATAATCAATTTGTAAAATAAGCTTGCTCAAAAGAGTATAACTTAGAAATCAAAAATAACTTAGAAATCAAAAAATACTTAAAAAATTAGATAAGTGAGTATTCTTTAACTGTTGTTGGAAGGTTATTCTGTTTATCTCTTTCCAAAAGTATTAACTTTGAAGTTGCTGCTTGTTTTAAAGCTTCATCATGGGTTATTATAAAAACTTGCTCAACCATTTGTGAAATTTTTTCTCTGAACACCTTTGCCATTAACTCTATACTGTTCCTATCCATATTGTGTGTTGGTTCGTCAAGTATAATCCAACTTAATTTAGGAACCAAAACCATTGATATGGCCATCCTCATTGTAAGAGCAGAGAGGCTTCTTTCTCCACCACTTACTAAATTAAAACTCACCCAGTCATTAGCTTTTAGTAGAAGTTCATAGTCATCTTCGGTTGCTTCGAGCTTTACTTCGGAAAAATCACCATAAGGATAAAGCTCTTCCCAAATCTCTTGCATTTTCTGATTTATTGCCTCTATTAAAAATTTTCTTAGGTTTTCTTGAGTTTTGGCAATTGCGTTTTGAAACTTTGAAAGTTCTTCAATTGTGTTTGTTCTCACATTAATCCAAATTTTCTTTTTTCTTATTTTTTCTAATTCCTCTTTTGCAAGCTTTTCTCTTTCTTCAAGCTCGCTTAGAATATCCTTTATACTTTTTAACCTCTCCTCTTTCTTTGCTTTATCAGAGCTCTTCTTGGTAAAGTCCTCGTTTATTTTCTCAACTTCTTCTCTTGTAATTTTTAGGTTCTGAAGTTCCTCTAACTTTTCTTTTAATTGCTGTTCTAGTTTTATGTTTTGTTCAAGCAGTGAGTTGAATTCATCAAGTTTTTTAAGTTCTGTATCTATTGCTTCTTTTTCTTTTGTTGCTTTTTCAAATTCTCCTTTTTTTCCTTCACTTTCCTTTTTTAACTTTTCAACATTTTTTTCTATTTCTACTGGCTCTTCAAAAACGATTGTTTTTGCTTTGCTTTTTCTTAGTTCAAATTCCTGCTTCAATTGCTTGATCTCTTCAAAATCCTTCTGAGCTTTATTTAATTTTTCTTCGTTCTCTTTTATCTTTTTCTCTATATTCTTTTTCTCTTCATTCTTTTTTTCAAATAATTCTTTTCTTTTTGTTTCACTTAATGGCGACTCGCAAATTGGACATTTTGATATCTCTTTGCTTAACTCCTCTAAACTTATCTCAGTAACTTTCAAAGAACCTTTAAGGAAAAAACTTTCTTTCTTTAATTCTTCTATTTCATTTTCAATTTTTTTATACTCACTTTCAACATTTTTTTCTTCTAGTTCTTTTATTCTTTTTTCATTTTCTACTGCTTCTTTTTTCTTTTCGCTCTCTTGCCTTAGCCTTTCCTCTTCTTTTCCAATTTTCTTATTTAAAATCGCGATTTGTGAATTCATCTCTTCTAATTCTTTTGTTTTTTCTTCTTTCTGCTTCTTTAACTCCTCTATTTTCTTTTTTACTTCCTCTTTTTCGTATCCAAAAGTTTTTATTTTGTTTTGAATAAAAGTTATTTGACCCTGTATAGAAGAACTATCCTTCTCGAGTTTTTGCTTCAAATCAAAAAGTTTTGTTTTTTCTTCTTTCTGCTTTCTTAGTTCTTCAACTTCCTTTTCTAAAAGTTGCAATTCGCTCTCCAAAAGCTCCCTTTCTTTTTCTATCTCTCTTTTCTTTGAGCTTATATCTTCAAGTGATCTTCTTAGTTCTTCTTCGTTTGAGCTTTTCAATTCCTCTTTTTCTTTTTCGAGCTCATTTTTTAGCCTTCCCACAATGTTAACAATGCTACCTCTAGCAAGTTCAAACTTATCTAAACCAAGAAGTTCATCCATTGATTTTTTCCTATCTGAAGGCGATAAGTTTAGGAAATATTCGAGTCCGTTTTGCTCAGAATAAATAGCCCTTGAAAAAAGTTCATAGTTTACTCCAAGAAGCTTTTCTATTTCCTCAGTTACCTTACTTGTTTGCGTTTGAAGTAGTGAACCATCACAAAAAAGCTGTGCAGAAGTTGATATATTATTTATTTCTCTTTTTACTAAATACTTCTTTCCATTGTTTTCAAACTCAAGTTCCACAATTGCTTTTTTTTCTGTTGAAAAGTTTGAAATAAGTTGAGAAAGTTTCATTCTTTTTGATTGGAGTGAAGGAAAAGTACCAAAAAGGGCAAAACTTATACCATCCATTATTGAGCTTTTACCAGAACCTATTATACCGTGAATTACATTTATACCTTTACCAAAATTTATTTTAGTATCTTTATGAGAACGCCAATTTTTTAGGTATAAGGAAGTAATCATCAATAATATTCCAAATTTTTTAAATAAAATATTACCCAACAAGAAAAGGAAATTTTTTAAAGTAAATAAAAACTAAAAAGCGAAAACTAAAAAAATGTTTATTGAAAAATAACCTTATGAAATTTGTAGAAATCAAGCCAAGTGTTAAGAAAATTTCTTTCTTTTATTTAATGGTATTTGTTGCTCTGACTGCTTTTTTAACAATTTTTTTAATCCCTATATTTTCAATTTTCTTTGGAAATGGTGCTAGTGCGCTGTTTTTTCTTTTTATCGCAATGCTTATTATTCTAATATTTTTCTTTAATAAAATTTTAGAAGCTTATTCTCTATCTGTGGCACTTGATGATAAATTTGTAGAAAAGAGAATTGGGATTTTCAAGATAAAAAAAATAAAAATGCCTATAGGGCGAATAGAAGCTTATACTGTTCAAAAAAATTTTATTGATTTGTTATTTGGACTTGAAAGCCTTCAAATTACCTCTTCAAACCCATCAGAAAGGGAAGATATAATAATAAAAAATGTTGAACCAGAAGCACTTTCAGAATTCTTAATGTTACTAGATAGCCTAATAAAAAAATCAAAATAGACTGTATTCCCCTTTCAAGATCCCTTTACTTATTTCTTCTACTCTTCCAATCCAATCGCTTGCAATTCTTTGAGCTTTTTCACTTTTGTCCATTTGGTCTTTTGGAAGAAGTATTGTAACATTTTGTGGCTGGTCTATTCTTTTACCAATTTGGGAAACAATAAAAACATTTACTTCTTTTACTTCTGTTTCTTCAACTATGTTCTTTGCAATTTGATTTGCTAAAACATTGTAAAGTTTCCCGACATGCGTTCTTGGGTTTTTACCAGCTGTTGCTTCCATATTCATAATTCTCATGGGAGTAATAAGCCCGTTTGCCCTATTGCCCCTTCCAACTTCACCGTCATCTCCTGCTTCACAACTTAATCCTGTTTTTGTTATATAAACAATTCCTTTATCTTCGTTGTCTGCTACGTTCAAAAACACATTTACCTCTTTTTCTGTGAAAGAAGACGCAAATTCTTTAATATCTTTTTTTATCTCTCCTTTTAATGTTATGTACTCTCTAATACTTTTTATCAAAGGTCCTACAAAAGCAATTGCAACTGTAAGATTTATTGTGTCTTTTTTTCTTACTGCTAAAACTTTTATATCCTCACCAACCATTGGCATCTTCTTTTTATACTCTTTAGAATTCAAAAATTTCTCAACTTCAAGAGTAATTTTCTCAGTTTCTGTAAGAGGATAAAATCCTGTTCCAACACTGGTATCGTTTGCAAGAGGAGCTTTGTTTGAAAAAATGCTCACTAAATCCTGTGAGCCTGGTAAAAGCCTTGGATCTGTTATTACTTCATTTTCCACATCGAGAAATCTTGTATTTTCTCTTAGATATTTTTCAGTAGAGTTTAGAGCTATTGAAAAAATTGGAATATCCTCTTCACCAATTGATTGTGTAGCTCTTCCAGCGATTATTATATATATCGGTTTTGTTATTTCACCGTACCCAAAACCAACTTTTGATGAACCACCGATTATTAAACCCTTATCTACGTTGTGGTGTAAGATTTTACCAGTTCTTTTTATGTACTCTTTTGATAAATTCTTACTTATTTCTTCAACAATTCCATCTATTAGAGTATCTGGGTGCCCTTTTCCTTTTCTTTCTACTATTTCGATATTTCTTTCTTCAGCAAGCCTTTCGATTTTTTCAACAATGATATTTTGCATAGTTTTTTTTAGTTTTCGCTTTTTAAATTTTTATCGAAAAAAGAAACAAGTTTAAATTTGATTTTGAAAACAAAATTATGCTCATAGAGAAAGATGGAATAAAAATAAGTTTTGGAAGAGCTGTAGGACATATTCTTGAGGATTTGATAGGCTCCGCAAAGCAAAGAATTTATATAGTATCCCCATGGATCTCACCAAAATACGCTGAACTTCTTTTGAAGAAAAAAGAAAAAGGTTGCGATGTTTTCCTAGTAACTACCAATGATACTTCAAACAAACAACATCTTTCTTCACTTCACCTTCTTTTAGAAAAAAATGTGGAAGCACCAAAATTTAAAAAGTATAAAGGATACTTTCTTATTGCATCTATTTTATCGTTGTTTATAGGTTTATTTTTTCCAATTTTCATTTTCTTCTCTTTCTTTTTATTTGGTATATCTTTCTACCTCTTTTTACAAAAGGAGAAAGTAAATTTTTCATTTAAAATTCCGATGATTGTTTATAATAAGGACAATGACTTCACACACAGTAAACTTTACATTTTAGATAACATCGCTGTTATCAGTTCTGCAAACTTTACTGAAAGTGGGTTTTGGAGGAATATAGAAGAGATTGTTGTTTTTTCTGACAAACAAACTGTTGATGAAATGGTTGGGATATTCAGCATGATAAAAGAAAATGAGTTAATAAAACAATTAACTCCAGAGGAAGTAGGAAAAGAAATTGAATAAAATAAATGCCGTGGGCCGGATTTGAACCAGCGACCCTCCGGTCTTCAGCCGGATGCTCTCCCAGGCTGAGCTACCACGGCTTAAATTTTTTCTTCTGGATTAAAACCGGTCTCTTTTATTTCTTTGAGCACATCTATAATTGAGCTAGCATGTCTAACAATATCTCCTTCCGTTATAATTCCAACTACCTCACCAGAAGAGTTAACAACGGGTAGCTTTCTTATTCCATAATCAGCCATAAGCCTTGCTGCATCTGTAACTTTTGCTTCTTCTTTTATTACTTTTACAGGTTGACTCATTATGTTTTTAGCTTTTGATAAAAGGTTAAACTTTTTTGAAAGATGCCTTCTAACTATATCTCTCTCAGTTATAATACCAACTGGTTTCTTGTTTTTTACAACAACTATTGAACCAACGTTATGTTTAATCATTTTCCTTATTACTTCTGCTACTGAAGTGTTTTCCTCGCATGTTATTGGAGGGGTACTCATGATATCTTTTACCAATAGTTCAACTAGCATATATAGCTTTCACAATATTAATTTAAAAACTTTAATCGCTTGCGATGTTGTCCAATAATTAAAAGCAACAAGAAAGAATTTTTATGCTTGTTTTTCCCAGTTGGAGTTATTGGATAATGCCTCGCTTGCGCTTGTTTTTTACTGTTGTTATATCCTATACTTGAAGTAATAGAAAGGTTTTTAAATAATAAAATGTATATTTAATTACATCCATCTCCCATTCTCCTCACTGTTCCTCTTTTTTTCTTTTTTTGCTTTTAGAAAAAGCAGTGTTTGAATACAACGCTGGGGGTGGGATTCGAACCCACGTAGGTCCTTTTGGGACCAAACAGCTTAGCAGGCTGCCGCCATTTAGTGGGCAATTGCCTACCACTAGGCGACCCCAGCATGCGGTGGAAGTCAGGTTTCGCAGTACAAGGCAATGTGAGTTTATCTTGCATATCAGCTCAAGCCCAAAACTGTAAAGCATGAAGCAACATGTTTAAGGTTGCTCATTCCTGCCTGGCCTGGTTCACATGCTGCTTCAATCCCTACAGCCGAGCTTTCAAAGCTTAATGCAAGGCTCATATTGCCCTGTAAAGCTACGCCCGACATATAGCCCGCCATAAGGGGGTTTGCGTTATGGGAGACCCCTAGCCTCCCGGCATATCCACCGCAATTTTAATTTCGTAAAATTAATTTAAAAACTTTAATAGGTATAAATTGAGAATTATTTAAAAGTTAAATTCTAAATATTTATTAAAGTGAATCTATGGATTATGTTGAATTACTCAATGAAGCATATTCAAAATTGGAAAAATTGCAGTCAAAAGTAGAAGGCTTTGAAATACCTAAAGCAGAAGTGTTAGTAGAAGGAAATAAAACAATAATAAAAAATATTAATCAAATCGCTGATAAAGCAAGAAGAGATCCAAAAAGTATTAGCAGATTTTTATCAAAAGAATTCGCTGTACCTTTTGTGCTGGAAGAAAAAAGGCTCATTTTAAATGCTAAAATAAATGAGAATTTAATAAATGCAAAAATCAGCGAATACTTTGAAAGATTCGTAAGATGCAAAGAGTGTAAAAGTTATGATACTCATTTTGAAGATACTGAAAATAAAAAGTTTAAATTTATTGTTTGTGAAGCTTGCGGAGCTAGATATACTGTAGCGGTGCCTTAATGGAAGAAGAACAACACGAGCTTAGATTACCAAAAGAAAAAGAGATTTTGGGAGTTGTTATCTCTATGCTTGGGGCCTCGATGGCTCAAATAATTTGTGCAGATGGAAAAGAAAGGAAAGGAAGGATTCCGGGAAAATTAAAAATGAAAATGTGGGTAAAAAATGGTGATGTAGTAATAATCCAACCTTGGCCAGTTGGCGGAGATAAAGGATGTGATATTGTTTATAGATATTCAAAAGCTGATGTTGAAGTTCTTAAACAAAAAGGACTCCTTCAAAATCTTCCAGTAAGCGATTGAAATGGTAATGAGATGGAGCAAAAAGAAAAGACCAAAGAGAGAAGAGAAACAACTTAAAGAAAGAGAAAAGATAGATGAAAGGATATTCACAAAAGAGCTTGCAATAACAATAAATGATTTTATAAGAAGGGGGGTTATCTCAAGTATCGATTTTCCTATTTCAACTGGAAAGGAAGCTGATGTTTATAGAGCAACATCAGGGAGCAAAGAGTATGGTGACCATGTTGCTTTAAAGATATATAGAATAGAAACCACTGGTTTTATAAATATGATTGATTATATTTCTGGTGACCCAAGATTTGGAAAAATAAAACCAACAAGAAAAGCAATAGTTTTTACTTGGGCAAGAAAAGAGTTTAAGAATTTAATAATAGCAAAAGAAGCAAACGTAAATGCACCAAAACCTTATGGAGTTATAAAAAATGTTGTTGCAATGGAGTTTATAGGTGAAAATGGGATACCGGCTTCAACACTCAAGCAGATTGGAAGCCAAAATCCAAAAGAGGAGTTTGAAGAAATTTTACAGAATATAAAAAAGCTTTACCAACATTCTCTAGTGCATGCTGATTTAAGTGAATACAACATTCTTATGTTCAAAGAAAAACCTTATTTTATTGATTTTGCTCAAGCAGTATTAACGAAACACCCAAAAGCAGAGGAATTTCTGCAAAGGGATATTTCAAATATAACCAGGTTTTATTCGAGATATGGGATAAATACAACGATAAAAGAAGCCTTAAAATTTGTAAAGGGAAAAAATGAAGAACATTAAAATTTTTTTTGTACTTCTGGCATTACTTTATTCTGCTTTTTTGCTCCAACATTTCCAGGTTTCTAGATTAAACTTTTTTTTACTACCAAAAAATAATGAGATATATTTTTTAAGCTTTAACAACCACAATTTTACAATATTTTCAAGTTCTTACCAAGAATGTAAAATAAATAATCAAACAGTTTTTTTGGAGTATGGGATAAATAACTTTCCTTCGCAAAGTTATGTTTTTGTAAACTGTAGTAATAAAACACTATGGTTTAAGTTAAATGCAACAAAAGAAAGTGTACAACTTCAAAATTATTCAGTGACTTCCAAAAACTCTAAACTCTTTATTAGTTTAAAAGGTAATTCAACTTTATTGGGGTTGTACCAAATACCAGTAGTTATAAACAATGAAAAAAGCGAAATTCTTTATTATTTTACACCAGGAAATTTCTCAATTTACAAAGAGACTAAGCAGATAGACCAAAACCTAAATATTAATATAAACTTTTTTGGAAACCAAATAAACAAAAATATAAACAACACTACCAACTACCCGATTGTATTTTTGCTATCTTTTTTAGTGGTTACAGTCCTTTGCATTTATTTTTTTGAAATTGGGAAAGCATTTTTGATAATTGCTTTCTTTATAATATTTTACTTTCATTTTTGCTTATCACTTCCGCAAGGCATTCAGTTAATTGTGCTTGCTATTATAGTTGTTACATCTTTTATAGCTTTTTTTGTAAATTCAAAAAAGAACAAAAGCAAAGATGAAAAAAGATTTAAACTTGAGAAAAATTCTTTCCTTTTTGCTTGCGCACTTGTAGTATTTATCTTTTTGATTAAATTGAGTATCGGTTATTCTAGCGTTTGGGGATATTACTATTCAAGAATGGCAGAGGAGACATATCTCCATTCTTCTCCATTTTTCTTTGATAATTTAAGTTATCTTGGAAGGGAATTTATTTACCCCTATGGGTATTTTGATTTCTCAGCAGGTATTGCAAAAATTTTAAATGTTGACTACCTAACAATAGAGCCCTTTATCCATAGCGTTATTCTTTTTCTGTTCTTCTATTCAACAATGCTAATTTTCAAAAAAATAACTGGGAATTTACTTGGCGCTTTTCTATTCCTTTCACAAACTTTTGTTTTTATTACGTCTATTATTTCGCCATTGCATATATTTTCTCTTTTATTTTTAAACTTGTCTATCCTTTTCCTAATTTCTGATAAAAAGTTGTTTTCCGCAGTTTCTTTGTGTATTTCATTTATTTCTCACTCACTATCAATCTTTTTCTTCCCGTTTTTTATTATTCCATTTTTTGAAAAAAGAAAAATAAAAGATTATATTAGTATAATTTTCTTAGCTGGTATTCTTTCAGTTCCTTTTTATCTTAATTTTCTAAAATTGAAAATATCTGAAGTTGCGCCTTTCTCCCTTGGGCTACTTCAGCCAATACAAGGAATCCCTATGTTTGTATCTGAAAACTTATTTTTGATACCTCTTCTCTTTTTATCTGTGGTTATAGCAATTTTAAGAAATTCCCAAAAAAAAGAAAATTTCATAGCTTCTTTAATGTTTTTAGCTAACTTTTTTATTTATAGGATAAATTTAGCTTCAGTGTTTTTGGTTTCTTATGCTATTTCAAAAACTTTCTCAAAAGATTCGAAAATAATCTATATTTTTCCTATTCTAAACCTTTTGTTTGCAACTCTAATTTACTCAGGAACTAATATTCCATGTGAATGGGGGGCTTCAACACAAGCTTGCATAGCACCAATGCTTTACATCAATAAGTTTTCATATTCAAATGTTTCTGTACCCGGTTACTTCGGACATTTAGAAACTTTCTTTGGAAAAATGCCTGTGGTAAGTGATTATTATGTAGAGTATGCAAAACCAGAAAACTTTTATGCACAAGAAAATTTCTGTAAAACAGGAAACTTCTCTTATCTTCAAGGTTTTAAAGTTAGGATAATACTTAATTCAAGATATTATTGTGCAGAAATTAAAAACCAGTCTAACTTCCAAAAAGTTTATACAAACGGTTATTTTGATATTTACCTTCCAATAAAATAACTTGAAAACTTTAAAAAGTTTAGATAACAAATTTACTCTATGCCTGTAAAGCTGAAAGAAGAAAAAGAAAAAAATTTAATTTCTGAGAAAGAATTTCAAAAGCTTAAAATAAGAGAAGTAAAACATGGGTCTTTTGTTACAACTAAGGAAGAGAAAACTCAAACTAATAAGAAGATTATAGAAGTTCTAAAAATACTTGGTATTACCACTGGTTTCTCCGCGATAAGTGCTGCTACAATAAAACTTATTAAGTTACCATCTGAATTAATGTTTTTACCACCGCTGTTTTTAGTTTTTATACTGTTTGGTAAACCAAATTCAATAAAAGAAAAATTGAAAACTAATAATAAAAGTAACAAGAGCCAAGAATTTGTAAAAAAAGATTTGGATGAAAAATTAAAAGAAGCCATAGATGTAGCTATAATTGAAGAATTTAAAACAAAAAAAGAGACCGCTCCAACTCCATTAAGTAACCTGCTAAGTGAGATTGAAAAAATAATCTGGGCAAAACCAGTAATGCAGCTAATTAATAAAATTGAGAGGGGGAATATCAACATAAAAATAGGTAAGGAAAAACCAATAATAATCTATTTATTTAAGTCTGAGCCGTTTCTCCTTGTTGCTGTTGGAGTTGATTATAAAATCTTGGTAAGGGCAACATATTTACTTGGATGCAATGCGATAAAGGAGGTAAATTATGTATCTAAAATAGATAAAAACATTATTGATAAGATTAAAGAAAACATTATAAATGGAGATGTGGAAGTTAAAATTGGTGAAGAAGAAAGAATGATTTTTGAAAAATAAAACTTAGTTCCCTTTTGCAATTGGTTTTAAACAATAAGAATTTAAAAAGAAAAGTATAAAAAACTCAATTCTCAAAAGATTTTAATGGATGAGAAGTACATTAGGGTAATTGGTACCTCAGTTGCTATACTAATTTTAATTCTTGGGGTACTGTTCGCTTACTTGCTATTTTCTATGTCTACTACTCTTTATTCAAAAATTGTTTCTTCTTTTCTGTTTATCCTTTCTTTGGCTGCATTATTCTTTTCAGGTATCGGGGCGGTTTACTTTAGCCTTTCGTATTTTTATGAAAAAGATTTTAAAAAAGTTAAAAACAACACAAAAAATAAATTTTTTCCAAGTGTGGCAATAGTTGTACCTACATTTAATGAAAAACCAGAGATGGTCGAAAAAAACCTCTTGAAACTTAAAAAAATGGATTATCCTAACTTCAAGATTTATTTAGTAGATGACTCAAACAAAAAGGAAATAGTAAAAGAGCTTAGAAATTTTTGTAAAAAGGAAAAAATAGAGTTTATTAGAAGAAAGGAAAGGAAAGGCTTTAAAGCTGGTGCATTAAACAATGCTTTGAAGCATATTAAAGAAGAATTTGTAGCTATTTTTGATGCTGATGAAGAGCTTATTAATAAAGAATTCTTAAAGGAGGTAATACCTTACTTCAAAGACCCAAAAGTTGCATATGTTCAAACTCAAAAAAGGTATAAAAAAAGAAACTTATTTGAGGCTGCCAGCGATTCATCACAAGGCTTTTATTCACTTTTTCTCCAACCTGGTTATACAATTAAAGGTAATCCAATATTTGCGGGGTCATGTGGAGTCCTTAGAAAAAAAGTTCTTGATGAGATAGGAGGACTCCCAGAAGTATTAGTTGAAGATGCTGCTTTTACAATGAAGGTTGAAGTTAAAGGTTACAAGGGAGTGTATGTTCCAAAACTTTATGCTGTTGGGGGGCCTTTAGAAAATTTCTCAACTCTTGTAAAACAACAGTGGCGTTATAGTTATGGTTTTCATCAATTGTTTATGGAGTATATTAACAACTTCTCTAAGTTAAGCCCAAAAAGGCATATTGATTATATATCATTAATATTTGGGCAGGACTTTCTTTCTTTTGGTCTTTTACTTTTTTCAATTGTTTCGATGCTGACTGCTTTTCTAATTTATCCAAAACCAACATTTGATATATCTGCTACACCCCAATTTATTAAGAATTTTATACAAAACTTCACAATTTCACAGCAATTGATATTATTTAATATTTTTTCGATAGTTCTTGTTGTTTTAGCAAGTGTAATAGTCTCAAGGATTTATTTTGGCTCTTTTAAGCTTGGCTTTATGAATTATTTCGTAAATTATGCTGTTTTATTTGCGCGAGCGAAAGGAGGGATAGCAGCTATATTAAAAGCAAATCCTGCTCTAAAATGGAATAAAGAAGCACTCAAAAACTCATTTGTAGAAAAAATAAAATTTTGCTGGGTTGAGCTTCTTACAGCTTTTCTTTTCTTCTTTGTTGGCTACATTCTAATAAATTCTGGAAATATCGCTGGAAGTGTTTGGATATTTTGGTATGGAATACTTTTTACTTCAACATTTTATTTTGTTTGGCGATACAATTGATATTCGTTAAAATTCATTCAACTCCTGCTGGAAAGATTTTGGCTATGTGCGATGAAGAATTAATAGGAAAAATTTTTAGAGAAGGCGAAGCAGTTATTGACTTACAAAAGTATAAAGATTTTTATACAGGCGAAAAAAGGGATGAAGAAGAAATAAAAGAAATTTTGGATGATAAAATAACAAGTATAAATGCGGTTGGAGAAAGGAGTGTAAATCTACTAATAAATAACTCACTTGCTACGAAAAAAGATGTTAAAAGAATAAATGGAATAGCAATGCTTCAAATTTTCTTTATTAAGTAAAACAAAAAAGGTTAAAAAAGCTTAATGAAAAAATAATGAAGTGATAAAATGTACCCTTCTGTACAAGCGTATGATAGAGGAATAACAATCTTTAGCCCAGATGGAAGGCTTTTTCAAGTAGAATATGCAAAAGAAGCTGTTAAACTCGGGGCACTAGCACTTGGAATTGTATATAAAGATGGTGTAAGTTTAATAGCTATAAAAAGTGTAAACTCACCACTTGTTGATGCAGATTCTATAACAAAGATTTTCAAAATTGATGAGCACATTGGTTCTACTTCAGCAGGTTTAGTAGCTGATGCAAGAAGGTTAATAGACGTATTAAGAGAAGAGGCACAAACACATAAACTAATTTACAATGAAGCACCAACAGTAGAATATATTGTAAAAGAAGCTGGAAATATAATGCAATATTTCACCCAATATGGGGGTCTAAGGCCTTTTGGGGTTTCGCTACTTATAGCCGGTTGTGATGAAAAGCCAAAACTATTTGAAATTGATCCAAGTGGTGCTTTAACTGGGTTTTATGCAGATGCAATTGGTTCTGGCTCAAAACAAGCAATGGAAATTTTAGAGAAGGAGTATAAAGAAAAGATGGATGAAGAAGAAGCACTTACTCTTGGGTTAAGAGTAATAAAAAAAGTTACAAACCAAAAACTCTCTCCAGCAAATATAGATATTGGAGTAATAAGGATGAAAAATAAAAAGTTTTTAATACTTGGTGACAAAGAAACTCAAAAATTAATTGATAATTCATAGTGAGAGTATGGCAACTGTTGTTGCTAAGTATTCTCAAAGTGGAGAAAACTTTGAAATTCTTGTAGATTCTGAACTCGCTTATGAATTTTTACAAAACAAAAAAAACGATTTAAAAAATGTTTTAGTAGCTGAAGAGATCTACAAAAATGCAAAAACTGGAGAAAGGCAAAGCGAAGAGAAAGTTAAAAAAATTTTTGGAACAACTGATATTTATAAAGTTGCTGAAGTTATACTAAGGAAGGGGGAAGTTCCTATAACTACAGAACAGAGGAAAAAGATTGTTGAAGAAAAAAGAAGGAGAATCATAGAAATAATATCAAAAAATTCTATTGACCCAAGAACAAATGCGCCACATCCACCACAAAGAATTGAAAGAGCTTTGGAAGAAGCAAAAGTGAATATAGACCCATTCAAAGCCCCAGAAGAGCAGGTAGAGACTATTGTAAAGGAGCTTTCAAAAATTTTACCATTAAAATTTGCAAAGGCAAAAATTGAAGTTTTAATTCCAAGTGCTTACGCTCCAAAAAGTTTTGGGTTTTTAAAAAATTTTGGAATTCTTGAACGAAATTACCTAAGTGATGGAAGTTTAAAGGTTATTGTAGAATTTCCAGCTGGAATGAAAGGAGAATTTTTTGAAAAACTAAATAAACTTACAAAAGGAGAAGCAGTTGTAAAAGAACTTTAAAATGGAATTTTTTATAAATGGAAAAAAGGAAGTTGGAAAGATAAAAGAGAAACCTGAAGATTTCATAGTTGAGGAGATAACAAAAAATGGAGAAGTACTAAAACTAAACCAAAAATTTGAAAAAACTGACGAAAATGGAGATTTCACCGTTTTTGTTCTACAAAAAAAACTTTGGGATACATATCAAGCTTTACTAAAGATATCAAAGTACTTAAACAGGGGGAAGAAAGCATTTAGCTTTGCAGGTACAAAAGATAGGAGAGCAATTACAACACAACTTGCAAGTTTTTATAAAGTTGAAAAAGAGAAACTTCTTTCGATAAAAATTAAGGATATCCAAATAAATGGAGCTTGGAAAAGTAAAGAAAGTGTTAAACTTGGAGAACTTCTTGGAAATAGATTTGAAATCTTTGTAAAAGTACAAAAGTATAATGAGGAGTATTTTGAAGAATTTAAGAAAATTTGTAAAATACCAAACTATTTTGGACCACAAAGATTTGGTGCAAGAAAAAATAATTTTGATATAGGTATAAAACTTTTAAAAAAAGATTTTGAATCTGCTGTTTTAGAATTTCTATGCTCTACAAAAAATGAAAAAAATAAGGAAGCAAGAGAAGCAAGAGAGAAATTGAAAAAAGAATTGGATTTTAAAAAAGCACTCGAGTATTTCCCAAAATTCTTAAGATATGAAAGGAGAATGCTAAGTTTTCTTTCTAGTAACCAACGAGATTTTATTGGAGCTTTTAGAGTACTTCCAAGAAGTTTAAAATTGATGTTTATCCATTCAGTGCAGGCCCAAATATTTAATGAAGTTCTTGAAAAAAAAGTAAAGGATAATGCATTAGAAAATGAAAAAAGAAGATGTAAACCAAATTTTTATGGTTTTCCAGACTTACAAAGTATTGATAATAATGGGGAATTCCCAGTTGGTAACTTAGTAGGTTATGAAAGTGTTTTAGATTCTTATGAAGAGGAAGTACTTAATAAATATTCACTCTCAAAAGAGGACTTTCATCTAAAAGAGTTTCCAGAGATTTCACAAAAAGGAGGTACTAGGGCATTAGTTGTACCAGTAAAAGAATTTGGATTCAAAAAAGAAAATGAAGGAGTAAAGTTAAACTTTTCATTACCTGAAGGTTCTTATGCTACAATCCTTTTAATGCAATTTTTTGAGATTCTTAACGATTTTTAACTCCGCTCGTGGGAAGCCCCAATCCGTAAGAGTGGGGTAGTTCACCTTGTCATCCTTAAGAATTGCTAATTGGGAAAAAATTTAAAGAAAAAAAACAAAAAATAAATGGGTGAAAAATTGGCTGAAGGTATAGAATTAAAAGTAGCTGAAGCCCTTCTTAATGATGTTGGAAGAGGAATTGCTAGGATAGATTCAAAAAGTAGAGAACTTTTAAACGTAAAAAGTGGAGATTACATTGAAATAAAAGGAAAAAAAGTAAGCGTTGCAATGGTTTGGCCTTCACATCAAGAAGATGAAGGCTTAAATATAATTAGAATAGATGGATACACAAGAAAAAATGTTGGAGTAAGTATTGGTGAAAAAGTTTTTGTAAAAAAAGCCGAACCAAAGCCAGCTACAAAGATTATTATTGCACCATCTGCAGAGTACAGAGTTAAGATATCCCCAGACTTTGAAGAGTATGTAAGAAAAAAACTAGAAGGTAAAGCCCTTGTAAGAGGGGATATGATTAATATCTCAATTTTTAGTACCGCACTTCCATTTATTGTTGTGCAAACAAACCCAAGTGGTGTTGTAAAAGTTACAAGTGAAACAAGCATTGGGGTAAAAGAGGAACCAGTATCTGAAGAGCTCTTAAAAAGCGAAGTAAGATACGAGGATATTGGAGGACTTAAAAATGAAATTCAAAAAATACGGGAAATGGTTGAACTTCCACTTAGGCATCCAGAACTATTTGAAAGACTTGGAATAGAGCCTCCTAAGGGGGTTCTCCTATATGGTCCACCTGGATGTGGAAAAACACTTTTAGCAAGAGCTGTTGCAACTGAGAGTGAAGCAAATTTCATTAGCATAAATGGACCTGAGCTTGTAAGTAAATATGTTGGGGAAAGTGAAGAGAGGTTAAGAGAAGTATTCAAAGAAGCTGAAGAAAATGCCCCAAGCATAATATTTATAGATGAAATCGATGCTATAGCTCCAAAAAGAGAAGAGGTAACTGGTGAAGTTGAAAGAAGGATGGTTTCTCAACTTCTTACATTAATGGATGGATTAAAGAAAAGAGGCCAGGTAATCGTTATAGCAGCTACAAACAGACCAAATGCTGTTGATCCTGCATTAAGAAGACCTGGAAGATTTGATAGAGAAATAGAGATAGGGGTACCTGATCGAAATGGGAGGAAGGAAATTCTTCAAATACATACAAGAAACATGCCTTTAGCGAAAGATGTTGATCTTGATCAATTGGCAACAATAACACATGGCTTTACCGGTGCTGACCTCGCTGCTCTTTGTAGAGAAGCTGCAATGTTTACTCTAAGGAGATTTTTACCAAAAATAGATATTGAGCAAGAAGTAATACCAAATGAAATGTTGCTAAGCATAGAAGTAACAATGGGGGACTTTACGAATGCCTTAAAAGGTATTCAACCAAGTGCACTTCGTGAAGTATTTGTTGAAGTTCCAAATGTGCATTGGGACGATATTGGTGGTTTAGAAGATATTAAAAAAGAGCTCTATGAAATAGTAGAACTTCCATTTAAAAAATCTGAACTTTTTGAGAAAATGGGAATCAGACCAATAAAAGGTGTATTACTTGTTGGTGCACCAGGAACTGGAAAAACACTTTTAGCAAGAGCTGTTGCAACTGAGAGTGAAGCAAATTTCATTTCAGTAAAAGGTCCTGAACTTTTAAGTAAGTATGTTGGGGAAAGCGAAAAAGCTTTAAGGGAGGTGTTTAGAAAAGCAAAACTTGCTGCCCCTTGTATAATATTCATAGATGAAATTGATGGAATAGCTACAATTCGCGGGAGGGGTGATGAAACACTTGTCAATGAAAGAATGGTTGATACTTTACTTACAGAGATGGATGGACTTCAAACATTGAAGAACGTAATAGTTATTGCAGCAACAAATAGACCTGATGTCCTTGACCCTGCTTTACTTAGGCAAGGAAGATTTGATAGAGTAATAGAGCTTCCAATCCCTGACCTAAAAGCGAGAGTAGAGATATTTAAAGTTCACACAAAAAGGATGCCTTTAGCAAAAGATGTGAGTCTTGAAGAACTTGCAAAACAAACAGAAGGGTATACTGGTGCAGAAATTGAAGGGATATGTAGAGAAGCTGGCCTAAACGCTATAAGAAATAATAGGAATGTTGTTAAAATGGAGGATTTTGAAGAAGGTATGAAAAAGATAAAGAAGCTTGTTTCAAAAAATCTCGAAGATAAAATAAAAGAGTTTGTAGAACATCCAGAAGCAATGTATAGGTAATTTTACTAGGTGAATTTATATTTAGAGGATTTGAAAAAGAATAGGTGGAAAAATGATAGTAGTTTATTCTGATCCAAAGACTGGAAAAACAGCTCAAGTAGAAGTAGATGAAGAAAAAGCAAAAATGTTGGTAGGTAAGAAAATTGGTGATACTATAGATGGAGCAATAATTGGGGCTCCTGGTTGTAAACTTTTAATTACGGGTGGAACTGATAACAGCGGATTTCCATTAAGGAAGGATGTTGAAGGAATAAAAAAGGTTAAAGTGTTAGTAAAAAAGAAAAAAGGATTAAGGGTAAGAAAAACTATCCGTGGTAATACTATTTCAAATGACACTATTCAAGTAAATACAAAAATTGTAGAGTACGGAAATATTTCAGTTGAAGAACTCTTCAAAAAGAAAGAAGAAGAGAAAAAGGATGAAAAGAAGTGAAGTGATGATAGAACAGAGTGATATTAACATTGGTATGTTTGGACACGTTGATCATGGTAAAACAACCTTAGTTAGTGCGATTTCTAATGTTTGGACTGATAAACATAGTGAAAGTATAAAGAGGAGTATGACAATAAAGCTTGGTTATGCTGATGCAATAATAAAGAAAAGGGTAGAAAATGGAAAAGAGATACTTACTACACAAGGGGATGGTGAGGAAATAAGGAGAATTTCTTTACTTGATAATCCTGGGCACGAATCTTTAATGAGCACAGTAATAGCGAGTTCTAGCTTGATGGATGCTGCGATACTTGTTATTGGTGCAAATGACCCTTGTCCGATGCCTCAAACGTTTGAACATTTTTTAATCCTTCAAATCCTGGGCTTAAAGAATATTGTAATAGCTCAAACAAAAATAGATTTAGTATCAAAAGAAAAAGCAATAGCTAACTATAATCAGATAAAAGAATTTGTTAAAGGAACTATCGCTGAAAATAGTGAAATAATACCTGTTGCTGCAAACTTTAAAATAAATATCGAATACCTTTTAGAAGCAATAATGAAGTTTCCTAAAAAAGATACGAAAGAAAATTTACCACCAATAATGTATATTGCAAGATCGTTTGATGTGAATAAACCAGGAAAAATAGATAAACTGGCTGGTGGTGTAATAGGTGGTTCATTAATTCAAGGAAAATTAAAAGTTGGGGATGAAATCGAAATTAGACCAGGCATAAAAAAAGGGAACCAAACAATACCAGTATTTACAACAATAGAAAGTATAAGGACAAGCATGAATGAACTAAAAGAAGCAAGAGGTGGCGGGCTTATTGCGTTATCAACAGACATCGATCCATCTTTTACAAAATCTGATGGGCTAATCGGGTGTATAGTTGGTAAACCAGGAACTCTTCCTGAACCAAAAAAAGAACTCGTCCTTGAATATCATAATATCCCAAGAAAAGATCTGCCCCAAACACCATTTGTTGTAAATGAACCTGTGGTACTTGGAATAGGAACCGGAGTGTATGTTGGCTTTATAAAGAAAGTTAAAAAGGAGATGTTAGATATAGAGTTGAAACACGAAGCTTGCCCATTAAAAGGAGAAAAAATTGCAGTTAGTAGGAGAATAGCACAAAGATGGAGGCTCGTTGGTTATGGAGAAGAAAAAAACTAAAAAAGAATTTGTAAAGATAGTAAAAGCAAGTGAAAAAGGTTTTGATTACCTCCATTTCTCACTTATATTTTTAACCATTGTGTTAATAAGTTTAGTTTTATTTCTTGCTTTAAATCAAAAAATTTATATTCAACAACAAGCCTTACATTCAAAAGAAGAAATCCAAAATCTTTCATCAAAAATTATAGCTTCTTATTTATATTCTGATTACTCTTTTATACCTTTCTCATCTTCATTACCGTCTGCGGATTTCTTTGGTGGGATATGGATTGTAGAGGCAAATATATCAAAAGGGAAGCTACTTATAATCATTGATGATGAAAATCTTAGTATTAGAAAGGTATACTTTGCTACTGCTCTTCCAAAAATTTCTCCAGGAAATTTAAAAATTGTTGCAAATGGGGTTATTGAACTAAATTATCCAAAATGTAATGAAACTTACTGGTTTATAGACCCGTATTCTATAAATTCCTTAACAACTTTAAATTATTCAAGTCCGCAAACAAAATTTGTATTTATTTTTACAAAAGATGCTTTAATGAATTATCCAGAATATGGAATTAACAGAACCCAAATGTTTGCAAAGTACCTATATTGCGCATACAAACAAGGTAAACTAATCAATTTTGTAGAATCTCTTAAAGGTCTTGGGATAATTATTTCGCCAAAAGCTTCCCCAGTCCATGAAGAAATTTTAAAATCTGCTTCCTTATTAGCTTCTCTTAATATCTCACAATTGAATTCTTGCTTAAATTATTCTGTACAAGCATTAAGTGCACAAGCAACTCTTGCAAGTTTTTATAATATTACTTTTTCTCCAGTGGTTTTAGTAGATTGTAAATATTTAACAATACCTCAACATGTTAACGATGCATTAGCTTATATAGAAAAACTAAAATAATGATTATAACAATCAACACAACAATAAGGATAATGGGTATTGTAGATTTTTCAGATTTTAGTTTTAAATTTGAAAATGAAAAACTTGCATTATAAAAATTCCCAAGTGCATCTTGATAAGTAATATTATAAACAAAATTACCATAACCAAAAATTTTAATTTCTTCTTTTGAATTGTTTTCTGAATTAAAGAACCAATTTAACTCTCCTATTTTAACTGAAATATTTTTTGCATAATTCCTAAAATAGAAAGTTAAAGTTGTTTCGTTACCTTGTGGAACTACCTCAACAAAAATTTGTGGCTGCGGTATATAATTAAGTTGGATGCTTTTTGAGATATTAGATTTTAGATAAAAGATATTCCAAAAAATCGGTTTTGGAACTGCTTCTAAATTAAAGGTGAAAGTTGAATTTCCACTCTTTTTTTCTATTCTTGTTTGGTTACCATAATTAAGAACCAGTGTATAATCTCCTTCAAAGTTTGTTAATACAGTAAAGTTAAGAGTGAAGTTTCTTCCGGTAACTACTTTGGTAGGAGCATTTGTTTTTATAGTAAAGTTTGGCTTTGAAATGTTCAATTGAATTATTTTTGAAATTGCAATTTCATTGTTATAAACAATTGAGATATTTAGAGTAGGTGAGTCTGCTTTCAAAGACACGTTAATATTCTTATTTCCAGAAAGCCAAAAAGTTTTTGTTTGGTTTGTATAAGCAATTACTAATCCATAATTTGTTGCATTCGTTTTTATATTTATAAAAATTGTAAAATTATTCCCTTCTACAATATTTTTTGGGATAGCTTCAGAAATCTGAAATGCTGGCTTTTGGAAAGAGAAGGTAAGTTTTGAAAAAGTTTGGGAATTTGCAATATAGACAAAGTTTGAGCAAGCTGGAAATGAAAAAGAGTAAGTTAAACCTGAAAGAAGCTTTTGTTTTCTTAAGAAACAAGGATTTGCTATTGTAAAGTTATCAGTAATTGTTGGAGTAATATAAACGGTTTGGTTTTGTAAAGGTAACAAACTTTGATATGCAAGTTTCGCATAAAATTTGTTTATTAATGCTGGTTCTTTTATTTCAATCTCTAAATTTTTCTGTTTGAAAAAATTTTTTGAGTTAATATAAGTTTTACAAATCCAAGAACTACGCTGGTTTGTTGCATTTATTTCTATTATTGTATTTTTCTTATTTGGTTCAAAAAAAGAGTAAGTTTCACTTGTTTGCATTATTGCAGAGCAGGCAGGAATATCAAAAATATCACTACCATAAAAAGGTGGAACAGAGATTACAACTATCGCCTTTCCATTGCCAGGAATTGAAAGAGAAGAATAAGTTATATTGAAATCCAAATTTGAAATTAAAATTTTGTTAAGCTTTGATGTCTGATTTATAGGTAAAGGTTGTATTGAAAGAGAATTGCCATATGTCTCATAATATACTACTTTATCATTTAACCCCTCTTTTTCAGTAATTATGTGTGCTGCATCAATACTCACGATTTGGAACCATGTTGGATCAACTTCTACCCATTTTCCAAGATAAACCTCTGCCCAAGAATGCAATCCAAGGGTATTATTTTCTATGCTTATACCTGTAACATATCTTGATGGTATTCCTGCAGCTCTTGCAAGAGCAACAAAAAGTCTTGCTTTACCTTCACAAACACCACTTTTCCTAAGTAAAGTGGAAAGTGCAGATTGGTTTAATCCAATAGTCGATAGATCATAAGAGATATTTTTGTAAACAAACAACGCAATTTTTGCAACTTTATCAAAATTATCTATTGAGTTATTTGTTATTTTTTTTGCAAGTTGAATGATATAAGGGTTATCACTTTCTATCCCTTCTGTTGGTGAAAGAAAAGAATCTAAAGTTGAAAAATTTAAAGTTTCAATCAGTTTAAATCCTCTTCTTACGTTTGCTAAAGCGGAAAATTGTTTTGTTGTGCTTAACTTACTTATGAAGAAATGAATAAAATAATTACCGTCAAAATAAGAATAATTTTGAAAATATGTTACGTTCTGGAGTGCTGTTTTTGGTGGGAGAGAAAGATTAAAATTAACATTGTAAACATCTCCAGTAGGTATTAAATAAACAGAATTGTTTATCGTTATGTTTACAAAGCTTATAAAGAATAAAAAACTAAGCATATTTTCTTTTAAAAAAGTAAACTTTTTAAGTTTTTCTTGTAAATTAAAAGGATGCTCATAATTTCACATGCACGAGATATAGATGGCATTTTTTCAGCTGCATTGGCTATAAGAAAAGCGAAAAAGGAAAATGAAAATTACTCCTTGATTTTAATCGATTATCCAGAATATGATTTGTTAATTGATAAAATAAAAAACTCTGGTGAGGAAAGAATAATTATTTTAGATATTGGGGTAAATGATAACAAGGTTAAAGAACTAATTGAAGCTCTTAAAAGTTCAAAAAGTTTTATTATTTGGGTAGACCATCATGTTTGGGAGAATTCAACAATTAAAGAAGTATCAAAATACTGTAATTTAGTAATAGGTAACAATTCTGCAACTTTTCTTTTTTCAAGAATTTTTTCAAAAGATTCTTTTTCTAGAAAACTTGCAAAAGTAGCTGACGATTCTGATTTTTTTATAAACAAGCTAAAAATTTCAAAAAAACTCTCTCTTATCATAACATATTTCAATGCTTTTTCAAAAGAAAAATTGTATTGGTTGGCTGAGTATTTTTCTGAAAATACAAGACTTTCAAAAGATATGGAAGAACTTGCTGAAAAAATAGAAAAAGAAATTGAGGAAGCAAGAAAAGAAGTTGAAAAAAAGTTAGAAATAATAGAAATCCAAAAAAAGAGAATTGGCTTGGTAGAATTATCAAAAATCTTAAACCCTTCTTTTGAGGGAGATAGACTTATAAAAGAAAAAAATCTTAACACCTGTATAATGCTTTTCAAAAATGAAAATGGTTACAGTGTAAGTATACGTGGAGAAAAAGCTTTGGAACTGGCAAAACTTCTAGGAGGTGGTGGGCACCCAAATGCAGCTGGAGCCTCTATAGCATATAATGACGTTGAAAAAATAAAGCAAAATCTTTTAGTTGTTTTTGGTTCAAAATTTAGCTGAGACAAATAAAATTTATAGCTCGTTTTTGAAAATAGCTTTTTTCTGGATAGCTCTTAAAATACCAGGATTCAAAAACTTTATAATATTTATTTTCAAAAAAGAAATATGCCTGGATCCGAAGTAAAGACTGGTGTTGATGCTTTAATGGGGCTTTTAAAAGAAAATGGAAGAATGGAAATCTCTGACGCCGCATCAAAACTTGGAGTATCTGTAGAACTTATCGAAGATTGGGCTGCTGCACTTGAAAAAGCAAATTTAATAAAAATAGAGCATATGATGACGAAAGTGTATTTGCTTCCAATAACATTAACAGAAGAGGAAGCGAAATTAAAAGAGAGAGAACTCGGTGGAGTAAAAGAAGGGGTAAGAAGGGAAGTTGGGATAGAAGAAGCAACCTTAAAAGAGGTAAGTGAAAAACTTGCAAACTTAAGCCAAAAATGGAAACGAGTTGAAGAAGTTGTTAATACTCAGCTTAAAGACCTAAACCAAAAACTCGATGAACTTGAAAAATTAAAAGAAAAAAGTGAAGAGCTTAAACAACAAATTTATAAAAATATAAAAGATTTTGAAGCACCAACAAAACAAATAGACCAAACATTAGCTTCTTATACAACTACTCTTCAACAGATTCAAAATGAAACAATTCCAAAGCTTGAGGAAAGAAAAAAATTATTATTTAATGACCTTGAAAAAACCATCGAAGAAGCAAAAAACATAGAAAAAATCGTTAATGATTCGAACCAAAAAACTCAATCTTTAGTAGCGAAAACAAATGAGTTAGAAAAAATGCTTTCAGCTACAACATTAAAGCTTAATCAGCTTAGCTCACAAGTAAATTCAAAATTTAGTGAAATTACGAACCTAAGAAATTCTTCGCTAAAGGAATTAGAGGATTTAAATAAAAGGATAGAAGAACTCAACAAAAGATTGCAAGAGCTTTCATCAAGGACAGCTTCCATTTCGAAAAGTATAGAAGAAACAAAAGTTTTTGATTCTAGCAAGGTTCAGCTTTTAAAGGAAATCGATGAAGCGAAATCGAGAATAAACGAGATCTCGCAAAATTCAAAACAAATAACTCAAAATATATCTTCTCAAAAAGCAGTTGTTGAAAACTCTTTAAAGAAAACACAAGAGATTAAAAAGGAAGCTGAAGAAATGAAAAGTTCGTATTCAAACCTTTTGGCAAGAATGAAAAGTGATGTTGAAAAAGAACTTCAAAAGAACTTAGTTTCTCTTGAAGCAATAAAGAAAAAGGTATCAAGCCTTACTCAAGGTTATACAAACCAAATAAGCGATTTAACAAACAAAAGTCTTAGTATAGATAGACACCTTGCACTAAGCCTTCAAAGAGTAACAAACTTGTTAAAAGAATTTGAAGAAATTAGAATCAGTAGAAATGAGATAAATGAAAAAATGCTTAAGCTTGCTTCGGATGTTGAGCTTACAAAAAAAGAAATAATGGAGCTTAAAGCTGAGCTTGCTGCTTTAAAAACAAGTGTAAGCTCATCACAAGAATATGAAGACAAAAAGAAAAAACTAAAGGAAATAAGTGAAAAAACAAAAAGAATAAAAGAGAAAAGAGAAGAGGAAGAAGGGGTACTAGAAGAAATTGGAAAAGTTTTTAGAAAGTTTGTAGGTGGTAGGTAACTATGCCTATAGAAATAATAAAAGAAAAAGAACTTGCAAGTTATAATGTAGATGCAAATGGGCTTCCTGCTCAAATAAGAGTAGTTGATAAGGGTGAATATGTCTTTTCTTACCAAGTAACGATTCCTGGAATAAGTGAAGCCACAAAAGTTATACTTGATTCCTTAAGACCAAATTTAATCACCATTGTTCCAATAGATCCAAGTAGGCTTTCTCAAAAAACATATGTTGAAGAATTAAGAAAAAGATTTAGTGCAGCTGCAAGTGTTCTTATCGATAAGTATCTCCCAGGTTCTGATCCGGAAACAATGCAAATTTTGCTAGCTTATATTTTAAACATGATGCTTGGACTTGGTGAACTTGAAATACTACTTCATGATGATAACCTAGAAGAAATTGCTGTAAACAATGCCGTTGAGCCCATTTGGGTTTACCATAAAAAGTTTGGATGGTGCAAAACAAATCTTAAGATAAGAAGTGAAGATGATATTTATAATTATGCTTCAACGATAGGGAGAACAATTGGGAGGCAAATAAGTGTATTAACTCCTTTAATGGATGCGCATCTTCTTGATGGTTCAAGAGTTAATGCTACACTTTACCCGATTTCAGTGTTTGGAAATACTATAACAATAAGAAAGTTTGGAAAAAACCCATGGACTATGCCATTAATTATAAAGTCCAATACCATTGATTCAAAACTTGCTGCACTTATTTGGCTTTGCATAGAAAATGAAATAAGTATGATTTTTGCTGGTGGAACCGCAAGCGGAAAAACAAGCTTTTTGAATGCCGCTTCTTCATTTATTCCAGCAACGAATAGAATTGTTTCACTAGAAGAAACAAGAGAACTTACACTTCCAGATTTCTTACAATGGGTTGCAATGGTAACAAGAGAACCAAATGCAGAAGGAAAAGGAGAAGTTACAATGCTTGATTTGATGGTTAATGCATTAAGGCAGAGACCTGATAGAGTAATTGTTGGAGAGATAAGGAGGCATGAAGAAGCTACGACTTTGTTTGAAGCAATTCACACAGGACATGCTGTTTATGCGACACTTCATGCTGATAACGCAAACGATGCAATAGTAAGGTTAACAAACCCACCAATTAATATCCCAAAAATTATGATAAACGGAATTGGAGCAATAGTTGTTTTGTTTAGACATAGGAGAAAAGGAATAAGAAGAGTTTTGGAATTTGCTGAAGTTCTTGAAAATGGAGATGTTAACGTTAATTATAGATGGGACATAAAAGAGGATAAGATAAAAAAAGTTTCTGAGATAACTAGGCTAGCTGAAACTCTGGAGCTATATGCTGGCTTAAGCTTAAAAGAAATCGAAGAGGACGTAGAAGAAAAGGCAAAGATATTAGATTGGCTTGTGAAGAATGATGTAACTGAAGTAAATGAAGTTGGGAAAATAATAAACAATTATTATAAAAACAAAGAAAAAGTTCTTTATTATGTTAATAACAATTTAAAATTTGATGAAGGGATATTAAAGTTGTAAAAATGAATGAAGAAATAAAAGATTTTGAAGGGACAAAAGCAGTTTTGGAAACATTTGAGAATAAAAAAGAAGTTTTAAGTGTTGTTGAACTTTCACCTTTTGAAGCTGACATAAAACAAAAGAAAGAGGATTATTCTCAAGTGCTTCAAAAAATCGGTCTTAAAAAAGGGGAGGTAAAAGTTGAAGCACCAAAAATTATGCAAGTTGAAAAAACTACACCTTTACCAAAGATTCTGCCTTGGTTAGGTTCTTTTGTTTATGATATTAAAAAGAATGCTCTTAAGCTACTTGGGCTTGTAGCAAAGAAAAGTAGTGAATTGAAGATTTCATTAACTTTACTTCCTTTAAAGACTGTTGGTGTTAAAAAACAACTTGTTTTGATTAATCTTCCAATAAATGAACAAATCACAGAGCTTGAACAAATAATTTTTGGTCTTATAAACGCTGAGTTTAATGAAGAAGAATTAAAAATAATAAAAAAAGAAGTCGAAGGTTTAAGTGTAGAAGTACAAAAAGAAAAAATAGATATCACAAAACTAAGTGAAAATGAAAGGACATTGATAGAAACTAGGAACAGTGCACTGGAAAGAGCATTAAAACTCTTGAAAGGTGAAGGATAATATGTGGCCTTTTAAAAGAAAAAAAGAAAGTCTTGAAGGAATCTTGAAAAAACTTGAGAATGAAGAGAAAAAACCAGCAGAAGTTCAACCACCGAAAATTGAAAAAGAAAAAGTAGAAGAAACAAAAAAAGAAAAACAAGAAGTAAAACCAGTTCAACAGATGCAAATACCAAAACTAAAACCTAGACCAAAAACATTAAAGCAGAGATGGAAAGCTTTTGTTGAATATTTTGCATCTAAAAGAAAAGATCTACCAGAACTTTTAAAAGCTGCTGAGATAAAAGAAACTCCTTTTGAGTTTACTCAAAGAGTCTTAATTACTTCAATACTTATTACAACAATTATTTCTGCTTCTTTAATTGTTTTATTCACTGCGATTGGTGCAAATCCAATAGTATTCATTTTTATTACTCCAATTCTTTTCATTTTCTTTGTTAATTATTTAATGCTTTACCCTTTACAGAAGATAAGGATAAGTGGAAAAGAGGTTGAAAAGGATGTTTTGTTTGCAGTTAGAGATATGATAATTGCATTGCGAGGAGGAGTTCCTCTTTACAATGCAATAGTAAGTGTAACCCGTGGTTATGGAGCGGCAAGTCAAGAATTTGCAAAGATAGTAAACCTTGTAAATCTTGGTGTTCCACTTGACCAAGCAATTGATCAAGTTGTAACAACCTCAAAAAGCCCGAGCTTTAGAAGAATAATGCTCCAAGCTTCAACAACTTTAAAAGCTGGTGCTGATATAACCGCTGCCATGCAGCTTACTCTTGAGCAAATAACTATGGAAAGAACAATTGAGCTAAGACGTTATGGACAAAAACTAAATGCAGTTGCAATGTTCTATATGATAATTGGAGTAATATTTCCAAGTATGCTTATAACTGTAGCGATAGTTCTTTCAACATTCGTTAGCATAATTACTTTTACTCCTCAGCTTTTAATGATAGTTTTTATTTTCATAATGCTTCTTCAAATTATTTTCTTGAATATGATTAGGAATATGAGACCTTCTTACGCGTGATAAAATGATGCTAAACTTTCAAAGTTTGCTTTCAAGAAGCCTTGTAAAAAGGATTTCTGATGAGCTTGATTTAGCTGGAATTAAGGTTGATTTAAATATTTTTATTGGTTTCCTTCTCTTCTCAAGCTTTTTTGTAATAATTGGTGTTGGGTTAATTGCGGAGTTTAAATTCAATTTTAATCCAGTCATTGCATTAATCCTTGGTATAGCTAGTAGTGTTATTTACCTTGGAGTTATTTATACTATAGTAGAGCTTCAAATAGATACAAGAAGAAGTAAAATGGAGGATATACTTCCTGACTTTTTACAAATAACAGCAGCAAACATAAGAAGTGGAATGCCAATTGATAGAGCAATGGTTTATTCTGCAAGGCCAGAGTTTGCACCATTGACTCAAGAGATCCAAGAATTCAATAAAAGAATTGCTTCTGGTGAAAGTCTTCAAAGTTCTTTGATTGTTCTTTCAACACGTTTTAGGTCAAGGCAACTTAAAAGAGCAGTTAATTTGATGATAGAAGGAATTGCTTATGGAGGAGGAATGGTAGACCTTCTAGAAAGAGTTGCAGCAGATATAAGACAACAGCAGCTTCTTCAAAAAGAAATCGCAGGTCAGCTTTTTATGTATTCTTTGTTTATAATCTTTGCAAGTGTTTTTGCAGCTCCTTTGCTTTTTGCAGTTAGTGTTCAAATGATTAATATAACAACTTCTATTTGGTCTGGAATAAGTTCTCAGCTTCAAGGAGGAAAAATTCAAATGGCTGGAGCACTTTCAATGTTTACTCCAAAACCACCATCTATAAGTGCCGAAGATTTCAAAAATTTTGCTTTAGCTACAATGATAATGGTTTCTACTTTTGCAGCGTTTATAGTTTCTTCAATTTCTAGTGGAGTAGTGTCTAGAGGAATAAGGTATGTCCCCGCATTTATTTTGATAAGCTTGGTCATTTTCTTTGGCGCACAAAGCTTCTTAGAATCTCTATTTAGTGGTTTCTTTGGAACTGCTGGTGCTGGGGGAGGACTCCCTTCTTTACCAAGATAAAATAAAAATTATGGACATCCTGTAGTTACTATATTTTGAATATTAAAATACTGAAGTGTAGTTGTAAGTTGCCCAAATTGATTAACCATTGTTTGATTATCTAAGCAAAAGTGTGGAACAGCAGTATTTGAACAAATCGTTGAGTTTTCACAATTTGGCATTCCCAAAACTTCAAAAAGTTGAGGTTGTGTAGTATAGGTAAAATATTTGTAATCTATTGCGTCTTTGTGGCTCAAACCATAGAAAGAAAATATTCCAAAAGTGCTTGTATTTTGAAGATAATTATAATTTGTAAGGTTTGAAAACCTTTGAAGATATGATGGTGCTGAAGGAGAAGTAAAGTAAAGATTGTTAAACAAAGCATTTCTAAGATTGCTTATATCAACAACTGCATGGAAGCTACTATTTACTGGGCTCGCACCAACAAGGAGAAACTTTTGAGCATTTGCGAAGCTTGAATAAAAGCTGCTTGTACTTGGGATAATAACATAAGGAACACTTGGAGCATTTGTTATACTACTTGTAACAAGACCTGCAAAATTGTTTGCTGCTGCACATGTTGAATTAGTTATATATTGAGCATTTCTAGCAACAATTACTACTTGTTTTGCAACAACACCACTTGGAATAAAAGCATTTATACTATTACAAGTTGGTTGTTCTCCAGCATAATAGAAAGGAGCAAATACATAACCGCTTCCAGATGTTCCATACCAATAGCTTGCCGCAGTAAAATTGCTTGGAGCAAAGTTTATTCTTCTATAGATTCCATTCATTAAAAACAAAGGATCAAGAGAGCCATTCAAAGAAACGCTAGCGGTTACCGGAATTCCATAATCTACTATTGTTTGACCATAAAAGGAAAGAATTGCTCTTTCAATATAGCTTGCTTTCAAGGAAAATGGTGAATCCTGAAAAATATTAAGAGAATTTTGAAAAAGCGAAGCGTTTATAAACCTTCTCAAAAGAAAATAAACAATCGATGAACTATAATCGCCAAAGAAAGCATTTCTCATAGCATAAACTGGAAAAGAAACAACATTTACTTTCGGTGGGGTTGAAGGATAACCAAGAGCTTGCCATGCCCCATCACTTGAAAGAAGTGTTGCTCCACTGCTGCTTCTAACACTAACAATACAACCAGCAGAGCTTGGACTTGAACCTGTGTTTGTTCCATTTACCCAAATAACATGAGTTCCTGCATTGGCTGTTGTAGAATAAGAATAGGTTGTTGTCCAACTACTACCAGTAATAACCTTATTCCCATCAAGATAAAGTTGAATTGCATTATCACAAGTTGCATAAATTGTTATCGAAGTAGAAGAAGGAACAAAGAATGTTTTTTTGAAATATACACTACCAACTGGAACATTACCACGTGAAGGTCTATCCCAAATCCAATGAGCATTTGCATCTTGCCAACCACTAACACTTGTTCCCCAAGGACTAACTCCATATTTTCCATTATCATAAGCAAGAGAAGAAAAGCTTCCATTTTGCATCAAGTAAGCAATAGAAAAACTAGCCGAAGGAATCATTACTCTTTTTGAATAAGTATAATTCAAAAGATAACTTAGTGC